>Ga0214921_10004686_pt1 | contig 19916 bp, 16 predicted proteins | sample LL1505_MetaG_FD_177992 | JGI IMG/M metagenome (GOLD analysis project Ga0214921, IMG submission 177992) | Freshwater microbial communities from Lake Lanier, Atlanta, Georgia, United States - LL-1505 | ecosystem: Environmental > Aquatic > Freshwater > Lake | place: USA: Georgia | collected...
ATTCCGGCGGGTCGGGCCGGCAGCGCGGCGGGCTTGGCCAGCGCATCCGTTTCCGAAAGCTCGATGCCGATGGCCAGACCACGCTCGTCTCGGTCTATCCCGAAGGGGTGGGCAATCCGACCGAAGGTCTGTTCGGCGGCCATGCGGGAGGGGAAGCGCGCGGCATTGTAACCGACCCGCAAGGCCGGTTGCTGCATGATTGCGGCACGGGCGATCTGGTCAACTTGAACAATCCCGAGGAAATTGTTGAAATTGTGATTGCGGGCGGGGCCGGTTTCGGCGACCCTCGTCAACGCAAGACAGAACTGGTGATCAGTGATCTGGCCAATGGCCTGATCTCGAAGGATACGGCCTTGCGCGATTACGGCGTGCAGAGCTGAACCATGAAAATCCGGATGCGAAGGGGCGCATCCGGAGTGGCAAGTGACAATCCCTCTGGTGAAGGCAGGAGTATAGCATGAAACAGTTCAAGTCCTTGTGGCGATGGGTTGCCATGGCCACGATATTGGGTGCCGTCAGCACGGCGGTTATGCCGCAGGCACAGGCGCAAACCGCGCCGCGCAAAATTCTGGTTGTGGCCAGCAATCAGGATGTGCCGAATTTCGATCCGCATGTCGCGACCGGCTATTCGGCCTCGGCACTGCTGCGCAATCTCTATGATCCGCTGGTCCGCGTCGAAGGCAACCCGCCGCAGGTCAAGCCGCATCTGGCCGAATCCTACACAGTCTCGGCCGATGGCATGGAATATCTGTTCAAGCTCGATGCCAAGGCCAAGTTCAGTGACGGCTCGCCTGTCACTGCCGAAGCCGTCAAGTATTCTTTCGACCGTCTGGTTCGCCTGAAAAAGGGCAATGCCTGGATGATTGCCGGCATTGTCGATGAGACCTCGGTCAGCGTCGTCGATGCCAGAACCGTCAAGATCAAACTCGCCAAACCCTTCGTTGCTTTCCCGCATGTGTTGCCGTGGTTGTGGATTGTCAATCCCAAGCTGGTCGAAGACAACAAGGGCACGGATGACGGCCAGACATGGCTGAAGTCCAATATTGCAGGCTCCGGTGCATTTGTGCTGAAACGGGCCGAGCCGGGCAATCTCTACGAGCTGGAAAAAGTCGCAAGCCCGTGGAAAAGCGGCGGCGGCAACCTGACCGGCGCGATCTGGCGCATCATCCGCGAAACCTCCAACCAGCGTCTGGCGGTGCAGCGCGGCGAAGCCCATATGGCGCTCGATCTGACCAGCGAAGATATGGATGCGCTGAAAGACAAGCCCGGCGTGGTCTCGGTGATCGAACCGGAATTCCGCACCTTCTCGATCAAGCTCAACACCGAGCATGGTCCGCTGGCCGACATCAATCTGCGCAAGGCGATTTCCTATGCCTTCAACTATCAGGCCATGCTGGATTCGGCCGGCTATGCCCAGTTGATGGTTGGCCCGCTGCCCAACGGCATTTTCGGACATGACCCGAAACTGGCCGTGCCGACCACCGATCTGGACAAGGCCAAAGAGTTTCTGGCCAAATCAAAGGTGCCCAATGGCGGCATCAAGCTGACCATGGTGCATGTGTCGGGGCTTGAGCAGCAACGCCGCTTTGCTCTGGTTCTGCTCGACAGCCTGAAGAAGCTGAATATCGAACTCGATATCAAGCCGATGGTCTGGCCCGATATGGTGGCGTCCACCGCCTCGCCCGACAAGATGGCGGATTTCTTCCCCGTCTATCAGACCGCCAATTACGGCGATCCCGACAACATCGCCTTTGCCGCCTACCACTCCTCGCGCAACGGCAACTGGCAGAACCCTGTCTACAAGAACCCCAAGGTCGATGCCTTGATTCTGGCCGGCCGTGCGGAAACCGACCAGGCCAAGCGTCAGGCCATTTATGTCGAGATGCAGAAGCAGGTTGTGGAAGATGCACCCGATATTTTCGGCGTGCTGGAAAAACGCAAACTGGCGTTGCGCAGTGATGTGCAGGGCTTCATCTTCACACCTGTGGCCAGCAATGCAGTGGAGTTTTTCCCGCTGTCCCTGAAATAAGACCAATGGCAGGGGGCGCGGTCCGCCGCGCCCCTGTTGCCGGAACTTGATAAGCTGATGATCAGATTTATCGTCCGTCGTCTTGTCCTGCTCGTTCCTGTGTTTATCGGGCTGACGCTGCTTGTCTTTACCATTTCCCACGTGCTGCCCGGCGATCCGGTCAAGCTGGCCGCTGGCCCGCAGGCCACAGCCGAAGAGATCGCCTCGCTGTCCCGCGAATTCGGGATGGACCGACCCCTGCCCCAGCAATATTGGCACTATGCCACCGGCCTCTTGCAGGGTGATTGGGGGCAATCGGTCCTGACACGCAGGCCCGTGGCCGCCGATCTGAAAATCTATCTGCCCGCAACCCTTGAACTGGTGTTTGCCGCGATCTTTCTGGCGATCCTGATCGGGATACCCGCCGGTCTGCTGTCCGCCATCACCGCCAATCGCTGGCCCGATTATCTGACCCGGATTCTGTCGCTGGCCTCGATTGCCATGCCGCGCTTTTTCCTCGCGCTGGTGCTGCAACTGGTGTTTGCGATGTCGCTGGCCTGGTTGCCGCTCAACGGCCGGTTTCCGATCATCGACCTGCCGCCGCCCGCCATCACCGGCATGCTGACCATCGACAGCCTGCTGGCGGGCGACTGGCTGGCCTTTACCACCAGTTGCGAACATTTGCTGATGCCCGCACTGGCAATGAGCCTGTCGCCTTTGGCCACCATCACCCGCATGATGCGGGCCTCGACGCTGGATGTGTTGCAGCAGGATTATGTGCTGACCGAGCGCGCACTGGGCCTGTCGCAATCCCTGATCATTCTGAAATATGTCTTGCGCAACGCCTTCTCCTCGACCCTGACGGTGATCGGCCTCTATATCGGCTGGCTGTTGAGCGGATCGGTGCTGGTGGAAACGGTGTTCGATTGGCCCGGCATCGGGCTTTATGCCACCAAGGCGATTGTCACGCAGGACTTCATGCCCGTGATGGGGGTGACGCTGTCGATCGGCTTCATCTTCGTTCTGGTCAATCTGGTGATTGATCTGCTCTACGGCGTCATCAATCCCAAGGTGCGCTATCAATGACCACGCCGAGCACCGCCCATCCCTCCCGCTGGCAGAACTGGCAACGCAGCCTCTACCGCTTCCGCCAGAGCGGCCTGTCGATTGCCGGCCTGGCGATTGTGCTGGTGCTGTTGGTGATCGCGGTCGGCGGCTCTTGGATCGTGCCGTTTCCCGAGCATATCAGCGGCGGCATCAACACGGCGGCGCGGTTCAAACCGCCATCCTCGCTCTATTGGTTCGGCACCAATGAATTGGGACAGGATGTGTTTACGCTGGTGATGGCGGGCGCCCGTGTCTCGCTGATCGCCGGATTTGGCGTGGTGATGATTGCCGCCATTCTCGGCGGACTGATCGGCGCGCTGGCAGGCTATGCGGGTGGCTGGATCGACGATGTGCTGATGCGCCTGACCGATCTGATGCTGACCCTGCCTTCGCTCATTCTGGCGATGGCGATTGCTGCTGCGCTTGGCGCAGGGCTGGACAATATGGTGTTTGCGATTTCGATGTCGTGGTGGCCGGGTTTTGCACGGCTGGTGCGCGGCGAGGTGATCGCCAAAAAGGAAGATCTGTTTGTGCAGGCCGCCCGCGCTCTGGGGGCTTCCGATAGCCGGATTTTGCTGCGCCACGTGCTGCCCAATGTGATGTCACCCATCATCATCAAAATGTCGCTGGATATGGGCTTTGCCATTCTGGCGGTGGCCGCCCTCGGCTTTATCGGCATCGGCGTCAAACCGCCGACACCGGAATGGGGATCGCTGTTGTCGCTGGCACGCGGCTATCTGCCCGATTACTGGTGGACCGCGATTTTCCCGGGGCTGGCGATTTTCTTTGCCGTGCTGGGTTTCAACCTGTTGGGCGACGGCCTGCGCGACCTGTTCGACCCGAAAGCGAGGCGCTGACATGGCCTTGCTGTCGATCGAGAACCTGCATCTGAGCATTCCGTCTTTCGAGGGCGAGGCGCGGATTTTGAACGGGGTCGATCTGTCGGTCGAGCGCGGCGAGATTTGCGGGCTGGTCGGAGAAACCGGCTGCGGCAAATCGCTGACCGGCCTATCGGTTTCAAAGCTCGTCCCCTCCCCGCCTGCCCGTTACGATCAAGGGTCGATCCGCTTCGACGGGCAGGATATTCTGGCCCTGTCCGAGAATGCGATGCGGGCCTTGCGCGGCCGCCGCATCGGCATGATCTTTCAGGATCCGACCACCAATCTCAACCCGCTGTTCCGCATCGGCGAGCAGATGGTCGACGTGGCCCTGCACAGCATGGGCGCCAACCGCTGGAGCGGCAGCGCCCGACGCGAGGCCCGCGAACGGTGCATTGCCATGCTGGAACGCGTCGGCATTCAGGATGCGCATAACCGGCTGGATGATTATCCGCACCAGTTTTCGGGCGGCATGCGCCAAAGGGTGCTGATAGCGATGGCATTGATCGGCCGTCCCGATCTGCTGATCGCCGACGAGCCGACCACCGCGCTGGATGTGTCGGTGCAGGCGCAAATCCTGCAACTGTTGTTCGACATCGTGCGCGAGGACAAGATCGCCGTCTTGCTGATCACCCATAATCTGGGCGTGGTGGCGCGGCTATGCACCCATGTGGCGGTGATGTATGCCGGACGCATCATCGAACGCGGCACCATGGCCGATGTGTTCAACCAGCCAAGCCATCCCTATACCAAGGCCTTGCTGGCTGCAGTGCCCACCCAAAAAACCCGCAAAGGCACCTTGCAGGGCCTGGGTGGCTCTGTGCCCGATCCCTATCTGCCGCATGCGGGCTGCCGCTTTGCCCCGCGCTGCGCATGGGCCGAGGCCCGCTGTGGCGAGGCCGTGCCAACGGAAGCCGATCTCGGAAACGGCCATCGGGTCGCCTGCATCAAAGCGGGAGGGACCGCCTGATGCTGGAGGTCAAGGGCTTGAGCAAAATCTATCCGGCACGGCGCGGCAGTCCTGCGGTGACAGCCCTTGACGATGTCAGCTTCACCCTTGCCGCCAATTCGGCTTTCGGTGTGGTGGGTGAATCAGGCTCGGGCAAAACCACGCTGACGCGCTGCCTGATCGGGCTGGAAAAGCCGAGCCAAGGCGAAATGCTGTTTGAAGGCCGCGACATTGCGCGCCTGTCGCCCGCCGATCTGCGCGAGATCAGGGCCAGAATCCAGATCGTGTTTCAAGATCCCTATGCCTCGCTCAATCCGCGCATGAGCGCGCAGGACATTATCGGCGAACCGCTGCTGATCCATCACGACCGGTTGCAACTCACGGCGCGGGCCCGTACCGACCGGGTGGTTGAATTGCTCGAACGGGTCGGGTTGGGCGTGCGGCATCTGCACCGCTATCCGCATGAATTTTCCGGCGGACAACGCCAGCGTATCGGCATCGCGCGGGCTTTGGCGGTCAAGCCGCAAATGCTGATCCTGGACGAGCCGACCTCCGCGCTCGATGTCTCGGTGCAGGCGCAAATCTTGAACCTGCTGGCCGAGCTGCAAGATAGTCTGAAGCTGAGCTATCTGTTCATCTCGCATGATCTCGGCGTGGTGCGCTATATTTGCGACAGGGCCCTGTTGCTGCTGCATGGCAAGGTGATCGAACAAGGGCCGGTGGACCAGGTCTTCGACCATCCTCAAAGCGATTACGCCCGCCGCCTGATCGCCGCCATCCCCGATGTCGACCCAAGCCAATCGTTGCATCTGGCCTGTTGAACAAGCAAATTTAGCAGATTGTTCCATTTGCTGGTTAGAAATCCAATTCTGCTGGATTTCGACGCCTCCGGCATGGTGCTGGTGCCCAACGCCTGACAGCAGATCAGGCTTTGGACGGCATGCAAAAAGAGTGACCGTCCATGCCTGTCACCGGCAAAAAAAGGCCGCCATTGCTGGCGGCCCAAGTCTAGGGAGGAAACGCCCAAGGAGGGCATGGCGGAGGTCTGAACCTCGACGCCAACGAAGTCACAATATTTGTGCGCCGCAACATAAGCAAGAACTATTCTCTTTTTTCTGCCCGTTTTTTAATCAAAATGTGAAATAAGTTTAAGCAACAGAGATAATCCCTGTCATTTTAGTTCAAACAGCCCTTGCATATCTGCTACGCACTGTTAGGGTAGCTCATCTACAGTGGGCTTAGGCTCAGGTCTGGGGAGGAATACAGAGACTCAAAAGAGTCCGGAGCGCACGTGACGTGCGCTCTTTCTTTTTTTGGGCTATGGTGGCCCCCGTTTTCCCGATCTTACCCAATCTCTTATGTGACCACATGACCCAATTCGGCATTATCCAGTCTCCGCTCAGCCAGACACTCACCGAGGACGGGATTACCATTGAAATCATCATCTTCCGCGACGCGGACGAGGATGAATGGACGCTGGAAATTCTCGACCACAATGATGGCTCGACCATCTGGGAAGACGGTTTCGAAACCGAGGAAGAAGCGCTGGAAGAAGCCTTGCGCGCGATCGAGGAAGACGGAATTGCCTCATTCGCCAAAGCGCTGGCGATCAACGTGCATTAAACTCCAAAGCGCTTCGCCTATCCCCTGATGATCAATTGATGGGGAATGATGTGATCGTGAATGGGCGGGCTCTTGTCTTGGCTTGAGCTATTGCCATGCTGGCTCTCCAGCATGGCAGTCAGCGCGGCAATCACCGCATCGCCGATCAACTCGTAGGGTATCCGCACAGCACTCAGCCATTGGGCGATCCATTGGTTGAGCGGGCCGTCATCGAAGCTGATCAACGGCATATCGCGCGGAATGGAAAGTCCTGCCCCGCTGGCCTGCTTATAGGCTCCATAGGCCAGAAGATCACTCAGACAGACCACCACATCGGGCCGCACCGGTTGGGCCAGCACATCCTGCATCGCCTGTTCGCCGATCCGCAAATGATCCAGCCCCGAACTACCGAACTGGCGGACGGTGTGCAAGCCGCCTTCTGGATGCTGCATCCGGTCCAGAAAGCCCTGCAAGCGCTCACGCCCCGCGCTGTAGACCAGCGAGGCATGGATCACCGCAATCTCGCGCCAGCCTTTTGACAGACAATACCCGGCGACATCGCGCCCCGCGGCGGCATTGTCGATGCCGACATAGGGAAAGCTTGAGCGGACAGGATCGCGGCGGTTGACGAAGACCAGCGGAATACCGGCCTGCCGGAATTCATCCAGCTTGGGGCTCGGCACCGCCACCACCATGACCACCGCCCGTACCCGCAAGGCTTCCATCTCGCGCAGATATTCATCCTGGATATCGGCCTGTTCATGCGTGTCGCACAGCAGCATGACATAGCCGTTCTGTCGCAGGGTATGTTCGATCGAAGAGGCGATGGCCGACATCACCGGATTACCAAGATTGGCGGCCAATACTGCAATGATTTGGGTGGTGCCCTTGCGAAGGGCTCGACCTGCACTTTGTGTACGATAATCAAGTTCGGCAACAGCTTTGCGGACATCCAGAATTGTTTGCGGGGCTATTTTAACCGGCGTTCCATTGACCACCCGTGACACGGTAGCAATGGAAACTCCGGCCCTTTTGGCTACTTGTGCTAATGTAACGTTTTGCGGCTTGCCCCTCAAAAGCGCTGGAGAAGCATTACTGTCATTTTGAGTCATTCGTATCGCTTTAAGATTCTGCCCAATGACTTGAACCATAATAGTGCCAATGTGGAAAATCTACTTGATCATAAAATCAAAACGATGCTAGGTTCATGTAAACGTTTACGCAAGATAAATTTATTTGCCTCTCAATGATAAATTATGTCTTGAAAGATAAACGGTAACGGGAAGGAAATGTGGAAGGCTTGCCATGAGTGAGACCGCCAGTGTGTCCATATCGAAGCATGATGATCCTTATCATCACTTGCACGAAGAATCTTATGAACAGGCATTCAATCACAAGTTAGTAGGTTGGAATGACCTTTTTATCGTTGCCGACCGCCACCGAGAATCTCTCAGCGGTTCCTTCCGTTTTGTTCTCGATCTCCATGATGAAGGGTTGCGCCAAGAGTGGTTCAAGCATGACCAAACCAAACGACGGGATTGGACAGTTCCTCGTGATTGCGATGATATGGCTTGGCAAACGGTCAACGTACCGAGTTGCTGGAATGTCCTGAAACCGCAATGGTTTTATTTCGAAGGGAGTGCTTGGTATTCTCGCGAGATCGATTATACGCCTCATGCTGAAGGGGAGCGTCCTTTTATCAGATTTGGAGCTGCCAATTATGAGGCGCGTGTTTTTCTAAACGGCATGTTGATTGGCAGCCATCGAGGAGGCTCTACCCCCTTCTGTATTGAATTGACGCAACACATAAAACATGGCCCCAACCAGCTTTTGGTGCAAGTGGACAACCGCCGCAAAGCCGAACGTGTTCCTATGGGGCATACAGACTGGTTCAATTATGGCGGCCTCTATCGGGATGTCGATCTATTCCGATTGCCCAAGGTCTATATCAAGGATTGCTCGATTGCACTGAAGCCCGGCAGCAATGGGCAAGTTATTTCGATTTCCGTGAACCTATCCGATCCCGTCGATAGGATAGCCCATGTCGATATTTCAAAGTTGAAAGATGGCATTACAGTTACAATCGAAAACGGAGCAGGATATTGCGAGATTGGGGCTGACCCACAATTCTGGTGCCCGGACCGCCCCCACCTCTATGATGTACGGGTGCGTATTGATGGCGATATAATCAATGAGCGGATAGGTTTTCGGGAAATTATCCAGCAGGGAACCAAATTGTTTTTAAACGGGCAGGAGCTTTACCTGCGTGGAATCTGTGTCCATGAAGATGATACAATCCTCGGTAAGACCAGTTCTGAGGCTGACATTCGCCGTCGCTTTGCACATGCCAAAAGCCTCAATGCCAATTTTTTACGCCTGTCCCATTATCCCCATGACGAGCGCGCAGCGCAAATAGCGGATGAAATGGGCTTTCTGCTTTGGCAGGAAATCCCGGTCTACTGGGCTATTGCTTTCGATAACAAAGACACTCTGGATGATGCCGAAAATCAATTGCTGGAAATGATACGACGGGACCATAACCGGGCCAGCGTGATCATATGGGGTATCGGCAATGAAAACGACGACACGAATTCTCGCCTGCATTTCATGAAAAACTTGGCAGTGAATGCACGCAAAGCCGATCCGACACGTTTGATCGGTGCAGCTTGCTTGATCAATCGCGGAGAATTTAGGATCCAGGATCGTTTGGCCGAATATCTGGATGTGATCGGGATCAATGAATATTTCGGCTGGTATGAACCCTCTTTTGAGGGATTAAAGAAGCTTTTGAGCAATTCTTCTCCAGAAAAGCCCGTTATCATTACCGAAACAGGCGCTGATGCGCGTGCCGGAAATCACGGGCCAAGCCATGAATTGTTTACAGAGGAACATCAGGCCGAAACCTTCCGTCAACAATTGGCACTGGTTGACCAGGCACCTTATATCCGCGGGTTCTGTCCCTGGATTTTATACGATTTTCGTTCTGAACGCCGACAAACCGGCATCCAGAAAGGTTATAATCTCAAAGGCCTCATTGACGCCGACAAAGATACAAAAAAAATAGCATTCGGTCTCATTGCGAACCACTATGCGATGCGTGCAATGTCTGAAAGGGAAGCGTAAAATGACCGAGAAGCCTCTTATTATCATTGATGCCTTCCCGCGCAGCAAAGAGATGATTTTAAACCCAGAGACCGAGGCGCGATTAAAACAATGTGCCGAGGTGATCGAGCATTATGGTTCGAGAATGCCTGATGAGATCATTGAGAAAAATCTGGATCGCGTTTCAATCATCATTGGGCAAACCCCGATGGATGCAGCGCGGTTGAGCAGGGCTAAAAACCTCCGCGCGATCATCAATGTCAAAGGGAATTGGGAGCCGGTGATCGATTATGCAGAAGCTCACCGCTTAGGTATCCATGTTGTCAGTATTGCTCCTGCAATGGCCCCCGCTGTAGCTGAAATGTGCGTTGGCATGGCAATTTGTCTGGGCCGCGGGCTCATTCACAATGATCAATTGTTCAGGGCAGGAACCGAGCGCTACGGGGTTGCTGGAAACAGTCAGGCAAAAACATTGTATGGTGCCAAGGTTGGTTTGCTTGGGTTTGGTAATCTGGGCCAAGCGCTCAGACCATTGCTATCCCCTTTTCAAGCTCACGTCAGTGTCTATGATCCTTGGCTCAGTGCCGGCTACCTCACGCAACATCACTGCGAGAAAAAAGGACTGGAGCAAATTCTGGAGGGTTCCGATTTCTTGTTTTTGCTGGCCGGTGTGCATAGTGGCAACGAAGGATTTTTAGATAGAAGCATATTGCAAACAATCCGCCAAGATGCCTGTGTGGTTCTTGCAAGCCGTGCAGAAATTGTTGATTTCAATGCCTTTCTTGACCTCGCTGAAAAAGGGCATTTTCGTGCCGCTATCGATGTCTTTCCCGAAGAACCTGTTCCGGCTCATGATCCGATGAGACAGCGCAAGAATATCATTTTCTCGTCCCATTTGGCCGGAGGCATGCAAGCCAGCTATCGTCGGATTGCTGAAATGCTTGATGATGAAATACCTCTGTTACTCAATGGCCTCCCACCCCAACGTCTCCAGCGCGCAGAGCCACGTTTGGCCGCCATGCAGCGCTCTCGATAAAGGACAGGACAATGTCTTCGCTACCTAAACTCAAATTCGCCGCCATCGGGCTTGATCACCGCCACATCTATGACCAGGTGACGAGCCTGCTCGACATCGGGGCGGAATGTGTCGGCTTCTGGTCGCGTGACGAAGCCATGCCGTTGCAGGGCTTCATGGAAAAATTTCCATATATTCCGCGCGTCAAGGAACGGGCGCAATTGCTGGAAGACAAGAGCATCCATCTGATCACCTGTGCGGCCATCCCCAACGAGCGGGCCGATCTGGCGATCGAGGCGATGCGCCACGGCAAGGATTTCATGGTCGACAAGCCCGGCCTGACCACCTTCGGGCAGTTGGAGGCCGTGCGCAAAGTGCAGAAGGAAACCGGCCGGATTTTCTCGATCGATTTCACCGAACGGTTCGAGGTGCGCTCGACCACGCGGGCGGGAGAACTGGTCAAGGCCGGCGCGATCGGACAGGTTGTCCACACCGCAGGGCTCGGCCCGCACCGGTTGAACCGCCATTTGCGGCCGCAATGGTTTTTCGACAAACAGGCCTATGGCGGGATTCTGGTCGATATCGGCTCGCATCAATTCGACCAGTTCCTGTATTTCACCGATTCGTCCGATGCGCGCATCACCGCGGCCCGTGTCGCCAACCGCGCCCATCCGGCCGATACCGGCCTCGAGGATCTCGGCGAGGTGATGATCGAGAGTGACAATGCCTCGGGCTATTTCCGCGTCGACTGGTTCACCCCCGACGGGTTGAACACATGGGGCGACGGACGGTTGACGATTGTCGGCACCGAAGGCACTATCGAATTGCGCAAATATGTCGATGTGGCGGGGCGTCCGGGCATCGACCATCTGTTTTTGACCGACAAAAAAAGCTCGCGCTATATTGATTGCTCGGATGCGGAACTGACCTATTATCCCAAATTGCGTGACGATATTTTCAACCGGACCGAAACGGCCATGACCCACGATCATTGCTTCAAGGTGTGCGAATTGTCGCTGACCGCGCAAGCCATGGGCTGGGAGCAACAGGCCCGCTCGCTACAAGCGAACAAGTGAGCGTACAGACATGGCCAGCCTGACGCTCGACACCATCACGAAATCCTTCGGCCAGCTCGAGATTTTGCACGGCATTGATCTCGATATTGCCGATGGCGAATTCGTGGTGTTTGTCGGCCCGTCGGGTTGCGGCAAATCGACGCTGCTGCGGGTGATCGCCGGACTGGAACCGGCGACCGGCGGCACGATTGCCATTGACGGCGAGGATGTCACCCACCACTCGGCGGCCGCGCGCGGGCTGGCGATGGTGTTTCAAAGCTATGCGCTCTATCCGCATATGAGCGTCTATGACAATCTGGCCTTCGGGCTTGAAAACATGCGGATGCCGAAAGACCAGATCACGCAACGCGTGCAAACAGCCGCAACCCTGTTGCAGATCGACAAGCTATTGCAGCGCAAGCCCGGGCAATTGTCCGGCGGGCAACGCCAGCGCGTAGCGATCGGACGGGCGATTACCCGCAATCCGAAAATCTTTCTGTTCGACGAACCGCTGTCCAATCTCGATGCCGAATTGCGCGTGCAGATGCGGATCGAGTTATCGAAGCTGCACAAAGACCTCAAAGCCACGATGATCTATGTCACCCATGATCAGGTCGAAGCCATGACCATGGCCGACAAGATCGTGGTGCTGCGCGATGGCCGGATCGAGCAGATCGGCAAGCCGCTCGATCTCTACAACCACCCCGCCAACAAATTCGTGGCGGGTTTTATCGGCTCCCCGCGCATGAATTTCATCTCGGCCCGCATCTCCACATGCTCGACCAACCATGTCAGTGTGACGGCAAGTGGCTTGCAAGAAACCACCCTGCCGCTCAACGGCGCGGGCTTGGCACAAGGCGACACGGTCAGCCTCGGCATCCGCCCCGAACATCTCGAACTGGATGCGGCAGGCGAATGGACGCTGACGGTGGATTTGGTGGAGCAATTGGGCGGCACCAGTTTTATCCACGGTACGCTGCCCTCAAGCGAGGCGCTGTCGATTGCCGTCAATGGCCAGACCGGTGTCAGCCACGGCCAACCGATCCGGATCAGGCCGAAACCCGGCATGGTCCATCTGTTCTCAAGCACCGAAGGGGAGAGAGCCCTCCCCCCTTCTTCACCACGCCTTTAACAAAACCAACCGAGCTCCGGACCACAACCGGAGACACCCATCATCATCAGGAGGAACGACCATGTTCAAACAGTTGAAAACCATCACAGGCGGGCTGATGGCCCTGTGTATGCCTGTGGCTGCCATGATGGCGGCGACCAATTCCGTCAAGGCCGCCGACCCGACCGAAGTCCGCATCATGTGGTATTCGGACGGCAACGAGGGCGATGTCATGCGCGATCTGCTAGACCGGTTCGAAAAGCAGAATCCCGACATCAAGGTCATGCTTGACCGCGTGCCCTACAAGACCGTTGTCGAACAGCTTCCCGCTTTGCTCGATTCCGGCCAAGGGCCCGATCTCGCCCGTGTCACCGATCTGGGCGGCCTCTCGCGTCACTATCTCGATTTGCGTCCGCATCTGAAAAACGCCAAATATTTCGATGACAACTTTGCATCAAGCCTTCCATGGTTCCGGCCGGCCACCGGCAATAAAGACGGTATTTACGGAGTGATGAGTCAATTGGCCCTGACCCTGCCTCTGGTGAACACAACCTTGTTCCAGCAAGCCGGCATTCCATTGCCCGGCCCGAAAGCAACATGGGATGATTGGGCCAAGGCCAGCAAGGCTGTAGCCGACAAGGTCAAGGCTCCCTATCCGATGGCGTTTGATCGTTCCGGCCACCGTATCTCCGGCATGAGCATCTCTATGGGTGGAAAGTTCATTGACGGCGACAAGCCAGCTCTTGTTGATGCAGGGTTCAAATCGGCAATGAAAAATCTGGTTGACTGGCACGCCAATGGTGCCATGTCGAAGGCTCTTTGGGGATCCGTCGGCGGCACAACCTATCGCGGTGCAACAGAAGAATTCGCCAATGCCCAAGTAGTATTCTATATGAGCGGCACTTGGCAGTTTACGCAATTTGCCAAGACCGTCGCCAAAAATTTCGAATGGCAGGCTGTCGCTAATCCTTGCGGCCCTGCCGCCTGCACGGGCATGCCGGGTGGAGCAGCTTTGGTGCCAATCAAGGCTACAAAAAACCCGCAAGCTGTGGCCCGTGTGGTCGAGTATTTTGCCAGCGAGCCTGTCTATGAAGAATATCACGCCCGCACCCTCTTCCTGCCGGCCCATGCCGGTCTTGCGAAAAAGGGCATCAACTACGTCACTGACGATGCCAATGTGAAAAAGTCACTGGCGATTGCAGTTGAACAAGTAGCTCAAACCTCCCCAATTGCATTCAAATTCCAAGGCTATGAGCACAACCGAATCCTTTTCAACGCGATGATCTCGCGCGTCAATCAGGCCATCAGCGGTGAAATGTCGCTCGATGATGCCTATACCCGGATGCAAGCCGATATCGTTGAAGGTTTCGCAGCCAAGGGTATCAAGCTGCAGTAACCCGCTTAGCGCGCCCCGCAGGGCTTTGTCTTTGCGGGGCGCAACCAACATCGGATTGCGGTTTCATGACGCACCAGGCCACTGATCAAGGCAGCCGGACACTCAGCGCGCATTTTGCCCGCGGGTTCGGGCTTGCTTATACGGCGCTGATGCGCGCGCTGGAACCGCCCTTTGCCGCCATTCAGAAGCGCGTCGGCATCAAGGGCATGGCCTATGTGTTCGTGGCCCCCAACATGATTATTTTTTCGGTCTTTGTCGCCCTGCCGATGATCCTCAATATCTGGTATGCGCTGACCGGCTCCAACCGTCTGATGATCGGGGAGCGGCCCTTTGTCGGGCTAGACAATTTCTCGGCTTTGCTCGATTGCAAAGACTATCTCGACGTCAATTCCTGCAAGCAGGACCGTTTCTGGCGCGCCGTGCATAATTCGGTGCTGTTTGTTGCCTTGCAGGTCACGGCCATGGTCGCCCTGTCGCTGGTGACCGCGCTGATCCTCAACGGCAAGCTGCGGGCGCGCGGCTTTTTCCGCGCCGTGTTTTTCTTCCCCGTCTTGCTGTCGCCCGTGGTGGTGGCCCTGATCTGGAAATGGATCTTGCAACGCGACGGCCTGCTCAATGCCCTGTTGCTGTCATCGGGGGGCGAGCGCGTCGCCTTTCTGCATGATGCGTCCTGGTCGTTTTTCTGGACCGTCTTTGTCTCGGTCTGGGCGCATATGGGCTTTTATGCGCTGATCCTGCTGGCAGGCTTGCAAGCCATTCCTGCCGATCTTTACGAGGCGGCAGAAATGGACGGCACCCCGAAATGGCGGGTGTTCTGGCGCATTACCGTGCCCTTGCTGCTGCCGACTTTGCTGGTGGTGGTGATTTTGAGCCTGATCCGTGCCGTGCAGGCCTTTGATGAAATCTATGTGCTGACCGGCGGCGGGCCGGGCACGGCCACGCAATTCATCGTGCAATATATCTACGAGACCGCCTTTGCCAATCAGGTGCATTTGCTGGGGCTGGCCGCTGCCGCCTCCTTGCTGGTGGCTGTTGTACTGATGGTGCTGACCTTGCTGCAATTGCGGATCTCCTATCACGGGAAAACATCATGAGCCTGATCCGCGCTTTGACCCGCACCCGTGACCAACGCGCGATGCACATCACCGATTGGCTGACCTATGGCTTTTTGCTGGTCGGCGTGGTGCTGATGTTCGGCCCCGCTTTGTGGCTGGCGGCCTCCTCGCTCAAGACCAAATCGGCCTTGCAGGAGTTTCCGCCCTCCTTCCTGCCGATGGGGCAGAAGGAAATCAAGCTGGCCGACAAGCCCGATGGCCTGCCGGTCTATCTGGTGCCCAATGGTGCGGGACAGAGCGTGGAACTCGCCCTGCAACGCCGCATCGGTCTGATCGGCCTGTTCATCGACCCCGCCAAGCCCGACGCCGATCCGGTCCGCGCCAAGATGGACGAGGTCAAACCCGTGCGCGAACTGACCGTGGCATGGGACAATTATGCCGAACCGCTGCGCCGTTTCCGCTTCGACCGCTTTCTGGGCAACAGCCTGTTTGTCACCATCGTCTCGACCGTGCTGACGCTGCTGGTCAATTCGATGTGCGCCTTCGCGCTGTCGAAATATTCGTTTCGCGGCCGCGATGCGATGTTCGTGTTTATCCTGTCGACGCTGATGGTGCCGATTTCGGTGATCCTGATTCCGGCCTTTCTGGTGGTGACCTCGCTGGGCCTGACCAATTCGCTGTGGGGCGTTATTTTGCCGCCGATTGCCACGCCGACCGGCGTGTTTTTGTTGCGCCAATATATGCTGACGATTCCCGATGAGTTGATCGACGCGGCACGGATGGACGGGGCGTCCGAATGGCGCGTCTATTGGCGGATCATCATGCCGCTGGCCATGCCCGCGCTCGCGGTGCTGGGGATTTTTTCGGTGATGTGGCGGTGGAACGATTTTCTCTGGCCGCTGATCGTGCTGAGCCGCGAAGAGAGCTTTACCCTGCAACTGGGATTGGCGACATTCCAGGGCGAGCTGGATACGCAATGGCATTATCTGCTGGCCATGACCATGATGACGCTGGCCCCCGTGGTGATCGTGTTCACGCTGCTGCAACGCCACATCACCACCGGCATTGCCTCGACCGGATTGAAATGAGCCATGACCGCGCCCCTCTATGATCTCGCCATTATCGGCGGCGGCATCAATGGTTGCGGCATTGCTCGCGATGCGGCGGGGCGCGGCCACAAAGTGCTGTTGCTGGAACAAGGCGATCTGGCGCAGGCCACCTCCTCGGCCTCGACCAAGCTGATCCATGGCGGTTTGCGCTATCTCGAACATTACGAATTCTCGCTGGTGCGCAAGGCGCTGATCGAGCGCGAAACCCTGCTGGCGATTGCCCCGCATATCATCTGGCCCTTGCGCTTCATCCTGCCCCATCGCCCGCATATGCGGCCTGTCTGGATGTTGCGGTTGGGCTTGTTTCTCTATGACCATCTGGCCCGCCGCAGCCTGTTGCCAGCCAGCTGGATGCTGTCCGAAACCGACCCCGCCCATAGACTGCTGGCCCAGAACAGCACTGCCTGTTTTGAATATTCCGATGCATGGGTGGACGATGCCCGTCTTGTCGTTCTCAATGCCATGGATGCCAAAGCGCGCGGGGCCGAGATTGTGACGCGCTGTCAGGTCACCGATATCAGAGCCGAGGCCGGACACTGGCATATCAAAGCCAGCCACAACGGGCAGGATGCGGGCTTTCAGGCCAAAGCGGTCATCAATGCCAGCGGGCCCTGGGCCGATCAGCAATTGTTCCACAAGGCCCAACCCGCCAACCGCCTGCGGCTTGTCAAAGGCAGCCATATTGTGGTGCGCAAATGGCATGATGATCCGCGCTGTCTGATCCTGCAAAACGACGATGGACGCATCGTATTCGTGATCCCCTATGAACAGGATTTCTGCCTGATCGGCACCACCGATTGCGACTATCAGGGCGACCCCGCCGCTGTCCGCATCGGTGAAGACGAGATTGCCTATCTGTGCGAGGCCGTCTCGCGCCAATGCGCCCATACGGTCAAAGCCGCGGATATTGTCTGGTCCTATGCGGGCGTGCGACCCCTGATGGATGACGGGCACGAGGCCGCACAAGAGACCACCCGCGATTATCATCTGGTCAAAAGCGGCGGGGACGGACAGCCGCCGCTGGTCAGTGTGATCGGCGGCAAGATCACCACCTATCGTGTGCTGGCGGAAGATGTGATGGAGCTGATCGCACACGATCTGCCTGCTTCGGCCATCACGTCATGGACCGCCACGGCCCCGCTTCCGGGTGGTGATTTTCCGGTTGACGGTTTTATGGATTTGGTTGCCAAAGCCTCGGCGCGCTATCCCGCTTTGCCGCACAAGCTGATCACCCGTCTGGCCCGCCATTACGGCACCTGCCTGTTCGATATTCTGGGCGGGGCTCGTGTAACGGAGGATCTCGGACCCTGCTTCGGGGCCGATCTGACAGCGCGCGAGATTGATTATCTCGTAGACTGTGAATGGGCGCAGACCGCCGAGGATATTGTGTGGCGGCGGAGCAAATTGGGACTACACTTTTCAAACCGGCAGCTGTCGCAGCTGGCGGACTATCTGCAAGCCCGCGTGTGAGGGAAACCACCATGTCCTTTATTCTGGCGATTGACCAAGGCACCAGTTCGTCGCGCGCGTTGCTGTTCGACCCGTCGCTTGAACTGGTCGACAGCGCACAGCGCGATTTTACCCAGCATTATCCTGCCTCGGGTTGGGTCGAACACGAACCGGACGATCTGCTGCAGACCACGCTCGAAGTCTGCAAAACCGTGTTGGCCCGCAACGACATCACCGCCGAAGGTCTCGCCGCCATCGGGATCACCAACCAGCGCGAAACCACGGTGCTGTGGGATCGCAAAACTGGCACCCCGATCTACCGCGCGATTGTCTGGCAGGACCGCCGCACCGCCGCCCTGTGCCAGAAGCTCAAACTGGACGGCCACGAACCGCTGGTGCGCGAGCGAACCGGCTTGTTGCTCGATCCCTATTTTTCCGGCACCAAAATCGCATGGATTCTCGACCATGTGCCCGAAGCCCGCGCGCGGGCCGCACGCGGTGAACTGGCTTTCGGCACGGTCGATACTTTTTTGCTGTGGCATCTGACCGGCGGGCGCGAACACAAGACCGACGCCACCAATGCCTCGCGCACCATGCTGTGCAACATCCATACCGGCCAATGGGACCAGGACATGCTGGCCTTGCTGGATGTCCCGGCCGGTCTGCTGCCCGAAATCTGCGACAGCGGGTCGCATTTCGGTGTCACCGACCCTGCTCTTTTCGGACACTCCGTGCCTGTGTTGAGCATGGTGGGCGACCAGCAGGCCGCCACCATCGGCCAAGCCTGTTTCGAACCGGGCATGATGAAATCCACCTACGGGACCGGCTGTTTCGCGCTGCTCAACACCGGACACAATGCCGTCACATCGCACAACCGGTTGTTGACCACCATTGCTTATCAGTTGCACGGGCAACGCACCTATGCGCTTGAAGGCTCCATTTTCGTGGCAGGCGCCGCCGTACAATGGCTCAGGGATGGCTTGGGCCTGATCGAACAGGCCAGCGACAGCGGGCAACTGGCAGCCCAAGCCGATCCGTCGCAAGAGGTCATTCTGGTGCCTGCCTTTGTCGGGCTTGGCAGTCCGTGGTGGAATTCCGATGCCCGCGGGGGCCTGTTCGGCCTGACACGCAATACAGGCCCGAAAGAACTCGCACTGGCCGTGCTGGAATCGGTGGCCTTCCAGACCGCCGATCTGATGCAGGCGATGCAGGCCGATTGGCCGCAAGCGGCCAGCACACAAACCATCCTGCGGGTGGATGGCGGCATGACCGCGTCCGATTTCACCATGCAGCGGTTGGCCGATCTGCTGGATGCGCCGGTCGACCGCCCGCGCTTGCAGGAAACCACCGCACTCGGTGCCGCCTATCTGGCCGGCTATACCGCAGGCCTGCTGCCCGAACCCGCCGAATTTGCCAAGACCTGGCAAAGCGACCACCGTTTCACCCCCGCGATGGACGGTGCCATCCGACAGCATAAATTGAGGCAGTGGCACAAGGCGGTCAAAGCCGTGTTGTCGATGGTGGATGGTTGATCACACCAGACGGGTGCGCCAGTCGCCATAGAGCGCGTGATCGGGCTTGATCGGCAAAGTCACCGGCACATGTCTGGAGGCTGAATCATACAAGGCCGTAATCAGCTCGAGCGAGCGTCGTGCATCCGCCAGCGTGACAGGCCATTCGCCCTGCCCCGACAAGGCGCTGTGGTAGGAAATCAACTGGCCATGGAAGCGCGATTGTACCGCATCCATCCCTGCCAAAGCGGCCTTGATGGCCTCGCCTTCCGGCCCTTCGGCGACAGTGAACTGCCACGGATCATTGCCCGGCGCATAGGGCTCGTAAGCCGATTCAATGGTGACATGTTCGAAGCAGGCTTTCAGCCGGCTGACTTCCGCCTTCGCGCCCAAAGTGCATGACAGCGAGACCAGAGAGCCATTGGCCATTTTCAGGCTGGCAGCGACGCAATCCTCGACCTCGATCGGATTGACCCGCGTGGTCGCTTCCGCATAGACGCGTTCGACCGGCCCCATCAATTCGCACATCATATCGTGCAGATGGATCGCCTGCGACAGCAGGATGCCGC
>Ga0214921_10004688_pt1 | contig 19908 bp, 20 predicted proteins | sample LL1505_MetaG_FD_177992 | JGI IMG/M metagenome (GOLD analysis project Ga0214921, IMG submission 177992) | Freshwater microbial communities from Lake Lanier, Atlanta, Georgia, United States - LL-1505 | ecosystem: Environmental > Aquatic > Freshwater > Lake | place: USA: Georgia | collected...
ACACCTACGGTATTTCATGGTCCCAATGGTTCTACTGCAATGGTAACAGCAGAAAATAATGTTGCTACAATCATAGTTCGAGGCGAAAATGGAAGTACTATGTCATACCAGGTAAATCCAAACGAAACCACATCTAGTAAGAAAAAGAAAAAGCATCATCATCAAAAACATCACTATGCAGAAGAAATATATTATGGACCGAAAGGAGGATATGCAATTTTATTGACTGATGAAAAAACCAACGTGCAAATAATTATTGTTGTTTTCCCAGATGGTTCTAAAATGGTGTATAAAACAGAATCGGAACACACAAAAGATACTGATATAGCACAAAGTTTACACATGTCCTACGAACAATTGGCGGCAAATAGTGATGCGTATTTAAATGGAAACTATTTTTCCAAAAATATAACTCGTGGGTCGTCGTCAAGTAAATGCAGTTTCAACAAGCGTTGTTCTTATTCGTGTGGTGGATTACATGGCAGTAAAAAGTATTGTTGTGATGCCGCTGGAACACCCTGTGAGGAATCTTGTTGTTCGGGAGGAGGGGGAGGAGGAGATACTTATTATCCTTCTCATCATCCAAATAATAATTACAACTACAATGATTATTTACCAAAGGGAATACCAAGAAGAATGATACCGCCAGGTGATGAAGACATGTATATTTTAAAAACAGAAGTTGTTCCTCCCATTTGTCCTGCTTGTCCGCGTTGTCCTGATTGTCCTGGTTGTTCTTCTTGTTCTGTTCCGTCTGTTCCAGCACCAACAACTTCATCGCCAAGTGCATCTAATACAGCATCCGCCGTGCTTACAAACACGCCGCATCCAACCCCGACACCAACACCTGGTTCTATTCTCTCTGCCGATTCATCCAATCAAAATAAAATACCTATTCCAGTTTTGAATAGTTTTAGTGCATTTTAAAAGTTTTAGTATATATTATTTATTATGACAAATTAGTGGCAGGCAGAAAGTACCTAAACCAACAGTTCTGAAAATAATGAAACATACTTTTAACTGCATCTATTATAACAAAATTATTTGAATGAAAATAATTTTATTTTTACTAAATCACTTCTAGGTACTTTCTGCCTGACACTATGACAAATGACAAATAGTAAATGATAAATAATAAATGATAAATGATGTTGTTATCAAATTATCATTTTTTATTCAGTATAATAAATAATAAAAAAAATGCCAAAAATAAAAATACAGTATAGTATTTTATATTTTTATTATATGTTGCATTGTTATTTTTACTATTGTTTGTATTTGTATTTGTGAAACCCTCTTTTATTGAAGTAGGTAGTGATGTCGAAGTGGTATTAGTATGTGAGGATTTAGTGAAATCTTTGGGAGTAACTGTCTGTGGCATAGGGCAAAAATTTTTGTATACTTTTTTATTTTTAACATCAATTCCTGCAAAGTCGTAATATTCTTTTAAACTTCGTTTTTTTCCCAGGCCATATTTATCTATATTGTTTTTTACATGTGCTGGAATCTTTTCATTTAAGCTGGAATCATCGCCAAGTTGCAACATTAGTTTTACTTTATTTAGTGCATCTGTATCATCATGATTTTTATTATCCCAAAATTTAGGTTGATCGTTTCGCTTATATAAATGATATATTACATTTTGAGTAGGAGTATACATGTCATATCCACTGGTCCAAAGTCTGGCTGCATGTAATATTTCTTCTCCTACAAATAAATTTGGCAAATTTGGATCATATGGAACTTCTTTAATGCATTTACCCTCACAAAAAATCATACCACCTGCAATATGTGGGGTTTGAATATATTTATTTTTTGTTGTATCAACCCATTCAGCACCTGTCAATGATATCATGCCCTTTTCGTTGAAAAAAGATTGGCACAACGCAGTTACATTTTTTACGTTTTTGTCTTTTTTATTGTAATCTTCATATATGGGTGGATAATGAGATATAATAACATCTTTTGATGATGTATTATTTTTAATATCATTCATCATATCAATTAAAATAACATCCCACCCAGGTTCAAACAATGTATGTGAATCAATTTGGAGAAAATAATCTTCATCGTTCATCAATGTGGTACATAAATATCTAGCCCACGTGGGTCCTTTGGCTTCATAATCTTTTAAATTGATAGTTCTTACATTGGCCGAGTAAAGTTTTAAATTTTGTTTATTGATAACGCAATTTTCCTTTTTATCCTTATCATCTTGACTATTTTGAGCGCATATACCTACATATATATTTTGAGGGTAAGTTGCATTTTCATAAATAGATTCTAGTGTGGGAGTGCAATATTTATCTCTATAACTTGCAATACTTATAAAAATTGTTTTATACATATTGGAACAATTTTACTGTATATGGAGAAAAATAAAAAGAAGAAAAGGAAAAAAGGAAAAGAGCAATGGATTTGTAGTAGTGGCAGGCAGAAAGTACCTAAACCAACAATTTTAAAAATAATGAAATATACTATAAAATTATTTAACTGCATGTATGATAATAAAATTATTTGAATGAAAATAATTTTATTTTACTAAATAATTTCTAGGTACTTTCTACCTGCCACTAGAAAGGAGAGAAAAGAGTGAAGCAATCCGTAAAATAAAATGATTACCACACAATATATAATATATAATAAATATGATATAAAGATATGAATACGTTAATGGATATCATGAAGGTTGTCCGATTGGGTATGACAGAAGGAGGATTACTCCTTTTGTCTTTTGTCTTGAATCATTGTGACCCCGATGAAAATATCAAACCGCAGATATATACAATGATAATGTCCTTGGTGAATTGGTTATACACCACTTCGGGTTATTATGACAAAACAGTATCCGGAAATTATTTCAACTTTAATGAAACTGCGTTAAATTCACGTTATATTGAATTTATCAAACATTTAGAACAAAGTGTAACAGGTTGTGAACGAACACAATTTTTTTTTCACGATGGACTTGTCATGTCATTGTATGAGAAACACAAGGAGCAATTTATGAATCATTACAATATAAAGAACATTCATATATTGAATGGAACTGTGTTTATCCAAAGAATGGAATCCGAATTTTTTCTTCCAATCAAAAATAAAAAGGTTCTCGTTATTTCTTCTTTTGACGGTTTGATACAGTCGCAATACAACTCGGGAAATGTATACAAGGTTCATGCCAATTTTCCCAATCTGAATGGTCTAAGTGTCGTTAAATTTCCTTATTGTTTTTTCAATAATGGCCCACATCAAAATTATTTTGAAACGATGGATGCCGTATTTGAAGAAGTAAAAAAGAAGGATTTTGATATTGCTCTGGTAAGTTGCGGATCATACGGACACATGATGTGTCACAAGATTCACCAAGAGTTGAATAAAGATGCCATTTATGTAGGTGGAAGTATTACTGTACTTTTTGGAATATTGGCAACCCGAGAGAAAAATCATTGTGACTTGAAAATTAACGAGTATTGGGTTACAGAAATTCCAGAAGAGTACAAACCACCAAATTACAAAATGATTGAAAATGGATGTTATTGGTAGGTCTATTGTTTCATTACGGGAAAATTTGGAAACTATTTTCTTAGGTAATGGGGAAAATTTAGGCGAAAATCGCTGAAAAAAGGAACTACAAAAAAACAAAAATATGTTACAAAAGTTTTTTAAGGTTTATATTTATATTACCTATTAGGGGAAAGTAAAAAGGACCCCAGAAATATATTTAGTAAAATAAAATTATTCAATCCAAATAATTTTATTATTAAATATGCAGTCGTTTAGTTTTTTTATATTTTAGTTGTTTATATATCATTTTATTTTGGGTCCTTTTTACTTTCCCCTATTACCTATGTTTTCATTTTTCATCGTGACTAACCTTACATTTTTTATCCATTTGAAAGGTTTCTACGTCAACATCATGTGGAACAATTTTAATAATACTTTTTGATTTTTTACCATAAAGAGGTTCAGTACAACCTTTTTCTTTTTTATTTTTTTTTGTTTTTACAAAATTAAATATTTTGGGTTTATCTTGTAAACATCTTGCACGAAAATGTTCGTATCTGTCTCTCACATCTTCATACGACAACCCCGATTTCTTCTTTAACATTGTATTTACTATCTCGTGTAAATCATATATATATTTAGAAAAAGTAGCTCTGCTTTCCATACTTTCATATGTTAAAGGTAACTGTTTAAAATTTTTAACCAAATTTATTCTGCAATATTTACAAGGTAAAACGTGTTTTAACAAAAGTATAAAATCACGATATTTTTTTTTTTGCTCTTCTGTTGGCAATACAGGATAATTAAAACTCATTGTGTGTAAATAATGCCACATACTTGGTCCCCACACGCTTCCAAGCATACCATCCCCGCTACTATAATCTGACTCAGAAAAAAATATTTTTTTAATCTTATTTTTTCTAGTTTTTTTCATTTTTTTCATGTATTTTTTAATAATGTATATTTCAATAGGTAGATACTTTTGTATAACAAAAAAGTATTATATATTATATATATACTATAATTTATTATCGTTAAAAATACTATTTTTTTATAAAAATAATATATAAATGAACGAAGGGGGCGGATTTTTAGGTAAAATAAACACAAAAACAATTGCTATTTTTGTATTTAGCATATTATTGCTTGCAATTGGAATATATTTTGCCTACAAACATGTATCGAGTAAAACGAAACCATCTTATTCTGCAAATAAGGCACATTTACCAGGTAATTCTTCAAATACAGTTGAAATATTATTATTTCATGTAGATTGGTGTCCTCATTGCAAACATGCTATGCCTGAATGGGAGAAAGCAAAAGAAAAATACGATGGACGAGAAATAAATGGAAATACCATTATATTCACAGATATTAACTGTACGAATGAAACTCCGGAAACAAAAGAACTAATGTCAAAATATGGAATCCAAGGGTTTCCGACAATTAAAATATTAAAAGACGGAAAAGTAATTGATTTCGACGCCAAAGTTACACAAGCAAACATAAGTCAATTTTTAACGACCATGTAATTTTCTGCTGCTCTTTGTCCTTCATTTATATATTTTTCGCGAAATTCTTTATTCAACAAACAATTTTTCAAATGAAAATACGAAAAGGGTTCAATAGCATAAGTAACTTCATTGGATATGAGAGGTTGTTTATATTCGGTACAAATACTTTTTATTAGTTTATATAAAAAAGCAAATATATAATCTAATATACTTGACGATTTTGTAATTGTCATAGGCGTTTTACATTCATCCTCTTGTTTTTCTTGTTCTTTTTCTTTATTTTCTTCATTCGATGTTGCATTGAATCTTTTTTTAGATATACCCAATATTTCTTCATTTTTTTTCCCAGATTTAATACAAATATCCAAAGGATAGTTTGATTTTACACCTCCATCTAAATAACATTTACCATTATCGGATATATGGGGAGAAAACAATATTGGATATGCCGAAGTCATATGTAAGGCAGTTAACAAGGGTAAATCTGGATGTGTTTCATGAGAAATATCAATGACTTCAAATTTATGCAATTCAAAAGAAAATACATGTAAATCTATTTTGGAGTAATCGTACAATTCTTTCATTGTGATATTCATGGAAATATCCTTGGCGAGAAACAGTGGTTTAAATATCGTTTCGACAAATCCTCTATCAAATAATCCTCGTTTCGAGTAGGAATTAATAAATGTTTTTGTTGTTATAGGAAATGCTTCATGCCATGGTCTATCTACCAGATATTTTTGTAATGTGTCCCAATCTTCTTGTTTGTCATAATCATAATTTAGACATAGTAATGCACCCATAAGTCCTCCCGCAGATGTTCCATAAATACTTTGTATATTGCTTCTTTTCCATACGCGATGTTCTTGTAAATAACGCAACACACCAAATGTGTGAAATAACGAATGCCCGCCTCCGGATAATACTAAATGTTTTATCATATTACAGTTAACCAAATGGAGAAAATACCCAAATAATAAAAAGGTTCTATTGTTAACTCTATATCCAAAAGAAATATTTAAGTGTGTTTATTATATTATTTTCTGTTGAAAAATAAAAAGAAAAATAAATAGGAAAGATAAAAGAAAATTAAAAATAAAATTAAAAAAATAAAATGGCAAATATATTTACGTTGGAAAATTTGGATGATTTTACCGAAAAATTAAATATTGATGATTTGTATGAGAAAAAACGTCAATATGATTTGAGTAAGCTGGCTCTCTACAATAAAATATTAAATCGTATACATGTAAAAATAAAGACAACATCTAGACAAAGTATAGACCAACAATTTTGTTGGTTTGTTGTTCCGGAAATTATTATCGGTGTTCCTAAATACGATCAGGCTGGATGCATTGCTTATCTTATAGATAAGCTAAAAGAGAATGGTTTTGCAGTTAGGTATATACATCCCAACTTACTTTTTATTTGTTGGAAAGAATGGGTTCCTTCCTATGTTCGTTCAGAATTGAAAAAAAAAACGGGAATTGTTATCAACGAATTTGGAATTCGACAAGAAGAGACGAATGAGGACGACAATGAAATAAATCAATTTGCTATAACAAATTCTAAACAAAATCAAAATCCAAACCAATCTAGTTCTTCTGCACGAGCTAAACCTAAGAATAATTCCAAAAAAAATTACACTCCCATTGAAAGTTATAAACCACTAGGAAATTTACAAAACTAAATTTAGTTACACATTATGAGGAGTAATTTCTTGTTGATGTGTTTGTTAGTGGTTCTGTTGATGTTTTATTAGTAGTATCCATAGTAGTAGTAGTATCCATAGTAGTAGTAGTAGTAGTAGTAGCAGTATTAGTATACGGAGTAATTAACTTACCAGACAATGTTTCTAGCCCTTGAATACGAGAAAGACTTGTTTCTCTCAATTGATTTTCCACGATGGCTTCGTATAAAAGAACACCCCGAGAGAAATCGTTTTCACAAGATAAATAATATTGGATAATAATTTGGCGAGTTTTTACGATGAGTGATTGAAGTTTATCTTCTGTCAATGATGGATTAATGCGAACCATTTTTTTCTTAGTTTTTTCATCCAAATCGTAGACAAATAGTTGATTGATAATATCCAACAATTCTTTATTTACACTCTCGGTTGTTTGCATCATTTTTTTCAAATTTTCGGCATATTTACAGAATAAATCATCTTTTACATTACCCTCTACACGCACATTTTTTTTATTCATACACAAATCACTATTAGAATAATCTTTTAGTTGAATATCGCCGAATCTTCTAATATTTCGAGTTTCAAAATCCGTTTTTCCAGTAAATATTTCATAAAAATTTTTCAAGTCTTTCGTGTATTGTTTTTTTGTTCCATCTAACATGTCCGTATATTGACGTGTTCTATAATCGTACCTGTCTAAATAAAGCGGATATAGTTCAGGAATTCCTGGTTCGTCGTGTAGTGTACCCTTTTCAAATAAATTAGTCTCTGTGTTTGTTTCAGTACCTGTACTGGTACCTATTCTGGTTCTACTTCTCTTATCTGATTTACACACGTTGGGATGAATGTGAATTGTGCCTTCGTTTGGAATATTATCTTGACCTCTCATAAGTGATTGAAGCCTTGCATGACATAGACCTCGTTTAACCACTCGCCGGTCCCTTGCGTTTACTGGAATGTTTTTTTTATCTTTTAGAGGTGTTTCTACTAATTCGCCTCTCTCATTCTTATATAAATAAACCGGATTAATTGTCATAAGAATGGCTGCAAAAACATGTGCTATTTTTACATAGAATTTAGCAATAGATTGACATATTCTTTTTTTTTGTGTTTTACTTGAAATATCCATATTATTCAAGCCTTCCTTGTTAAAAAAAACGACTCGTGCTTTTTCTTCTAAATCAATTACCTCGCCATTCTTTGTGCGTTGTGCCAAATAAGTAAGTTCTAATTCATCAAAATTTTTTTGGATAATGTCCGACGTTAAAACAACCAAATCGTTGCAATATTTTTCATCGTATAGTTTAGTTAAACTTTTGAAATCACTTGTCAATATATAATCAGATGCAATGTAGTCTAAAATACTTCCAAATCCTCGTTGATGATAATCTTTTTTTTCAGGAAATGAAGATGAAAACAAATTACCCATGTTTAGTATATTAATTTATTATTTTATATATAGTATATTATATATAAAATAAAATAGTGGAAGGCAGAAAGTACCTAGAAATGGATTAGTAAAAATAAAATTATTTTCATTCAAATAATTTTATTATCATACATGCAGTTAAATAAATTTATAGTATATTTCAATATTTTTAAAATTGTTGGTTTAGGTACTTTCTGCCTGCCACTAAAATAAAAATATGTTGAGTTTAGCCGTTTTTCTTTCCGCGTTTATTCTCTTTTTCATTCTATCTCCGGGAGTGTTATTGAGACTCCCTCCCAAGGGTCACAAATTTACAGTCGCAATCGTTCACGCTATTGTATTTTCCGTATTGTTTTCTTTGGTATTAATGGTCGTTCAAAAAGTAGTAGTTAAGGAAGGTTTACAAAAGACGGAATGTAGGGCCGACTCGAAAGATACATCAAAAAATGTATTTGATGATATAAATCATAAATATGTTCCGTATGGATCTTTACCAAATGGTGCTAACTGTGTAGGCCCACAAGGCAGTTGTTATCACAACGTATGTGGAAGTAAAAAATGCAATCCATCTACTGGAAAATGTATAAACTGAATAAAAAATAAATATTCAAGAGTATAAATATGTAATAAAATTGATATAAAAAGATTTTAATAAGTAAAAGAGACCTAAGAATTTACTTATTAAGGAATATACATGATTTCAAAAATTCAAACAAATGAAAAGAGTAAAAAAATAAGAAATCATGCAACCAATAAAAAAACAAAAACAGAATTATGGAATATATTTGATACAGAGATTTCTACAACAGATAATAAAGACAAATTAGAATGTCTTTATCGTGCGTGTGGTTCTGGAAATAGAGAAAAATGTGATGCGTGTGATTCTTCATTAGCTTTTTCCGACGAAGGATTTCTTACATGTGCTAATAAAAAGTGTGGTATTATTTACAAAGATATAGTAGATCATAGTGCAGAATGGAGATTTTATGGTGCAGATGATAATCATAATAGCGACCCAACCAGATGTGGAATGCCTATAAATCCACTTTTAAAAGAATCGTCTTTTGGTTGCAAGGTCTTGTGTAATGGTCCAATTTCCTATGAAATGAGAAAAATTAGGAGATATACAGAATGGCAATCTATGCCCTACAAGGAAAAGTCGCAGTATGATGAGTTTCAATTGATAAATACCATGGCACAAAATGCAGGGATGCCTAAAATGATTATTGACGATGCCATGAAATATCACAAAAAAATATCGGAATACAACCTGACATTTCGTGGAGACAATCGCGACGGTATATTGGCATCAAGTATTTATATTGCCTGCCGTATTAATAATTATCCTCGAACAGCCAAAGAAATTGCAACCATGTTTCATTTGGATGTTACCAGTGCTACCAAAGGATGCAAATACGCCCAACTCATTATTAATGATATTGAGAAAAACATGGAAACAAATGAAAAGACGACATTTGGTAAGACAACGCCAGATGCATTTATTGAACGTTATTGCAGCAAGTTAAATATTAATAATGAACTCACCAAAGTATGTATCTTTATTAGTAGGAAGATAGAAAACAACAATGTTATGCCCGAGAATACTCCACATTCTATTGCAGCAGGTATCGTGTATTTTATATCGCAACTATGTAACTTGAATGTTAGTAAAAAAGATGTTAAAAATGTGAGTGAAATCAGTGAAGTAACCATTAATAAATGTTTCAAAAAATTGGAACAAATGAAAGATGATTTGGTACCTGCTGTCATTCTTAAAAAATATAGTACGTATTCTTGAACGGTATATAGAATCCATAAAGAATAATATATAGTATATATAACAAGCATAGAGAGGAAAAAAGATAAAGAAAATGCAAAATATTTCAAAATTCAATGACACCAATGACTATTTGTATATTCTAAATGGAGTTATTATTACAGACTTGCTTATCATTATGTTATGTTTGGCGGGTGCAATTCCTTCCAAAGTATTGAGACAATGGTACAAAGACTATACATTAAGTGCGGTTATAGCAGATGTCTTGATTATAGTCATTGGAATCATTATTGCCCGTTTTTTATACAGTATGATATTCAATAAATATTCTCTCTTTACATTTTTGTTACTGGTTGTCTTTATTCAAATTACACATGATCTATTGTTTTATTATTTTGTTACATCGGTTCCACGAGGATGGTCTCGAATACTAGATACATTCAAGGATTATGGAAAAGAAAGTGGTTTCAAAGCTATATTATCAGATAGTTTGATGATGATATCATCTGTACTTATTGCATGTTATTTGAAATCGTTGTCATTAAATATGAATTTGATTATTCTAATATCTGTGGTCTATTTAATTCCTTATTTCATATTCAGTGTTTAGTCCAAACATATAAAAATTCAGTGTAATCATTTTGTCTTTTACTTTTTTTCAGGGGGATTTTTTCAGATGCTTCACCAAGTATTTCTATGCAAACATTGTTGTATATTTCTTGATTTATATTTAAAATAAAATGGCCCTCCGACAGTAACCCTTGAAAAGTTCTCTCAATCATCGGTCTATAAAAGTGTTCGTTCATATCTTGTTTATTTTTGTATTCTTTGTTTCCTGGATATTTTTCCAAAAAATAATAGGGCGGTGAAGTAAACACCATATCATAAAACTGTGGAAGATTCTGTGTTGTTATTACGTCTTCAAAAAACATTTCTATTTCCATTTTACTAGTAGTATTCTTATTACATGAGTTGGAGAGAAAATCACACATTTCTTTATATGGATTTTCTAATTGTTTATTAATTTCAAACCCGACATATTTTGGAACGTTTAACGCAGCAGCACCAATAAGTCTCCCTCCCCAGCCAGCGCACGGGTCTAATACACATTTCGGTTTAAAACGATAATATACATCCATTGCCACAAGGGGGCGAAAAATATTTATAGCACTAATACAAATGTTATACACCTCTTTGTAAACCACATATTGGTTTTTAGTGTTGTTTTTGTTTTTAACTGTTTCATAGTAATGCAACATATTTCGTATAAACTTTTTTTGTTTGAATTCTTCTATTCTATCGACAAACTCGTAAAAGTCTACATTGTACTTACCTTTGGTATGTAATCTCTCGTAAAAAGTGAAATAATCAACAATATTGTTTCCGATTCGGCATCTATCGGAACATTCTTTTCCGATATATTCTTTTAATAATAAAAATTCTGTTTTTATATCGTCCGGTGTAATTGGTTTAATTTTTTTACAGATATCCATTTTTTTATTGCATTTTATATGATATTCATTCATAAAATATAAATAGTTTTGTATTTATATTTTATTTTATTATTATTGTCATTTTATTTTTATGATTCAATAATAGTTTGAATAAAATTATTACGCAAATTAACTATATCTGGGGTAGACGTTTTGCCATTGTATGTAACTTGGTCTTCATGAAGTCTATACAACAATAATACTTCTGAGATATTATACATAATACCGTATTTTTTAAGAATATTTAATTCCAACTCCAAGTCTTCAAATGGATATTTTTTTTCAATATTATAATTACCAACACTTTCAACACTTGATTTTTTGAAACATAAGGTAGGATGATTCATAAACCATGGTGATGGATTTTGTTTATATTGGTTCCATGTCAATTTTTCGGGATGTGATGTAATATGTCCTAGTTGTCCGTTTTTTTCTATCATTTGAATATTTGAACCACACATGACACAATCTGGATGAGATGACATAAAGTTTAATTGTGTCTGAATTCTATGAGAATACATTATATCATCAGAATCCATACGAATAATAATTTCATTCGTGCATAATAATACACCACAATGTAAAGATTCGCATACACCTTTGTTTTCAGAATTTTTATGGTATACAACTTTACAAAATCGACTCGTTTTTTGGAATTTTTCAAGTGCCTTTTCGAGTAGTATTGTAGACAAATCATTCGATCCATCATTTACCCAAACTAGCTCTATACCAAAATGTCCGGTTTGTTCTTTAATTGATTTCAAACAATCCACAATGTATGAATGCTTTGTATTGTAACTACATATAAGAACAGATACCCATAATGTAGGAAGTGACAACCATTCAGGTAATTCAATAGTATTCATAATTTCATAATTTTGTTTGGTAGATCCCCATTCTTGATACTGATATATTTTTGCATGTCCGTCGTATTTATTTCCAGTGAAATGTAATGGTAAAAAATAATAACTAGGAAATATAGTTATATCTTTATATTCACCGGTATTTAATAAATTTGTTAATAAAAGTGGACCAACGGACTGCCACGCAGCAATACCAATAATATTATTATTGATTATCCAATCAATCGCTTCTCTACATAAAGGGTAATTCTGTGGGAATGCCATCGTTCCAGTTGCAACCAACCCTGTACGAGCTATTTCATTTTCATAACCTGCAAATCCTTTTGTATTCATTAGCTCTTCGTCTATTGATTCTATACATATTGAATCCGCATCAAAAAAATATCCACCATACCTATACAATAACTCCCAACGTATTATATCAGCCTTTCCGTTTATTTCTGGCATCATATCAATCTTGTCCTGACATTCAAATACAATTCCTCTTTTTTCAAACTCTTGTTCGTTCCAAAAAATATATTCAAAATCAGGGTGTTTTTCTTTCCATGTTTTCATAAATTTTGTTGGCGCTGGTTTGGGTCCAATCCAAATTTGATGAATAATTTTAGGTATCATTTTTTTGTTTATTTAATAATATTTATTATATTTAATTTTTAAGTTATTTGTTTTAAGTTATTTGTTCTATATATTCATTCTATTTTTAACCAACCCGGAGGAAACAAATCACTGGTATTTATATGTTCTCCTTGCCCGCAAAACCATTGTTTTGGATAACAGACAACTTTATCTTGATTAGCATTGAAATATGCACCAAACCAACTAAATGAACTATTTGCAATAATATTATGTTTACAAAAGGACATACACAACATTTGATTATAATCTTCCATTTTATCTGTTACCTTTTTAAAAATACATCTTGGAAATTTTATAATCAATTCTTCAACCATTTGCATAACAGTTTCATTGTCATCTGCTTCACAAAAATACAATACTAATATTTTTTTTTCCTTGTATTGAGAGACAGACAATTGTTTCAAAAGAATAGCAGTAAGTGCTTTTTTATAATAATCCAATGACATGATTGGATGAAAAAAACCCAAATGTTTATAATCACCTATACGAAAGTGCATAGAAATAGTTGTATCGTACTCATTCAATTCATTGAATATGTCAGGATATTTTTTAATAAATTCTTTTTTTCTATCAAACAAACAAATAAAATTGTCAAAAATCTCATTTTCATATTTTTGAAAATATTTGTAACTTTGGAAATAACCATCATATATTACATTTTTTCTGCACCAATCTTTTTCATTATATGGCAATGGGTTATATTCAAATTGTCCGCAGTTGACATGTACGGTTGGTTTATTTGAAAAATGTGAATGAATAAATGCAGTATATGGCATAAGCTCATTTAAAAACGAATTCCAATAGGTGAAACGTTTACTGGAACTATCTCCACCTAGATATTCATCCGAAGTAAAACAGAATGGAATATTATTTTCAATAGCACATGCGATTATAGCAAATATTTGAAACAACTGATTCCCTAGCCCTCCTTTTAAATTACACGTTATCATAAAACAAATTTATTTATGTGATATATAGATTTGTTTTTATATCTTTTTGTTTGGTTTATTTGTTTGGTTGTTTGGTTGTTTGGTTGTTTGGTTGTTTGATTTATTTGTATTTTTATACTAAAACTCTTCATTAAATTCAAATGCAATATCAGCGTTACTTTTATTCGCAAGTGAATAAGAATCTACTTTTTTTTCAAAGAAATTTGTTTTTCCCTCCAATGAAATCATTTCCATAAAGTCAAAAGGATTAGTCACATTAAAAATCTTGTCATAACCAAGCTGAACTGACAATCTGTCTGCTACAAATTGTATATATTGTGTCATCATGATAGAATTCATTCCAATCAAACGACATGGAAGCGCGTTACATATAAATTCCGTTTCAATTTCAACCGCTTCTTTAATAATGTCATATACTTTGTTTTTATTTACTTTTTTCAATAATTTGCTATATAAAAGCACAGCAAATTCACAATGAAGTGCTTCATCACGCGAAATCAATTCATTCGAAAATGTAAATCCAGGCATTAACCCGCGTTTCTTTAACCAAAAAATACTGCAAAATGCACCGCTGAAAAAAATCCCCTCTACACATGCAAAGGCAATTAAACGCGTGGCAAAGCCAGTGCGATTATCCTTGATCCATTTTTGCGCCCAGTCTGATTTTTTTTTAATACAGGGGAAATGCTCTATTGCATTAAAAAAGCGGTTTTTATCATCGTCATTTTTAATATAAGAGTCAATTAATACGCTATATGTTTGTGAATGTATATTTTCCATAGCAATTTGAAACCCATAAAATGCGCGCGCTTCTGCTAATTGCACTTCTCCCATAAAACGAGTGGCTAAATTTTCCAGAACAATTCCATCGCTTGCTGCAAAAAACGCCAAAATCATAGAAATAAAATATTTTTCGTCAGTATTTAAGGTGTCCCAATGTGCCAAGTCTTTGCTTAAATCAATTTCTTCCGCTCTCCAAAAACAATCCACTTGTTTTTTATACATATTCCATATATGTTGATCTTTTATTGGGAACATTACAAAGCGATTATCGTCAGGAGTTAGCAAAGGCTCAGTTATTTGTTTAGACATCCTAAATAATATATTAATATAGTATACAACGAAAATTTTATTTCCTTTCTTTTATTTATTTATTTGGATAATTATTTAAAAAAACAATATAAAGATATACAATGAATATAATATTTAGCGAGTTTGACAGTTCTGAATCTGCGGGAGAGATAGAATGCGATGAATTGTCCTTGGCAGAGCGCGATGCTATTTTTATGCAAATCGAAGAAGAAATTGAGAAAAATAGAAAATATTTGATGGAAAAAAATAAATATTTACAAAAAGTGGCAAAAGAAAATCGGTATTTAGAGATGATAAATAACGATTATCAAAAATATTACAACTATATCATTAAACAAAAACGCGACCAAATCAATGCAATGAATTATTTAAAAGAATATTTGGATATTTTGATGATTGAAGGAAAATTGACCGACCAAGATTTAGAGGATGCTAGACAACAGAGAGAACATTTGTTGATTGAAACTGGAAAAATTAAACAAACATTGAATGAACTCATAGAAGAATAGGAATAAGAATAAAATATTTGTATAATATAAATACTTTATTGAATTCATTTATAATTTATGGCACAAAATCTGCAAGAAACCTTGACAGATTTTACAAATAGATTAAATGAACAAAATAGATTTAGTGCTGGATATGTTGCCGAGGTAAATAAATGTTTAAGTGATATTTTAGAATTACTTGGTCGTCTCGTCCAGAGATATAATGAGTGTCAGGAACAATTACAACGACGTTCTCAACAATTTGAAAGGGATTCCACAAGTTCAGATGGTTTTATTGAAACACCAAAAATTGCTGATGCTAGCAAATCAATACATGATGCAATAGAAAAAATAGATGAGGTTGGACGAAATCCTAATGATAATGCTGCTGTATTAGATAATCTTCGAAATACTTTAATTCAAACATCGAGTAGATTATACGAAGCGACCACGGAACTCGTTAATTTACGACAACAATTACTACAACAACATGAAACAATTTCTGCTACATTTGCAACATTAACTGATATACTTGCTAATGTTAGACCAAATACAACCGATTTACAAGAATTACGAAGATTATGCGGTCAGCTACGTGCCGAATTAGAAAAAGCAGGTGTTACGTCTGGTGCGTCTGTTGAACCATCGCCAGAACCACAGTCAGGAAAGACTGAAAAAGGTTTACTTAGTTCATTAATGTCACTAGTTGAATCTAATAAAGGTGAGAAAACTTCTAATAAAAGTGAGAAAACTGGGGAAGAATCTTCTTCCGTTGTAGATTTAACAAAAATTTACAATAAATCAATTAGACGCGGAGACCGTGAGGCGTTCAAATCTACTGTAAACCCCTCTTCAATCGCACAACAAGGTGCACCACCTGGTACATTTGGTACACCCAAAAGATTACCAAAATCCAATGACAATGTTGGACCTGGTCGGGGTGGTAGTAAAACATTATTTAAAAAAATAGGCGGAACCAAAAAAGGAAATAAAACATACAAAAAAAATAGAAAACATAAAAGAGGCGGATTTACGTATAAATTAAAACCTCCTTCCAATAAACATTCCAAAACACACAAAAAACGTAATCGAGAATAATATCCTAACCCTAACAACCAATGCAGGCCTTTGTAAATTCAATTTCAAGGTCAACTAATTTCTATATAGAATGACTATTCAACAAAGATAACATGCCTTTTAGTTGAGGAAAATGCGAATTCCAGTGTCCGTTTATTTCGCGATATTTTATGTTGGATAGTTTCATTAGTTCACGTAATTTTTGTTTTCTCTCTTTCATGATTTTTTTCCATCTTCGTTGAATAATACGTATCCAAAATGTTTTAATTATAGCAACACATTCACCTCCTTCCAAATAAACACATTCCGCAATTTCTGGTTGCAAATATTTTTTATTTATAATGATTTGTTTATAATTTCGTATAAACAAATGATTTAGATAATTTGGATTTAAATGCCTGTAATGTGTTTGATACATTGATTGAATACTATACATTGCTTCATCATCATTGAATGGCGTAAATTTATATGCGACAATATAATGTCCTAGAACAGTAGAATCGCTTATTTCGTCGAATCCGTGAATAAACCGATTATGTATTTCACACAATACCAAATTATACTTGGATGAATTGTAAGTATGAGTATGAATATGATTCATTCTATTCTTTTTATTTATTGTTTATTATAGAATATATTGTTTGTTTTATAACTATATCAATTTTTTATATTATTATATATTAAATATTCTATAAAGAAAAACAATAATAAAATATGGGGAAAAAAAGTTTAATGAAAAATGTATCGAAATTGGTAAATAACAAGTATTTTCTTTATTTTGTATCCGTTCTCTCTTTATTGAGTATTACTGGATATTCTTTATTAGGAAACTTCAAGGCAGTATTATTGTTTATATTAATTGCATACTTAATCACACATTTTAGCAAAAACATGGTACATGTTCTTATCATTCCTTTAATAATAGTCAATCTTTTTGTTGTTATTTCCAATCAACTGGGAGGAAGAAAGAGAGAAGGATTAACATCAACTACTCCTTCTACAACAACAACTGCACCATCTACTCCATCTGCAAGAACAACAACAACTGCACCATCTACTCCATCTGCAAAAACAACAACTGCTGCACCATCTATTCCATCTGCAAAAACAACAACTGCTGCACCATCTGCAATACCAACTCCAACCACCACCACACCACCTAAAAATAAAGAAAAATTCACAGGAGGACAACCTTTGAATCCAGCAAATTTTGATGGAACAAAAAGTAAAGAATCCCGCATAGATTATGGAACTACATTGGAGAAAGCATACGATGATTTAAATGGCGTATTAGGGGGTGATGGTATTAAACAATTAACCAAAGACACGCAAACTCTCATGCAACAACAACTACAATTAGCAAATGCAATGAAAGAAATGACACCATTGTTGGGGCAAGCAAAAGAAATGTTGAAGAGTTTGGATATAAAAGAATTGGGTGATATTAACGATATTGTTAAAAATTTAGGAATTCAACCAGTTTCTTCAACTGCAACGAATGCAATGGTATCTACTAACAAAAAATAAATAATCTCTATGTAATATAATGAAAATGAAAATAAAAAAATGTCCTGCAAATGTTCCCAATATTATTTGTTTTGAAAATGTAACAGTTGGATTACTTTTATTTATTATTATTTTTTCATTTTTGTATCTTATTAGTAAAACACATAACCCAACAAATAATTACAATTATTCTAGTAAGCCAGAAGTTATAGAAAAAGAAAGAGTTATAGAGAGAGAAAGACCAATTGTCATTGAACGCGATGAAACTCCAATGGTCCAAATTCGTCCAAATTATGGGTATACTAATTTACCAGGAGATGTATTAATGAATCCATATATGCCTCCGGTTCGGGATGAAAGATATCTTGTTGCACCACCAATCGTCCGATATCAACCAGGATTGATGCCAATAAATGTACCAACTAACAGAGGCGCAGTAGATACACCTTTTCGACAAGTTGGTATTATGACTCCAATACATGGGTCTAGTAAAGATAATATTTTACCTTTGATTGGTCGACCAGTGCTTGTCTCTCGTGATAAATGGCAATATTACACCATGAGTAATCAAAATAATAGCATCAAATTGCCATTGGTAGTAAAAGGACGAAGTGCAACTGATGAATATGGTGTGGATAAATTATATGACAAAGATCATGTTCTTGTTTTAGGACAAAATGAAAAATATATTGTTACCATTTACGATAATGATACAATAAGATACATTCCTTATATATAAATTATTTTTATTTTTCACAAAATAATTTATTTGTTTATTTGTTTATTTACTAATTAATTTGAACTGGTTGTGGCATAATTTCATGTACTGCATCTTGGGAATCTTGTAGGTCAGTGTTGGATTTGAGTCTATCCGCAACTTCTGCTGCTACTTTTTTTGCAAAGTTTGATATTATTTCATCTATTGTCATTTCTCTCATGGTGTCGTTATTGTTACCTTCTGTTTCATTTATTTCTTTTGGTGCATCCTTGTGTGGTTGAAATGGTGCTAATTGTTGGTCTATGGATTCATTGTTAACAGGTACACTTGGGTTTAATTCATAATTAGGCGCAGGTACTTCTGTTGGAATTAAGGATTGCACTGTTACAGTAGAAGTAGAAGAAGGTTCTAAGTGTTGTTCTTGTGTGTTGGGTTGTACTAGTTCCGAAACAAGTTCTTTGTTCATTTTGTTAAACTGTTCGTGTATATCTCTCCCGTATTGTTGTTCTGCTGGATGAATATGTTCAATGGGTGCTGGTGTTGGTGCTTGTGTGGATTCGAGGATGGAGGAATGTGCTTGTACTGGTGCTTGTGTGGATTCTTGAACGGGGACGGGTCTTGGTGTATGATGTGTTGACAAAAAACTTTTATAACTATCTGGAAAATAGAAATTTAGAATATGAGGCAGACTGCTGTTTTGTAATATAGTTTTCAATTGCGATGTTCGTCCATATTCTGTCATACTATCTGCTGATTTTACAGAAATATTATTTATGTCGACCAATTTGATATTCATACTTCTATTAGTCAATTTGTCAGATATTTGTTTTTTAATAGAACCAATTGTAAAAGCATCATTAAATACCATCTGTTTTTGACTTATCGAGAGAGTTGGTTGACTTTTAAGATGTAATTTACACTCTATTGTCACATTTCCACCGCCCTTCATTTGATAATGTTTCAATGTTTTTTTATGCAAGTTATACACTTGTCTATTTTTATTTTTTGGTGTAGTTGTAGTTGATTTAGTAGAGATCAAAGCTTCTTTTTTGTATTTTTTCATAGTTTGTTTCATTTTCAATAATAATTTTCTTAATTTTCCTCGTGTCATATTCATTCTTTTTTATTCCTATAATATAAGTATAATAAAAATTATGAATATTTCTGC
>Ga0214921_10004689_pt1 | contig 19906 bp, 15 predicted proteins | sample LL1505_MetaG_FD_177992 | JGI IMG/M metagenome (GOLD analysis project Ga0214921, IMG submission 177992) | Freshwater microbial communities from Lake Lanier, Atlanta, Georgia, United States - LL-1505 | ecosystem: Environmental > Aquatic > Freshwater > Lake | place: USA: Georgia | collected...
AAGGTAAAAATCTATGTCCTTCTTTTGGGTTTAAACGACGCGAAATAAACTTAGCGTTATACTCTTTTAGGTTACGAACTTGCGCATCTTTCAATAATTCGTATCGGCTATCCATCTCAATACACAAGCTATTGAGTGTATGCACAACTTTTTTTGTATCTGTAATTATTGGTTCTGCAGCATCTGGCAGTTTTGCTAAAAAGTGGCGTTCAATAATGTTGAATAAAGTTAGTTCAACTTTCTTTGGATCAACTAACACAAACTTAATTTGCGAAGGATGTTTTTTATACAGCAATGAAACTAACACTGCATTTAAACCTACCGATTTTCCTTGTCCTGTAGCACCTGCCATTAATAAGTGTGGCATCTTTGCCAAATCGCAAATAAAGGTCTCGTTACTAATTGTTTTTCCTAATGCAATTGGTAAATCAAAATCTGTATTCTGAAATTTTTCAGATGCAATGGCACTTCGCATACTAACAATTTCTGGTTTTGAGTTTGGCACTTCAATACCAATTGTGCCCTTACCCGGGATAGGCGCGATAATACGAATACCAAGAGCAGAAAGACTTAATGCAATATCGTCTTCTAAATTTTTTATTTTGGAAATACGTACACCATCTGCAGGAACAATTTCATAAAGTGTAACTGTTGGACCTATGGTGGCTGTAATTTTTTTTATCTCAATACTATAATTTCTGAGCGTAAAAATAATTTTGTCTTTGTTTGCTTCTAGTTCTGCACTGTTTACGCGAATCGTGTCGCTACCGCGTTGTTCAAGCAGTTCTATCGGAGGAAATTCGTAAGTAGATAAATCTAAAGTAGGGTCGTATGGCGCCATTTCAGAAAGAGGGATATCCACACCTACTACTTTTTCGGTTTCAAATTCTGGAATATCTGAGCCAGCTATTTTTTCGGTTTCAATAATTTCTTTGTTTGCTGTTACCTCTTTTATTTCGTGTTCTTCAGCGGGTGCGTTTACTTCGAAAACAACTTCATCAATCGTTTTTTTTTGAGTGATTGTTTCTGTTGAATTTTTTATTTCAAGTGTTAAGCCATCTGAGTGATTTTCGTTTTCAATCTCGTCTTCCAATTTTGCGTCTCTTTTAAAAGCGAGCTTTTGTTCTTTTATAATTGGTGACACGTACGTTTTTTCTTCATCCTCTTCATCTATTTTTTCATTTGCGATAGTTTGCATCTCATCTTCAGTTTCAGATAAAATATTTTTTGGCATGCTAACTTTAAACTTTGGGTTGAATGCTACAATTAAAAAAATTACAAACGATACAGGTAATAGCAAACCGGTGCCAACTGAACCAATAGCTGCATTTAGCCACAGCGTTGTTTGGTATCCAACAGTTCCGCCAAGATAAAAATAGCTGTCGCTAAAAATATAGGCCATTGCCATTGAAATCCACACCAATAAAAACAGCGACACACGTATACTTTTTGAAAGCGGCAGCAATTCTGTTTTAAATGCAATTCTATACCCTAACAAAGCGATTAGTAATGAAAGTAAATAGGCTGCTACTCCGAAACCTTTATGAACAAAAACATGAGCCAACATAGCGCCAATCTTACCAAGCCAATTATCAACAATTATATTTTTATCAGTTAATAAAGAGAAAAAAGGACCCGTAACTTTGTCTTGGTCTGTTTGCCAGGTAAAAAGGTAGGATGTAAATGCAATAAATAAATAAGCTGCAAATAATATGAGAACGGCACCTAATGATTTTTGAAAACGTTCATCCCGTATGGTTTCTATCAACAATTTTATTTTGCTTTCTCTTTTCTTTTTATCAGCGGCCGAAGAAGGTTTTATAGTATTACTCTCAATATCCTTTTCTGAGCGCTTGCGCTTGGGTTTATTTTCTATGTTGCTATCTGTCTGTGGAATTTCCATCGCAATATTGTTAGAATACTAAAAAGTAGAGTATCAAGCAAAGCTAAGTAATTTGAAATGGTTCAATAAAAAATGAATATCAACTAACTAACAATACAATGTTGAGAAGAAATAAATTCATTGTTGTTAGTCATTTCAAATCTATTGTTGTTTTTTAAAGTCTTGAATCTAAAATTAGGTCTGTATCTAAAAGCAACTACATTTAGTTTTCATTCGTTAATCAAACTACATTTTGATAGTTGCACATGCTACAATATAAAAAACTCATGTGCTAAATATCAAGCTCAACAACACAAGGGCAGTGGTCGCTATGTATGGCTTCAGGCAAAATTTGTACAGCTTTAATTTTGTCCATTAAGGTATTTGTTACAAGGTTATAATCTATACGCCAACCCAAATTTTTTTCTCGTGCATTTGCTCTATAACTCCACCATGTATAGTGGTGTGGTTCTTTGTTTAAGTGTCTAAATGTATCAACATATCCCGATTCAAGAAACTTATCGAACCACTCCCTTTCTTCAGGTAAAAAACCGCTTGAGTTTTTATTAGAAACAGGATTATGTATATCAATGGCTTTATTACAAATGTTATAGTCGCCTGAAATAATCAAATTTGGGATTTTTTTTCGTAGATTGTTGATGTAGTCCTGAAAGTATTCAAGCCATTGCATTTTAAAATTCTGTCTTTCATCACCAGTTGTGCCACTTGGATGGTAAACACTTATCACTGAAAAGTTTTCAAAATCTAAACGTAACATCCTGCCTTCACTATCATACAAAGGATTATCGCAACCTGTATGAACATGTATTGGTTTTTCTTTGCTGAAAATGGCAACTCCGCTGTAACCTTTTTTTTGAGCTGAGTACCAATAACAATGAAATCCTTGATTTACGAAAACAGATACATCTACTTGTTCTTCATTTGCTTTTATTTCTTGCAAGCAAATAATATCAGCATTAACGGTTTGTAGCCAGTTGTCGAAGCCTTTATTCATTGCGGCTCTTATCCCATTTACGTTGTAAGTTACTATTCTTTTCATGTATGAAATGTTAGTTTAAATTTTTTTTGCTTTTTATTTTAATAGTTGTGAGTAAAATATTTCACTTGAAGTTAAATGAACTTTCAATATTATTGATTTAAAAATTACTTTCTATAATTTCATGAACTTTATAAGCTTCTAAACTTAAAATACAGGCACATTCACCTCCTTTTTTGCAATCGTTGCATTGTTTGTCAATAACCAAACAATATGATTTTGTGCCAACAGGAGCCCAACGCTGCGGAAATATTGGCTTCATGGGCGCATACAATCCAATGGCTATTTTGCCTAATGCCGAAGCAATATGTAATGGTCCAGTGCTGCAGGCTACTAGTACCTCTGCTTCATTTATAAATTCAATAAACTGAAGCAAATTCATAGTACCACAAATGTTGTGAACATGATTGAATTTTGAACAAATTTCATCCGCAAAAAACTTCTCTTGAATCGTTCCACTCACATAAACTTCGTATTTATTTTTGTCTAATAACTGAATTAGGTTTTGGAAATTTTGCATGCCCCACTCTCTTGCACTGCCTTTTGATTTGGGATGTAAAATTACTTTTATCTTTTTACTTTTATCAACATGAGTGGTTGATTGGTGTTGTAATTTCAATCCATACAAATTTTTAATTTCTTCTAAATTGTAATCACACTTTATAAGCAAGCCTTTTAAAAGTTTTAAATTCAGTTGTGATTCATGTAAGGATGAATTTTTGCGCGATAGCCGTATCAGGTTATTACAACTAAGCCAATGAAATATTCTATTTGTTGTACCTATTCTATTTTTGATATTGGCTGACTTTGCAAGCAATGCAATTTTTTTGTTCGGAAAAACATGGATTATATCAGTTGCATTTTGTTGTAGTAACAAATCCAGTCCATTAGTATTGTTAATTAAATCTTTTGCATTGAGAAATACATCAACATGTACACATAGTTCAATTACACTTTTTGTGTAGTTGTTGCCTATAAAAATAACTTTTGAGTTTGGTAATACTTGCTTAATAGCGCCAGCCATAGGTAATGTAAGTATAACATCACCTATGCTATCTATCCTGCTGATAATAATTGTTTTGCTATTGTTCATTAGCCAAAATAAACGTTAATGATGGCCAATAAAATAAATGATATGAAAAGAATTTCGCCCAACCACATTTTTTTTATGTTGATAAACATATTTGAGAAGTAGTATGTAATAGGAATGAAACTACACAAGAAATATACAATACTTGCTTGCGGTGAAAGAAAAAATGTTGCAATGGATAATAATAAAGTCCAAACCATAATAACAGCCATATTCCTTGCAAAAATCGTATTTGTAGAAACTTTTGCAATTGAATTTATTATTCCCAATAGTGCAAATAGCGCAAAAATAGATAAGGTGATTTTTGTATAAACACTCTCTGAAAAAATATCTTGTAGATGAAATGAGGCAGGGAAAACAATTTTATCAAAAACAAAAAAACTAACTCTATTAAACCAATAATAAGCCATAAAAACAAACAGATATGGCAATATAAAACCAGAGAGAGAGATAATCCACTCACGCCATATAAATGGCCTAATTACAATTAGTGCAACCCAAATTATTGGATAAATAATTATAACTGGAAAGTAAAATAATGTAGCGATTGATATGAGTATGGAGGCATCAAAGATTTCTGATGAGGCAGAGTCTTGGCGATATGTTTTTACAATTTTACTAAATGCAAACATTAAAAAAAGCATTGCACAAATTATCGGATTCAGTTGTTGCGCTTCTTTAAAACTGCTTACTAATAGAACATAAATTATTGCTGGTAAAAATGATTTTCGATTAAGAAAATTATGCTTATCAAAAATTAAATTCAAATAAAATGCTTCAAAAATAATGAGAAAAAAAGCTACCCAAATTTTAACCGTAAAACTATTACCTAAAATATACCAAAGAGTTTCATACAGGGGCATGGTATGTTTTACAGGCAAAATAGGTGGTTGTTCAAAAGCATTAAACCATAACGCAGCTGCTATTAATGGAATTAAAAATACTGATAAAAAATTATTGTTTCTGAAAATTGCAAGCATATTGTTAGAGGCAAAAATGCAATTAATTTTAATAAATTGAATTATTAAAATCTTTGTGATTGATTATTTAAGTATAATTTCTAACCTACAGTTTCTATTTTTTCAGATTAATACCAACAATTTTAATTTGGATAATTTTAGTGAGGCAATACTTTATTCTATATGGCAAAACGAGATAAAGGTAAAACGTCCAGTCCGCAAAAGTCTTGATTTAAATATTTGAAATAGCCAACAATGCCGATCATGGCAGCATTATCAGTGCAGTATTCAAAACGAGGTATAAACAATTTTAGTTTTTGCTCATCGCATTTTTCTTGTAAATATTTTCGTAGGTATGTGTTTGCCGAAACACCACCAGCAATGGCAATGTTCTTTATGTTGTATTGTGATGCTGCATACAAAAGTTTTTCGGTAGTATAATCAACAATAGTGTGCTGAATAGAGGCGCAGATGTGTGGCAATTCATCATGAATAAATGATGGATTTTGTGCAACATTTTTAGAAATAAAATTCAGAAAAGAAGTTTTAAGTCCACTAAAGCTAAAGTCAAAATCTTTTGCAGCTGGTTTCGGAAATTTATATTTAATGGGGTTTCCGTCTTTACTATATTTGTCTATCAATGGTCCGCCGGGGTAGGGGAGTCCTAGAATTTTTGCTGATTTATCAAATGCCTCGCCGGCAGCATCATCGTTTGTTTCTCCAACCAATTCAAAATCATTTTCACTTCTAACCAAAACAATTTGAGTATGTCCGCCCGAAACAGTCAAGCACAAAAACGGAAACGATGGATTAGCATTGTTGCTTCCATCTGAATTTTGGTTTATTAAATGCGCAAGTATGTGTGCTTGCATGTGGTTAACCTCAATCAGTGGTATATTCAAACTCATACTCAATGCTTTTGCAAAAGAGATTCCCACTAATAAAGAGCCTAATAATCCTGGTCCACGCGTGAAGGCAATAGCATTTATTTTTTCGTGAGTGATGTTGGCTAATCGTAAAGCTTCAGTCACTACTGGTACTATGTTTTGCTGGTGAGCACGCGATGCTAATTCGGGAACTACGCCTCCGTATTTTTCATGTATTTGTTGTGAGGCAATACAATTTGAAAGTACATTATTGTTGCACAAAATGGCGGCCGATGTATCGTCGCACGAACTTTCTATTGCTAAAATATAAATCTGTTCCAATGTGTTTTAGTAAACTTCTTTTTTTGCTGCCATCAAGGTATTTTGCAATAAAGCAACAATTGTCATTGGACCTACACCACCGGGTACAGGGGTAATATATGAACAAAGAGGGGCAACTTCACTAAATTTTACATCACCTTTTATTGAGTAACCTTTTTGGTTTGTTTTATCTTCAACGCGATGTATTCCTACATCAATAACTACTGCACCTTTACTAATATAATCGGCAGTAATAAACTCAGGTTTTCCCAATGCAGCAATAATAATGTCGGCATGTTTGCAAACCTCTTTTAATTTTTTTGTTTTGCTGTGACATAATGTTACTGTACAATTACCTGGGTTGCTATTTCTCGACAATAACATGCTCATTGGTGCACCAACAATATGGCTACGACCTATCACCACACAATTTTTTCCTTCAGTTTCAATGCCATACCTTTCAAGCAAGGTACAAATGCCAAAAGGAGTGGCAGGTAAATATGAAGGGAGGTTTAGTGCCATACGGCCAATATTACTAGGATGAAAGCCATCAATATCCTTTGCGGGATGAATGGCTTCAATTACTTTTAGTTCGGAAATATGCCTTGGCAATGGAAGTTGAATAATGAAACCATCAACGCTATCATCATTATTTAATTTTTCAATTTTACCAAGCAATTGTTTTTCGGTAATGGTGGTTCTGCATCGCACCAAGCTACTTTTGAAGCCTACCTTTTCGCACATTTTAATTTTACTGGCTACATATGTTTCACTGGCGCCATCGTTACCTACTAAAATTGCCGCCAAATGCGGTGCACGGTGGTTTTTAGCAATCCAAAGTTTCGTTTCTTCGGCAATTTCTTGAATAATAATTTCTGAAATTTTTTTGCCGTCAATTAGTTGATAATTATCTGCTGACACTTTATTAAATTATAAGTTGCAATAGTAAGTAAAGAGAATGTAATTTGGTTGTGTAAAAAAACGAGCATGCCAATTAAGCATGCTCGTTGTAAAATTTATATTTTATAATTTATTCCCCTATGTCTTCGTTCCACAATTCAGGATTTTTCTCAATAAAGTTTTCCATCATTTCAATACATTCTGGCATGTTTAAATCTATTACTTCAACTCCATGACTTTCCATAAATTCTTTTGCACCTGCAAATGTTTTACTCTCACCAACAATAACTTTTTTTATTTTAAATTGAACTATTGTGCCAGCGCACATGTAGCATGGCATTAGTGTAGAATAAATGACAGTGTTTTTGTAGTTGCCAATACGCCCTGCATTATTCAAACAATCCATTTCGCCATGTAGTATTGGATTTTTTTCTTGCACACGTTTGTTATGACCTGTTGCAATGATGTTTCCATCTTTTACTAATACCGAACCAATAGGAATGCCGCCTTCTGAAAGTCCTTTCTTTGCTTCGTCAATTGCCAATTGCATGAATTTATCCATAACCTAAAACTGTAAATTATTTACTCTTTTTTTCTTTGTGCATCTACAACTGCAATTGTTACCATGTCAACAATTTCGCGAACACTACTGCCTAATTGTAAAATATGCACAGATTTTTTCAAACCTAATAGTATTGGTCCAATTGCCTCGGCACCGCCAATTTCTTGCATTAACTTATAAGCAATATTACCTGCTGCTAAATTCGGAAATATTAATGTGTTCGGACGTTCTTTAGCCAATACTGAAAACGGAAATTGCTCTTTCAATAAATTTGTATTCAATGCTAAGTTGGCTTGCAACTCCCCATCTACAATTACACTTGGATGTTTTTCGTGTAATATTTTTACTGCATCACGTACCGTTTTAGTTTCTGTATTTTCACTCGAACCAAAGTTTGAATATGATAGCATAGCAATGCGCGGTGTAATACCAAACTCCTGAACCGCTTCAGAGGCAAGCAATGCAATTTCAACTAATTGTTCGGTTGTTGGATTTAGGTTTAATGTTGTATCGGCAAAAAACATCGGGCCTTGTTTTGTCATCATCAAATACATACCAGCAACCCTTTTGCAATTGTCTTTCATTCCAATAATTTCAAGCGATGGACGTATGGTATCCGGATATTTACGTGTCAGTCCCGAAATTAGCGCATCAGCCTCACCAGTTTCCACCATCATATTTCCGAAGAAGTTACGCTCATTCATTACTTTTCGTGCTTCGAATTGGGTGTATCCTCGGCGGCATCGTTTCTCAAAAAATAAATCGCCAAAGTAGTTGCGACGCACTTCTTCTTTTCTGCAATCAATAATTTTGGTATCACCAAGGTCAATACTATATGTATCAGCCAATGCTTGTATTTTCTCAACTTCACCAAGTAAAATAGGAATGGCAATGCCTTCATCTTTTACTTGCATGGCTGCTTTTAGTATTTTATAATGGTCTGCTTCGGCAAAAACAACACGCTGTGGGTCTTGCTTGGCACGCATTTGTATATTTTTCATTAGCTTATTATCTAAGCCCATGCGTTTACGCAAATCGTTGTCATAAGCTTCCCAATCTGTAATGGTTTTTCGCGCTACACCGCTATCTATTGCTGCTTTTGCAACTGCTGGCGCAACCGTAGTAATTAACCTAAAATCTATTGGTTTTGGTATGATGTATGTTTTGCCAAATGATAAACTTTTAGAGCCATAGGCCATGTTTACCGAATCTGGAACTACTTCTTTCGCAAGATTAGCAATGGCATATACTGCTGCCAATTTCATTTCTTCGTTAATGCAAGTTGCTTGCACATCAAGAGCCCCGCGAAATATAAATGGGAAACCCAATACGTTGTTAACTTGATTAGGATGATCGCTTCGGCCTGTAGCCATAATAATATCTTCGCGACTTGCAATGGCATCGGCATAAGAAATTTCTGGCGTTGGGTTTGCAAGTGCAAATACTATAGGGTTAGCGCCCATGCTTTGCACCATTTCTTTGCTCACTACGTTCGCTTTCGAAAGCCCTACAAAAACATCGGCGTCTTTGATGGCTTCGGTTAAATCATTAATATTCCTTTTTGTTGCAAATAATATTTTTTGTGCATCCAAATCACCGCGGTCGGCACGTATTACGCCTTTACTGTCGCACATAACCAAGTTTTCCTGTTTAGCGCCAAGTGCAAAATATAATTTAGCACATGATATTGCTGAAGCGCCAGCACCATTGAAAACTATTTTTACTTCATCAATTTTTTTACCAACTAATTCTAATGCATTTAGTAAGGCAGCTCCCGTAATGATTGCAGTTCCATGTTGGTCGTCGTGCATAATTGGAATTTTCAATTCCTCTTTTAAACGACGTTCAATTTCAAAACATTCTGGAGATTTTATATCCTCTAAATTAATACCTCCAAAGGTTGGCGCAATAGCTTTTACAGTGCTAATAAATAGTTCAACATCTTTTGCGTCAACTTCAATATCAAAAACATCAATATCAGCAAAAATTTTGAACAGTAAACCTTTACCTTCCATAACTGGTTTAGATGCTTCTGGTCCAATATCGCCAAGTCCAAGCACCGCAGTGCCGTTTGATATTACAGCAACCAGGTTTCCTTTGGCAGTATATTTATATACATTATCAACGTTTTCTGCAATTTCTAAACATGGGTCGGCAACACCAGGAGAATATGCCAATGATAAATCGCGTTGCGATGATGTGGGTTTGGTTGGTATGACTTCTATTTTGCCTGGACGCCCTTGACTATGGTAATCTAATGCTTCTTGTTTCTGTATCTTGATCATATGGTTGTATTTAAACAGTTGCGAAAATAGGAATTGCTTTTAATTTAGTTGATTAAAGTTTTTATGTCGCAGGGTTTAATTTTTGATTTGAGATTTAACATTTTCTTATTTAAAATAACTTTTAGCGGAGCGTTGCTATGAAACTAGTCGCAACTGAGACTGTTGTTAATTAGAATTTTGCTGTATGCGTTTTACCATGTTGTAATATCAATATTAATAATAAACTGATAAACGCACATTTAATAATTCTATGTTACAGTTTTCTAAACAAGGTCTAGGGCCTAAATATCAAGTCACAAATAAAATGGTGGTGACAAAGAATATAATTCGATACATTATTGTAAAGTATCATTTTTTTGCTGATTTATTTTTTTTATATAGCTTCGTTTAATTTTCAAAAAATTTTAAAACATGAAGAAGATATTTTTTTGTTTAATCGCTACCATAACATTTTTTAGTTCTTGCACCAAAGAACCTACTGCCACAAAAATTCTAATGCAAGGCAACTGGCAGCTAACAGCTGCTACCGATGCCAATGGAAATGACATTTTATCTAAAGTAACATTTCCAGTAACTGTTATTCAACTTACTGATGATAACGGAATGCTTGGAACGCATGCCCCTTTGGCAACAAGAGTGGTATACGGAGATACAAAATGGACAGAGGTGTCCGGTAAAATGAATCAGTTATTTGATTATGCAAATTTTAGATTTAATACGGGAGAATTTTTTGTGGGCGAAGGATCGGTTGATAATTTTACATTAGAATTTAAACTTCAGGCAACTGCCATTGGTGGTGGAGTTCACTCTGATATTTTAAGTATTTTTGGTGTTGCAAATGGATGGCTGCAGCAAACTGTTTATCATAAGTTTACCAACGTAAAAATTTCTTTTCCAGGCGAAGAGGCATCAATCTTTACTTCAAATGCTAAAGAAGAAAAGAATACCATGATTTGGGAGTTTACTGATGCAACACAAGGATTTTATAATTACAAAAATGCTCAAGGTAATTCTGTATTGTGGAATGGTTGGCCGGTAGAAAAATTTGCAAGAGGAAAATATACTTGGACAAAGAAAACCGAAGGAATAAACGACATTGTTAAAGCTAACCTTTAAAATTATTCATTAATTTACAGTAGCGAACAATTAAATTAAAAAATCATTTCAATTTTATTCTAAATTTCCTTTTTTATTAAATTCAATTGGCCAAAGAAGGCTATTCAATGATTATAGTTTAAAGAGTCTCCTATACATTACCAGAGGTGGCTTGGAGGTAATTTATAAATAGAGTAATTTGTAAATTAATTGATAATATCATTAGAGTTTAATTACAGTGAGCATAGCCTTAATAAATAAAGTTTTCAAATATTACATCTAAATGTAAAAGACTAAATGTGGACTAAATCATAAAAACAAAAACCGCAAAAGCCTTATATAAAGACAATTGCGGTTTATTATTGTGGAGCCGGAGGGAAATAAAATTAATTAATCTATTTCTTATTACTTTGTTGGTGCCTTCTCAAATTTTTTAAACTCTAAATTGGAATAACCAATTGGAACAAGTGGTTCAAAATCATGTTCCATTAGTGCTGGAATTTTTACTTCACAATCATAGTGCAGCTTATAGTAATAGCTATAGTAGTATCGATAACTACTTTTATTAGAACTATATTCAATTGTTTTTAGATTCTCTTTCGCCAGCTGAATTGTTGAGTCCTTTTTTTCAACATCACGCCAAATATACTTGGCTCTTTCATGCATATCAAAATAGGCATACAAATATCCTTTATTCACTTCCGTATAAAGCGACGGTTCTTTTGCGTAATAAGACAATGCTTTAATACTATCTTTAACTCCAACAAAAGCATTGCCAATGTTCAAATTTATTTGAAACCTACTATCTATCGAAACAACATCATTCATCAACTTTACACCAAATTGAATAGTGTCATTAGCTATTGTTGTTTTTTCGCTTTCAGATAGTTTATGTGAAATGCTGAATATCGCTTGGGCCTTGTTGTATAACAAATAAGGGTTCGCAGAATCTAAAGCAAGTCCTTTATCAAATGCTTTTATTGATGCGTCATAATTCTGTTGTGCATTTAACGATGCACCCAAACCGTTCAATGAATATGTGTAATTTTCATCTAACGAAATTGATGCTTTAAAAATTGAAGTTGCTTGACTAAAATTTTCATTCCTAAGTTTGCTCAGCCCCTTTAAATAAAGAAACTGAGAAGTTTGAGTTATGGAGGTTTTTACTGAATCCAAATACTTTTCAGATTGTAAAAAGTCATTTAATCCATAAGTGCACATAGCCATCCCAATATAAAAGCTATTGTCTTTCCTGTATAATTCAGCATATGTTTTGAACTTCTGCAATGCGTTGTAAAACAAAGACTCATTGTTATCTGGAAATGCATTATTCAAATTTGAGAAAGCAGACATCAATAATAAAGAAGGATTGTTCTTTAACCTTTCAAAATCTGAATTAAGATACAAACTATTGAAAATATTAGATGCTGTTTCATAATCTTTTAAGCAGTAGTAAGTAACTGCCAAACCTATTTTACTATAAATTTTGTTACCATATTTATCACCATTATCAGATTCTCTAAAAAGGCGTAAAGCGTCATCGTATTTATTGAGCAATAGATTGTTCCAGCCATCTATCATATAAGGAACAGCCCAATTTTTTCGAATGCTTTTCAGAAAGATTGTTTTGGTAAAAGATTCTTTATTTTTCCCTAAAAATGCTAAAGCCATTGCTTCTCCAGCAACATAATTTATCCTGTCATCACCAAAATATTCTGTTTCAATTTTTGAAAAATTGAAATTAGAATAACTATAATCGCCTAATACTAATGCTGTATTTGCAACTCTCTCACGAATTGCAGTATTGTCTTTTATTGATAGTGCAACGTTATAATATTCATATGCCTCTTTGTAATGCCCTTTTGATACATAGGCATCACCAATAAGCAAATGCGCCAAATAAAAATCATTCCGGAGTTTGATTGCCATTTTTCCCAAAGCAATTGATTCATCAAAGTTTGAAAATTTATGCTTGAGTAATCCTTTGTTATAATACTCTAAATAACTGCAATTTGAAGAGTCGGATAACAGTAAATTGATATTTTTTTCTGCCTCATTTAATTTCTTGTCGTCAATTATTGGTTGTAATTTTCCAATGCCTTCCATTAAACTAACCGAATAATTCAATAGGGTTCTTTTATCATCTTCTTCAATCATTTTATAATTTTTAGGAGACGATTTTAGATAGATAGCACTTCGGTTAATTTCTATTTTCTTCTGTATCGAATCAATTCTTGAAATTGGATATTGTTTGTTGATAAGAGACAATAAAATCAACTCATCATTTTGCTTGTTTGCAATATTTCCAACAGAGTAATATTCATTTCTATAAATTTTTGAAAGTGATTTTAATTCTTCATAGGTTCTCTTCATTTCAACACCATTTGTAAACTTTTTATTTTTATGGAGATAATATTCAAGTGGGTCAATGCGGTCAAATTCTTTGGTTAATTTTCTCTCTAAATTTTCTTTTGAATACAAATACTCAAAAGAATTTTTCGTATTTTCATTACTTGCGCTTGATGTTAGATTTCTTAAAGTATTTGGTTTCAAAGAATCCATGACAACGGCTACACTGTCTTCATTTTTATTTTGAGTGGTTTCAGTTTCTGCTTTTGATGTAATGTTTTGTTTACCATCTTGATTACATGACGTTTCAAATAAGAAAAATATTGCTGTGAATAAACCAAATAAAATCTTTACAAATTGTTTCATAAAACTGAAAAATAATTGTTGCTATTATTTTTTATTTCTTAAACTTAAGATGTATTCGTAAAGACTCTGTTTTGACAAGGCGTTGTATTCAATTTTATCACGATGAAAATCTTTAGCGTATATTTCATCTGCTTTATAAAAATCTTTCATAGCTTTTTCTTTATTATTGGACATCAAATGTAATTTTTCTCTGTAAAGATAATATTCAGGGTATGAAGGAGAAATTATAATTGCTTTATTAATGTCCTCAATTGCAGATGCAACATTGTTCTGCACCAAATATGTAAAATGTCGATTCACATAACTTTCTTCAACTGTTGGGTTGTTGTCAATAGCTTCACTAAAATAATATATTGCATCATTATAGTTATCGGTTGCATATGAAATTACACCCAATGCGTTTAACGCTCTTATATTCCCTGGGTCATTATCAATAACATCTAAAAAAATATTTTGGGCTTCTATAAACTCACTTTCTTTAAGTGCAGAAATTGCATAATTTATTTGTTATTTGTCGTTATCAAATTTGTCAAGATTTCTATAATCATTTAGATTTATACTACTCCATCGCGATGCCCTTGAATCGTATCCTTCAGCTATTTCAATTTTGTTTATAGGAGAACTAAACTTGGGTAAAAAAACTTTATATTTAAACGATGTTGATAGTGGAACTTTTGTCATGTGCTCCCTGTCTTCGCCAATTGTTGATGATGTGATATAATATTTATTTTTCGTTTCAATATCCTTGATATAAAAACCTTCTTCTTCTTTATTAAGTTCAAACCAAAATCCCCATTTGCCAACACCTGGTTCAATATTTAATCTTGTGTAAGTAAAATACAAAGTGGTAATATCATCTCCAAAGTCAATTGCATTTAAAATTGTAAACGGGTCATTTTCTGCCTTTAAATTGAGTATTACAAACTTGCCGCGTCTTGAAAATTTTGGATTTTTTTTTGTGAATGATTCTGTGTTAATACCGTTAAGTATTTCATCATTTAGGTAAATACCAAAATTTAAATTCTGTCCGTATCTTTTATTAAATGTTGCAATTGCAATTACATCACCGTCCTCATTCATAATTGCACCACCACTACTTCCGGGTGATATTGGTGCTGTAAATTGAATTGTTTTTCCATGTTTTTTATCAGTACGAATGGCAGAAATAATCCCTTCAGATAAAGAGTTTTCTAAACCAAGTGGGTTACTAATACAAAATACTTTACTTCCCCTTATTGGTTCTTTCTTAGAAAAAGTAAGGTACTGGATTTTTTTTTGTTTTTCATTTTTTATTTGGAATTTTATAACATCCTTTTTCTCGTCCGCCAAAATAATTTTATCAATTTCAAATTTTGAACTATCATTAGTTACTATTATAGCTTTTGCAGAACCTTCTAAAACGTGATAATTAGTTATACCAATTCCTGTTTCGTCAATAAAAAATCCCGAACCAGAACCGCTTGGACATCCGTATGCGTCATATGTGTAAATTATAAATGAAGCATTTTCAGCACTCCTAAAATCAGTAGCATTTTTGTTACACGATAAAGTAATAGTTGCCAATAAAAATATTATGATTGATTTTATAGCAGATTTCATATTTGCTTATATTTGAATTTTACAAAATGTTAAAATTCTACTTCAGTTTTTCTACAGAATTTAGTTTTAAAACTTTAAAAACAAAGTAAGAAAAATATTTTCAATATTTGTTTAGTAATTTCCAAATGGTCAAGCATTTAAAATCGCACAAGAAAAATTAAAACAAAGTGCATCATACAATCATCCATACTTTTGGGGAGCATTTGTATTGATTGGAGATTAATTTCAAATTGAATTTAATTTATTTCGAATTGGAATTTGTTTGCTGCATTAAATTAAAATCTATATAAATGGCAACTTGTTACAAATGCTGAAATTCATTTAAAGTTTTCAAATATTTCATCTAAATGTAAAAGACTAAATGTGGACTAAATCATAAAAAAAAAACCGCAAAAGCCTTTATAGACAATTGCGGTTTTTAATTGTGGACTTCACGGACAAAATCTCGAAACAGTTACTAAAGGATATTGAAGTGCTTTCTGAATTAAAGCGGTATATTTCTAACCATTAATACCCTCCCTTAAATATCTCCAAACATATTCAAAATTTATTTGTTCGTAAATACAGTATTCGTGTATTGTTAATCTTCTTTTTTTCGAGTTTATAGACTGTCCCGAATAGCCCTGTGATGGTTAGCATAGCTATTGTAATTATTGCTACCTATCAATCGTATTAAATCTTTAACGCTTAAAAATATTCCTTGAGTTAACATAGATTTTTGGCTTTTGTTTAGCCATCAATTTAATTCGTATTTTGCATTACAATTTTAAATGATTGAAATTTGATTTATGAAGTCATATTTGTTTATAGATGAAAGTGGGGACCCATTTTTCTTTGCTAACCGAAATAAATTATTGGTTGGCACAGAAGGATTTCAGCCATATTTAATAATTGGATTAATTCAAACAGATAACCGTAAAGCATTAAGAAAGGCCGTTGTTTCATTTATAGAGAACATCAAAGCTGATAAAATGTATAATACAATTCCTTCAGTTAGCAATCAAAAAGGCTGGTATGTTCATGCGCGTGCCGACCATCCTGAAATAAGAGCGAAGTTTTTTGAAATGTTGAGAGAACTTCCGGGTTTTAAAGCGCATATTGTAATTGCTAAAAAGAATCTCAATATATTCAATCGAAAACATAATAATAATCCTACCGAATTTTATTTTGATGTATTACATCATTTACTAAAAGAAGTATTAACGGACAACACAAAAGATTACAATCTTTATTTATCGCAACGTGGCAATAACTCTATCCACCGTTTTGAAGAAGCTGTTAAAAAAGCCTTAAACTCTGAACAGAAAATAAAATACACTTTGGAAATTGTGCCAAGTAGTGAAATGGCTGAATTAAGTATCATTGATTATTTAATGTGGGCAGTACAACGTAATTTATTAAAAGGCGAAAGAAGATATTTCGATGCTTTAAAAGATAAATACGTTAGTGTGATTAATCTTTACGAAGAGGAATAAAAAAAGCTAAAAAATCCAAACGCCCCCGTGCCAGTACTGGCATCACCCATCATGGGATGAGATTTGTAAGCGTTAAACTCCTTAGCTATTACAAATATAAGAAATTATTTTACAATAAAGCAATGAGGATCATTGGTATAAAATTAAAAAAGTGTAGAAAAAACAATTTTTCTACACTTTAATTGTGGAGCCGGAGGGATTCGAACCCTCGTCCAAACAAGCTGCTCAGAAACTTTCTACATGTTTATCATTTATTTTATTTTCGACGAATGGCAGGCATAAATAAAAACCAACCAAAAGCTTATTTGCTTTAATTTCAATGTTGGGCACAACCTCCAACAAATAACCTAGTGTTTACGGCACTTCAGTTGCACGCCACTAGGCAAGGCTTGCAGTAAAGTGTTGCGCTTTAATACCTAGTATTAAGCAGCAAGGGCGTAGTTATACTCGCCAATTATAGTTTGTGAATGTTTATTTTTAAGCGCAATACAAACAACGCGCTACATGCTTATTAATGCGCTGACTCGCTGTCAAAACCAGTCGGCCCCATAAATCAATGAACTTGCACAAATGTATTTATTGAAAGGTTGGAATCAACCATATTCTAATATTAATTAATAAATATTAATTGTGCACTTAATCACGCTTTACCTTTCTTACCATTTTGGAGAATAATCTTGGTAAAAATCGTTTTATGTCAACCATCAATAATTCCTTACGACCCACAAATATTTCTTCTTTATTTTGGCTAATACCCTTCATAATTCTTTGTGCACATTCATCGGCACTCATGGCATGTATGTGGCTAGGGTCAATAATATTGTGATTATTGCCGTTGGCTAATATTGCGTTATTAGAAACATTAGTTTTTATTTTACCTGGACAAACAATCAATACTCTGATATTGTATTCTTCTACTTCTAATCTTAGTGATTCGAAAAAACCATGTAATGCATGCTTTGCAGCACTATATGCACTTCTATAGTAAAATCCAAATTTACCAGCAATGCTGCTTATAACTATGATTTGTCCATTACCTTGTTTAATAAAGTATGGTAATGTGGCTTTTGTTATTGCTACATATGAAAAGAAATCAACCTCAAACAATTTACGGTCTATTTCTATAGGTGTTTCATTTGCTAAGCTACGTTGACTAATGCCTCCATTGTTAACCAATACATCAATTCTTCCAAATTTTTGTATGATTTTTTCAACCCATAAATTAGCTTGGTAATTATTTTCTAAATCTATCGGTAAAATTAAAAATGAATCTCTATGCAGCTTTAAATTGGAAGCTAAGGTTTCAAGTACTTCTGTGCGTCGCGCTGATAATACCAATTTAGAATTGGCATTAGCAAATTGTTTAAAAAGGGCTTCGCCAATACCTGAAGATGCTCCAGTTATCCAAACTACCTTATTGTTTAAATGATTTTCCAGAAAAAGAAATGTGAAGTGTAAATTTTAATCGTCGTCGTATTGTGGACGAACAATTTTCTTTGTTATGCCAATAAAAAAGCCAATCGCGCCCGTTTTCCCTGGCCGCACATAATCAACTACTTTGTTTTGATTATTTATGTATGGTGCTAAATACTTAGCTTCAACAGTAAAACTCCACAAACCTTTTTTATCGTTCCAAGTATTACCAACCTGAGGCGAAACGTAAAAAAATGCTGGTTTCTTTTTTGTATCATATCCGTAAGGTTGGTTCACATCAAACCAATTTGATAAACCTATGTAAAAGAAATTTTCATCTTTTCTCCCATATGAAATATGAGCATTCACATCAAGTTGAGGCCAAAGTTTTACACCTGAAAAAAGTGTCGAATTTGGGTTGTTAACAGTGTATTTTCCGGTTAGAATATTTCTTACTCCGTTCATGTGCATCCCAAAATTCGCAACAGGATTAATGCTTACACCTAAGTTTACAGAATCTTTAAATAATCTGAACTTATTATTTTGATATAGATTGTAGCAAAAGCCTATTTCGCCCTGAAAGTTATTAAATAGTGTTGATGTAGTGTGCAAGGCCGTAAACCAAGTGAGGCTATCACTTACTGCTTTTGCATAAGATAATGTCGTAAAAGGAACCGGTAGTACACCTCCAGCATATTTTATAAGTGGGCCACCAAGACTAAGTCCCCAGCGGTCTTCTCCCTTCTTTAGTGGTCTAACTATTCGTGATGGTGCGCAACCTACTGCAGCAACCACTAATAATAGTACAAAACACTTTAAAATTCTATTCATATTTGTTTTTAATCGATATTTAATCGGGCTAAAAATAGTATTTTTTTGCTAACATCATTTTTGTTTTTCAAAACTCACAATTTAATTTAATGTTTATTTAAAATTGGTTTGATGTCTTTGTACTGCCAAAGGTAAAAGCAAGCATAAGTTCTGAATGGACGCCATTTTTGGGCAATAAAAAGCATTGTATTTTTCATTTCTTTTTTTGATTCTGGTAATTTGTAAATCATTTTCATTGCATTTTGAATTCCTAAATCATCAACCGGGAAAATATCTTTTTTATTAAGAGAGAACATCAAAACCATTTCAACTGTCCAGGTTCCAACACCTTTAATTTGCGTTAAATATTCAATCAATTTTTCAGTTTGCATTCTCTTTGTTTGCAATGAATTCAAATTGTTTTGAAGATGGAAATTTGCAATGTTTTTTAAGTAACCTACTTTTTGATAAGAGAAACCAACTGCCCTCAATTGGCTATCATGAAAAGTTAGTAGTTGAATGGCATCGGGATAATGGCTATTGAATAAGTTTTCGAATCTAAGCCATATGGTAGCTGCAGCTTTTGTTGACAGTTGTTGCCCCGCAATTACTTTCAATAATTGCAAATACAAATCGTTTTCCTGTTTGTTAAGTTTTAGGGGCTCTTTAATGATGGTAGCTAATAGCTTATCTTTTTTAAGCACTTCTAAATATTCCATTTTAGTTTTTGCATTTAAAATTGAATAAAAATGTACCCAATAATTCCTACGAATAAAAAATTATCCTAATAGAATCTTTAAACCCAGATTATGTATGATATGATAATAATATTCAATATTTAGAATGCCGTTAAAATTACTTTTCAACTGATTTGCAA
>Ga0214921_10004690_pt1 | contig 19904 bp, 19 predicted proteins | sample LL1505_MetaG_FD_177992 | JGI IMG/M metagenome (GOLD analysis project Ga0214921, IMG submission 177992) | Freshwater microbial communities from Lake Lanier, Atlanta, Georgia, United States - LL-1505 | ecosystem: Environmental > Aquatic > Freshwater > Lake | place: USA: Georgia | collected...
TAGATTTTTTGTTAGATCTAAATAAAAAACTACTCTAGAAAAAAAAGTAAAATAGATTTTTTGTTAGATCTAAATAAAAAACTACTCTAGAAAAAAAAGTAAAATAGATTTTTTGTTAGATCTAAATTAAAAACTACTTTAGAAATAATATATAAAAACAAATATATATTATTTATAATAGAATGGAAACTATTACCATAACAGATAAGAAAATTATTGCATTTTACAAAGAAAATCCGCACTTGGATATTGATAATATCAATCATATTTTTATTGATATACTAAAACAATTATCCACTAACTTATCCACAAAGATGGATACTACAATGACATCACAAATATTGTCTATTGTATCCGAATTGAAAGGAGAACTATATAAGTTGAATTCTGATATTTCCAATAAAATACTACAACTGAATGATGCAAAGAAAGAATATATTAATGATATAAAAACTTTATTTTCACACTCCGAATTATCAACACAAGAAAAAATTAATCATATATTGGAAAAGAGTAATGATGCTTTACTAACAAAAACAACACTGCTTATGAGTGATATTATACCAAAGAGTCATGATAAAAATTATGAGGCAATTGAAAATTGCATTAAACACTTTTTTACTACCATCACAGAAGATACAAAACTCTTGTTGAAAATGAATGGAGTAGACAATTCAAATGGAATTGTTGAGAACATTGACAAAAATATTAATAAAATGTTTTCAAATATTCAACAATCATTGTTCAACGCCATCCAATCAAGTGAATCAAGAACATTCTCTAATATACAACAAATTAATGATACGATTGTCTTGCAAAAACAAGTTCAAGAAAACTTATCTACTGAATTAAATACCTTTTTGAATAAATATAAATCAAACTCTACTGTGAAGGGAGCAGTTTCCGAGTGCGAATTATATTCTTTGTTGCAAAAAATACTTCCAAATGATTACTTAATTCGTTGTTCATCAGAAGCATGTTCATGTGATATTCGTCTTACTAGGAAGGATAAGCGACTTCCAAATATACTTTTTGAGAACAAGGATTATTCAGCTTCTGTAAATACTGATGAAATTGAAAAATTTGAAAGGGATTTGAAACAACAACGATGCCACGGAATTTTTATTTCGCAAAATAGTCCTATTGCTTATAAAGAAAATTTTCATATTGATATCATAAACAATCTTATTCATCTCTATATTCCTAATGCATGTTACGATATTGAAAAAATAAAACTCGCTATTAATATTGTTGATAGTCTTTCAGAAAAACTAAATTTGATTGTAGTAGATCCGGATGAAGAAATTTATGAGATTTCTATTGACGATTTTGAGAACCTGAAGAAAGAATATTGCGAGTTTGCAAATAAAAAAGTAGAAATGATTGACTTTATCAAAATGGTTACAAAACAAATGACAGATAAATTGGATACTATACAATTACCTGTTCTCAAAAAACTTACTGTGGGAAATACAGAATCAAAAAATATGGGAATTATTTGTCCATTATGTAAAGAATTTACTGCCAAAAACAAAGCCAGTTTGGGAGCCCATATGAAACATTGTAGAACAAAAACAACAGAAAATAAAATTTCTATAAAAACAAAATAAATAAGTTTATACTTTTTCAAATACCAAATTTTTAACTATGTCTATAAATCACCTTGTCAATATACTCTATTGGTACACCTGCACCCTCTATTTTTTTATAAAAATTATAATCCCCACCATAATAATACTCAAATGTGGAGATATCATTTACTTGTGTTGGTATAACCCCCATCTGTGTGCTTATCTGACAAAAAGTAATACTATGTGTTTTCCACAAAATATCTCCTTTATTGTCCATCATAAAAACATACATCTTTGATGTATCAAGACAATGTTCACGAATAATGTCCATACTATCTGCTGGAATGGTGTCATCATCATCAATATGCCACACAAAATCACCTGATAAATTCTTGTGTTTATTTCTTATTGCATGCCCCCAAAATCCCAAATTCACTGGTTCTACAATAATATTTACATGACATTTGAAATTCTTTGTAAATATACCAACTTCTGCCACATTTGGTAAATCAGGACCGTCAAATACAATCGTTAAATAATCCTTCTCTTTTAATTGCTTTTTTAAGAGAACCAACATGTCAAAAAGAGATTCTTTTCCCATTGTTGACAATAATACATGAAATGAATATTCCATTTTATTATCTTACTCAAAAATATTTAAATATTTTTTATAATAATCAATAATGCAAATTTATACTGTTCCGTCGCAATTTCAACCCGAATACTATAAAAAAAACATTGAAGAAATCATTTACGACCATTTTAAAAATAGAGACTGCTCAAGTATCCACACAGAATATATTTATTTACCTATTTTTTGGACATCATATTATATTTTACATGATTTTGCAGATAAATCAGGAGAACTTTCTAATTGGATTCACTCGTTAGACAAGTCAAAAAAATATTTTACGATTGTTCAATTTGATGCTGGTATATATGTACAAAACTACGATATTGATATTATGGTGTTTACCGCCGGTGGAGGTGGACTGAATATAGGAAATGGCGATTTAGAAAAAGATGAATGTATGCGCAAGGTTCATTATCATGATGTTATTAGAACCGTTTTTTGTGGAAATAAAGGAACATATGATATCCCATTATTATGTTTACCTGAGATTCCTCTTTTGAACTTGGAAAAAGATATTTATTGTTCTTTTATGGGTAGAATGGATACTCATACATTGAGAATGGACATAAGAAATACATTGCAAAACAATCCCAAATTCCAGTTTTGGGAAACAGTTGATTATGATACCTACAAAAATACATTGAACAGAAGTATTTTCTCTCTTGCACCAAGAGGGTTTGGATATACTTCATTTCGTTTGTATGAAGCAATCGCTGTAAATAGTATTCCCATCTATGTTTGGGAAGATAAGATTTGTTTACCATTTGAGGATGAAATCAATTGGTATGATTTTTGTATTGTTATTCATATTAGCAAAATACACGAATTAGAAGAAATATTAAATAAAGTGGATATACCAAAAATGCAAATGCGAGTAGCAGAAATAAAAAAAGTATTTACATTTACATACACAACTGATTATATTATTCGTAAGATTAAAATTGAAAATTGAAAATTGAAAACCAATAAACAAAAAAACTATATAAAATATTGAAGTATTGAATACTATATGGATTCTTCTGTAACATTCATTACATTAACGAACACTGGATATGTAGATTATACTAAAAATTGTTTGATCAGTTTAGAAAAAATCAATTGCACTTATCCATTACAATGTTATTGTATAGGAAAGGAAGGATACAATACTTTGAAAAATAATGGATACGATTGCCATCTCATTGATCAAGAAGAAAATAGTAATTTCCAAACATACAGACATGATAATTGGTCAAGAATCACATATAATAAATTCAAAATCATATATGACAATTTATTACAATATGATTATGTATGTATTACCGACGGCGATATTACATTTGAAAACCCCGAATTTATGAGTTATTTAATGAACCATATCGGCGGATATGATATTTTGATTCAAAGTGAATCGATGACCGATGAAGAGGATTATTTATTATGTTCTGGATTTATGTTTATCAAGTCCAATAGACATACCATCAAATTATTCAATCCAGAATTAACTGCAGAATATAAAAATACAAAAGAATGGGATGATCAAGTCTACATTAACGAAATAAAAGATAAATTGAAATACAAAAAACTGCCTCTTGATTTATTTCCCAATGGTAGATATTATTTCAAAAACGCATCCACAATCAAACCATATTTAATACATTTCAACTGGCTAATTGGTCACGAAAAAAAACAAAAAATGAGTGAATATAATAGATGGTATATAAATAGAACAACCTTCTTGGATGATTATTATAAAAAAATTATTGATTTTTATGACCATGGAGGAGAAAATGGCGGGTCAGGAGGATGGGCGAGTCTATATTACGGGATTTTTTCAAAGGTAATACGAGAAAACGGTTTCAAAAAATGCGCTGAAATAGGCATTGGATACGGGTTTCATGCAAACGAAATCTTGACAAATACAAATGTTGAAAAACTCTATTTGATTGATCCTATCAAATTTTACCCGAACGATGTATTTGCAGAAGATATTATGAAATACGGCGGTTTTGAGTTGTTATTCAAAAACATTACAAAATATTTATCTTTTTATGCAAATAGATACACACTTTTTCGCAAAGAAAGTTTGTCTGTTACTAATGATGAAATAGAAGATGGGTCATTAGATGCTGTATTTATAGATGCCGATCATAGTTATGAAGCCGTTTCGCAAGATTTGCCTTTTTGGTGGAAAAAATTGAGGATTGGCGGATGGTTATTGGGAGATGATTATGCATCTTGTTGGCCAGGTACTACACAAGCAGTTGATGAATTTGCTAAAAAGCATAATTTGCCTATTGAATTTTTGACAAAAAATCCAGATGGAAATGGATACCCTATCTATAAATTCATTAAAACCAAAGAAATATAAAAGTTCTCAAATATAAAATACAATGACTGATACAAACAGTAAAATAGCAGTTGTGAAATCATCCATATATCAGGATTTATGGGTTACAAATATAACAAATAATATTGTAGATATTTTCAAATCATCATTAGTAAGATGTTCACCGATTGGTTTGTCAGAACTTGCAAAAACAGATTTTATCATTATCAAAGATAGTCATGAACATCCTTGTAAAATATATCCTTATGTCACTTCCTTAGAAACACAAAATAGTTTGCAATATGAAAAGGAATTGAAATATCCGGATCTGCCTTTTTTAGATAATACTTACCATAAACATACTACTATTGATGAAATTTCACATGCAGCCGATGATATTGCATGGGATGATTATTCCATTGTGATTACTATAAACGCATGTATACCAGATAGAATCATTGAAAAATATCCGCGCACATTATGGTGTTATTATGCAAGTGAAAACGAAGACAATTGGTTGGTAAACAAAATAGGTAAATATGATGTACTATTTAATCAAGATGTAAATAAAAAACAAACAGATTTTTCTATTGGATTTCCGTATACTTTTTTGGGTCCAACTACTCTTGAAACAATATATGCAAATTTATTTCCTTCCAATAATAAGAATAGACATGGTATTTTTATGGAAATAAATAATACGACAGAGCGTCCGGTTGTCACCATTCCCGATTCATTCCAATATATTTCACAAATGACAAATATTCCTGTTTATGTGCATCAGCAAAATATCGTGGAAAATTTGAAAACTATATCTACTTGTTCATATTTCATCAAACTACATGGGCGACAGATTCGCGGAAATGCGGTAATAGAAGCGATTTCATCAGGTATATTAGTATTAATAAATAAGAAATTGATCATGTATGATAATTTAGTTCCAGACGCATGCCATGTTGAATCGCCACAAGATGTTGTTGATAAAATCATATTTTTTGAAAAAAATAAAAATGACTATGAATATTTGATAACCTTACAGAAACATTTGTTAGAAGAATATTATTTCAAAATACCATTTCAACACTTGTATCAAAAATATAATGAAAAGCTTGCTACTGCTCCTGCAAATATGTAGTTATATTTGACCAGATTATACACCCCTATAGCGAAGCAAATGTTCATCGGTGTAAATATCTTGAAAATAAAAATATATAAATATGTTTATTTTTATTACTATATGTTCTCGTTTTTTTTACATAATCCGAATGATTTGAAAATCATTCCAGATAGTAATTATAATGTAGTTCCTTTTGGACATAGATGTTCCTCTGCACTCGTTTGCAAATATGCCAGTTTGCGAAATTTTTCTTTACCATTTGATTGGACGATTCCTTTATTTCCTCAAAAAATAAAAGAGGTTCTCCAAAACGATTTTCAAGAGTTTGTTCCAGATGTACATAACAATGTCTTTGAAAACAAGTATGCTATTATTTTATCACATTTTAATTCAGACAAAGAATCTGGAATAGAAGAATATAACCGACGAATAGAAAGGTTCTCAAATATCATGAAAGAATCCAAAAAAAAATATTTTGTCTATATCAACGAAGATTATTTATACGATCCAACATACAGAGAAGAAGGATTCAACCATTCTATCTTCTCTCAAATGTTGGAATTGGAAACCTTTCTTAAAGAAAAATACGAGAACCTTGACTACAATATTCTATATTTTAATTTTATGCAGCATGATATACCGCCATCTTCAAATATTATAAACATTGTATTACATGCAAATACTATTTATGACTCATTTATACCAGAATATGCTGAACAATTCAGGAATTATTGTGGAGAAGTATTAACGCAGTTATTTCATACACAATTACAATTAGGGTATAGTCATGAAACTTTTTTGGGATAATTTTTCCTATTTTTATTTTCCTTTCTTTTTTACAATTTGTTTTTGTTTTTTGAGAACATGGATAAATGTTCTCAAAAATAGTATATAAATATTATTATATATATTATATATATTATATAACAGGATGCGAATCATTTATTATATTACCATTTGTATGTCTCTTTGTCATTCCTTTTTTATAAACAAAATGAGAGAACCTTCGCGTTTTTTATTAAAAGGTTCTCAAAATAACTATCCATTTTCAAGAAAATATTATGAAACTTATTTGAAACGATTAAATTCCAAAAATATTACTATACAAAATAACGAAATCAGTGGTAATGATGATATATATTCGCATATCTCTAATAATGATAAAAATGAATCTATACAAAATCCTGGTATCCGTATTATTATAAACAAAGATTTATTAAGCGGATTCAAATCACTTAATTTTAATGCACCTGAAACACAATATGATGATGATGAAGACGAACAAGATAATTATCCAAATTATCGTAATTATGGAGGTTCTCAAAAAACAAAGAAATCCGACAATTTTGAAGTGATTACAAAATCACCCATTTCTTTCAAAGATATCGGCGGATATGATTCTATTAAATCTGAGCTTGCACAGTGCGTGGATCTATTGAAAAATCACACAAAATATTCCAAATTCAATATTCGCGTACCAAAAGGGCTCATTTTTGAAGGACCGCCTGGAAATGGAAAGACATTATTGGCAAAGGCATTGGCAGGTGAAGCCAAATGCAGTTTTATTTCTGTTTCCGGTGCTGAATTCCAAGAAAAATATGTCGGTGTCGGTTCTGCAAAAATACGAGAACTTTTCAAATTAGCTAGTAAAAATATCCCTTGTATTATTTTCTTTGATGAGATTGATGCACTTGGTCGCAGTAGAGGTAAAGATGGTGAAACTGCGACTGCAGAGAGAGACAATACATTGAATGAACTTCTTATTTCTCTAGATGGATTCAAAAACAGTACCGGTGTATTTGTGATTGGTGCAACAAATCGTGCAGACCTTTTGGATACCGCATTGCTAAGACCGGGTCGTATTGATAAGCGGGTTTTTATAGGTAACCCAGATGAGAAAACAAGAAGAGCTATCATAAAAATTCATGCTGTTGGAAAACCTAGATCCAGCGAAATCGCAGATGATGATCTTGTTGATATGACTGCTGGTTTTTCCGGCGCCCAAATTGAAAACCTTCTTAATGAAGCTATGTTGAACGCACTTCGTGAAAATCGTGAAGTCTTTTTGAAAGAAGATCTTGATGTTGTTCTCAATAAAATTCTTGTAGGTTGGCAACCTACTGAACATGCTTTTACTAATAATATTATTGATCATATTGCCATTCATGAAATGGGTCATGCAATTGTTGGGATGTTATGTAAACATCATTCTAATGTCACAAAGGTCATTATTAATCTATCTGCCCCAAAATCACCTGGATATACTGTGTTTGAGAATTCCAATACAAATATTTATACAAGAGAAGCATTATTTGAACATCTTATGATTCTTCTTGCTGGACGCATTGCAGAAGAAGTTTTTTATGGGATTTCTGTAACTACAGGTGCGATTAATGATTTTGAAGAGGCCTTTAAATTAGCAAATAAAATGGTTGTTTATTATGGAATGGGAGAACTTATTATTTACCCTAATGGAAGCGAAAAATATAGAGAAATGATTGATAATGAAATCATAAGACTCATTGAAGATGCATATGGATATGCTGAGTTTATTATTCGTCATGCGAAAGATTTGATTGAAGAATCCGCTGAATTATTAAAAGAAAAAAAAATGATTCGTGCTGAAGAACTAATTGAACTCATGAAATCTAAATATGAAAATGTGTTTGAACTAAGGGTAGGTGAGTAATATATGTATATATGCATAAAATTGAACATAAAATATGCATGATATGGTAATTATATATTGAATACTATATGATGGGAGTGATAATTACGAAATTTACAAATGAAAACAAGCCAGATTCTAATAAAAACGAAATAGATATTGAATCTAGTATGATCGTAAATAATGAAACAAAAAATAAAGATCCAATCGATGAAATCATCAGTCAATTGGAACAAGATGGATACAATAAACTAAAAAATTTGAATGTTCAAATGGGCAGTAATGAAACCACTCTGCAAAATTATGGTGATTCCCTCTTGCAAATTGTGAAAGATGGTGCTACTGAATTTGAGAAAAAAGCAAGTCGTAAAATGACATATAGTGAAATGCGCGAAGCATATGGATAAGAATAAACGCAAAATAGATGTAATAAAAAAAATAATATTATATATGATAAAATATTATTCATAATCCGAACTGTCGGAATCGAACCAACGACATTTTGATTACCACAGGTTATTACCATAGGTATTACTACTACAGTCAAATGCTCTACCAACTGAGCTAAGTTCGGACCAATATGTATACCCACCTTTTTTTATATTGTTTTTATTTTATTGTTTCTTTTATATTTACAGTTATTTTTTGCAATGTCGGCTACAATAATCCTTTTGTCCATATACGATTTGAGTGCATTGACATCCATCCCGTTTCATTGCCATACATCTATACCCATATGTTCCATTTCCCTTGGATACTTTATTTGATTTCCATGCTTGAGATGCATCATCAAAATCAATATCAACGCTATAGATTCCCGCTTGTGTATATTTTGTTTGACTTCTTGTTTGCATTCTTATATGTTCTCTTTTGTATTATGTATATTTTTTTTCTAAAAAAAAGTATTTCAATTTTACATCATCATAATATGTATTTTGAATGCGATTTTGCATATATTTATAGTTCCCTTTCATACTGTGAAATAATCTCATTTTTCAAACAACCATAAAAAAAATCATAACACATGATCGGTTTTCGTCGTTGTCCAGTGATTGGACAATTTTCTGCTTGTAATAAAACAGATACATCAAATCTAGTTATTTTGTTTTGTAAAGAATATCTAACTATTTGTGCCATCTCATATTTATTACTTGTATCTACATGCAGTTTAATAGCAAGTTTTGTTCTTGAAATGCCAAAATAAATAAGCGTATCTACAATATATTTATAATTATCAAACTTTAAACTGCCGCAAGTATCCACCAAACAAATTTCATCCAAATCATATTTTGTATTATATCTAAAAATCTCATGCAAAATTAAATCATTATCTATTCTACCGGATATAGGACATTCATCTACACATGAAATATACAACTTTTTTGTGATATGCTGGTTCTCCGGTTTTTTGAGAACCGCAAAAATATCATCCAAATCGTCTTTCGTTTCCTCTATGGATTTCTTAAAAAACTGTTTTTGATAACCATTTGAACATGACGACAAAAATGACATGTGGTGTACATTATGTTTCAGTGCTTCTTCTAATCCATCATAGGATGGCACTAAAACGCCGATATCTAGTGTTCCGGAATATATTGGCAGCTTGCTATCATTATACACATTTTTGAAAGAACCTGCATAATGAAAGAGCTGTTGATTATCACCCATGACTGGTAAAACGCTTTTCCCTATAAATGGACCCACATCTATTTTGTTAGGTTTTTCTACATACATTATTTCATGAAACAAATCTCTCATTTTCATAAATGAAAAATCTTTCGGCATTTTGATCTTCCAACCATCACTTAATGAAACATCCGTTAAAATAGGATTTATATTTTTATAAATGTCAATGTATTTTTGAGAACTTCGCAACATCTTCATGGTTGTGAATGAATTGCAAAACATAATAATGATATTATTACATTTTTATGTTTATATATTTTGCGAAAAACTGTTTTTGTTTACCCTCTGCAACTTGTTGCACCATTGCACATTCAAAGAAACCCACCCAAAGGTATAAAGAAAAAGGGTTAATACTCTTCCATACAAATATCCTTATTCATCAATGTTACCATAAATGGTATATTACTATTTGAAATATATATTTTATCACATAATGACAAAGCATAACAATCATCAATTATATCGCGGCCTAATTTATGACCTTTGTATTTATCCAATTGGGGAATAGAATCTTGCTCATTATATATTCTTTCAATATAATTAAAATATTCTACCTTCCCAAACAATTCTTTCATTTTATATAAATATATTTCTACATCTGTTGCTATAAATAATACTGCATTTTTATGTTTTTGCATGATTATATTTTTTAATTTTGATAACCGTGTTTCAAAAGATATATTCATATAGACTGGATTTTCACATCTTTTTTGATGTAATGACCTTATGTGTATACCAATAAGTTCTTTACCTGTTTGTCTAATAAAATCCATATATTTTTTTACTTTATCGTTCAATTTAAATGAAAATGTATTCGTAAATACATTCACAATTTGCTTATTCATCACTGTATTCTGAATAGGTATGGTGAAAGTAAATTTTGGAAAATCGTCAAGAACCATTGCATTGCAAAAATATATTTTCTTTTTTGTTACATCAACAGTTTGTTTATAATTGAAATAATGAAAAAAAGAATTCGCAGTACTTTCATCGTGGTATTTGAAATTTTCCGTATTCTTACTATAATGAGGTAGTGCAACAATATCTTCATTAATGGTACGCAAAAAAATAATATTCTGTAAATACACAATCAATGCCGATCCAAACCCATAGGGCCAATTGACAATATAAATCAATGCATTCTTTTCTTTATTTGGTTCGTTCATTAAATGCGGATTAGCATCTAACAAATTATAAACTGATTTATAAACAAAACCAGTAACCGGATAATTCGTATAATCACTCATTGATTAGTAACTAATATCATATATTTTATAAATTATTTTACAAAATATATATAATTACTGGACATTTGTAAATGCGTGCAAACAACACAAACCAAGTACATATGGCAATAGAATCTATTCAAATATATTTATGACATTCTTTCAAAAAATCAGCATCTGTAAATGGTGACTGTTCACCATATTTTCCCTTTAAAATTGCCACCATGATTTTGTCTAGTTTCTCTTTTTCTGCAACTAGCTCAAATATTTGCCCTGTTCGTATATTCAATATTTTTACTTTTTTTGAGAACATTGGATCATTCGTTCTCATTATCCATGCATATACAACCGTTTGTATCATATGTTCTGCCGTTATTTCGCTCGTACATTTCAATTCCCACAATGTCTCTTCTGTTATCAAATCAACGCGCGCAGTAAATTGAAACTGTTGGTTTGCAGGAAAATAAGGCGCCAAACACTCATGTAATCGTCGGTTCCCTTCTTCATCCAAACAGTCTATAATCGTCCTTTCCATTTCAGGTTCTCCCATCATGATTTCCTTTTCCAATACTTCTAATAATCTTTTTTTACATTTTTTGAGAACCTCTGGTGTTAACCATACATATTCATCACATTGAATTTGGTTCAATTTAAAATACAATTTTTCTTGTGTCGCCTCAAACACATTCGCCATATATAAATAATCCTCTATGGATGCACATACCGGATCTAAATTCGCAACAATCGCTTTCAAATACAAATGTTTGTTCGGTTTCGTATTTGCCATTGTCTCCTTTATCATATCATATAAAACGCTCGTTTCCGTTTCTGTATCATATAGTGATCTTATATAATCATACAACAATGCAGGGATTGCAATGCCATTCAAATCACTCACATCTTCATAAAACCCCGATTTGGTTCTCCAAACCGAAGGTAACAAGATTTCGTCTTGTTTCTGTGAAATAGGTATAAATATCTCGTCAAGTATTGGTGTTATTTCTTCCAGTACAGAATCAGACAGGAATTTTGTCATATCTGTCGGCGTTGTTCTATTGATAAAAATCTCGTTTTTTTTAGGCGTTTTTACCGGATCATCCTCAAACAATGTCTGTGGGATTCCGCGAAAATCAATATACGATTTCGTCTTCATTTCCATATGCGTCTGTTTCAAAAATTTCAACGGTCTATCGCTTGGATACCCATCTGTTTCCAGTAAATACATCCTTTTTGATGCTCGTGTTGTAGCCACATATAAAGTATTTGGACATCTTGTTGGATCCAATGTCCTTGCAATAATTTTGAAATAAGAATGGTCAAACCCTACCACAAATACATAAGGTCTTTGTCGCCCTTTTGAAGTATGATACGATGAAAATACGACTTTCCCTTTTATTACTTCTTCATCTATATTCTCCGAATTTTCCATCATGGGAACATGACAAGGAATACCCGCTTCCACAAGAGCGTTCTCTATTTTTCGTATATTGCTGTTTGGTCCTTTTACTGAACCGCCCAATACAAAAATATCACTCGGTTTTACATTATGATTCTGCAATAATTCTTTTATGGTATTCACTACTATTTTCTGTAATTCGTGGATTTTGCGCCGAATATAACAAACCGGTTCTCCATCTCGGCACGCATATAATCTTTTCTCTGGCAACATAACTTCGTTGACAAAATCCGCCATCTGGTTGGTTATCCTATAGGATGTTTTCAATTTACATTTTGCGAATTCTTGCGTTTTTAACAAAGGAAATCGGCTCCATATTTCAGTAGCAAATGTCAAAAAACGAATATCTGCCCCCTTGAATTCATAGAGTCCTTGCATATAATCGCCGAGAACCATCAATTGAACAGGAGAACCAATATCCCTGATATATTTGAGAACCAATCTGTAATACAAAAATGTCATATCTTGTACTTCATCTAGTACGATTATATCATACCCTGTTTGAATTAATTTTGGCGGATCGTTATTTGCAATTAATAGTCGCATTACTTTATCTACATGTGCATCCGGATTATATACTGCAACAGCTAAACTATGATAAGTATGTACAACAATATTGTTTAAAGCCAGTTCATCTACCTTTTCTTTGATCTCTTTTCGCAATGATTTATTATATGTAATCAACAAGAATTTTTTATAGGGCATTGCTTTTGCAGTGGATAAAATAGTGGTTGATTTCCCCGAACCAGCACACGCATCTACTTGTACATTTTTACCTTGTTCCACATTTGTTATTATATATTGTTGTTCTGCGCTTACCGCGTTCATTTAGAAATCGTGTTAATTATATTCTATATTTTTTTGTTGTCTTTATATATAATGACAAAAGGTGGTAAATCTGCTCCTGCTGCACCAGCAGCACCTGTATCTATGGGAAATGGTGGTATCATGGGATCGGGAATTTTTGGAATGTTTGGTACAACAATCCAATGTAAAGCAGAAGATACTTCTGCATTTTGCACACTTTCCAAGATTGTGAATATTATTATTATGATTGGTTTTTTATTGCTTATTCTTTATCTTATCTATATGGTTTTCAAATATTTCTTTGGAAATAGGTCGCAAGTTGGAGCACAACAAATGACTGGTGGATATATTTACAGTAACCGAACCAAGCGATCTAAAAAGCCTCGTTATAGCAATAAATAAATTTTGCATGAATAAGAAAAATAATATATAGAAAGTATATTATTTTTGATAAATGACATCATTATATCATGCTTTCAACATCTAAATGCAAATGCCATCAAGCCAATAGCAATAATACCAAACGCAAGTCCACCATGATAATAAGTTTGCATACTCTTATACATTTGTAACCATGCTTTTGTTTGGTTTTGATTCTCTACATTATCCAGCATCCATTTGGTTTTTGGTGTCAAAATATAATAAAAATAGTTCGTTATGAACGATACAAATACTGTCAAACAAACAATTGCAGGCCAACTCATGCGTTTTTTATTGAATTGAATATTATAAACAATAATAAAAACGGCTAAAATAAATCCAAGAATGTACCCCGTATAAAATATCCGCATGCGCTCGTTTCTTATTTGTTTATAAATTTCTTGAAGATTCGGCGGCAGCTCTTTTTCATAAGACTTGATCGTGCTGCTTGTTGACATGGAGTTTGTCATAAAAATCATAGAAATTATAAATACGGCTGAAAATATACATGTTATAGAACAAGGTGCCATTATATATTTGGATTATATTTTTTTACTTTTTTTTGTGGTATTATTTGTACTGCGAAGTGCATGAGTAGAATATTTGCAATTTTTCTTTGTTACAGTAGTTGAGCCGCCTTTTGTCCATGTATCATTCGTCCGTTGTATAGGACGCCAAATTTGGTTTCCGGTATCCAAAGTAGCTACATCTTGTGCCCATTGTAGTAATGAAGTAGCGTAATTCATTAAAAAGTTGTCAGTAAATATTTCCCAAATCAAATTTCTATCTGTTATTTCAAATGTGGTAGTGTTTCCCGAAATAACTGTATTGTCGTTAGTTTTTGCATTTGCTATTTTAGTAATTAATATATTTGCCTGGTTTTTTTTAGAATTATACCAGTTTTTTTTCTCCAAATCAAATGCTTTTAAAAATTTGTTAGTATATATTTGTGAAGATCGTCTTACAGCAGTTGTAGTTAAATAGTTATTTAATACTTTTACTAATTCCGTAAGAACATGTTTATTGAAATGGGGAATTTTATCATCAGGAAGTAAAATGTTATTTTGAATATACTGTTTAGTAATGTTATAATCTGTTGGTGTAAAATAATTTGTAGAAACTTTAGCTTCATCTTTTATATTTTTAGACTGTTCAATTGCATACTTTTCGGTTATGGCATTATAATTAACTTGTATATTGTTTGGCAATATTTTCGCAAACATTGTAGATACATTGCCTCTTTCATTATCTGTTCCATCCAAAATGACTTTTGTATAGTCTTCGCCTGTAAAATTTGGTACTTCCGCTATGTTATTTTTATAAAAAATTTTTATTGTTTCATTATTATTATTATTATTATTATCAATATACAATGCTATTTTATAATATTTGTTTTTTTCTATACTTTGCAATATTTTTGCAAACAATGTAGATACTTTAGTTTCATCCTCCTTACTCTTTCCAGTCAATATTGTTTCCGTTGTATGTTCTGGTTTTTCTAACACATAGTGGTTACCGTTATAATAAATTATTTTTGTATTATTATTATTATCATCATGCAATATAAATTCAATTGCAGCAAAATTTTGCTGTGGTGGTGTAGCCATTTATATAATAATTATATTATAATGTTTGAATGAATATAATAAAACGATCGCAAAACATTCATGCCTTGTATTTCTTCCACCGTTTTATCACTTAATTCTATTAATTTTTTCAAATCGTCTGTTAAAATAGTCCATATCGCGTTGAATACTACTTTTATTGTCCATGTATGATTAATAATCCATACTTTTTTCAAAGATTTTCCGTATGTATTTTTTATCATATTCACCAAGGACGCAGATGTATTTATTTGCGATGCATGTTGTAATGTAAATCCATGACAGTCTAATATATACGCCCACGGATGATTATTGTTTTGGTCTAAATGCTTTTTGAAATGATCGATTACTCCTTGTGGTTCAAAATATTTCGTTGCTTTTGCCGGACAACTGTAAAACAAATGGATATTTGGATTATTGGAGGGAATGATTTGGAACGAGTGTGATGTTGGATCTATATTGCAAATATGACAAGGATTCATTGTCATATTTATGGAATTGTGTTTATATGTATTTATTTTCTTCGTTTGATATTTTTCTTTGTTTTTCCGCCTCTTCTAGATTTACGGGCGCCACCTGCGATATTGTTATATGCGGTTTTTAATGTGTCAGTGATTTTATCTGCTAGTGATTCGGGAATATTATCTTCCCCGTTATTTTTTGTTATTGTAGTTACTGTACCGTTTGTATCTGTTTTATTAGCAGCAAATGCATATAATTGCGTATCACTAGTGGATTTTGATAATATATATACAAAAAAATCCTCTGCTACGGCTGTAGCGTCTGTGGAAGGCGCTTCTGTTAATGTAGTTTTTATTTGTTTTAATATACCTGCATATGTACTCACTTCACTTAAAGACATAAATATATACTATCATGATATTTTTATCTGTATCAAAAAATAACCTTTTATAATGATCCAAAACCTATATATTACGCCAATATCATTACAAAAAATACTATATTTAATGGTAATACAATAGCCAATAGTGTATTTTCCTAAATAAATTGTCATCATTGTTTGTATTCCAATATTTCATAATGAATACATGCAGTCATTTTTAATATATTCTAATAAAAACATATATGATAAACCATTATGAAATAATTGAACTATACAATTAAATAACACTATAAAAATAGTTTCAAAAAGTCCATGTTTTTCCAAAATCCAAAAAAGTAAATTGGTTTTCAAAAATGGACAAGCTCGAGATTGTCCATTTTTCAATACCTGAAGGAAAAGTTGGGAACGATGTCATCCTTACTGGCTCAGTAACAAACCGATTTTTTTCAAAAAGTGGCAAAGCATAAGAATCGCTGCATAAAAATGTCTGGACATTTTTACCCAAGAAAATTACCCACAGTTTTGGGTAATTTGGGTAATTTCATATTTTCCATTATTTTTGTAATGATAAATGCAAACGATTTTTTATCAAGACCAGTGAAATAAAATTACCCAAAGTTTTGGACATTGGGTAATTTTAGAAATATAATATAAAGAATAAATATATAATTTTAGTAAATGAGTATTCGTAACAGAAAATTTACATATGTATATGAAAATTTTTCAAGCGAAATATATGAAAATTTGAAAAAAATAAAATGCAACTACCATATCATAGGTATTGAAAACCATTCTTTATATGGTTTTATATACTTTAAAGAAACGAGGACAGAATCCGCGGTCCAAAAAAAAATAAAGTATAACAAAATTTTTCATACTGACAAAAATCCGCTGGAATTGCGCAATGAAATCAGTAAGAAAGAACAAGTATGGGAAACAGGACACATTCCAAAACAATTGAGAGAGAAATCGCAAGCGCAAATGATGAATACGATTCTTTGCAATTTTATAATGAAACAGCATGAGCAATTGATACAAAATGTGATTCATGAAAAAACGCAGTTAATGGAGCAAAATATCAAACTGCAAGAAGAAAAAGATAGGCTGCAAAAATCATTACTGGAAAAAAACGTCATTCAAAATACTATGACCAATTCAAATAATAATAATTATACTTCAACCGACAATTCAAAGAACAAGAAAATCACCAATATAAATGTGTTTTTGAATACAGAATGTAAAGACGCGATTACGCTGAAAGATTTTATTAACGAACTCGTTATAGAAGACGAAGATTTGATGTGTTTGAAAGACCATGGTTATATAGAATCCGTTTCCAGATTATTGAACAAAGCGCTCGTTAATTATGATTTATATAAACGGCCCATTCATTGCACAGATGTGAAACGCGAAGTCATGCATGTAAAAGACCAAGAAGGCTGGAAGAAAGAAACGCCGGCTGGCGAATCAACCAATTTGGACAAGGCGTTCTCGCGGCTTTCGCAATTGCAGTGCAAGAAAATGGTGAATTATTACCAAGAAATGGAAGAACCCAATATGGATGAAAAAGCAAATGTCATGTGCAAGATCGCGGAAGCAACCGAAGAAAACTGCAAGAAAAAAATCATCAAAAGAATAATAGAAAATATTCGTTTATGATCTGTTGTTGCCGCTTCTGCGCTTTTTCGTTTTATTACCTCGTTGACCTTTCGGTAATAATTTGAAAGATTTATTGAATTCTATGGCTCGTAACAAGCGTAATTGTTTTTTTGCATTTTCTTTCGTGGTACATTTAGAAAAAACGCGCTTTGTATATTTATTTTTGATACTATAACAGGGTTTTCCGGGAACTTTTCTTATAGAATATGGCATATAATATTCTATAAGAAAAAAACCAAGAAAAAACAAAATGCAAATATATAAAGATGGATCAAATGGATTTGGAAATTGATAATTATAGCATGACAGATTTAGAAAAGTTTTTCAAATTAAAAAATAAATATACAGAAGCAGATGTTGAACAAAAAGAATATGAAATACGAGAACAATTGCTCTCATCTGGTCATGTAAACAAAAAATTCAAAAGAGATTTAATAATATTTCTAAAGGAAGCAAAAGATAGAATCTTGCAGTCAAAATTCCCAATAAAAAAAGAAAATCTGCCGACAACTATTCAAAAAAACGCAATAATAGACAAAAGTAATGTACCGAAATCGCAAGAATTGCCGACATCCAGAATCCCGAATATAATAGAAAGACCAACCACAAATTATTTAAATGTGCAACTGTCGGAGTTTTATCAAGGAACCATAAATCCGCTAAATACGAGAACCATCACAAAAAATATAACGGTAGATACTAGATTTAGAGACAGATATCATGCAACATCGAGTAGTGATTTTATGATAACATTACCAATGAGGCTAAACAAAGTGGTGTCTCTAAAAATGACGGCGATAGAACTGCCCAAGAATTTCTATAGCATATGTTCGGAATATGGTAATAATTATTTCACAATACAAGTTATTCAAATGAGAGAAAGCGAAATGTATGAAACAGTGAGAACAATCGTTATTCCCAATGGGAATTATACGAGCGAAGAATTGATAAATAAAATTAATCATATTTTATGGTCACCGATTGTACATGAAGATGCCACTGCGAATATTAAATTTTCTATGACAACAGACAAAGAAAATCGTGATGGAAATGGAGATGGAAAGGTAATTATTGAACCATTGCACGAACATCATGATCATCATATAATAGAAATCATTTTGAATTTTGAGACAGATACAAAAGGGAATAATGATGTTATTCATTTATCGCAGAAATTAGGATGGATTTTAGGTTTTATACATGCTAAATATTGCGGAAGTAATTTGTATATAAGTGAAAAACCGATAGAACCAAATACGATCAAATATTTATATTTGGCAGTGGACGATTTCAATAAAAGCATGAATGAAACATTCACAACAGCCTTTGCAAAAAACGAAATAAAACCCAATATTTTAGCAAGAATATCAAATGTGGGCAAAGGATATGAAAACACGATTATAAACAAAGAATTTGCAGTAGTGACGGAACCTAGAAAATATTTCGGTCCAGTAGATATACAACGATTGCATATTCAATTATTTGATGATTATGGGAGAGTAATAAATATGAATTTTTGCGATTATTCGTTTTGTTTAAGTTTTACATTAATGTATGATTTATAAATCATACAATGAAAAGGTACATAATATAATATATTTTATTATTATATAATGTCATCAAGCGATGTAACATCAAATAGAAAATATTGGGCATTGCATAATAAAAGTAATAATTGTAATGGTGCACCTAATTTAGTTAATATACAAGAGCCGCCAATCATAATTCAAAAATATATAGGTGAAACAGGACCGGCTGGTCCAACAGGTCCTTTGGGACAAGTTGGAACGGGGCCAACAGGACCAACGGGTCCAACTGGACCAGCAGCAACAGGGCCAACCGGGCCAACAGGACCAATAGGAACAGGTCCAACGGGTCCAACTGGACCAGCAGCAACGGGGCCA
>Ga0214921_10004692_pt1 | contig 19902 bp, 11 predicted proteins | sample LL1505_MetaG_FD_177992 | JGI IMG/M metagenome (GOLD analysis project Ga0214921, IMG submission 177992) | Freshwater microbial communities from Lake Lanier, Atlanta, Georgia, United States - LL-1505 | ecosystem: Environmental > Aquatic > Freshwater > Lake | place: USA: Georgia | collected...
GAAATTGTCTTCGTTTAAATTGAACTATTTTACCCTGTATACAGAGCATGTTTTTAAGTTAGGTAAACATCCGGGCATTGCACCAAAGGAAGGTATAACAAAGGAAGAAGTAAAGGAATTAATAGCCTTTGCAAGTAAGTATCATGTGAAAGTTATTGGTAATTACCAATCCTTTGGCCATATGGAGAAAACGCTTAACCTGCCTTCATACAAACATCTGGTTGAGAATGGTCATATACTCTCTCCAGTATTAAAAGAATCGTATGATTTCTTATCAGATGTATACGCTGAAATTGCAACATGCTACATGGATAAATATTTTAATATTAATTGTGATGAAACTTTTGGATTAGGAGAAGAGAAATCAAAAGCCTTGGTTGATAGTATAGGTTTGGCCAGGGTATATGCTGATCATATTGCAAAAGTAGATTCCCTTTTAAAACCCTATCATAAACAAATTCTTATGTGGGGCGATATTGCCACCAATCATCCAGATATCATACCAAAGCTGCCTAATGATATCACTGTTATGGCTTGGGCCTATCATGGGGCTGATAGTTTTGATCATATTATAACCCCTATTTCCAATGCAGGCTTGAATTTTTGGGTAGCTCCTGGTGTAAATTGTTGGAGCAATATCTATCTCAACTTAGCTGAAGCCGAAGTCAATATTTTTAATTTTATTAGAGATGCTTATAAGTTTAAAGCCAGTGGTGTTTTAAATACAAGTTGGGATGATGATGGACTTAATTTTTTTGAAAACAATTACCAAGCCTTTGCATGGGGAGCTGCACTCAGTTGGAATGCGCCAAAGATTCAATTGGCTGATGCTTCTTCAAGACAAGAAAGAATTTATAGGTATAAGGAATTCAATAAGGCATTTAACACAATTTACTTTGGTTTAGAAAATACTCAGCTTACAGATTTGATGCATCGATTTTCGCTTTTGCATAGTGCTGGGATACGTGAAGCATTGAAGAATAATACATTTTTTCAGTCTGTCTTTCCCATTCATTTTGATAATGTGCAAGAAGGTAAAATGGAGTTAAACCAATTGCTTTTGCTCAAAATTGATTCATTGCAAAAAGAAATTATAGGCATTAAGCCACTAGTAAAGTATAATGCTTTAACTCTCGAATATCTTGATTTTGCAATGAAGCAAGTTGCTTTCCTATTAAAGAAAAATACTTTACAAATTGAATTGTATAAATTTTTGAAAGGGGATACAACTGTTAAAGAAAGCAATCTTAAATTAAGCATAAGTCAACTGAAAAATGAAGTATATGAATTGAAACTAGAATATTTTCGTTTATGGAAAATGGAAAGCAGAAATTGGTGGTTAGATAGGAATGAAAAGAAGTTTGATGATTTAGCCAAAAGCCTTGATGATGTTCATAACTATTGTATTATCAAAGCTTCAGATGGGTTGACCAAAAAAGGAAGAGAAATACAAATCATGACCATATTTGATGATAAACCAATAAAGTATGAATTAGGTAATAATGCTTTAACACATCATTCCAAAACATATACAGGGCCTTTATATTTCAAGAAGGATATTAAAATTTCTGCTGGGCTTGAAATCAATGATACTATTCATCAAATAGCATGCGATAGTTTTGTGTTTCATAAAGCCATAGGTAAGTTATTTGCATTACATTCAAGGTATAGTCATTATCATCCAAGTTATGATGGAGGTGGCGAATTGGGATTACTTGATGGCAGGCTAGGAGAGGAGCATCAATTGAGAAGCGGCAGGTGGCAGGGTTATTCAGGGCATAATATTGAACTTGAAATCGATATGAATAAGAGAGAAAAAATTGATAGTTTCTCAATGGGATTTTATCAAAACACATTGTCTTGGGTGGTGTTTCCTAAAAGAGTTGAAATCTACGCTAAGGACAATATGAAAGATGAATATACATTGATTCAATCAATTGAAAGCAAAGTAAAACCAGAGGTTAAGGGTGATATCAGGCAAAATTATCAAACAGTTTTTAAAGATTTTAAAGCTCGGTACATTAAGGTGATTGCCATCTCATCAGGAAAATTACCGACCTGGCATCCTGCAGGTTCAACCTATGATGCCATGCTCTTTGCCGATGAAATTATTATTAAGTAAACCCAAGTATATGAAAAGATACTTCTCTGTTTGTCGCATGCTATTTTTGTTATTGATGTTTGCTAATATGAGTTCATTATTTGCTCAAAATGACAAGCCTTTTGAAAACAGCCATTTTGTTACAATCGATGGAGTGCTGATTCATTACCGCGATTGGAATTCAAATGGTAATAGCAAAGGTCATATTCTGTTAATTCACGGGTTTTCGGGCTCTAGCTTCTCATGGCGAAACAATGTTGATACACTCATACAATTAGGCTATCATATTGTTGCTATAGATGTGCCTCCGTTTGGTTATAGTTCAAAAGCCACAAGAGTTAACCATTCTATGACTGCCAATGCTGCCTTGTTTTGGAAATTGGCTGATAGCCTTAGCCATGCTAAATGGGTCTTAGTTGGTCATTCGATGGGGGCATCTATAGCAGGCGCTATGGCTGCATTAAGGGATGATAGAACTGAAAAGTTGATAATGGTGGATGGATACTTTGCTGGTACAAAAAAAAGTAAGAAGTCCATTTTTAAAGGGATGTTCATTTCTTCTGCACCTATGAAAGGGTTGGTAAATTTAATAGCCTCAAAGTATTATTTTAATTACCCAAAGTTTAAAGAGCTTCTATCATCAGCCTATTCACAAGAGGCAGATTCAATAGCTGTTGAAGGCTATTTGAGGCCCTTTAAAATAAAAGGTACCACATCTGCTATTTTAGAATTGGCAAAAGCCTATGAAGTAGCTAGCCTTTCTTTTGCAGATGTAAAAACAACCAGTATGCTCATTTGGGGCTCAAACGATAAGTGGATACCTATTGCCAATGCAGAAAAGTTTAGATCAAAATACCCATATGTAAAGTACGCAATTATTAAGGGTGCAGGACACTGTTCAATGGAAACGCATTCGCAAGAGTTTAATAGATTGTTCACTGAATTTATAACTCAATAGTTTATAAAATAATAATCTAGGTCACATTCTGTCTCAGTGCTTTGATAATTTTGTATACATAAATGTCTAATACTATTTTGTATTATGATCAAAATAAATTTAATTTAAAGATTATAAAAAAGCATGCGACCTATTCTTTCAAAGTCCACCTACCTATATGGATTACAATGTATAAAAAGACTCTATCTATATAAAAAACATTATCACTTAGCTAACCCAGTTGATGAAACTACCCAAGCCATTTTTCAAACAGGAACTGACGTGGGAGAACTGGCCCAATCGTTATTCCCAAATGGAGTAAACGCTCAAGGAGATGAACCATATCATAGTGAGAAAACTGCAAAACAAACAGCTGCCTTACTTGCCCATCATGATGTAATTTATGAAGCTGCTTTTATATACAATGATGTCATATGTGCGGTTGATATTTTGGTAAGAAAAAACAATAAATATTATGCATTTGAGGTAAAAAGCACTACCAAGCTTAAACCTCAACATATTGAAGATGCAGCCTTGCAATATTATGTTTTAAGCAATGCAGGTATTGATTTGGCTGACTTTAGTATTGTTGTTTTGAATAACGAATATGTTAGGCAAGGAAACTTGAATCTAGAGGCGTTATTTAATCCGATTTCAGTCTTGAAATTCTTAGACGAAAAACAGGCATTTATAGCAGATAACATTTCTCGACTTAAAAAAGTAGTATGGCTAAAGTCCATCCCTGATGTGGAAATGGGAAGCCATTGCAACAGTCCTTATGAATGCAGTTTTACCCAATATTGCTTAAGTCAATCGCCTCAAGATTTGGTTGAAGAAATTGAACTAGATAACGCCATCAATGTAAATAAAGAGGCATGGGTTGAATTTTCAGATGAACTTCAATATCCCTTACACTTTTTTGATTTTGAGTCTATCAGTTATGCATTACCTGAATTTGATAATTCAAGACCCTATCAGCAAATTGTATTTCAGTATAGTTTGCATATTCAAAAGAAAGCTAAATCCAATTTCATTCATAAAGCATTTTTAGGAGATGGAGTGAAAGACCCAAGACTGGCTTTGATTAAGCAGATGATAAAAGATTTAGGGAAAAAGGGGAGTATCGTAGTTTGGAATATAAGCTTCGAAAAAACAGTTATCAGTAAATTGGCTATAGATTTTCCTGAATATGCAGATGAGCTTTTGGCTTTGAATGAGAGAATGGTGGATTTGATGAACCCTTTTAGACCCAATAGAAAAATTGTTTTGAGTGAAGCTTTTCAAGGGAGTTTTTCATTAAAAGCTATATTACCGATTGTGGCACCTGAATTAAGTTATGCCAATCTAAACATACAAGAGGGCGGAACTGCTAGTTTCAAATATGGTCAGTTAAGTCAAATGAATGAATTAGAAAAGACCCAAGTGAGACAAGACCTTTTAGACTATTGCCATTTGGATACATTGTCCATGCTGAAGGTTTGGGAGAAAATTAATGAGTTGGTTTGATAGTTTAAGTTAATACCTTGGGTCGGGCTTAGGTGCCAAGCGAGCCATCTTAATTACCTCTAAGCTGCAAAAGCCAAATTCGTCCACCACCTTGCCTTCAATCAAATACACACCACGACCCGCAAAGGGATATTTTTTGATAGATTGCGAGAAATTGGTGGTATCAAAAAAGTGGTTTTCACAATCATAAAAAGTACCAAAAGCCATATACTCACCTTTTACTGTTTTCACCCCTTTTTGCGCCACATAATTCCCTACAATGCGTATGGTTTTATGTAGATGTTTATTAAAATCTTTGGCTAACACATCTCCACGGTATGGGGTTATAAGTAAATCAAACTGCGAGATAGAAACAGGGAAACCAAGTATTTCAATTTCATCATAAGCATCCTCCACAATATCGTGTGCTAACAAAGGCAACGTATAATTTTTGGCAGGTCGGCTAAACATACTACTCTGCCACACCTGAGGAATAAAAAGGCTTTGCTCTATTGGGGAATTGCTTATAAGGATTTCTTTGTTTGTCGTTTTTTTATCAGCATGCATATATATCTGCCAAAGCAGATTTTTTTTACCCGAACCCGTAAATCTAAATGCCCCCACTTTCACCAAAATCTTCAATTGCTCAATGCTAATAGAAGTACGTTCAATAAAATCATACAAACTCAAAAACACACCATTCTGCATACGCTCATGCAATATTACTTCTATGGTTTTTGCCTCAAGGCTTTCGATATGGGCAAAACCTATATACACATCATCGCCATAAATATGGGTGTTTTTGAGAGAATGGTTTACACATGGCAAATGAAGATGTGCTCCCGTTTTTTTCAACTCATTAAAATACACCCATGTTTGGTAAAAGCCCCCAAAATTATTGATTACAGCCACCATAAACTCTTTTGGGAAATAGGTTTTCAGGTACAAGCTTTGGAAGCTCTCTACGGCATAAGATGCGGAGTGTGCTTTGCTAAATGAGTAGCCCGCAAAACTCTCTATCTGCCTCCAAATTTCTTTGGTAATATTTTCAGGATAACCCTTCTCATGGCAATTTGAAAAAAACTTATCGATGATGCGTTGAAACTCCGCTTTTGAACGAAACTTACCACTCATGGCTCTTCGCAACACATCAGCATCAGCCAAATCTAAGCCTGCAAAATGATGACAAACCTTTAGCACATCTTCTTGAAACACCATGACACCATAGGTTTCTTCCAATTGATCTTTCATCACAGGATGCAAATAGTTAATGGCTTCGGGGTGATGAAAACGATGAATATACTCTCGCATCATACCCGACTTGGCCACACCAGGACGAATGATTGAACTAGCAGCCACCAAGTGTATGTAGGTATCGCATTGCAGCTTTTTTAGCAAGCCCCGCATGGCAGGACTTTCAATATAAAAACAACCAATAGAGTCGCTCAGTTTCAATTGTGATTTTACTTTCTCATCGTTTTTAAAGGCTTGCACATCATGAATGTCTATTCGTATTTTTTTGTTTTGCCACACCAATTCGGCCGCATCTTTTATATGCCCAATACCTCGCTGCGAAAGGATATCAAATTTCTCAAAACCTATATCTTCTGATATGTACATGTCCCACTGCACCGTTGGCAAACCCACGGGTGGCAGGTCTAACGCTGAGTACAGGTAAATGGGATCATCAGAAATAAGCACACCCCCAGCATGGATGGAGCGATGATTAGGAAAGTCTTTTAACAATTCGCCTACCTTCAAAATATTTTTGATGATGGGTGCTGAAGCATCAGCTTTTTTAGGAAAATTTGCAAGTATATCAATTTCGGCTTTGGGCAAACCATATACTTTGCCCAACTCGCGGTATATGGAGTTATCTTTAAAAGTGGAGATGGTACCTAGCAAAGCTGTGTAGTCACGTCCGTAGCGTTTAAAAATATAGTCGTGTACTTGTGGCCTTTCTTTCCAACTATAGTCAATATCAAAGTCGGGAGGTGATGTTCGTTTGGGGTTTAAAAATCGCTCGAAATACAAATTCAATTCAATAGGGTCAACATCTGTAATCCTAAGGCAATAGGCCACAACCGAGTTGGCTCCACTTCCTCGCCCCACATGATAAAAGCCTTTAGACATTGAATAGCGAATGATATCCCACGTGATTAGAAAGTAGGCCGAAAAGCCCAATTTATCTATAATCTCCAACTCTCTTTTCACCCTATCAAATGCCACTCTATTGTGCAAACCATATCTGTATTGAACCCCATCAAAAGCCAATTTTTCTAACAATTGCTTGTCATCATAACTACTTGCCGAATAGATCTTTTTGTTTTTATGGGTTTTAAAATTAAAAACAATATTGCACTCTTCAATCATTGCCTTTGTGTTGTGTATAATGAAAGGGTAATGCTGGCAGGCATCTATCAGTTCAGCATCTGTCTTAAAATATTCATCGTCTTGGGCACTGTGTTCTGCTGTTAATCGACTTAAAAGTAAATTGTTTTCGATAGCGCGCAAATGCTTGTGCAAAGCAAGCCTCGACTTTCCAGCAAAGGTTACAGGATGCTTTAGTACCAATTTGTTTTTGATGGCTGAAATATCTTTAAACAAGAGCTTGTTCAACTCATTGATGCGAATGCCAATGCGTTCATGTGCTTCTAATTTTTTAGGGTATTGTGTATATGGATAAATGATAAACGTATCACCCAAAGCAGCTGTTTGTTCGCTTAAAGACATGCCATATAAGTTGTGATTTGAAAGCATCTTATTGATTTCGGCCACACCTGCAGCATTTTTGGCAAGTGCTGTAAACAGTAAATGATTGGCCTCCATAAACTCAATGCCCGCTAATGGTTTTATGCCATCTTCGTTGCAGCGTTTTACAAACTCCCAAATGCCTGTAGAACAATTGATGTCGGTCAAACCCATTGTGGTAAGCTTGTAATGTTTGGCCGCAGCCATAATATTATCAATACTTAGCGTGCCATAACGAAGGCTATAATATGAATGAATGTTCCAAAGCATTTTTCTATGATGTGTAAACTCTTGTTACTGTAAAATCTAACGTGTTTTATAACCCCCTTTTGTTACGGCACCTTTGCCATACCAATGTCTAATTTGGTCTAATGCTTTGTATAAATTCACTTGCTCTATGCTATCTTCAAACAAGTCGATTTGTTGCGAACCGTGTACCAGATTGCTTACTTTAACGCCAATTAATCGTACTAACAAACGCCTGTCATACAACTTATGAAGCAGCTCTTTGGCTTTGGCCAATATGATGTGGTCGTAGGATGTGTAAGGCACACGTGCTTGAACGGTATAAGTTTGAAAATCGGAATAGCGCAACTTCACGGTCACTGTAGCGCATAGTTTTGTTTGCTTACGCAAATCAAAGCAAATGCCTTCCACCATGGTATTCAAACATTGCTGAAGTAATTTCATATCAGTGGTATCCACTTGAAAAGTTTGCTCACTGCTTATAGACTTTCGCTCGTGGTAAGGCAATACAGGTCTATTGTCAATACCATTGGCTTTTTCCCAAATGATTCTACCATTCTCACCCAATACTTTTTGTAAAAGCTCCACATGAATATTGGCAAGGGTTTCAATGTGCACAATCCCCATGTCCCTTAAAATATGGTAGGATTTATCGCCTATGCCAGGTATTTTTTTTATGGATAATGGGTTAAGAAATTGATGTATGAGTGGCCTGGCAACCTGCTTTTCACCATTGGGTTTGGCTTCGCCTGTAGCTATTTTCGAAATGGTTTTGTTCACTGATAAGCCAAATGAAATAGGCAAACCTGTTTGCTTCATTATTTTTTGCCTCAACTCATGTGTCCATTTGTATGAACCAAAAAAGCGATCCATACCCGATATGTCTAGGTAATGCTCATCTACACTCGCTTTTTCAACCACGGGTGCTGCGTCTTCAATAACGTCCGTTACTTGGTGCGAAAACCTACTGTATTTATCCATATCACCACGCAGCCAAATGGCATCTGGACATAACCTGCGAGCTAATTTGCCCGGCATGGCCGAGTGTACCCCATATTTCCTTGCCTCATAGCTACAACTTGCTACCACCCCTCTGTCCGAAAAGCCACCAATGATAACGGGCTTACCTACTAATGAACTATTCTCAAGCCTTTCAACCGACACGAAAAAAGTGTCTAAATCCATGTGTACGATAGTTCTTTCCATTTTTTTACTTGTTTATTTTTATATTTGACATTATTATTGTCAAATAATTGACAATAAATATATCATTTTAGGTTTTAGATAAACAAGAAAAAAAACTATGTACTTGAACACCAATTTGAAATTTTTGCGTACCCGAAATAAACTGACACAGCAAGATTTGGCAAATGCTTTAGAGGTAGGGCGTTCTGCTCTCAATGGCTACGAGCATCAGCAAAGTGTGCCCACCATCGAAACGATTTTGAAAATATCAACCTATTTTAAAATAAGCGTTGACACCCTTTTGAAAGTGGACTTGAAGAAGCTACCCGAATCCAAAATATCTGAACTTGAAAAAGGCATTGAAGATTATATCAAAGGAAAATACCTGCGCATTGTTTCTACCACAGTTAACAAAGACAATGAAGACAATATTGAATTGGTTCCTGTAAAAGCGCAAGCAGGCTATGCCAAGGGTTATGCCGATAATGAATTTATCAGCAAACTGCCACGCTATTACCTTCCTTTTTTAGATAAAAACAGAAAATATAGAACCTTTGAAATCAAAGGTGATTCGATGCTGCCCATCAAAGAAGGAGGCTTGGTAACCTGTGAATATGTAGAGGATTGGATGGATATTAGAAACGGTCTTTGCTATGTTATTTTATTAAAAGATGATGGCATTGTGTTTAAGCGAGTTTTTAATGAAATACAAAAAGAGAAAAGACTTATTTTGGTTTCAAACAATGTGATGTATAAACCCTACACAATAAAGATTGAGGATGTAGTGGAGGTATGGAAATATGTAATGGACTATGCTAAAACATTGGAATAATGCCTGAATTGAAAATTACCTAAACTTCCAATTCTCCCATTTATCTTGAATGTCGGGGCTTACGATCCACTCTGGGTCTTGGGGTTTGATGCTGCGTGTAGATTCAATGGCTACGTTGGTTTTAACAAAGTTAAACAGCTCAGCATTCTTCACTTCTCCTTTGCTTTCCTGAAGTTTCTTTAGCAGAAAATAGGTAAACATTCCATGCTTTTGTTCTCTGTAAGGCAAAGCGGTTTGGTCGCTGCTGCTTGCACTAAACACCATCATATTGCCTTTTACTACCAATGATTTTGGTTTTATCCTTGCTGTTCGTGCTGCTAACAAGCCTGCATTTCTGCCTTCTCCTGTGAAACATGCATCTAAAAACAAGGTGATGCGCTTAGCATTGGTTTTAGATAATTCCTCAGTTACCTCGGTTAGTTTTATGGCTGAGGTCAAATTACCTACGCTTACATCCACAGGTATCAAATAAGGTGTTTTTGTTTGTTCATCTGGAAAACCATGACCAGCATAATAAAATACTATCTCGCTTTCAGCAGGATTTATACGTTTGAAAATCTCAATAATGGTCTTTAACTTTTGCCTGATTTCACTTGCTGTAGCATCAGTTAGCAAGAATACATTTTTGTTATCATACCCAAGTGTTTGTATTAGATAATCTTTAAATACCCTGGCATCACTCACCGCAAATTGCACATTCGATTCTGAACTAAGATTGCTTTGTCTGCTTGAATAATCTTCATTCCCTATAACAATGGCAAATTTATTAGGATTGGGTGTTGGTATATATGGAATGTTTATGTCAACATCAGATGAAAGCAGGGCTGTTTTAATATTGGTATTTACAGAAACATCACCATAAAAATTGGCTGTCATCTTGTTCAAATCTTGGTTCACACTCACTTTTACATCCTTGTTTTTAGCATACTTTTTCCATGTTTCACTTAGTACGATTTGTATAGGTATAATACTATCGCTGTATTCCTTGTTGGTTAAAAACTCAAAAAAAATGGTTTGGTGTTGGCCCGACTTTAAGAAAGGAATGTTAAACTTTGAATCAGCAATGCTATAAACTCCATTTGGATATAGAAATTTCACTTCAACATCTTTTGCATCTCCATAACCTGTGTTTTGAATATTTGCTTCAAGTGTTATTTTCTCTCCTTTTTTTGCCATTCCCCCTTTTTCTGAACTAAATTTATGGTCAACAATTTCGAGCATTGGGGCAATGAATTTCTTGGTACTAATATTTACTGTAATAGGATCAGAACCAAATCCGTTTTGTTCTGTTGCCTTAATATTAAAAGTTGCTTTACCAGTTTCCAACTCTAAATTGGTTGACAATGGTATTTCAACCCTCTTACTCTCCCCTTTTCTTATCCTACCCAAATCCAAACTCTTTAGGTGTGTCAACCCAAGTATGCTTTGAAGCTCAGAAATTGAAACCTTTACATTGTATGTATTTCCTTCACCTGAGTTAGTAATATTTAAAACAATCTTGGCAGTTTCCATTGCATTCAAAATATTGATTGAATCATTGGCAATGTTGGTTATAATAATTTGCTTATTGTCAACCACTAAATTAGGCGGAAAGAACTTTCCTCTAATTTCCAATGTTCTCAAGGGACTTCTGCCTTGAATGGCGTTGTTGGTATAATTGTAATAATACTTGCTTTGAGCTTCGGTTATGCTTGTGTAGTTTTTTACTTTCTTAACCTTGGTGTAAGTCTTGTATAAATTATACCCCCAAATGGCAACAGCCGTTCCTGCCATTGTGTATGACAGCAATTGTTGGTTTTGGGCATTGTTGAAATAGGTATCAGATGCCGAAGGTGATTTCGAGTTTAGGTAATTGTTATAATTATCGTAAGCGTTTTGGTTTATGACAATAGCACCCGCAATGGCTCCATAACCCAAAACTCCATATACAGCGTGCAGACTTTTATTATCCAATCTGTATTCGCCAAGACCGGGAAACAAAGCAGATTTAATCATGTGTTTACCCATAGGAACATATAGGGAAGGCTTGGCTTCCACAACGGCATATACTTCGTCATTCAATGTTGCATTGTCAATTTTAACTTGCCATACGGCTACTTTACCAGCTCCAACCCATATGTTTTTTCCTACATCACCTGTGAAGGTCATGGCTTCAATGGGGTTTGAGTTATTATAAAACAACTTTACAGAGACATCAAACATAGCATTGGGATTTGAGCTGTTCAAGTCATAGCTAATAAGCACTTGGTCTCCGTTGTATCTAATATCCACATTGCTAATATTTGATTCTGCCTGAACAAATAAACAAGCAAAAATACAGATTATAAAAAGGCTAAATTGTTTCATGATTATAATGCTTTGGATTTAACTTGACCATAAATCACTTTGTTATTTGAGATAGCATAAGACCTAACATAATAGGTATTTCCCGAAACAAGTGGAATGCTCGCATAAAATGGTCCATTTTTAGGATTACTTAAGCGACTGCCCATAACTGGGCTAGATAAGTCGTTGAAACATTCTTACAACAAAATTCTATTTTTACTTGTAAACAAACAATTTATGGAGACCTTTGTCGCTTTATGAAAAAGAAAGTAGAAATTCTGTCGCCTGCTAAAAATTTAATTCAAGGCATAGCTGCCATCAACGCGGGTGCAGATGCCGTTTATATTGGTGCACCGCAATTTGGGGCACGTTCAAATGCTACCAATTCCATTGAAGATGTGGCTGAATTGGTGAAATATGCCCACCTTTTTAAAGCCCAAGTTTTTGTAGTGGTTAACACCATTTTATATGATAACGAATTAGAAGATTGTAAAGAATTAATTCATACTTTATACGAGATTGGAGTGGATGCTCTGATTGTGCAAGACATGGCCATCATGGAAATGGACTTGCCCCCAATTGTTATTCATGCCAGCACGCAAGCAAATAACAGAGACCCAAAACATGTCAAATTTTTGGCAGATGCAGGAATGAAGAGGGTGGTCCTAGCTCGTGAATTGAACTTAGATCAAATAAAAGATATTCATACTGCTACAGATGTTGAATTAGAGTTTTTTGTTTCAGGTGCATTATGCGTGTCTTTTAGTGGCAATTGTTATATGAGTATTGCCAATGGTGAGCGCAGTGCCAACAGAGGCTCATGCGCCCAAAACTGCCGATTGCCTTATAACCTTATAGATGGAAAGGGGGAAACCTTAATATCGAATAGTCATTTATTATCCATTAAGGATTTAGATCTAAGCGAGCAATTGCCTAATTTGGTTGAAGCAGGCATTACTTCATTTAAAATAGAAGGTCGATTGAAAGACATGGTATATGTGAAAAACAATACTTCTTATCTGCGCAAAAAGCTAGATGCCTTTTTAGAAAACAACGAGAGCTATACAAAAGCTTCATCAGGTAGGACATTCTATACTTTTGATGCTGAAATGGACAGGAGTTTCAACCGTGGCTATACTGATTATTTTGTTAACAAGCGAAGCCAAAAAATTGGTTCTTGGGAAACCCCAAAATCACAAGGACAACTTATTGGTAGGGTTATTGAGACCAAATCAAACGGCTATGTGATTGAGAATAGCGAATTATTAAACAATGGTGATGGGCTTTATTTTATTAACGAAAAGGGTGAGGCTGATGGGGCTCAAATTAATATCATTGTGAATGATATAGTGGTTCCAAATACTTTCAGACCCTTGAAACCAGGTACCATTATCTATCGAAATTCAGATGCCAATTTTAATAAATTGCTTGAAAGGGATGACAGTGCTGTTCGCAAGATTGGTTTGAAATTAGTATTCTCAGAAACCGTTAATGGTTTTCAATTATTAGCTATAGATGAAGATGGACATCAAAGTGTTTCAAATTTTGAGTCAGCTAAAGAGTTGGCAAAAAGTGAAGATTCTACCATTCCAAACATCAAGAAAAACTTATCAAAAACAGGAAATACACCATTTATTGTGGAGGATATCCATGTGGATTTTTCGAGTAATTGGTTTTTACCCATTTCGAAAATTAATGATATCAGAAGATTGGTATTAGAACAACTGATAGACATTAGGATTAATGATTACCATAGAGAGGAATACCAAATTACAAAAACGGATCATCCTTATCCTGTTAGCAAACTTGACTTTACATATAACGTGGCCAATAAACTTGCCCGTGAGTTTTATAAACGTCATGGTGTAACTGAAATAGAAAAGGCTTTTGAACTTCAATGGGACCCTGGTAAATCGAGGGTGATGACCACCAAATATTGCGTGAAATATGAGTTGGGGAAATGTTGGCGATACAATAAAGATACCATGGGTGAAAAATTGATAGAACCTTTGACATTAAAGCATGGTGAAAACGAGTATAAACTGAAGTTTAACTGCAAGCCCTGCGAAATGGAAATATGGGAAAAAGATGCCGAATTGGTTTTTGAAGAAGAGGAATAGAATGTTATTCTTTGATGGAAAACTATTTGGTGAAAATATGAAAACTACCCAGTCCCATTTTTTGCAATCTATAGATAATCGATGTTCTCAAAACGCCCATTCCATATATAGAACTGCGTTTAAAGTTGATGCTTGAAGCTTCTGGAAAGTATTTTGTCGGGCAGGTTACTTCGGCTATTTCATGACCCTTCATAAATATTTGAGCACATATTTCATTATCAAAAACAAAATCATCACTACAAATATTATAGTTAACGCTGTTCAATACTTTGGCACTAAAAGCACGGTATCCAGTGTGGTATTCTGAAAGTTTTTGCCCCATCATAATATTTTGGAACAAGGTAAGCATACGATTGAAAATGAATTTATACAAAGGCATTCCACCTTTTAAAGCCCCCATACCTAATATGCGAGAACCAAATACTGCAGGATACACATCAAAGGCAATGATGCTGCTCATGGCGTGTATAAGTTTAGGTGTGTATTGATAGTCAGGGTGAAGCATGATAACAATATCTGCCCCTAAACCTAGGGCAGTATTATAACACGTTTTTTGATTTCCACCATAGCCCTTGTTTTTCTCGTGTTTGATAACATGCTTAATTCCAAGTTTTCTGCCAAGTTCACTTGTAGCATCTTTACTAGCATCATCCACTAAAATCACATCATCTACAATGTCAAAAGGAATTTCGTTGTATGTTTTCTCTAAAGTTAACTCTGCGTTGTAGGCAGGTAGCACTACGATTATTTTTTTTCCGTTCAGCATTGTTTATAAATGAAGATGTGTTTTAGCCTACAAACATAAGATTTTTATTTTTACTTATTTAATGGAGCATTAAATTGCCATTTATTTAAGTCTTAAGTCTTTTGTGTAAACATCTATTGTTTTACCAAGCCAATCTTTACATTTACCAAAAATATATTTATACCATGAAACAGTTTTTTAAATTCTTTTTTGCCAGCATGCTTGGTTTTATTGTCGGTTCGGTGCTGTTGTTTTTTATACTCATCGGAATAATTGCAGGTATTGCCTCAAGTTTTACTAATGAAAAGGTTGCTAGTATTTCGGCAAACAGCATTTTAGAAATAAAATTAACCAATATTATTCCTGAGCGAACATCCAAAAATCCATTGGATGGTTTCGACTTCAATTCATTTGAAAGTAACAAAGCTGTGGGTTTGAATGATATTGTTAAAAATATCAAAAAGGCTGGAACCGATGCTAACATAAAAGGAATCTATTTGCGTTTAGGCTTTTCGCCAAATAGCTATGCCACTTTGGAGGAAATCAGAAATGCGCTAATTGAGTTTAAGAAAACCAAAAAGTTCATTGTGGCTTATGGTGATTTTATTGATGAGCATTCCTATTATGTAGCCTCTGTGAGTGATAAAGTGATTTTAAATCCATCTGGAAATATTGAAATGAATGGATTTACCCAGCAGGTTGTGTATTTGAAAAACATGTTTGACAAGGTTGGTTTAAGACCAGAACTTATTAGACATGGTAAATACAAAGCTGCTGCTGAGACATTTATTACTGACCACATGAGTGATGAAAATCGCCAGCAAATCCAGTCTTTTATGGGTTCAATGTTTAATCATTTTGTTAGCAATATTTCTATTTCTCGCAAAATACCAAAAGACAAATTGATGAATGTGATTGATAATTTTTTGGTTCAAAATGCTATGGATGCAAAAACGTATGGTTTGATTGATGAGGCCTTATACCAAGATCAAGTGGATGAGCAATTAAGAAAATTAAGCGGAATTGGTGCAGACAAAGATTTGGAGTTGGTTTCTAGTTCTAAGTACAAAACTGTGAACACAGGTAACATTTCAACAAGTGATAATAAAATTGCAGTGATTTATTGTGTGGGAGAAATCGGAATGGGGCAAGGGGATGACCAAAGTATGGGTAGCGAAAGAATAGCCGAAGCCATTTCAAAAGCTAGAAAAGATAAAAGCTATAAAGCCATTGTTTTACGTATAAATTCTCCAGGTGGAAGTGCTTTGGCAAGTGATATCATTTGGAGAGAAGTGGTATTAGCTAAAAAAGACAAACCTGTTGTAGTAAGTATGGGCGATTTAGCTGCCAGTGGTGGTTATTATATTGCAGCTCCTGCAGATGTGATTGTGGCACAACCCAATACCATTACAGGTTCTATTGGTGTTTTTGGCTTATTGTTTAATGCACAGGAATTATTGAACAATAAAATGGGTGTAAAAATAGAAACGGTGAATTTTGGACGATTTGCAGATTTGGGTAAACCAGATAGAGCATTGAGCGATGGAGAAAAAGCCATCATACAAAAAGAAGTTGACCATATTTACAATGATTTTGTGAATAGAGTAGCTGAAGGTCGTAAACTCACATACGAACAAGTAGATAATATTGCACAAGGTAGGGTATGGGCAGCTGCTGATGCCAAGAAAATTGGCTTGGTAGATGAATTTGGGGGTTTGGATAAAGCAATTAAAATTGCTTCTGAGAAAGCCAAATTGAGTGATTATAGAACGGTGGATTTTCCCAATCAAAAAGACCCATTAGAAAACTTATTAAAAGAGATGGGTAACGAAACAGAAATGTATTTTACTAAAAAGCACTTAGGTGAAAATTATATGTATTTTAATCAACTTGAAAGAGCAATGAAAAGTAATGGCTTTCAGGCTAGAATGTTGTATGATATTAACATTAGATAGATTTCTTTAATCTTAATAAATTGTAGCTATTAATTTACAATATTAAGTTTTGAATTCACATTTGCTTTGCATAACATTGAAAACCGAAAAAATTAATAAAAATTTATGAAAAAAATCTTACTAACGCTTGGTTTATTGGGTTCCATGAACTTTGCTTTCTCTCAGGACTATTGGGCTATTAAGTCTTCAGGTACTGCTGCCCCCTACACCATGAATGATGCTTCTGGCACATTGATTATTGGAGGAGAAACAGGAGCTCCTGCATTTGGAACTTTATCAGATCCAATTGAATTTCCTTTTTCAACATGGACTTTCTATGGTAATCCAGTTACACAGTTTAAAGTGAGTACTAGTGGCTATGTAACTTTTGATATATCGCAAACAAATGATATTTCAGCTAACACAACACTGCCAAATGCGGCAGCGCCAAAGAATGCAATTTTTGCATTTTGGGATAATTTGAGTTTAGAGCCAATTACTTCTGGTGCAAATACTTTTGCGTCTGACGTAAAATCATTTACATATGGTACTGCTCCTAATAGGGTATTTGTTGTTCAATGGAGATTAGCTGGAATTAAAGGTGCAACACTTGGTGATAATGTTACCTATTTCGCAATCAGATTCTACGAGTCTGGTACTTTTGATATAGTTGAAAACTATGGATTTGGTACTTTCAATGCTACCATTGGCGTTCAAGATCCTTCGCGCAGCAAAGGCTTTATGGTAGCTGGAAGCCCAAGCTTAAACTTTGGCGGTGCTGATGGTACTTATGATGCAACTAAAAGTCATGTGTATACTTTCAATTATGGAATACAACCCAATGTTACTCCAAAAATTTCAAATGCTTCTGCTGCGGTAGCATCTTTGAATGTGCCAGAGTCTCAAAAAATCATGCTGTCCGTTGCTAATACCGGTAAGGTAGCAATCACAACTTGTAAATTTAATTATACGGTTGATGGAGGTTCAGTAATTACGGCTAGCCTTTCAAATTTAAATGTACCGGCAAATGGAGGTGGAACAGTAAAATTAACACATACAACCTCATTGTCAGCTTCATTAGCTGATTTAGGAAAGTACAAAGCTATTAAAGCTTGGTTAAGCGAAATTAATACAAGTGATGGGAGTTCAGATACAGCTTCTTTTCAAATGTTTGTTAATAAAGGAGTGGCTGCAACAAAAAGAATATTCTTAGAAGAAGGTTCTGGTGGATGGTGCGGTTACTGCCCTGATGGTCACTTAAGAATGAGGGATATTTTAGAGGAAAACCTTAATGTGAATGGAACATACAATAAGGTGGTTGGTGTTGTGCACCACAATGCAGACGGAATGGCTAATACTCAAAGTAACACCATCAATACTGCGTACTCAACTGGATATCCTTACGGAGTAGTTGATAGAACTTTATTTGCTGATCAAGCTACCGTTGGATTGAATAGAGGTTTATGGGCAACTAAAATTACAGAAAGAATGAATACTGTTTCGCCTGTAAACATTACAATTACTGATAAAAATTTTGACGCGGCAACACGTAAAATAACTTTTACTGTAAAAGCTGATTTTGTTGATTATGCTAAACCTGGAGATATAAGAATTACTGCAATTGTGAGTGAAGATAATGTAAGAGGTCCTATGTTAGGCGCAACTAGCACTACTTGGAATCAACACAACTATTATAGTCAAGATGATGCAGGCGCAGGTGGATCTGGACATGAATTATACAATGAACCTGCCTATTTTTATGGTTATTTGCACCGTCATGTTGCGAAAAGTATATTGCCATCTGCATGGGGAGCTGCAGGTCCAATTGTAAATGGCCCAGCTGAAGGTTCTACATACACTCAAACATTTACTTATACTTTACCTGCTGTTTCTAAGGTAACAGAAAATGATTATGTTGGAAATACAGGTATTTACACTAATTTTCAAAATACTTTCCCTGGTGAGTCTAATAACAAGCCAGGTGACATTAACCTGATTGGTATTGTTTCTTATTATAATGCTGATGCAAAAGCTCGTGAAGTAATCAACGTTAACGAAACTCCATTATTAAGGGGAACAGGTGTTAAAGAAGAAGTAAAATCTAACTATATTTCTAAAGTTTTCCCTAACCCAACTAGTGGTTTAACTCAAGTTGATTTCAAATTGTCTTCAACTGATAATGTAATTATTGAACTATACAATTTGATGGGTCAAAAAGTACAAACCATACATAGTGGTGCTTTTGCGGGTGGTGATCATACTATTTATTTCAATGCTGAAAATACAAACAATGGTGTGTATTTTATTAAAGTATCATCAACTGATTATACTTCTACCCATAAAATCATGATTCAAAAATAATAATAGCAGTATCGCTAATCCAAAATGCCCAAGCAATTGCTTGGGCATTTTTTTTATGGGTAATTGTACCAAATTCTTTTAATATTTGCTGATAATGGAAATTACTTTTTTATCATTCCCTGAAATTAACCTTGAATTATTAACAAAGAATTTAAATACAGAAACCAAACCCCTTTGGGGCACTTTGAATGCTTGGCAAATGATTGAACACCTTTCAGATGCCATGATGGTATCGTTAGGAGAGTTTGCAGCACCTGTTTTTACTGATGATGATAAGGTAGCTAAGATAAAAAGATTGTTTATTGATAGTGAGTCCCCATTTAGAAAGGATTTTCAGTCGCCCATTTTCAGAGGCGATGGAATCGTTTTCAGAAATCCAACTTTTAATGATGCCATAAATGAGTTAAATTCATATATGGCCAAATTTGTTACTTATTACGAGCAAAATCCGAGCAATATCAATACCCACCCTGTATTTGGACCATTGACAAAGAGTGATTGGGAAAGATTTCACAGCAAGCATTTTTCCCACCATTTCAAGCAATTTGGGTTAATCAGTTAAGGAAAATCTGTTTGGTAAAATGTTTGAATTAGTAAATTGTTAAATAATTAGTGAAAGGAATACAAATAACTCCTTTTACTAATAATTATAAACCGCCAACTGTTTATGGTAGACTGGTTTTAAATTGGGCATAGCGTGTATCGAAAGTTAATCCCACTTTGCTGCCAAGACATTCCCAAGTCTGTGTAATATTTGTAACCCTATCACCTGGATCAGGGTGTGTGCTTAAAAAAGCAGGTGTTCCTCCTGTTTGACCAGCTGCAATTAACTTTTCAAAGAAATATTTAGCACCACGGCCATCATATTCCGTATCTTTCA
>Ga0214921_10004694_pt1 | contig 19892 bp, 18 predicted proteins | sample LL1505_MetaG_FD_177992 | JGI IMG/M metagenome (GOLD analysis project Ga0214921, IMG submission 177992) | Freshwater microbial communities from Lake Lanier, Atlanta, Georgia, United States - LL-1505 | ecosystem: Environmental > Aquatic > Freshwater > Lake | place: USA: Georgia | collected...
GAAGAAGGCAAGCGCAACGATGACCACGTGTTGAAGGGCAACACTTACAAAATCTTGGCTGTTGAAGAAGGCAAGCTGATTGAAAAAGAAGTGCCTATGTTGAACGCTTTGAATGAAGTTCTGCGCGACGACTACATCACCGATTCCAAAGGTGGCATTGAGCGTTGGAACCGTGTCATCAGCAAGGCTGGTATTTCTTTCCAATTGACAGCCCCTCACAAAGCTTTCCACCGCAACATCGGTTCTTTGTCTGGCTCCAAAATCACGCCCGATGGCCGTGTGGTCACCAGCGAAGAGTGGATGTCCAAAGTGGGTGAATGGTTGCCCACCCACGAAGACCGCGCTTATGTGGCCAGCCTGATGGGCCGCGTCACTGAGCCAGGCAAGTTTGCCAACTGGATTGCCCCTCCTGTGATGGGCATCAACCGCCAGCCTGTAGACTTCGACTACGTTCGTTTCAGCTGAGATCTGAAGTAGATCCAACACACACGCCATGACCACAGAAGCCGTTTTAATTCAGCAACACCTGATTGATCCCGAGATCTGCATCCGTTGCAACACCTGCGAGGCCACTTGCCCCGTAGGCGCCATCACGCACGATTCTCGCAATTACGTGGTCGATGCTGACAAATGCAATCTGTGCATGGCCTGTGTACCACCTTGTCCCACAGGCTCCATTGACAACTGGCGCAGCATGCCCAAGGTCAAGGCCTATTCCACTGAAGAGCAACTCACGTGGGATGAACTGCCAGCGGCCTTGAGCGAAGCAGAGCTTCAAGCCATGGGCGTAGGCAGTGATGCCGCGGCAGCAGCGCCTGCTACAGAACCTGCCCCCGCACAAGCTGTTAACGCTTCGGGCGAAGCTGTGTTCAATTCAGCGGCCTATGGCTCTACGTTGCCACCTTGGTCTGCGGCGCACGCTTACACCAACTTGTATGGTCCTAAAACGCCCACACAAGCTACGGTGGTGGGCAACTTCAAGGTGAATGAAGCCGGCACCAGCAATGAAACCCATCACATCGTGATTGATTTCGGCAGCATGCCCTTCCCAGTTTTAGAGGGCCAGTCTGTGGCCATCGTGCCGCCTGGTGTCGATGCGTCTGGCAAACCTCACCATGCACGTCAATATTCCATTGCCAGTCCGCGCAATGGTGAGCGCGCGGGTTACAACAATGTCTCTTTGACCGTGAAGCGCGTGGTGGAAGATCACGACGGCAAACCTGTCAAAGGCGTGTGCTCCAACTATTTGTGCGATGTGAAAGTGGGCGATACGGTTCAGGTGATTGGCCCGTTTGGCAGTAGCTTCCTGATGCCCAACCACCCCAAGTCCAACATCGTCATGATTTGCACCGGCACAGGCAGTGCGCCCATGCGCGGCATGACCGAGTGGCGCCGTCGCTTGCGTCAAACGGGCAAGTTCGAGGGCGGCAAACTCTTGTTGTTTTTCGGTGCTCGCACCCAAGAAGAGTTGCCCTACTTTGGTCCCTTGCAAAAGTTGCCCAAAGATTTCATTGACATCAGCTTTGCTTTCTCACGCACGCCGGGCCAGCCCAAGCGTTACGTGCAAGACGCCATGCGCGAACGTGCGGCCGATTTGGTCGCCTTGCTGAAAGACCCCAACACCTACTTTTATGTGTGCGGTTTAAAGAGCATGGAAGAGGGCGTGGTGTTGGCCTTGCACGATGTGGCCACGCAAGCAGGGCTCAATTGGGAACAGTTGGGTGCTAGCCTTCAAAAAGAAGGCCGTTTGCACCTCGAAACCTATTAAAGTTTCGCTGAAGAAAGTGCCACGGCAGTAACCCTCGCTGCTGCAAAGCTGTGGCTTAAAGGCTGACAAGTCCCGATGACATTGAATCATTGGTACTATCCGCCCATGAGTTCTAGACCTTCCATCCATGTCGCTGTTGTCATGCGCCGCGAGCGCGTGCAAGGTGACATGGCCAAATGGCAAACATGGCGTTGGGTTTTAGACGATGTCACACCGCACGAAGAAAGCTTTGGCCATTTGCCGAAGTGCTTGCGCGACGGTGAAGAGGGCGCCCTCTGGCTGTTTCCCCATTTCAACGTAGAGCTTTTCCCCGATGATGCAGAAGGCTATTTGCTCAACGTCACATCGCCAGACCCTTGTTTTTTTGTCATGTGGCGCATGGAAGAGCAATCATCTCTGAGCCAAGAGCCAATTGCCGTGCCAGAGCGCGTGTCTCTGAGCTATCACGATGCAGGTCGGTGGCTGGACGCGCAAGAAACCATTGAGCAAGTGCCTGCCTCAGCAGAGATTGTTCAATGGGTTCGTGAGTTTGCTCAATATCACTTCACGCCCGAAGTCAAACGACGTCAACGACCTCAAAGTTTCCAAGCACTCACCGATCGATTTGGGCAACCCGCTAAAGTCAGCACGAGCGACCGCTCGGGCCGCAAGGTGGATGGCGCATGAGCGATCATTTTTTCAGCCGCTGGTCGCAGCGCAAGCAAGCGGTTCAAAAGGGCTTGCCGGTGGCGGAGCCTTTGCCCCTTTCGAAGGGCCAGCCTCAGACTCAGTCCTTGCAAGCCAAATCTGAAGAAACCTCACCAACCCCTCAATCAGGGGCAACACAGGCAAATGCTGCAGTCTCCACGCAAAGCGCAAGCAAGGAAGAACCCGCCAAGGTACTGACCCTTGAGGATGTCGCCAAACTCACACCCGAATCTGATTTCACGTCGTACATGACCCAGGGCGTATCCCCTGAAGTGCGCAATGCCGCCATGAAAAAGCTCTTGGCCGATCCGCACTACAACATCATGGACGGCCTGGACATTTACATTGGTGACTACAACACCCCCGACCCTCTGCCTGAAGGCATGTTGGCCAAAATGGTCGGTGCGCAGTTTTTGGGTTTGGTCAAAGCGCCTGAAGATGTGGCACAGTCTGCCCCATCCGAAACTCAATCTCCTGAGCCCGTCCCAAGCCAAGAAAACTTGCTCGAACCAGAAACAAACTCAGCCAAAAGTCCAGCCACAAGTCCAGCCACTTTAGAAAACGACCCAGCCTCCCATGACCACACTCATTTGCGATTGCAACCAAACGATGCCCCTGCAGACCCAGAAGTTGGGCCAGGCGCTGGGTGAATCGCTCACCCTGCACAGCACCCTTTGCCGCAGAGAAGCGGGCGCTTTTCAGAAGGCCATTCAGACAGGTCAAGAAGTGGTGGTGGCATGCACCCAAGAGAAGAAACTTTTTGCTGAGCTGGCCACGCAAACAGCTGGAGCCACATCGCCCATCAAGTTTGTCAACATTAGAGAAATGGGTGGTTGGAGCCGCGATGCTCAAAACTCAAGCCCCAAATTAGCAGCCTTGCTGGCAGCAGCGCACTTGCCAGAACCAGATCCTGTGCCAGCAGTGCCTTTCAAAAGTGAGGGCCGATTGCTGATCATCGGTCCCATTGACCAAGCTGAAAAAGCGGCCGCCTTGGTGTCGGATGTCTTGCAAGCCGTCATCTTTTCGCAAGGGGCCGGTGAGGCGGGCGGCGCACAGTCTCGGCAATATCCCGTCATTGCGGGCCAATTGCAAAAGCTGACGGGTTGGTTGGGTGCGTTTGAAGTCTCTTGGACAGAAAACAATCCGATCAATTTAGATCTTTGTACGCGATGCAATGCCTGCGTGGAAGCCTGTCCCGAAAACGCCATTGGTCTGGACTATCAAATTGACATGAACGCTTGCAATTCAAGCCGTGCTTGCGTCAAAGTTTGTCTGTCTGCAGGTGCCATTGATTTCAATCGTGTGCCTGCTGAAGCCTCAGAAAAATTTGATTTAATTTTGGACCTTCGAGGCGTTGGCGGAGGCGCAGGCGAAATTGGACCCAGCTTCCAACAGCACGCACCCCCTCAAGGTTATTTCAAGTGGGATGGCAAAGATCTTGCCATGCTCATGAAGTTGCGCGACATGGTGGGTGAATTTGAAAAACCCAAGTTCTTTGCCTACAAACAAAAGCTGTGTGCACACAGCCGCAACGAAACGGTGGGTTGCAATGCCTGTGTTGACATTTGCTCGGCGGAGGCTATTTCCAGCGACAAGTCGCGCCAACAAATCAAGGTCAATCCCAACCTCTGTGTGGGTTGCGGTGCTTGCACGACCGTGTGCCCTACAGGTGCTCTCACCTATGGCTATCCTAAAGCGCAAGAGCAGGGTTTGAAAATCAAAACGCTTTTGTCGACTTACCATGCCGCTGGGGGGCAAGACGCCACCCTGTTGTTTCACAGTCAAGATGCCGGTCAAGCTTGCATTGAAGCATTGGGTCGTTCTGCGAAGCTGAAGTTGGCGCAAGGTGTACCTGCCAATGTCATTCCCATGTCTTTGTGGCACACAGCCAGCATCGGATTAGAAGTTTGGCTGACGGCCATTGCCTACGGTGCCAAACAAATCTTGGTGCTCAACACCCATGAAGAAGCGCCGCAATATGTACAAGCTTTGGAAGCGCAAATGGCGGTTGCCCAAAGCTTGCTTTCTGGTCTTGGCTACACGGGTGTGCATTTTCAAATCATTCATGCCAAGAGTGCCATGGCATTGGACGCAAGTTTGCAAGCCAACTTGGGCGCCCAAAAACAAGCCGCTGCACAAAGTCAACACCAAGTGCCGGCCGTCTTTGCCAAATATGCAGTGGCCCCCGAAAAGCGCGGCACGCTGGAACTTGCCTTGGACCATTTGAGTGAGTACGCCCCTGTTGCTTTGAATGATGCCAACAAAGTCATTGACCTGCCCAAGCCTTCACCCATGGGTAGCTTGAAAGTCAATGTCGACAAATGCACACTCTGCCTCAGTTGCGTCAGCGCTTGCCCCGCAAGTGCCTTGCAAGACAACCCCGAATTGCCACAACTTCGCTTCATTGAGAAAAACTGCGTGCAATGCGGTTTGTGTGCAAGCACTTGCCCTGAAGACGCCATCGATTTGGTGCCCCGTTTCTTGCGCACACCTGAGCGCAAACAAGCGCAAGTGCTGAACCAATCGCAACCCTATGGATGCGTCAAATGCGGTAAACCTTTCGGCACCCTCAAAGCGATTGAGGCCATGTTGGGCAAGTTGGCAGGACACAGCATGTTCCAAGGCGCAGCCCTTGAGCGACTCAAAATGTGCAGCGATTGCCGAGTGATTGACATCTACTCAAATACCGACGAAGCCAAAATTGCGAACATTCCGCCCAAGGCCTAATTTCTAAAGCTCAATGCTTTGAAGGCCAGCAAAAACTTTTTACTGAATCAAAAACGCCATGACTTCCAATTTGCAATCTTCCTCGGCCCTTGACGAAGAAACTGCGCGCGCAGAAATTTATGGTTTGTTAGCGCAATTGTTTTATCAAGAGCCAGCCCCCGAATTGTTGGCGCAGATGCGTGTTGCGGTCACCGATGCACCTGTGGCGGGTGGCTTCTTAGAAGAGCCATGGCGACAAGTGGTGGCTGCAGCCCGCAACACGACAGATGAGGAAATTGCCAACGAATACAACAATTTGTTTGGGGGTGTTGGCAAACCCGAGGTGTATTTGTATGCCTCTCACTATGTCAGTGGTTTTTTGAACGACAAGCCCGTGGCCCGCTTGCGCGATGAGTTGAGCGCTTTGGGACTTGAACGTGATGAAAGCATGTCAGAAACCGAAGATCATTTCGCCTGTTTGTGTGAAGTGATGCGCTATTTGATTGCAGGCGACGATGTGTCGGTGTCCAATTTGACCCACCAAGCAAGCTTCTTTGCTGCACACATTCAGCCTTGGGCGCAAGAGATGACGGAGGTCATTGCCAAGCACCCTAAGGCCCAATTCTTTGCCGCATTGGCAGAATTTACGCAGGCATTTTTGGGCATCGAGACTCAGGGTTTTGACCTACTCACTTAGGCCCTGTTTCCTAAGGGTTTTCCCATTGTTACAGCTTTGTAACCTGATACCATAACAAGGGTATGCAAAGTATTTCCTAAGCATCTATCGAGGAAGCATTCATGAGTTCTCAAAATCCAAAATTATCACGCCGCACTCTGTTTGCAGGAGCCGGAACTGTAGGCGTTGTGGCAGCAGCCACCAGCCTGTTGCCGCAAGTTCAAAACATGGCCCCCCAAGTGCTTCCAAAAGCCAAGCCCGAGCGCGGCGGTGGCTACGAGCTCTCTGAGCACGTGAAGCGCTACTACAAGACCACCTTGGTCTGATCCCTTTTTTAACACTCACCTCTTCTGGAGAGTTCCATGTTGTTGACCAAAAAGAATTCGAGCACCGCAGGTGCTGCATCGTCCCCATTTGTGAACAGCCTGCGACGCGGCCTCTCGCAAGCACTGCCCACCCTAGACCGACGCACATTTTTGCGCCGTTCTGGTTTGGGCGTGGGTGTCGGCCTTGCCGCAACGCAACTGAGCTTGGTTAAAAAAGCCCAAGCGGCCAATACCTCTGGCAGCATCATTGGCGCTGGCAAAGTCGAAGTCAAACGCACAGTTTGCACCCATTGTTCGGTGGGATGTGCGGTTGATGCGGTGGTCGAAAACGGCGTTTGGGTGCGCCAAGAACCCGTGTTCGATTCCCCCATCAACCTTGGCGCGCACTGCGCCAAGGGTGCTGCTCTGCGCGAGCACGGCCACGGCGAGTATCGCCTGCGCTACCCCATGAAACTGGTCAATGGCAAGTACGAGCGCATCAGTTGGGACTTGGCACTCAAAGAAATCAGCGAACGCATGATGGACCTGCGCAAAGCCAGTGGCCCCGACAGCGTTTACTTTGTGGGCTCTTCCAAGCACAACAACGAACAAGCGTACCTCATGCGCAAATTTGTGAGCTTCTGGGGCACCAACAACACCGACCACCAAGCGCGTATTTGTCACTCCACCACCGTGGCGGGTGTTGCCAATACTTGGGGCTACGGCGCCATGACCAATTCGTACAACGACATGCAAAACAGCAAGTGCGCCATGTACATTGGATCGAACGCGGCTGAAGCGCACCCCGTCAGCATGTTGCACATGTTGCATGCCAAAGAAAATGGCTGCAAGATGATCGTGGTCGATCCACGCTTTACACGCACGGCTGCAAGGGCCGATGAATTCGTCCGCATTCGCTCCGGTACCGACATTCCTTTCTTGTTTGGCATTCTGTATCACATCTTCAAAAATGGATGGGAAGACAAGAAGTACATCAACGACCGTGTGTACGGCATGGATGCTGTCAAAACCGAAGTCATGGCCAAGTGGACACCCGACAAGGTAGAAGAAGCTTGCGGTGTGAAGGAAGAGCAAGTCTTCAAAGTGGCCAAGATGCTGCACGACAACAATCCCAGCACCATTGTGTGGTGCATGGGCCAAACACAGCACACCATTGGCAATGCCATCGTGCGTGCCTCGTGCATTTTGCAATTGGCCTTGGGCAACGTGGGCAAGTCAGGTGGTGGCACCAACATTTTCCGCGGTCACGACAATGTGCAAGGCGCCACTGACGTGGGCCCTAACCCCGACTCGTTGCCTGGTTACTATGGTTTGGCGGAAGGTTCTTGGAAGCACTTCGCCAAGGCTTGGGGTGTCGACTTTGAATGGATCAAAGGCCGCTATGCATCACCTGCCATGATGGGCAAGAACGGCATTACCGTGTCTCGCTGGATCGATGGCGTGCTCGAGAAAAACGAACTCATTGACCAAGACAGCAATTTGCGCGGCGTGTTCTATTGGGGCCATGCACCCAACTCACAAACGCGCGGCTTGGAAATGAAGCGCGCTATGGACAAGCTTGACTTGTTGGTGGTGGTCGATCCTTATCCATCTGCCACTGCCGCCATGGCTGCGATGCCGGGCAAGCCAGAAGATTTGAACCCCAACCGCGCGGTTTACTTGCTGCCTGCTGCCACGCAGTTTGAAACCAGTGGTTCTTGCACCGCGTCCAATCGCTCATTGCAATGGCGCGAAAAGGTCATTGAGCCATTGTGGGAAAGCCGTTCTGACCACATGATCATGTACCAATTGGCCGAGAAATTGGGCTTCGGCGCCGAGTTGGTCAAAAACTACAAAATGCAAAAAGTCAAAGGCATGGACGAACCCGTGCCAGAAGACATCTTGCGTGAAATTAACAAGTGCGTTTGGACCATTGGCTATACCGGTCAAAGCCCAGAGCGACTCAAAGCGCACATGCGCAATATGCATTTGTTCGATGTCAAAACCCTCAAATCTAAAGGCGGTAAAGACAAAGAAACAGGTTACGACTTTGGCGACGACTATTTTGGATTGCCTTGGCCTTGCTGGGGAACCGCAGAGCTCAAGCACCCAGGCTCTCCCAATTTGTACGACACCTCCAAGCACGTCATGGAAGGCGGCGGTAACTTCCGAGCTAACTTTGGCGTGGAGCGTGAAGGCAAATCCTTGTTGGCGGAAGATGGTTCTCACTCCAAGGGTGCTGACATCACAACCGGCTACCCTGAACTTGATCACGTCTTGCTCAAAAAATTGGGCTGGTGGGGTGAGCTCACGGAAGACGAAGCCAAAGCAGCCGAAGGCAAAAACTGGAAGACCGACTCGTCTGGCGGCATGATCCGTGTGTTCATGAAAAATCATGGTTGCCACCCGTTTGGCAATGCCAAAGCACGGGCTGTGGTTTGGAACTTCCCCGATCCCATTCCTCAGCACCGAGAGCCACTTTACGGCACCCGTGCCGACATGATGGCCAAGTACCCCACACACGACGACAGAAAAGCGTTCTGGCGTCTGCCCACCTTGTACAAAACCATTCAAGACAAAAACTTGGCCGACAAAGTGCATGAGAAGTTCCCGCTCATCATGACCTCGGGTCGTTTGGTGGAATACGAAGGCGGCGGCGAAGAAACTCGTTCCAACCCCTGGCTGGCCGAGTTGCAACAAGAAATGTTTGTCGAAATTCACCCACAAACTGCTTCGAAGCGTGGCATTCGAAATGGCGAGCGCGCTTGGGTCAATTCACCCACGGGTGCTCGTTTGAATGTGCAAGCCTTGGTCACAGAGCGCGTGGCCCCTGACACTGTGTTCTTGCCCTTCCACTTTTCAGGACGTTGGCAAGGTGCCGACATGCTGGCTCACTACCCCAATGGTGCTGCGCCAATCGTGCGAGGTGAAGCCGTCAACACGGCCACCACGTATGGCTACGACAGCGTCACCATGATGCAAGAATCAAAAACCACCGTTTGCGATGTGGAGAAAGCGTAAAGCTTTCCACACACACAGGAGTAAAACATGGCAAGAATGAAATTTATCTGTGACGCAGAGCGCTGCATCGAATGCAATGGTTGCGTCACGGCTTGTAAAAACGAACACGAAGTGCCTTGGGGCGTCAACCGCCGCCGCGTGGTCACATTGAACGATGGTGTACCTGGCGAGAGATCGATTTCTGTGGCGTGCATGCACTGCTCAGATGCACCTTGCATGGCAGTTTGCCCCGTCAACTGTTTCTACCGCACCGAAGAGGGTGTGGTCTTGCACGACAAAGACGTGTGCATTGGTTGTGGCTACTGCTCCTACGCATGCCCCTTTGGCGCACCTCAATTCCCAAGCGCAGGCACTTTTGGTGTGCGTGGCAAGATGGACAAATGCACCTTCTGTGCCGGCGGCCCTGAAGCCAATGGCAGCCAAGCTGAATTTGAAAAATACGGTCGCAACCGTTTGGCAGAAGGCAAGTTGCCAGCGTGTGCCGAAATGTGTTCTACCAAGGCCTTGCTCGCTGGCGACGGCGACGTCGTGGCAGACATTTTCCGCAATCGCGTGGTGCAACGCGGTAAGGGTGCAGAAGTTTGGGGCTGGGGCACAGCCTACGGCAGCAAAACCGATGCGAAAGGCGCCAAATCATGAGCAACTTCAAACGATTGACGGTTCTTGCGGGTGCTTTGGTTTTGATCTCAGGCCTGAGCGCTTGTGGCGACAAAATCCAAAATTTGGCAGGACAGCCCAAGCTCGATGCCGCGCCTTACGCTGGCACTGGCGTTCAGGTGTTCACCACGTCCGACTGGAAGGCTGGCGACAAAAACAGCTGGGCCCAGCAACTCAAAACTCGCGCCCAATACGGGCAAAACGATCACTCGCGATCTAACTGAACGTGGGAGAGCTAGCATGAACCCATTTTCGGTAATGAATCAGATCAAGACCCATGTGTTCATGGGTGCTTTGATTTTTGGCGCCGCCTTGAGTGTTTCGGCGCAAACTGCCGCTACGTCAGCAACGCCTGCAGCAGCAACAGTGGCCGAAAGCAAAACGACAGCCCCTGAAGCGCCTAAAGCTGGCGCGCTTGGCGTGCAAAGTGCCAACATCTTCTCTATAGCACCAGATGCCAACACCGATGCCAAATACGCCGACCAAAACAATGGTGAGCGCGGCAAAGTGCAACCCGGCAACAACGCCCCCATGTGGCGCCAAGTGGGTGCCGGAGTCACCGGTTACAGCAGCTTGCCTGCCTCTGAGGCGCCTGAAGCGGGCAACCTCATTCAACCGTTTGTTCAGTACCCTGGCTCCAAACTCACCACTGCTGGTGAGGCATGGCGCCAAGTGCGAAACAACTGGATCATTCCCTACGGCGGTTCTTTGTTGCTCATCGCAGGTTTGGCCATTGCGCTGTTTTACTACGGCAAGGGCACCATGAAATTGCATGGTACCGAAACGGGTCGCAAAATTGAGCGTTTTACACCTCTGGAGCGAGCTGCTCACTGGTCCAACGCCATTGCCTTTGTTTGCTTGGCCATTTCAGGTTTGGTCATGGCTTGGGGCAAGTTTTTCATTCAACCCATCATTGGCAATACTTTGTTTGGTTGGCTTTCATACGCCTTGAAAAATTTGCACAACTTTGCCGGTCCTTTGTTTGCAGTGTCTTTGATCATTGTTTTTGTGACCTTCCTCAAAGACAACTGGCCCAGCAAAGAAGACATTACCTGGATTTTGAAGGGTGGCGGCATGTTGTCCGGCCAAGAAGTTCCTTCACATCGCTTCAATGCGGGCGAAAAAGTGGTGTTTTGGTTTGGTGTCTTGGGCTTGGGTGTCATTGTGGTGGCCTCCGGCCTGGTGCTCGATAAACTCATTCCAGGCCTTGTTTATGAGCGCAGCACCATGCAAATTGCCAACATGATTCATGGTGTGGCCACCGTGCTCATGATGGCCATGTTCATGGGGCACATTTACATGGGCACCATTGGCATGCAAGGCGCCTACAGTGCCATGCGTGAAGGTTATGTTGATGAAACTTGGGCCAAAGAACACCATGAACTTTGGTACAACGACATCAAGGCAGGCAAAATTCCTGCTCAGCGCTCACCCGAAGCGGCCAATCATGTCGCGCCTGCCTCCACATCTGCCTGAAGTTTGAGGATTCAAATTATGAAAAAAACATTCATCAGCTTAGCGACCGTTTTGTTGGCAGGTCTCTTCAGCACTTCTGCCATGGCCAAATTGCCAGCACCCAGCGACGAAGCCAAAGCCAAAGCTGCCGAAGCCGCTGCCAAAACAGCCCACGGCAACAAAGTTGCTGATTTTCAATTGTGCAAGTCACGCGAAAAAGTGGCAGCGCACTATTACAAAACAGCCAAGGCCACTGGCAAACCAACGAATCCGCCAGTGGCTACGCCGCCTTGTGTAGATCCTGGTGCATTTGTAGCGGCTGCGCCGGCTGCCGCGCCTGCCGTTGCAGCCGCACCGGCAGCTGGGGCTAAGCCTGCTGCGCCTGGTGCTGCACCTGCTGCAGTGGCCGCACCTGCTGCGCCCGCCAAAAAATCCTGATTTTTCCCTGAATTGATCAGGTTGAAAGTCCCTCGCTGAATAAGCGTGGGACTTTTTGCGTTAGGCTCAGGCCTGATCCTTTGAACCCTCCATGATGCAAGCGCCCTCCTCCCATAAACCTAGACTGACACAAGCTCGCGCAGAATTGACGCGTCAAATCAGTGTCGTCAACGAGTTTGGAGAAAGCTCACAAGTGCACATCCCTGCAGAGCGTGCCCTGACGGTCTATTTGGACAAGAAAGAGTTGGTCACGCTCATGACCTTGGGTGCAAGCCCCGAATGGTTGGTGCTTGGTTTCTTGTTGAACCAGCGCCTCATTCAATCGGTGAATGAAATTGAATCGATCACCGTTGACTGGTCTTTGGGCGAGGGTGAATTGGGCCAACCTGGCGTGGCAGCCATCAAAACACGAGATGGCCTCAGCCAAGCAGGTCCCAAAACGGCTGCGCGCGTTGTGACCACCGGGTGTGGGCAGGGCAGCGTCTTTGGCGATTTGGTCAGCGACATCGATGCCATTCAATTGCCAACCGATGCACACATTTCACAGGCCACTTTGTATGCATTGGTCAATGCCATTCGCATTCAAGAAACCACCTACAAATCCTCTGGCTCGGTGCATGGCTGTGCTTTGTTCAAGGGCTCAGACATGCTAATGTTTGTCGAAGATGTGGGCCGACACAATGCCGTCGACACCATTGCCGGTTGGATGGTCATGAACGACGTCAGCGGTCACGACAAAGTTTTTTACACCACGGGCCGGCTCACCAGCGAGATGGTCATCAAGTCGGCTCAGATGGGTGTGCCCATTGCTGTTTCGCGCAGTGGCATCACGCAAATGGGTTTGGAGGTGGCAGAGCGCGTTCAGCTTTGTGCCATTGGCCGTGCCACCAACAAGCGCTTCTTGTGTTTCAGTGCGTCGCACCGATTGAAGTGGCAAGCTGAACTGGCTGAAGCCAGCAGCAAGCCGCTGGCCCAAGAATCGCCCTGAAATTGCTAAGCCGCACATGAACACTTCTTCTCTTGCTTTGAGCAAGCACTCTTGGCAACGTTCGCTGTCATTGGGCTGGCGCAATCTTTGGCGAGACTTTCGTTCGGGTGAACTGAACCTGCTCATTGTTTCTGTGGTGCTGGCAGTTGCTGCACTCACCGCGGTTGGTTTTTTTTCAGATCGACTGCAGGCTGGATTGTGGCGAGATGCTAGACAGCTCTTGGGTGGAGATGCCGTGGTGGTGAGCGACAAACCCACAGCAGAGAATTTTCAGAAAAAGGCCCAAACGCTTGGCCTCACAACCAATGCCACCGTGAGCTTCCCCAGCATGGCGCGCGCGGACGATGCCAAAGGCGGCGAAACCAAATTGGTGGCCTTGAAAGCGGTATCGCAAGGGTATCCCTTGCGCGGCCAAATGAGCTTGCAAATTGAGCAGAGCAAAGACGCATCAAACTCGCAACCCGCTTCCCGCCTAACCCGCGATGTCCCTCAGCCCGGGCAAGCTTGGGTCGACCCTGCATTGTTGGAGGCACTGAACCTTCAGATGAATGACGTCATTTGGCTGGGCGACAAGTCGTTTCAAATTGCGGCCCTCATTGACCGTGAACCAGACCGGGGGGCTGGCTTCATGAACTTTGCGCCAAGGGTCATGATTCATCAATCTGATGTGCAAGCCACTGGCTTGATTCAACCAGCCAGCCGCATTTCTTACCGAATGGCCGTAGCAGGTGATGCGTCTCAAACCAATGTGCAGCAGTTTGTCAAATGGGCTCGCTCGGAAATTGACAAGCCAGAAGTGCGCGGCATTCAAATTGAATCGATGGAAAGCGGTCGTCCTGAAATGCGACAAACCCTCGATCGTGCAGAAAAGTTTTTGAATTTGGTGGCGCTGCTGGCGGCACTTTTGTGCGCAGTATCTGTTGCATTGGCCGCCAGAACTTTCGCAAGCAAGCACCTTGATGCCTGTGCTTTGTTGCGCGTTTTGGGGCAGAGCCAACTCACTTTGTCAGTGGCCTATGCCTTCGAATTTGTGACCGCGGGTTTGGTTGCCAGTTTGCTTGGCGTCATGATGGGCTATGGCATTCATCATGCCTTCGTGTGGCTGCTGGCTGGCTTGGTCGATGCGCAATTGCCTCCCAGCTCCTTTGCCCCAGCTTTCTTGGGTTTGGGCATGGGTCTCACTTTGTTATTGGCTTTTGGCTTGCCCCCTGTGTTGCAATTGGCCAAAGTGCCGGCAATGCGTGTCATACGGCGTGACATCGGCGGCTTGCAACCAGCGTCTGTGGGTGTCTTGCTCACAGGCTTGTTGGGCTTTGCCTGCGCCTTGATGTGGGCCAGCCGAGATGTGAAGTTGGGCTTGATGACAGTGGGAGGTTTTGCCGTGGCCACGCTTTTGTTTGCAGGCGCAACCTGGCTGGCTTTGAAACTCTTGCGCAAATGGGTGCCATCCGACGGCACACCAAGATGGCTCTTGCTGGCCACACGCCAAGTCATGGCGCGCCCCTTGTATGCCGTGGTGCAAGTGAGCGCACTGTCGGTCGGTTTGTTGGCCTTGGTTTTGTTGGTTTTGCTTCGCACTGACCTCATTGGCAGTTGGCGCAAAGCCACACCCGTCAATGCCCCCGACCGTTTTGTGATCAATGTGCAACCCGATCAAACACACGCTTTTCAAGCTTCGCTCAAGCAAATGGGTGTGAAAGACTATGACTGGTACCCCATGATTCGAGGCCGCTTGGTGGCGATCAATGGCAAAGACGTGAGTCCGCAAGATTACACCGACGAACGCGCCAAACGCTTGGTCGACCGAGAATTTAACTTGTCTGCACGTGCCGCTCAGCCTGAACACAATGCAGTGGTTCAAGGTCAATGGAAAGAGGGTGAGCCTGATGCGGTGAGTGTTGAAGCAGGCATTGCTCAGACCCTTGGCTTGAAGATGGGCGACCGCTTGCGATTTGATGTGGGCGGTGTAATCTCCGAAGGACGCGTGACAACTGTGCGCAAAGTCGATTGGGGCTCGATGCGCGCCAACTTCTTTGTGATCTATCCGGTCGACCATTTGCCCGATGTGCCCCTGAGTTACATGGCGGCTTTTAAAACACCCGAAGCACCCGCCTTTGAACGCAACTTGCTGCAGCAGTTCCCCAACGTCACCAGTGTCGATTTGCGAGCCACCATCACGCAAGTTCAAAAAGTGTTGGACCAAGTTATCCGTGCCGTTGAGTTCTTATTTGCTTTCACCTTGATGGCAGGTCTGTTGGTGTTGACCGCTGCCGTGACATCGACACGCGAAGAGCGCAAGCGCGAATTTGCCATCATGCGGGCTTTGGGTGCAACGGGTCGTTTGCTGAGCCAAGTGCAAACTGCCGAACTTGTAGGCGTCGGACTTTTGGCAGGATTTTTGGCCAGCTTGGTCGCCGAATTGGTGGGCTGGGGCTTGGCGCGATTTGTCTTTGAATTTGAGTGGACCGCATCGCTTTGGGTGCCCGCTGCTGGCGCATTCACGGGCGCTGTTTTGGCATGGATTGCAGGATGGTGGGGTTTGGCAGAGGTGCTCAGGCAGCCTGTCTCGCAAACTTTGCGTCAGGCATCTGAATAATTCAAGATGGTGTGAGCAACACCAGCAAAGCCCCTGCGCCGCCTTCAGCGGGCTTGGCCTGAACAAAAGCCATCACTTGGTTTTTTTGCACCAACCAACTGTGCACTTTCGATTTGAGCACGGGCGTTTTGCCAGGAGAGCCCAAGCCTTTGCCATGCACCACCCGAACACATCTGATACCGTGCTTCTGAGCGTCGCGAATGAATGTGGTTAAAGCCAAGCGCGCCTCATCGCTGCGCAAACCATGCAAATCAATTTCACGCTGAATGGCCCATTCGCCTTTGCGCAATTTGCGAGTCACTTCGGGGCCAATACCGGGTCTTCTAAAGCTCAGGGCCTCGTCGGTGTCTAGCAATGTGCCGACATCGAACTCGTCGCTTAAAGAGTCTTGAATGACTTTGGCTTCGTCTTTTTGAAGTTGGGTCGCTACTGGCTCCCGGGGCTTGCTTGGAAGATGTGCTTTGTTGTGAACAGGCAAGGGTGCAACCTTGCCAATGGCACGTACAAACAGATTTTTGTCTGCCTCAGTCTTGCGAATGGCCGCAGCGCGCGCGGCTTCCTCAGCAGCTGCTTTGGCCTGCGCCGCCGCAATTTGCTTTTGCACTAACTTGAGATCTTGAAGCGATTGAAATTTCACCAGCCGATGTTGCCACAAGCTGCAAGCGTTTGAAGTGCTGACCTATAAAACGCCTTGCTCGGCCATGGAGAAGGCCTGACCCGGGCCCACAATGACATGGTCTAGCACCCGAACGTCCACCATGGCCAAAGCAGATTTCAAACTTTGGGTGAGATGCAAGTCGGCAGGGCTGGGATAAACCGCGCCGCTGGGGTGGTTGTGAGCCAATACCACCGCTGCGCTGTGGTGGTGCAGCGCTCGGAGCACGACTTCCCGGGGGTAAACGCTGGTTTGGCTGAGCGTGCCCCTGAACAAAGTTTCCATGCAAACCAGTTTGTGTTGAGCGTCAAGGAACAACATGGCAAAAACCTCGTGAGTTTTATGGGCCAAATGGAGTTGCAAATAAAGTTGAACGCTGGAGGCACTTTGCATGACCTCCCGGGTGGAAAGCTGCTGAGCCATGGCACGCTTGGCCAATTCCATGACGGCCAAGAGCTCGGATTGCTTTGCAGGTCCTAGGCCTTTGATGGGTTGCTGCTGCGCTGGCGGAGTGAGAAGCAAATTGGCCAGGCCACCACTGGCCAACAACATATCTTGCGCCAATTGAAGCACATTGCGACCCGCCACCCCTGTTCTGAGCAGCAACGCCAAAAGCTCGGTATCGCTTAATGCACTGGGCCCTCTGGAGAGAATCTTTTCGCGGGGACGGGTGTCAGGGGGTAATTCTTGGAAGTTCATGGGCTTTCTGAAGAGATAAATGCCCCAGATTTAGGCTTTTGGGGGAGAAAGCGGCAGAAGCTTTTTACAATGTTGCATTCGACTCTTGAAGTCTGAGCCCAATGCCCTGTTTATCGGGTGGTTTGGATTTTCATTAGCCTGCATTGAATTGCGCCGTATGTGCATTCGATGTTCATCACAAACTTAAGTTTTATGACCAAAGTCCAAGCCGGATCCTTTTTAACGCTGCATTACCGATTGGCAGGACCTCAAGGCACCCTCATCAATACCTTTGATGACAAACCCGCTACCCTGTCATTGGGGTCGGGTGAGTTGTCGCCAGGGATGGAGGCGAGCCTCATGGGCTTGGAAGAAGGGATTCGCACCACTTTCGAATTGGCACCTGGCGTGGCCTTTGGCGAACGCAACCCCGACATGCAGCAATGGGTAGCTCGCAAACTGCTGGCCCAACTAGGTGCCGCGCAAGAACACTATGTGCCTGGCGATGTGGTGCAATTTCCCACACCTGATGGTCATGGCACTTATGCTGGTGCTGTGATGCAAGTGGCCGATGATGGCGCGGTATTGTTTGACTTCAACCACCCCTTAGCGGGTCATCCCGTTACGTTTGAAGTTCATGTGATTGGCATTTTATAAACCCACTTTAAGCAAATGAAAAAAAATATGGGCGTACAAGAAATTTTGTTGGCTGAACCTCGTGGCTTTTGTGCAGGCGTCGATCGAGCCATCGACATTGTTGAAGCGGCCATTGCCAAATTTGGTAGACCTATTTACGTGCGCCACGAAATAGTGCACAACACCTATGTGGTGAACGATCTCAAAACCAAGGGCGCCATCTTCATTGAAGAATTAAGCGATGTACCACCAGGTGCCACTTTGGTGTTCAGTGCACACGGTGTGAGCAAAGCCATTCAAGCCGAAGCAGAAGCTCGTGGCTTCACTATTTTTGATGCGACCTGCCCCTTAGTGACCAAGGTGCACGTCGAAGTAGCCAAGCTGCACAAGGAGGGTTATGAGTTCATCATGATTGGTCACAAAGGTCATCCTGAAGTTGAAGGTACGATGGGCCAATTGCCCAACGGCATTCACTTGGTTGAAGACTCAGAAGATGTGCTCAAGGTGCAGCCCCAACAAACTGAACTTTTGGCCGTGGTCACTCAAACCACATTGAGTGTGGACGATGCCGCAGAAATTTTGTTGGCCGTGAAGAAGCGCTTTCCCAAAGTGCGTGAACCCAAGCAACAAGACATTTGCTACGCCACCCAAAACAGGCAAGATGCTGTCAAGTTGATGGCGCCAGAAGTGGATGTGCTGGTGGTGGTAGGCAGCCCTACCAGCTCCAACAGCAACCGCCTGCGCGAGTTGGGTGCCCGACTGGGAGCCGACAGTTACATGATTGACAGCCCAGAAGAATTGCAAAACGAATGGTTCATCGGCAAGCACCGGGTTGGGCTGACTGCTGGCGCTTCGGCCCCAGAGGTTCTGGTTCAAGATGTCATTACCCGCTTGCGTGCTTTGGGTGCCACGTCGATTCGCAAATTGGATGGCGTGTCCGAAACCATCAAATTTCCCTTGCCGAAGGGCCTAAAATTAAACGATGGCCATTGATCTTTTGGCTGCTTAACTTGTTATCAAAATGTTAGACATTCTTTTGCTTCGTAAAGACCTAGACGCTGCAGTTGCACGTTTGGAAACCCGTAAAAGCCCACAAGCCTTCTTGAACGTTGAAAAGTTTCGCGCTTTGGAAACAGAACGCAAAACATTGCAAACCCGCACCGAAGAATTGCAAAGCCAGCGCAACAGCCTGTCTAAACAAATTGGCATGTTGAAAGCCAAAGGCCAAAGTACCGACCAAGTCATGGCCGATGTGGCCAGCATCAAAACAGAACTAGACGCATCTGCTTTGCGCTTGGATGCTTTGCAAGCAGAAATTCAAGACATGCTTTTGGCTGTCCCCAATTTGCCGCACGAAAGCGTGCCTGTGGGCGCCGATGAACACGGCAACGTGGAAGTGCGCAAGTGGAGCGTGGATGGCAAGGGCCCCAAAACCTTTGACTTTGAAGTGCGTGACCATGTCGACATTGGAGAGAAGTTGGGCTTGGACTTTGACATTGGCATCAAGTTATCTGGCGCTCGTTTCACCTTCATGCGTGGTCAGATTGCCCGCATGCACCGCGCCTTGGCACATTTCATGTTGGACACGCAAACACAGCAGCACGGCTACACAGAGTGCTACACCCCCTACATCGTCAATGCAGACACTTTGCGCGGCACCGGCCAGTTGCCAAAATTTGAAGGCGATTTGTTTGCTGCCAAAAAGGGCGGGCAAGAATCTGAAGAGGGCGCAGACAGCCAAGCGCTTTACTTAATTCCCACCTCAGAAGTCACCTTGACCAATGTGGTGCGCGATGAAATTTTGGCAGAGTCCGATTTGCCCATGAAGTTGACAGCGCACACACCTTGCTTTCGATCGGAAGCGGGCAGCGCTGGAAGAGACACACGCGGCTTAATTCGACAACACCAGTTTGACAAAGTTGAGATGGTGCAAATTGTTCATCCAGAAAAAAGCTACGAAGCACTGGAAGAAATGACCAGTCACGCTGAAGCAATATTACAAAAGCTGGGCTTGCCCTATCGGGTCATGTTGCTGTGTTCAGGCGACATGGGCTTTGGCGCTACCAAAACGTATGACCTGGAAGTCTGGGTGCCTGCGCAAGGCACCTATCGTGAAATCAGTTCTTGCTCTAACTGCGAGGCCTTTCAAGCGCGTCGTTTGCAAGCGCGATTTAAAAATGCCCAAGGCAAAAATGAACTGGTGCACACTTTGAATGGTTCAGGTTTGGCGGTGGGCCGGGCGCTTGTGGCGGTGCTTGAAAATTATCAGAATGCGGATGGTTCTGTTACTGTGCCTGAGGTGTTGCGGCCGTATATGGGTGGTGTGAGTGAGCTGCGAGCTTAATTGTCTGGGCTCCGTACGCTGATAGAATTTGCGGCATTGACCCGCCGCAATGTTGAACGCAGGAGAAGTGGCAGAGTGGTCGAATGTACCTGACTCGAAATCAGGCGTGGTGGCAACATCACCGTGGGTTCGAATCCCACCTTCTCCGCCAGTTTTTTAGCCTCGGTCAATGCGAGGCTATTTTTTTGCTGAGCTCGCTGGGCGAGGATGTGGGGGGTGGGTTCCTCATACTGGAGTACCAGAAATCGTCACCCACCCCCCACATCCTCACCCAGCTGCGAA
>Ga0214921_10004695_pt1 | contig 19891 bp, 22 predicted proteins | sample LL1505_MetaG_FD_177992 | JGI IMG/M metagenome (GOLD analysis project Ga0214921, IMG submission 177992) | Freshwater microbial communities from Lake Lanier, Atlanta, Georgia, United States - LL-1505 | ecosystem: Environmental > Aquatic > Freshwater > Lake | place: USA: Georgia | collected...
TATTAGATGAGATTATAAAAGATTATGAAGCAAATAATAAATCTATTAGTGATGAAATAATTAGTAAAACAAAAAAATATATAGACTATATGACAATATATAGAGCATTACAAAATAAACCTATTGCGCCAGTAGCTGCACCAGTAGCCGCATCAGTAGCTGCGCCAGTAGCCGCATCAGTAGAAGTAGCTGCACCAATAGAAGTAGTAGAACCAATAATATTAGCTGAAGAACTACCAGTAGAGCCATATAATTCTCCTTATAAACCAACTAATAAAAATCTAAGTAGAAGAAAAATTCAATCAAATCATATTGCCAGAACAGCAAGTCAATGGTCTGAAGCTGCTAGAACAGTAGAAGAACAAAAACAACAAAATAAAATTAATTTTAACAAGAGAATGGCTTCTGCTAAAATGGCTTCTACTAAGATACAAGCTCTAGTTCGTGGTAAAGCAGCACGCAATAGAGTAGCTAAATTAAAAAATAAATTAAAAACAGCAGAAGAAAAAGAAAAAGAAGCTAAGAGAATAGCACAAAGTAAAGCTGCTATAGAAAATCAACTTAGTAATAAAACTAAGAAAGAGAGAGAAAGACTAAATGCTATGCGTAAAAAGAATAAAGTTAGTCAACCACAACTTGAAACGGGTCTTAAGAAAGAATTAGAAAAATTAAATAAACTTTCACAACAAACGAAAGTTGCTAGAAATAATGCTAATACTGCTAAAAGAAATGTAGAAAGAGCACAGGGCGCATTAGAAGCAGCAATAACTGAACCGATAACTAGTACATGGGCAAATGTAATATCCAAACCAGAGAGGTATAATCGTACATTACGTAAATCTACTAATAATATATTTGCTACTAATATAAATGAAGAATCATCTAAATATCCTATGACTGCAGAAGAGATTAGAGAAGATAGGTTGGAAGGTGATGCTATATTACGTAGTCGCCAAGCTAGATTAAATAGAGAAAATAAAGAAAGAGAAGAAGCTAATAAGTTAAGAACAAAACAGATACAGAGAGAAGAAGAGGAAAAAAAATCTTCTGAAGAAGCAGCAAAACAATTAAAAGAAAAAAAAGATAAAGAACTTGAAGATGCTTTTAGACTTCAAAAAGTGATTGCTTCTAGAGAAGTACCTACAAATCTTAATAGTTTTGGTTATATGTCGCAACCAGAGCCGCCATCAAGGACATCATTAGAGGCCTTATCTAGAATAAAAAGAGGCGGCAAAAAAACCTCCAAAAGACAACCTACTCGTCGCACCTTTAGAAAAAAGGATAAAAACCCTAAAAAGAAAAATGTGTCTAGAAAGAAACTGCGTAAATAAACTATAAACTATAAACTAGTATAAATAATATCTAAAAAAGCTTAATGTATAATTTTAATTACATATTAAGATTTTTATAATTAATCGGGCTAAAATCTAAGTCTGCTCCCTTTCCTCACAAGCAAATCCATCATAAAAAGGACAAATATACCACTGGAAATAAACATTAAGAGCTCTGAAGTAACTTGCTCAGGCGACGCAGTATTCATATCATCTAAACGTGACCATAACTTATCCAGCTTCTTCATAATTTCATCATTAGATGAATCTCCATTAAACTGTGCTGGTGGCTGGTAGTATTTACCACCTGGTGGTGGTAGTTTTTCAATAAAAGATGTTTGTGCTCCACTTGTTGTAAGTGGTTTCCAAAACATATTTACAGACGGATTTGGAAGAGATTTGGTGGAGCCAGCACGGGCTACGCCAGCTTCTTCAAAAGCTGTTAAAAAGTCCGGTTGGAGACGGTAGTTCGGTACATCATCAATGTAATCTGCGAAGTTATCTCCATCAGGGTCAGCCCCAAAGAACTTTTTACGTCCAGGACATGGCTTTTGCGATTCCGTCGTTCCTGGAATATTTAAAGGAAACTCCGCCTTAACTAAATCCCCCTTAAGATCATCATCATTGCGTGGCACAAAGGGCTCAAGAGATCCCTGAGGGGCGTAAACGGGACTGTGCTCTCTTAGTCCCGTAGCCGGATTCATCGGTGGAACAATTGGTAGTTTATTCAATTGTTGACGGTCAGGATCCTTATCCGTGGTAATATCAAGGTATTCAGCCGCCGGCCCTTTACAACGTCTGGCTTTTCGGCGCTCCTCCTTTCTGGCTGATCTTGTGGCATAATCGTTGGCACATCCCGGAGATGGTGCGCCTCCAATAGCCTGAAAAGCGTCATCTAAAGAACAATAGTTCATCTCCTCTACTACCAAAAGCAATCATTCTTATATCAGAGAAATGAACCTTACTAAACTCGGATTTAGCGCGTGGATAATTATCTTAAATATAATACTTTTGCTTACACTTTTATACGTAATCTCTATAAATAAGCGCGATTCCTTTATGAATTACCCCCAACAGGTCGATCCTTTAGCAAAACCACAAGACACAAATAATGATGCATCCGAAGCTAATAACAATTATGCGGCGCTTCTAATGTTCATTCAAAAGAATCCATCTAATTCAATTAATTTTATAGAGGACATTAAACAAAAATTCTTTGATGACAGCTGTAAAGTAAAATCCAGTATTGATTTTAATAATATAGCACAAATGCCTAATGGGATGCCATTTAATTAATTAAGTAAGTAAGGCTAATGCCGTTTAATTGAGTAACTAAGTAAGGCTAATGCCGTTTAATTAAATATATAACAGAATTAAGCAGAGAGATGAGTCAGAAACAACCATCAAATCAACCTTTACAACATCAAGGTGGAGTAATTAATTCAATTAACCTATTTATGATGAATATGGACTCCCCCGCTACCCTTATTTACGGCGCATTACTCATTATATTAATTGTATATTCCTCCGTTATTCCAGGGGAATATCGCACATTTGCCGACTCTCTACTCGGTAGAGTCTTGGGTGTAGCAATTGTATACGGAGTTATTGAAACCCTCGGATGGGTCTACGGTCTATTAACCGCTATCGCATTCCTCCTAATTATTAATGGCGCCAGTCGTATTGATACATCTAGGCTAGAAGCCTTTGATGGTGGTGGCACAGTTAGTGAGAAGAAGATTATTGGTAAAAAGTGGTTTGTTGAGAGAGTATTAGGTGAAAATCCTACAAAGATTGCGACCGATAAGGTTACAACTACCGCAGTTGAAACATAAACTCCAAAGGTTTACCCTTAGGGCTTTGCTAAATGATATATTAGAGATGAGAACCTGGCCTTCGTTTTTATCCTTTCAAGGAACAACTGATGGTATTTTTCGGGCTATAACTATTATTCTAGCAGGAATTGTTATTGTTCGTTATAGCACTTTATTTGAAGAGGAATATACTAAAAAACTAACTGCTTTATACATTCATCCCTGGTGGCGTATTCTTGTAGTACTCTTATTACTTAGTTCCGCTATTTGGTGCCCACGTGTAGGCATTCTTGTAGCACTTCTTGTCTTTTTCTACCTAAGCGACATGAATACACTAATTACACCCTTTTCGGATCTCTAAGGCACTTTTTCTCAAAAAGCGCTAGGATGAGTCTTCCGGCTGCAATGTCAGCGCAAGGATTAACGGCTATGGCTCCTATTAATCCAATAGACGCCTTTTTACAAATCTTTAACTCAAACCCATACTTCATCGGCATAATGATGCTTATTCTAAATTTGGGTGGGCGCTTCATTAGTTTAGAAGTTACTAAGAAACAAGAGCAATTTTTACAATTACCCTGGGTTCGTCGAGGACTTATCTTTACCGTTCTATTTGTGGCAACACGTAACATATGGGTCGCATTCTGGGCAACACTCACAGTTATACTGTTCCTAGGCTACTTATTTAATGAGAATTCGGCATTATGTATCTTTGGACAAGGAGGAAAAGTGGGATCTAAGTGCGATGGTGGCCAAGATGGACTAAAACCAGGTGAAGAAATGACACCTGAAGAGAAAGAGATTCTACAACGTTTAAGTGCGAAGGCACAACGATATCAAACTGTAGGCAATGCTAATACTGGTACTACTATAACCAAAAATCCAGAGCAATTAGCACTTGATAAATCTCTAAAACAGCCTGATGCCGATAAAGAAGACGATGTACTTCACACTGATATATACGCGGCGAATCTTACATTACTACGTAATCCTTTATAGGCTTCTAATTAATTATATACTTATTATAAGTAATAAATTAATTATCTATTTTATCATATATTTCATTAATCAATAAGTGATTATAGATTTAGTGTCATTGTATTTGCGACTGGAATAGCGGCCTTTCGACGGCCTCTGCGTTGCCCACTTGTTCCAGTACGAACACTTTCAAGTTGACTTATCTCATCATCTGAATGAAGACTTTGAAGTTCGGATGCTGCCCTCATCGCAGGCTGCTGAGTATAATCATTACCAGCTGAAAAATTAGATGACATATCTTGATTCATATCCAGCTCTGCCGAGCGGACCTCCTGGAATGTTTTGAGTATATCATCTACACCTGATGGCCCTCTCATTTCACGACGTTGTACTGGTGCTACAGCAGCGGCTGCCATATTTTGTGGCATCTGAGGCATCGGTGGCGATGCTTTATTATTAGACGACTGATAAAACGGACCAGTGTTTGACGGTTGTTGTGATTGCTGTTGTGATTGCGGTGGCATTCCCATCGCAGCCCCCATAAAATTACCAAAACCAGAACCTGCCTGATTAGCCGCAGCCGCCGCAAATTGCCTTGCCAAATCGGGATTACTTTTAAAAACATCACTAGGTCCCATGCCAGCCATCTTCTGACGAAAGAACGAATTGCTCATATGAAACATAAATCCACTTCCAACTACAGACATTAGTAGTTTAGCTTCAGGTGGCATATTGCCACGACCCTTATATTTATCATAGAGTTCTTCAAAAACATCGTCATAGTCCTCAATATTTTCATGTACTGATTCTGACCATCCATCGAGCTGCCAATCCGCTGGATTGAATTTGCCATTAAGGAACTCAAACCCAGTTACAACCCCCATGAGACATTGACGCTGAAAACGAATAGAGCCTTCTAGATTCTTGGCATCAACAAGACGATCATATTCAAGTTGAATCTCCTCTAAGTTATTATCCATACTGAAATGCTTGCTGAGTGTATATCCCTTCGTTTCAAGGCGATTTAGCTTGTTAATGAGATCAATCTTCTTTTTGCGCTCTTCCTCTGGATTTACTCGTGTGGCGGCGGCTAAGCTAATAGATGGCCCTGTAGCCGTTTGATTATTTGAAAATAACTCTGATGATCCATCATTTGAATCCCTATTGATTGAAATATCTGGCAAGGATGAGCTAGATGTTGGGATATCAAAAGATATGGCCTCAAGGGGCTCTAAAGAGCTAACACCAATATCTCCAATTGGTTCAAAGGCAGGTACATTCGTCGAGCCATTATTAGCCGGACGAGAGCTGACACGGCTACTAGTTAAAAGGCTCGCTCCTAGATCATCGCCAAGATCTTCGCCACTGAGCTCAATAACATTGCCGACATTTGAACTAATTTGAACATCGGATGAACCTAAATTTTCAACAAAGTTGTGCATATCACTAATTGTTACACTTGTGCCACTCATATGTCTTTTTCAATCAGTTCTTTTTTAAGCACTATAAATCACGCACTTATGTTTTACTATATATAATACAAGTATACGCTTTAGCTTATTTTATCTTATAGTAACCGTACAGATAACCAACTTAATAATAGACCTAAAAATGCTCCCACAAATACTTGATTAATTGTATGGCATTTCTTCAAATATCTTGATAACATCACTAAAGCCGTATAAATTACTAAACCTAATCTGATATATCTATTATCATATTGTTGGTAGTAAAATCCTAAAATAAATGCTGCTTCAGCCGAATGTGATGACGGCATACCGGGTCGGCCCGCCTGATTTCCATCATTACATAGCAAATTACAATCCTTGGCACCCTTAGGACGTGTGCTTAGATCCCTTATAAAGAAGTATTTCAGTGTTTCTGATATAAAAGTTGTTCCTATTACTCCTAAAAATGCCTTAATGTGTATTACATTTTTAGTAATAGCATATAATACTGGCGGAATTACATAAAGTAATCCTACTGACATTGATATTAAATTAAGGATATTCATTTCTTAATAGGCCTAATAAATATACAGAATTCTATAAGACTATAACTCTAGAAGTCTAAAAGTCTACGCACATACAAAGCGCATCAGCCATGTCTGAACGTTTAGTTGCCTTTTTCCATTCTTCATAAATTTTGGTATTTACAATAGTTCCATCATCAAATAGATTTTTTAGACGCTCTTCTGATTTATTTTTTCTATCTTTATAGCCTTCATCACCCTTTTTAGCATCTGCTACTTTCTTTTTGGCATGAACTAGATGATATTCTGGAGTTTTGCTATTAGTTAAAAATTTCTCTCTCAGCGTGGCAAATAATAGAACTTGTACAGATTTCATATGCGGATTCTTAAAAGCCGGTTGATTTTCTAGTAGAACATGTGTACAGTCTGAGAATAGTTCCCACTTCTCTTGAACAAACTTTCTTAAGGCGTCATGAATGAGTTCCAAGCTAACTTTTGACGCATTGGCCTGTTTTGGTTGCTCAAAATGCGCAGTAAATTTCTTATAAAGGGCCTCCAAATAGTTGTCCTTATTAGTACCATTACTTGCTAGAATACAATTATGCGTTTTAACAAGCTCTTTGAGGATTTTAACAGGCGGCAGTTTTTTAGCATCAAGTTCCTTAAGAATTGTATGCGTTCCAGGAATATGACGTTTACAAAAAACATTGTCACCCGCTTTATAAGATGCCTTATTTACACATAAAAAGCATTTCACATGTTCAACCGGTTCTAGAATATTACAGTTTTCAAGCGCGATAGCATTCTTTTTATTTTCAAGAATACAGAATGCCAGATTCTTAATGCCAATATCAAATGCTATAATCTTATTCAAGGCCATTAATATTTAATTGTAGTTATGGTTTATATTCTGAGTAAATAACATTAATCAGAATAATAATGGTCGGGGCGAGAATTGAACTCGCGGCTTACGCTTTTCAAAATATACTATTATTAAGTATAAATCATAAGAGCGTCACTCTACCAACTGAGTTACACGACCTTTGAGGAATTTCTTCCTATATAGTTATAATGATGAGTCTTTAAGTTATTTTGTAGGGAATTTACCACGCTGCGAGTTTCGTCCACCTTCATAGTAAGAGGTTAATCCGATATTCTTACGATTACTACGAATTTCGGCCATTGTTGGATCATAAGTAAAGGTTCCAAAAAGTCCAGGGCAGTCTACGTCAGCACGTTCAACACCAATACCATTTTTGAAGCCAGTCGGATTAAGCTCGGAATAGAACGGATTGGAATGTACAATACCAGCCGGTGGTGGAATGGTATTTGCCATAGTAAGTGATGCGCCAGTCCATTCTACTTGTCGTTTACGCGATTCATCTATAATTTCCTCACCATGATGAATTAGCCATAGTTTAGTGTTATACTGGGCATCGGGGCGAATATTTTTCGTACATTGTGGTCTATAGTCAGTTACCAAGCGCGCATCCTGTAACGGCCCTGCGTAGGCTGGATAACGGTTATCTCTCGCGGGATAAATATCTTTGACAGGTGGGATATAAGCCTTTTGGGCAGCCTTGTATTCTGTACCAAAAGGCGGATTTGGGTATAAATTTGGGCTATGTGGCATTCTACCGCTACTAAATCCAGATTGATTAAACTCAGCCATCTATCTTTACCTATAGTTTTGCTTATTAAATCAAGAAGATTCTGCGCTAGAAAAAGATCCGCTAGTTTCAAGAAAAGAGCTGGAACCACTCCCGCCTAATAGTGTTGAACCGGGTTCAACAGTAGAAGAACGATCCGATGTTTTAAGAGCTTCAATAATAGAGCCTTTTTTCATAGTACCAGCCCCACTAATTCCACGATTTTTAGCAAGTGTCTGTAGCTCCTTTAGCGTCATTGATTCATAATTGGCGGACATTCGTACAGTTGTATCCTTGGTATCTTTGGATTCTGGTTCTAACTGTACTGCGTCATCTAGTGGAACATACTCCGTATTTTTAATCTCAGGATTAGCAGTTTGTAAGGCACTCTGTGAGTTAGAACTTATAGCATTACTAATAGCCTCTCCTAATACTGGGCATCCACTTTGACCCATATCTTGATTGGCACCAACATCTTCATTTGCGCCTTCATTATCCCCGTCATTATCATTAAAAGCTGCGTATCCGCCTTGTGTAGGACGGTTATCTTCTTGATGATCAGATGCCGGTAGTTCTGAATAGGATTTAATTTCAGCACTCATCTTGAGATCAAGCAAAATAGACTCTAAAAGGCTAATCTTCTGCTCAGCTTGCTGAAGACGAGTGTATAAATACAAGGCAATTGAGCCAAATAATAATACAAGTACTAATCCCACTGTAAGGGTATCACTTAGAGATGTCATTCTGCCGTGCTCTAAGGAATTTTCAAATGAATTTTCACCGCGTTAGTTATTTCACCGCGTTAGTTATTTCACCGCGTTAGTTATTTTATTGCGCCATTATAGAAGTAGTCCATTATTCTTTAATAGCTCATCCACACTACTTACCTTACAAATTCCCTTTTTCAACGAATACTCAAACTGAATATCACCATCCTCATTTATAGTCGCAGGACAGCACAGTTTCTGGATATTTTTATCACATTTCTCCACTAATTCAAAGAGATGTGTGCTTATTACACTGACAATGTTTCCCTTTTTCCACAATTGATCACAGTATATCTGGCAACTACGTAAGGCATCAGGAGGATTTGTGGAGTGATATAGCTCATCAATGAAAACTAGGATAGGTTCCGTAAATTGTAGAGTATTAGCGGTAAACTCAATTTCACGTTCAAAGCGGGATTTTGAGCCAGGAAGATCGTCTGGTTTCAAACAAACAAACATCTTTGTAAATGGCGTAGCCGTTATAATACCTGGAGCACACCCATAAGTATGTGCTAATAGCGCAGATATGGATAATGCCCTTAGAACAGTTGATTTGCCACCCTTGTTGGGTCCAGTAAGTAGCGCATGCGTATTTTTGCTAAAGTTGGCACTGATAACTTTGCGGCTATTATATTGAACCTGAAAGTCGAATGTATTACTGGCTCTAAAGACTGGTGTTTTTGATTTTACCCATACAACTGGATTTATCTCCTCCTTATTTGCCAAAGCCATAATTACTTCAAGTGATCCGATATATTTGAGTGCTAGTTTGAAATAAGAAGAGTTGAGAATAGCCGCCGCAGTGGCATCACGCTCTCCACGAATTTCTGGTAGGGGGCACTTAAAGAAAGTAAATCCGTGCTCATTAAGTATTGTTTGTAGGCGCGCATATAATTCCCTAAATTTTAATACTAATCTACCATTATCAGTAATAATATCATCAATTGATTTCAGATGTTTATAGGACCAATATGGCTGAATAATTCCTTGTATAAATGTAATAATAACAACGCCAAATTGTTTAAGAAAATTAACGGGAGATGGATAAGATCCTAAAACGGATGGATCTGTGCCATTTGGATCCACTAATTTTCCTGAAACCATTGAATGAAGAATATTTACGTAATTATTAAATGTAATCGGTATATTAAATGCGAATTTTAGTACAATATAAGGCGCTAAAAGTGTTAAAAATGGAATAATAAAAGATAGACCAGGTATAAAATATACGCGAATAAATGACCAGGTTGATAAAATAAAGGGAATGAAATTGAGAGGTCTTAGGACAGGTCTAAAAAAGAGAATCTCATTATATGATTCCTTTTCAAGCTCAGAATCATTTGTTATTAGATTATTAAGTTTTTCTTCATTTTCTGAAATTTCCTTAAATATGGCATTACATTCCGCATAAAATGCGGGATCCTGCTTAAAAGCTTCTTTAAATCGTTTAAAGCGGTTACTTAGTGAACTTAGCTTTTTAGGATCATAATTCCATTCATCTACTTGTTTATTTAGGCATTTTATACTTACCTTTGTTTGAAGCCCTATCCAATTAGAAAACTTGTCAGTATTAATAATGGAGTCAGCTGAACTCATCTTATGTCAAATGAATTAATTTTAATTTGATATAAAACACGGCTTTAATCAAAAATTGATCTCTCCGACTAGGAATGATATTATGAAGATTCCTAGACAGCTTAAAACTTAATTAACCTTAAACATTAAATGGCGACGACGGTCCAAGATATTCAGGTTGTCCGTGGCCTAAGGGCAGCCGTAGGGAGAGAAATTAAGCTCCCTGCTAACATTCTTAACTCAATTGAAACAATTCATAATTGTATTAAGAGTGGTACAGATCTTAATGGCTGGAAGAAAGTAGATTGGCGTGATGGTGGTCGTGGACCAACTAGTGGAGCTACTACTTCTAAAAATGTTAGTCAATCATATAGATCTGGTTCTGGATCTGGATCTGGTTCTGGTTCTGGATCTGGATCTGGATATGTATCATATTCAGTTCGTGGAGGTAATAGTTTCTTTAATAATCGTCAATCTGGCGATCAAGCTAATATGAAAAGTAATAGCGGAAATAATAATGGAGGTAATAGCCATAGTAGTGGTGGAGGACATTATGCTTTTAACAATAGAGCTAAGGGTGGATTTAGAGAGTGTCATGTATCTGAACCACCTGCTAGTATACCTCTTACAAATACTATTACAGTAAATGTTACTGAAACTAATATAACAGTAACACCTTTATCAACTACATTAGTAACTCCATTAGCGACTCCATTAGCAACACCATTATCAACACAATCAGTAACACAAGACGGATTTAGAACAGTACATCCAAAATATGTGAGTAAGTTTAAGAAGAATTCCGATAAGGTAGAAGACACTATTCTTAATAAAATTATTCTTGGAAAGCTTAATAAATTCAGTGAGCTGAATTATGATGAAATTAAGGAGTTCATTACTCACATTATTGATAGCGGCCAAACTGATATGATTAAGTGCTTTATGAAACTGGTATTTGAGAAGGCGGCAAGTGAAGAGATATTTTGCCCCCTTTATGCGAAACTACTAAGTGAACTTAGTTTACGATATCCAGTTCTTCTATCTGAGATGGCCAACCTGTATTCTGTATATATGGCTATCTTTGAGGAAGTAGTAGACACTAAGGCAGAAAACTACAATGAAGTATGTTTACGTAATGTTGAAAAGAAATATCGTCGTGGCTATTCGCAGTTTCTGGCGGAGTTAATAAAATATAATGTAATTGACACTGATATATTTATGAAGACTGTTACAAAGATTATTACACAGATTGAGAATAATATTAAGATTGTAGAAGCTTTAAAAATAAATGAGGAATATGGTGATTGTCTAATGAAGATTATGAAGGCAATTCAGGAAGATAGTTATGGAGGGGATGATACTGATTTGGCCAAAAGAAATATGATTGAGACTATTCGTCAAAGTCTTAAAACTGATATCATACATCGTATTCATCATCTTACTATGCGTAATACTGAATATTTGGGATTAAGCAATAAAGCGCGATTTACTTTCTTGGATGTATATGAAAGCATTCAAAAATTTTAGAAATTTTAGAATATTATTCTATATTAGAAATGAAAAGAAAATCAAACAAGTTTAGATTATCAATAAAGAAATATACGGCTCTCGCACCTAAAACGATTAAAGCGACTAAAGCTGTAGCAACTAATGCTATTAAAAAGATTAATTTTTTACTAACTAAAACAGTTAAAACAGTAAAGAATACAACTAAATCAATTGATAGAACAACATCTAAAGCAATACGTTCTCTTACTAAGAGACGTAGTCGTAAATAGATTGTATAGGTAAAATTTGATTTAATTATAATATCATTTATATTACGAAAACGTGATTTAAACGATGTTTAAAATTAATAGTCTAAATAGAATGCCAAAACCTGATAATAAAAAGTCCAAGAAGAAGAAGTTTTCAAAGCGAGTACTTAAACGTAATAGTGGAAATGATAATAACGATGATGATAATAGTAGCATTGATTCAAAGGGAAATATCCGTGACTTAATTGATTATGATGAAGAATCTGAAGATATATCTGAATCCGAATTAGAACCTGAATATACATCTGAAACTGATACTGAATCTAATGAAGATATGCCACCTTCTAGACAACGTTCACCACCTCGGGCGTCTGCAGTAGTAGCCCGTAAAAAAGTAAATAAGATCTTAGAAAAAGAGTCAAAAAAGAATCAAATTATTTATAAAAAGCCTTCTGCTCATATATCGCCTAAGCGTAAATTTCCCTTTAGCGGGTTAGATAAGAAACGCAGTTATAAACGTAGAAGCCCACAATCTAAAAATTCATCTGAAAGCGAAGATGAGTCCGATGATGAGTCCGATGATGAATACGATGATGAATGCGATGATGAATGCGATTGTGAGGATGAAGATGAAGATGATGATGAAAGTGAAGATATTGGTGAGACTGATACTGATGAGGATGATGAGGACGAGGAGCAAGCAGCTAATACAGATTTTGGGGGAATTCTTCTTGCTCTAGGAGGTGGTGGACCAAGAGACTCAATGATGAAACCGAAAAAATACAATATGAAGAAGGAGCCTGAAAATGTTAAAAAGTTTGTAAAGCTTCTTACAACTCCCGTTGAAGAGAATACTATTGATGAGCAAATCGCACAATTTAAGGGACTTGCTGATAATAAGCAGAAAGAGCTTATTACTGCTCTTGAAAATCGGCCAGCTATAAGTGATTCAGGTGTTAATCTAATGCTTAAGATTCTAACTCTAAAACTACCCCCTGATGTACAAGCAATGATTCTCTCAAAGTATAATAGTCTTCAAAGTCTTGAAAAGTCAAGTAACGAATACTTCAAACTACGTGCCTGGCTAGATAAGGTTGTCAGTATTCCATTTGGAGTCTGTAAAGATATCAATGTGCGATTGGAAGATGGTAGTGATAAATGCGCTGAATTTATGAAGAATGCTAAGAAATGTCTGGATGACGCTGTATATGGCCAGGAAGAATCTAAACTTCAGATTATGCAGTTTATTAGTACAAAGATTGTGAATCCTGAGCATCGCGGCCTCTCGCTACTACTCGTAGGCCCGGCTGGTATTGGTAAGACTTCTTTGATTAAGAATGGAATTGCCAAAGCTCTTGGATGGCCTTTTCAGTTTATTTCGCTTGGCGGTGATTCGGATGCTAGCACATATACTGGTCATCAGCTGGTATATGAATCATCGCATTGTGGTAAGATTGTAAATTCTCTTATTGCGTCAAAGTCAATGAGCACAGTGCTCATGTTTGATGAGATTGATAAGATTTCTCAGACACCAAAGGGTGAAGAGATTATGAATCTACTCATTCATTTGACTGATCCAGTACAAAATGCGGATTTTGAGGATAAATACCTCGCAGGAGTGCCAATTGACCTTAGTAAGGTTATGTTTGTATTTAGCGCGAATGATATTAATAAGATTGATAAGATTCTGCTTGACCGAATGATGGTAATTGATTTGAAGGGATATGATCTAAAGCAAAAGACGGCTATTGCGGAGCAATATCTTCTTCCTGTAGCCCTAAAGGATGTTAATTTGACTGAGAGAATTTCCATTTCAAAGGAGATTCTAACATATATCATTAAAGAGTATGCGAATGATGAAAAGGGTGTGCGTGAATTAAAGCGGAGTATTGAGCAAATTACTCAAAAGATTAATATGTTGCGCATGTTTAATTCTCCTGATCTCCCGTTTCACATTAAGGACTTCTCATTACCATTTATTGTAAAAACAGATCATATTAAACTATTCATTAAGAAAAAGGAAAATTCGGATGAGCCGCCGCCTGGATTGTATGTATAGTGTGTAGTATTAGGATAATATTTTTATTTTATTTTGTTCGGCGTACAGATTTTCTTTTCTTTTCTTGTTTTTCTTGATTTTCTAATTGTCTAGCAAATTTTTCATTTTCTTCTTCTTGAAGTTTTCTAGCCATATTTGTATTATTATTTACTAATTTAACCGTATTAAAAGTAGAAGCTAAGTTTTCTGTCTCTTTTGCTTCTGCTTCAGCAATTAATCTTAAATTACGCTCTAAGCTAGTTTCACGGGGTGCTACCTTTGGTCGTTGACGTCTAGTCTTATTATTTACTTTTACAGGGGCTACTTGTGGGCGGCGGCGTCTAGTAGTAGTCATTGATGAGTTGCTAGCGGCAGCCCTATTTGGTGATGGGCTTCTAGCAGGTGATGGGCTTCTAGCAGGTGCCTTTGGTGATGCTTTTGCTTGAGATTTAGATTGCTTATTATATTGATTTTGAAGTGCTCTAGCCATATTTCTATTTGTTGGATTTTTACCTTTTACCTTCTTTTCTGTTTCTTCTGCCACAAGCTCATTAAAATCTTCCTTACTAAGTATTTCTTTAACTTTATATGATCCCTTTGTATTTGTTAGTAGTATTGTATCATCAGAATTATCAACTATTCCTACAGTACCTATCGCACTAGCAGCAGTTTTACCAGTCCATTTAGAGCCGATTTTTGGTTTACTCATTTCTACTATTTACTCAATATTAAAAATGCGTATATTTTATATAAATCTAAAACATCTAAAACATATCTTTAATTAATTCGTATGTTTGTTGAATACCATCTTCTAATTTAATCTTGTATGTCCAACCCAATTGAGTAGCTTTAGATGTATCCAATACTTTTCTTAAAGTTCCATCGGGTTTATCTGTATCAAACCTGATTTCACCTTTGTAACCCGTAATCTCTTTAATCATATATGCCAAGTCTCTTATAGTTATATCTTGACCCGTTCCTATATTTATAATATCTTCATTATTATAAGTCTTCATAAAATATAGACACGCGGCTGCGAAATCATCCACGTGTAGGAATTCTCGCATAGGGTTGCCTGTTCCCCATAAATTAATATGCGGCGTATCATTTTTAGTCGCCTCTATAAATTTACGCAATAATCCAGGCATAACATGTGAATTCTCCAAATCATAATTATCATTTGGTCCGTACATATTAGTTGGCATTAATGCGATAAAATTACAACCATATTGTTTTCTATATGATTGACACATCTCAATACCCGCGATCTTGGCAATCGCATATGGCCTATTAGTATATTCCAGAGGACCCGTTAATAAACTTTCTTCTTTTATTGGAATAGTGGACTCTTTAGGATAGATACAACTTGAACCTAGAAATACTAGTTTTTTAACACCATATTTATAGGCCGCATTAAGAATATTACTTTGTATCATTAAATTTCTGTAAATAAAATCGGCCCTGTATACATTATTGGACCAAATACCACCGACTTTGGCTGCGGCTAAAAATACATACTCAATGTTCTCAGATTTAAAGAATGTGTCTACATCAGCTTGAACAGTTAAATCCAAATCTTGTGATGTTCTAAGTACCAAGTTTGTATATCCCTCACTTATAAGTTTTCTTACAATCGCACTACCAACCAATCCTTTATGACCTGCCACATATATTTTGGAAGCTTTTTCAAGCATTCTTTTAATTAAAATAAAAATGTCTTTAGGTATAGGATAAAATAGGTACACTGCTTTTACCTATAATAGAATTTAAGTTAAAACTTGTATAATATGTATTATTACTAAGACAATGCGGATATTCTTTCTCCCATTCACCAGCCGGCGCCAATGATAGACTAGGCGGAGATTGTCTTCGTAGGTTCGGAGACCTTTTATTCGGAGATCTCGGATCTAAAACATGTTTTTTATCTTTTTTATTATTAATCTTATCAAATATAATATGTATAGAATTTGGATTAATATAATCAAAATAACTATTCATATTATATAATATATATAGTTATTATTTAGGCCTCTAAATATAACAATATAAGGAGTATTCTCTAAAAATATTTAGAGTATAGGAAATGTCAATTATTGTGCTAAGGGGGTTTTCAAATTCAGGAAAGGATTATGTCGGACAGATTCTTTGTGATAAATATAACTATAAACGGTTTGCCTTCGCGGATTCTCTTAAAAAGATTGTCGCAAAAGATTTTAACTGCCCACTTGAACAACTTCATACACAAGAGGGTAAACTACAAGTATGTCCAAGTGATTCAAGTGACAGAACATATCGGCAGATTCTTATAGATGAGGCGCTGCGTTTAAGAAAAATAGATACTGGTATATTTGCCAAACATTGTTGTCAAGAAATATATGAACTTGGATCAGTACCTGATAAAATTGTTATAACAGATTGGAGATATCCAAATGAATTACAAATCCTAATAGATATGTTTCCAGAATATACTGTTACGCCTGTTCATATTGTTCGTAATGGACAGCTACAGAGTCCAGTTGATGATATCTCAGAATACCATTTACTTAATAGGGTAAGTGATTATACTATTATTAATAATATAGATAAATCAATATATGATGAGATAGAGAGATTATTATATAATATGTTTGGCAATTTCATTATTAAATGAATTTATTATAATAGTCTTGTATGATTCTAATGGATATACATTTTGATACATATGTTGTAATGTAAATATATTAAAATATTTTGGGGTTTTAGATAATGTTAAGAATTCACAATCATATTTGTCTTTAAAAATATTAGGAGATAACTTTTTTAAATATGATGATTTCCCCCACCAAAAATTGCCACTATAATGTAGAGGATTAGAATCATGTTCTTTAATATTTACTCCAATTGTATCATAAATATTTAATAACTTAATACAATCTTCTGAATGATCAACTAAAGAATATAACATATAATTAATCCAAGACAAAATTCCCTTATAAAAATAATGATCTTGTGTATATGAAACACCTTTTGTATGTAGATATAAAATATTATAATTATCATGTAATTTTGAAAAGGTTACAATTTGTTTCATGGTCGCATTCTCAAACAAGGATGCGTCATTTGAATAATTTATAACAATAATTTTTTCATGAATATTTTTATATTTTTCTTCATCTAGAGGCTCACCTATATTATTAATTACTAAAAATTCTAATTTATCAAAAATACCACATTTATTAATATAATTAACTAACATATCTAATATAAATGTTCCAGTAATATTAATATTTGTACTATGAATGAAACATATATTTTTTGAAGGGGGCATATTAATATATATGTAAATATTAATATACTTTAGATTGTATTTACCTATAACATTCAGTATCAAATGTTAATTTAGTAACCTCTTCTTGTCCTCCCAGAGTCGCATCTTGATAGAACATTGGTTGTTTTAATCCAAAAACATTAAATGATTGATGAAGTGATGAAAATAGTAAATCGTGTGGAACATCGACTATATACTTTGAAATATCTGTCATTTTATCTATAAATGTTCTAATAAAATCTCTTGAAATATATAAAATAGCATGTCCACCAGTCATACCCTTAATTTTAACTAAAGTATTATTATATGATTCATTTGTATCTATAGAATTATACACAATATCTGGACGATATATTGAATATAGTGTATTCATGTTATATGGATATGACCATAAAGATACACCTAAATATAACATATCAGTATTATCAGGAATCTCTATTTGATCATACTTTGTAAAAAACGCACAATCATCTTCTAGAATTATAAAGGGGTTATCATTATTTAATTCATGTTTGAATATTTCTAGAACTGTATTTGTCAAACTCGCAGTTTTATTAGGATTAGGTATGCTCTTAAAAAAAACAACCTTTTTAAATTCTTCATCAATTACTCGTTTAAACACTGTTATAAGTTTATTACGATAATGATCTGTGCCTGGTGAAATTATATATACTGTTATATCTTTAATATTTAATAACATATGTTATGTATGCTATTAGATATTAATTATTTCTTTATACTTAATTAGAAATGAACGACTTTTATGAAAATAGATTTGTTGGCGTCTGGTCTCAAAACTATTTACAAAAATTAGCCTTTAAAATCGCAATAGCTCTTCTTATTATTGGCGGGCTTAACTGGCTTTTAGTCGGTCTACTCAATGTAAATGTTGTATCACGTATTTTTGGTAAAAGCGTTCTTGCCACATGCGTATATATTTTAGTGGGAGTTAGCGCGCTGGCAATAATGTTTGACAGAGATACATACTTACCATTTTTAGGTCCAATGGTTGTCCCATGTTCTGTATTAGAACCGCGTGATCCCCCCGGTGCTACAAGGGAAGTTAAAATAAATGTTGGTCCCAATGCTAAAATTGTATATTGGGCAGCTGAACCAAGCACAGGTGAAAAACTCAATTCTTGGAAAAATGCGTATCTTGATTACCAAAATGCTGGTGTAGCTGTATCAAATGGTAATGGGGAAGCGGTGCTTAAAATAAGAGATCCCCAGAGCTATAAAGTACCTTTTAAGGGTAAATTAGCACCGCATGTACATTACAGAGTATGTGGTAGTGGAGAAGAAGTAGGATGGATGGGTAAAATTAATACGGTGAAACTAAATAAAAATACGGTTGAGGGATTTGAACATAATAAAACTCATAAGAGCTATAAAGTTGTTAATTTAGCGGATACTTCTGCTAGTATATATTAATTATTTACGGCGAAAGTAAAAGATATAATTTGATGCGCCTGCTATGGATCTTTCTTGTTTATGCGCAGTCTCATCATCCATTATCCACCATTCATTTGAAATTGGATGCTTAAATTGCGCGGTATAATGCCCGCCCATATGCGAACCATGATGATCCGATACGCCTCTTAATTCATATGTCCAAACACGACTTGAATCTGCTGATTCCTCTGCGAAAAACTCTGTAAAATTTATAGACTCCCCATCATAAGGGCATACAGTCATATTTTTACGACCATCATAATTAAATCTGCGCAGCGTTATAAATAAACTATGTGGTAATTTCCAAATATGTGTATGAATTTTGGCATTATGACGAGTTTTAGATAATAGCTTCGTACAATTTTCACAGTCATATCCCTCAATTTCAGAGTCCTTTACCTCATTCTTTATCCACTCCTTAAAACTTTGACCCTCACATGGGATTTTAAGTGAATTGAAAACCTCCCATTGGTATGTGTTGTTTTTACATTCAGTACAGTGGATAGTTTTACGCATCATACCAAAAAAACGATCAACAACTTCGCTTTTATTTTTACTTACAAACTTATTCCAACCATTTTCAGCCATGATGCGCATTTTTTCAGTATTATTTGTGGAATCATCCAGAATAATTTCCGTATATACTGACTCTGTTTTTATTGCTTCATGAAATTTATCAAGAAGATATACAAGATATTCATGGCTATCATTTGGTACAGGTACGCCAAACATTTCATATACAGTTCCTCTTACTGCTTTACGTACTTCTGAAATAAATCCCAGTGGGCGAACATACGCGGGCTTGTATGCCGACCATACTGATTTAATAATATCTTGATATGCTAACAAAATTCTTTTAGAAGCATTATCATCTGGTATATTTTTAAGTTGTTCTGTAAAATCTTGAGTGAGACAGAAAGCATTCCATTCTGGACATGCGCGAATTAATTGAAGTGTGGAATTACAATAACATGTATTTCCCATATTTTGAATTCCTACAACGCCTTTTAATGACGTATCTGGTTGTGGCTGAGGTTCTGAGACGGGTCTTTCCTCCATATAATTTTGACGCGATAAGGGCTTAAGTTGTTCGTGTATATATAGAGTTATTGAAGATGGCTAATCAAAATATATATTCGGTACAACTTCTAAATGATCTTCATACTCATTTTCCAGAACTCTTATATAATTTTAGACGATTTCAAAATGTTCAAGATGTATTAGGTTATATTCGCGCAGTATCTGAAATAA
>Ga0214921_10004697_pt1 | contig 19882 bp, 20 predicted proteins | sample LL1505_MetaG_FD_177992 | JGI IMG/M metagenome (GOLD analysis project Ga0214921, IMG submission 177992) | Freshwater microbial communities from Lake Lanier, Atlanta, Georgia, United States - LL-1505 | ecosystem: Environmental > Aquatic > Freshwater > Lake | place: USA: Georgia | collected...
ACGATTTGGAAGTACATCGATTTTCGATATCAGCAGGATTTCGGCTTAGTAGACGCGCAAAACACACGCAACCAACTTATCCTTCTTGATGCCACCCTAAACTTTAACGTGCAAAAAGAATTTCAGGTTATGGTTGGAAAAATGAAGCCCCCGGGGGGCTTAGAGATGCTACAGGCAGTTCCAAACATTATGTTCATTGAGCGTGGCCCAGTCCAACAGCTTCAGCCCAACCGCCAGCTTGGTGTTATGCCCAACGGCCTGCTCTTTGATGATACCCTGAACTACGCCGTCGGAGTTTTTGCTTCCGCTCCCAACAACTATGCCCAGACCACCGACGTAGGAACCGGGTACGGAACCACGGCCCGACTTTTTGCCCGGCCTTTTTGCAATGATGCCGACGAGTTGGCGGGCCTCGGATTCGGTGTTTCAGGATCGTACTCGAACATTGATGATTATACCCCAGGAAGTTCTGCACTTTCCAATGGTCTCAACACTTATGCCTCCGACCCAGGGGTCACATTCTTCACCTGGAATTCTAACGCACAGAGGAATGGGGCCCTGTACCGGATTATTCCCCAACTCTACTACTACGTTGGCCCTTGGGGAGTCATGACAGAGTACATCCTCCAAAGTCAGGCCCTATCTCTGAATAGCGGAAACGCTACTCAACAACGCCAGATTCGGGATGACAGCTGGGCCTGGCAGTTAGAGTGCACCTACAACATCACGGGTGAGGACAACACCTTTGACGCCCAGGTCCCTGCGCATAATTTCGATTTCTTCCAGACGGAGGATGAGGACGCCGTTGGACTTTGGCAGATCGGCTTCCGCGTCGATCAAATCCAACTGGACAGCGATCTCTTCGACGCACCCACTCCAGGAGGCTCAAATACACTCGTTGGTACAGGAAATGCTTCCCAGAATGCACGTGGCTTTCACTCCTACACATTGGGCTTGAGCTGGTACTTAAACCCAAATGTCCGCTGGATGCTTAATGGGACTTATACCGTTTGGGATTACGCCAGTAACTATGGACCTAGCTCAACTGGCGGCTCTGTGAATGGATCTGGAAATAACGTTCCTGGAGTAGGGAACAACATCTCCAACAATGAGGTCGCTTTTGCAACTAGACTCCAATTCTTCTTCTAAAAAACAACCGAAAGGAAAAATACACATGAAACATAAACTCACCCTACTCGCCGGACTTTTAGGTCTGGTCATCACTGCGCAAGCAGGCACAGAACTCCTCAACGTCTCCTACGACCCTACCCGGAAGTTGTTTGAGCAGTACAACGATCTCTTCCGCGCCCACTGGAAGAAAAAAACAGGTCAGGACATCAAGGTGAATCAGTCCCACGGCGGGTCCGGCAAACAGTCCCGGTCGGTTATCGACGGAGTCCAGGCCGACGTAGTCACATTAGCCCTCGCCGGGGACATCGACGCGATCGTCGCCAAGGCCAAATCGGTGCCAAAAGATTGGCAGGAGCGGTTCCCGCACAACAGCACCCCCTACACCTCGACGATCGTCTTCGTGGTCCGTTCGGGAAACCCCAAGGGAATCAAGGACTGGGACGATATCGTGAAGGACGGGGTGACCATCGTGACGCCCAACCCGAAAACTTCGGGAGGCGCCCGCTGGAACTACCTCGCCGCCTGGGCTTATGCCGAGAAAAAGTTCAACAACGATCTGGTCAAAATCAAGGAGTTCATCAAAAATCTGTACCAACACGCCCCTGTTCTCGATACCGGAGCCACTGGAGCAACCATCACCTTTGTGAAGCGGCACATCGGTGACGTCTACCTCGCTTGGGAAAATGAGGCTCACCTAATCCGAGAAGAGTTCCCTGGCGAGACTGAAATTGTGGTCCCCCCTTCCAGCATTCTGGCGGAACCCTCGGTTGCGGTCGTTGGCAAAAACGCGATCAAGCATGGGAACGAGGAGTTGGCGGAAGATTATCTGAGATACCTCTACTCTCCGGAAGCTCAGGACCTGATCGGTAAAAACTTCTACCGGCCCCGGGACCCAAATGCCCTCGCCAAATATGCCGACCAGTTTCCCAAATTGGATCTGGTCGACATCAAACACTTTGGCGGATGGACCGCAGTACAAAAGAAACATTTCGACGATGGGGGCATCTACGACGAAGTTACCAAACGCTGAACCCATCCCCGGAAAACCTGTATGCCCATCTACGAAAATGTCATCGCCACAGTCGGCCGAACCCCGCTGATCAAGCTCCAGCGGGTTTCGGCCGGCTTGCCGGCGACCGTGGCTGTGAAAGCTGAATTTTTCAACCCGCTGGGCAGCGTAAAAGATCGGATCGGTGCAGCCATGATCGAAGCCGGCGAAAAAGACGGTCTCATCACCCCCAAGACCACCATCATCGAGCCGACTTCCGGCAACACCGGCATCGCCCTTGCATTCGTCGCCGCGGCGAAGGGCTACAAGCTCATCCTGACCATGCCCGAAAGCATGAGTCTGGAACGCCGAACCCTACTCGCCCTTCTGGGAGCCAAACTCGAGCTTACTCCTGCAGCTGAGGGAATGCGGGGAGCCATCGCCCGTGCTGAAGCTTTGGCTAAGCAAATCTCCGGCTCCTTCATTCCCCAACAGTTCAAGAATCCGGCCAACCCGGCTATCCACCGCAAAACCACTGCGGAGGAAATCTGGACGGATACGGATGGGAAAGTGGATATCTTTATCTCCGCCGTCGGCACGGGCGGAACAATCACCGGCGTTTCGGAAGTGATCAAAACCCGGAAAAAGAGCTTCCAAGCGATTGCGGTGGAGCCGAGGGATTCCCCCGTCATTTCCCAAACCCGCTCCGGACAACCGGTGAAACCAGGCCCACATAAAATCCAAGGGACAGGGGCCGGCTTTGTACCCGACAACCTCCACCTTGATATCGTGGATGAGGTCGTCACGGTCAGCAATGAAGAGGCTTTTGCCATGGCCCGGCGTCTTTCCAGGGAAGAGGGCTTGCTTGTCGGGATTTCCACCGGAGCCAATGTTCATGTGGCGCTTGAACTGGCCAAGCGCCCAGAAAACAAGGGGAAGCTGATTGTCACCGTCGGTTGCAGCACTGGGGAGCGTTATCTCTCCACCCCTCTGGCGGATGAAGCTCGCAAGGCTGTGGCAGGTTAAAATGGGAACTGCCCTTCATCCAGTTCCCCGCACTTCCCTTCCTCGGGGCCCCAGCCTTCCCTCTATTTTCGCGCCTCTTGAGGAGCGGGTCGGAAAAGTCAAACATCTCCACGGCCAAAAACTTATCTATCGCAACCACCTCACCGATCCCCATTACCTCCATCGATTTCATTTTCTCGGGCCAGAGGGCGGCGACTCTTATCAACGGCTTGGCCTCTTTGCCGGAATTCATGGAGACGAGGTGGCGGGCTCCCATGCCGCTGTCCGTTTCCTTACCGAATTAGTCGAACGACCGGAACTCGCCCAGGGTTATGAATTCTTTGTCTATCCTGTCTGTAATCCGACCGGGTATGCCGATGGCACCCGTCACAGTCGCTCTGGCCTGGATCTGAACCGCGAATTCTGGAAAAACTCCGGTCAACTGGAAGTACGCCTTCTCGAACAGGAGATTCTGCAGCTGAACTTTGACGGGTTTCTCTCTCTTCACGCAGACGACACCAGTGACGGACTGTATGGCTTTGCCCTTGGCCACACGCACGCCGAGCACGTTCTTACTCCCGCACTTGAAGTCGCCTCTCGTGTTCTTCCGCGAAACCGTCGCCGCCGGATCGATAACCTTCCTGCACGGAACAGCATCGTCCGCAAGCGTTACCCCGGGATGCTCGGTCCTCAACCGAATACCCGCACCCGGCCTTTTGAAATCGTCCTAGAGACTCCGGCCTTGGCCCCGATTCCTGATCAGATCGAATCCACTGTCCTCGCCCTTCATAAAATTCTTGTGGAGCACCGTAACCTTCTCTCGTTCAGTCCCAATCTCTAATCATTTGTCATCCATGTCCCGTTCCCGTACCCATGTCCTGCCCGGATTTCAGCTCAGCCTGGGATTTACCCTGTTTTACTTCGGTCTTTTGGTTCTCATCCCCATCGTCGCACTAACACTTAGAACTTTTTCCGAAGGCTTTCCGACTTTTTGGAATGCGATTTTTGAGGAGCGCTCCATTGCCAGTTACAAAAACAGTTTCGGTCTATCTCTTTTGGCCGGGGGCTTCGACGGTATTGTCGGATTGATCATCGCCTGGGTCCTCACCCGCTATGATTTTCCATTTCGCCGGGCATTGGATGCGCTTATCGATCTTCCCTTCGCTCTTCCCACTGCCGTGGCCGGCATCGCCCTCACCGCTCTTTACAGCCCGCAGGGGTGGATCGGAAAATTTCTCCCCTTCAAAGTCGCCTACACCCCGCTCGGCATCTTTATCGCCCTCGCTTTTATCGGCCTCCCTTTCGTGGTTCGCACCATTCAACCTGTCCTCGCACAACTTCCTGTTGAGCTCGAGGAGGCAGCCGCCTGTCTTGGAGCCAACCGCTTTCTTATTTTCACAAAAGTTCTTTTCCCTGCTGTCCTGCCCGCCGTTCTCACCGGAATCACTCTGGCCTTTGGTCGTGCCGTGGGGGAATACGGCTCGGTCATCTTCATTGCCGGCAACATTGCCTACTACACCGAAATCACTCCTTTGCTCATCGTGATGAAGCTTGAGCAGTTCCACTATTCCGCTGCTGCCGGGCTGGGCTTTTTTATGCTTATCGTTTCCTTTTTTATCCTCTTCATGATTCAGATTCTTCAGACATGGAATGCACGTCGTTCTGGCGGTCGGGTTTAAACCATGAGCGCCTTTTCCATCACCTCCCACACCCCTAATCACGACCCCAAACCTATCGTGTACGCTTTAACGGTTATCGCCTTTTTGTCCGTGGGGTTCCTTCTTCTCCTCCCTCTGGTGGCAGTCTTTGCCGAAGCGTTTTCAAAAGGCCCTGCTGTTTATTTTGAAACCTTCCGCGATCCGGTCACTCAGAACTCCATATTCCTAACTCTTCGCGTCGCGGCCTTGGCCGTCCCACTGAACACGATTTTTGGCGTGGCAGCCGCATGGGCTGTAACCCGCTTCACCTTTCCTGGGCGTCGCTTCCTCATCAGTTTGATCGAACTCCCCTTATGGGTCTCTCCCGTCATAGGGGGCATGGTCTACACCATAATCTTCGGGCTCCAAGGATGGTTGGGCGGTTGGCTGGAAGAACATAACATCCAGGTAATTTTCGCCTACCCCGGCTTGGTTCTTGCGACCATCTTCGTCACGTTTCCTTTTGTCGCTCGCGTCCTTATTCCCTTAATGGAGTCGTTGGGCCAAGCCGAGGAGGAAGCCGCCGTCACTCTTGGTGCCCGTGGTTGGCAGGTTTTTTGGCGAATCACTGTTCCCAGGATCAAGATGGGTCTTCTCTACGGCATCATCCTCTGCAATGCGCGAGCCATGGGGGAATTCGGTGCCGTCTCCGTCGTTTCAGGTCATATTCGGAACCAAACCTGCACCATGCCACTCCAGATCGAGATCCTGCATTCAGAATACCAGTTCGCCCATGCTTTTGCTTTGGCGTCCGTCCTCTCCCTGCTTGGAATCGTCACTCTGATGTTAAAAGTTTACCTCGAAGGCCAAACCACCCAACGACTCCCAGCCGAAGTGCCTGAACGGCGCCGCCACCGTGATCCGGCGACACCTAATCCATGAGCATCCGCGTCGAAAATATCTCCAAGGTCTTCGAGCGCTTCCCCGCCTTGAATGGCGTTTCTTTGGAAGTGAAGGAGGGCGACCTTCTCGCACTCCTCGGACCCAGTGGCTCCGGCAAGACCACCCTTCTTCGAATCATCGCCGGCCTAGAATTCCCGGGCCGGGACGGTGGCAAAATTTTTCTCGATGGGCGAGATGTTACCTGGGACAGCGCCTACGCTCGTCGTGCCGGTTTCGTCTTTCAACACTACGCGCTCTTCAACCACATGACGGTGGGAGAAAACATCGCCTTTGGTCTACGTGTGCGCCCAAAAAAGACCCGCCCCTCTGAACAGGAAATTCAGAAGAAGATCCACAAACTGCTAGCCATGGTTCAATTACCGGGGCTGGAAAAACGTTTTCCGACACAGCTCTCGGGAGGTCAGCGCCAACGCATCGCCTTGGCCCGAGCTCTAGCCGTCGAACCCAAGATCCTTCTTCTCGATGAACCCTTCGGAGCACTCGATGCTAAAGTCCGCAAAGACCTTCGTAAATGGCTACGCGAATTCCACGATCGGACCGGACTCACAACTATTTTCGTCACCCACGATCAGGATGAAGCGTTTGAACTGGCCGACCACGTCGTCATTCTTCATGAGGGAAAAATCCAACAGTCAGGAACGCCGAAAGAAATCCAATCTCGACCAGCAAACCCGTTTGTATCTGATTTTCTCGGCTTAAGTAAAAACTGAGAAATTCATTCCGCCGCACGAATTCGGAATCGAACTCCTAGTTCGATTATTTTTAGACGAGTTTGTTGTAAAAAAGTGTTGTAACTGAGGTCAATTCCCGACCCCCCTTAAGCCACATCTCCTTGCAAGGGAGAGTTTAAGAAATTTTGGAGGCGAGGGTCGGAATCGAACCGACGACCCGCATTTGTAGCTGTAGGCAGACCCCATCGTTTGAATAGTATTTTACCCACCCCCCAGGACAAATACAGGACTAGGGCCATATGTAACCTTGTTCCGTTAACCCAATACCGGAGGTTCTTGGCCAGAAGGGGTGTTTTTGACCACGTAAGTCCCAGCAATCTGATCGTGTAACCCCTGCTTTTTTGGATTGAAGGCAACCATCAGATATCCAATGCCCAGAATCAGGCCCGACAGAATTGAAGCTAAAAACCTTCCGGTGGCTTTGCCAAAAGAGATACGGCTCCCATTTAGATCCACCACCTTAAGGCCAAGGATCTTTTTTCCTAATGTGGCTTGAAGACTGGAGGAGGTCAGCCCGGCCGTGTAAACCCACCAAATCAAGTTGGACACCAAAATCCGTAAAATGGAACCATCGCCTATATACGAAAGAATGTAATTGTTGAGGGGCACGATGATGATGCAATCGATCACTAGAGCCACCAAACGGATCCAAAAGCCTGCATATTTCATATTTAATTTTCCTCGTGAGTAATAAATTTTAACATATTCATCACATCTGAGTCCTCAATCCCTTGAGAATCTCTGCTGCTTTCTTTGGGTCATTATTTTTTGCCTCGGCGTACCACATCTTGGCCATTTTCTCGTTTTTTTCCACCCCTAGCCCCTCCTCGTAGCAACTACCTAAAAAACACTGCCCATACACAGATTCTTGTTCTGCCGACTTCCGATACTGCTCTACGGCCTGCTCATAATCCCTCTTCACCCCCACCCCACACTCATACGCTACCCCTAATAGGAATTCCCCATAAGAATCACCCTGCGCTGCAGCTTTCCTATACCACTTAACCGCTTCCAACTCACTCTTCTTCACCCCCCATCCCTTTTCATAACATCTGCCTAAGTGACACTGAGCCGTCACATTCCCCTTCTCCGCAGCTGCCCGATACCACTTTGCCGCTTCCCGCCTATTCACCCGCACACCTCTGCCCTCCGCATAACAACCCGCTAGCTTTACTTGGGCAGATACTATCCCAGCCCTCGCATTCTCTAATAACCCATTCGAATAGTTGGCTTTTCCTTCTTTATTAACCTCCAAAGTAACTAAGCGGTCCAAACGGCCCCCCTGATCCGATCCAAAAAGAAAAAAAACCACCGGCACAATCCATAGCAAAATTGTGAATGGAAAGTTTTTTATCGGTTTTTGTGTTATATCCCCTTTAGTCATTTTGTTCCTCCTGCCTTTTTTTACTCTTTCCGGTCTGTCTAAGGCCTGGCTTTTTCATTTTAGCAATGCGCAACCGCTTGTTCCGCGTTTTTTTGACGCTCCGATCATGCTTCTTCATCGCATCAGCAGACCATTCGGCAAATCGACGGTAGATCAGATAGTCCCTCGCCAGGATCATCCGCACGTTAATGTTAATCCTCCGATCCCGGCACGCCCTGCCCAAAGCCGCCGCCATCGCCACCGGAACCTCATGCATCAGCAAGCTCGCCAGTTCCGGAGTTTGTGAATCGCAAAATCGAAAGTCCCACTTTTGGTAGAAATCAGTCCTCTTTTTCCGGTGTAAGATACGAGCAGGCCTATAAACCCCCATCCCCGTCAACCAGGTCCGATAAGCCCGGAACAATTGACGCCTTAACAAAGGTGTATCCGTCGAAAGTTTATTCATCTGTGCGGCAAGCATAAATCACTCCACCTCCGGTGGTTTGGCCCTAGGATTCCACTTGGGATTCAATGTGGGCGGCTGGGGAGGCTCCACCCCCACTCGGTTCTGCCTCTTTTTTAAAAACTTCAAGCCACATTCGCGGTCCCCTTTTCGGAGCTCCCTCAACTGGGCAGACCGGTCTCTTGCCAGATGTTTCATCACCTTGCGAACGTCGTGACGAATCCGTGAGTCTCGCGACAATATCCACAAGGCAATCGCCTTCCCGGCCTCCAGTTCCCATAGAAGATTGGTGAACGGCTCGTAGCTCAGGGGCTCCATCTCCTCCAGACTGATATCCGACCAACGGCAAAACTGGTTTACCGTGCGTGTCCCTGCCAGAAAGTCGTCTGGTCGGGTTAGGGCCATCCCACCCAGCATGACCAGGTAGTCGTGATAAAATCGTCTACGTAGCTTTTTGCGGTCGGCAGGCAGGTTTTTGTAATCTAGCCGAATCATTTTTTCCCCTTTCGGATAAGTGAACTATTTAGCACTCTAGATAGCTGACAACTTAAATCCTCATTTGTGAAAAGGTTAGATATATTCATAAACTTATCTTGGTATTACATCACGCAGGAAGTGCTAGTTGCTCAGCCTGCGACCAGAGCTCTTGATTGATCCTGATCTCTTGATCAATTCCACGAATTGGAACAACCCGACGTCGCTGGCCCTTGGAATTCAATTTTCCTACCACTTCCCTGCCCCCCTTTAGGATATTTTCCTGAATCCTATTAAAGACGGTCCACAGATTGTTTGACTGATCAGCTGACCTGCGTACGGCAAAAACAAGAGACTCAGGCTGCACAGGCCATTTGTCTTCATCCCTCCCAAACCTTACGGATAATGCCCCTGCAGCTAAAGCAACCGCCTGATCCTGACTTAAAGTGATTTTCATCCAATGCTGAGCACGCTCCATCAGGATCGGGATTCGTGCTGATAGGGATTCCACAAGAAAACGCAGTTCTGTCGCCTGTCTGATCGTGTGCCGAACTCTTACCTCACCCAACGAGGCAGATGGAGCCACCATGCCATTGGAACAGACAAGCCTCATCAATCCAGCGAAGACCCGAAAGGAGCCCTTGCCTGTGTGGTTATTAACCAAACGAATCTCGGGCAAAACGTAACCGAGCTCGCTGATCGCGGTATCAACTGAACGACGAAAGACGATCTGGTGACGGGTGTAGGGAATATTTTCTTTTTCCCTAGAACTTATCTGCCGTGCAGATACAGGAAACCATCCAACGTCGGCATGGATCTGAATTGCTTCCGATGTGCTCATAAAAGCATAGGAAGACGATAATCCTGGCTTAGCTTTGATGGCTAAAGCAGCTGGTGTTTGGGTAGCGATTTCGTCGAGCGTTAGGATCTTCATTTTATTATTCCTTCTGTTGCCTCCCAGGCCTACTTAGCGGCTATGAACCACCTTTTTGTTGTACGTAACCCTTTGCTTACTGAAAACGGTTCTGGCCCTAGTCGGACAGAGGCTCGGCGGCGCGGGGTCTTTTTATTTGATAAAGCAGCCGCAATTTTGGCCTTTGTTCCTCGAGGAACAAATCGTAATCGTGGCGGAGGAGGGGCCATAGGTGGCAAATTTCCATCTACCGTCAGCCATTGGGGTGCAAATTCTCGGATCGCCTCAACGATATGATGAGATAGCCAAATAATGCCGACCCCCAAGATAAGGATGCTAAGAAGAACAATCATAAGGGTTTTCAATTTTATCCTCCCCGAATTATTGCTGAAACCGTTTGAGTTTCTTGTTTACGAAGAACTTTTAATTCGACAGGTATCCCAGGCCGTAAAGAGTGCAGAAAAAGTACAAAGTCATACGGCAGCCCAGGCTTCTGGCCGTTTATAGCAACAATGACGTCCCCTACTTGAATCCCTGCGTAATTTGCAGGACCACCTGGAGTTACTGCAGTGATTTGCAATCCATCCTGCGGTGAATTCGTTTTTTGCGGATTTAGGTAGGATGCAACCGATACTCCTAGGCGGCGCGGATCGTCACACCGCATTTTACGCACTGTTTGCGTTTCGCCTTTTGCCATGCTCTTAGGCGCTGGGTATGACTCGCCCTCCAAAATAACAGCAACTTCCTGAAATAGTCCCTTGCGAAGGATCTGAAAAACAACGCGCGTGCCTGGCTCCTTCTCTTTAATAAGACTTACAAAGTTTTCCAGGGAACCAATCAGTTTATCGTCCATCGTTAAGATCTCGTCCCCTATTCGCATTCCATAGCTGTCCGCAGCTCCTCCTGGGTCGAGACGAACTATTTTCATTCCTTGATTTCCCAATGTGCCGAAGACATTAGGGCATTTTTCGAACCGAGCTCCCAAACTGGGCCCTGCGTAAAGCGGGGCTTCGGGATAAAATGAAGGCTTGGTGTCCGAATCACTGGCTGCACCAGGTAATTCGTCCTCAATTGGTTGAGCTCTTCGGCTTGATGGAAACGGATTGGGATATGAACTGTCAGCGAAAGGGTTGCTCCTTGTTGATGGCAAAAATCCGAACGGCTGAAATGATTCGTTTTTCACCAATCGTGACGAACCCATGGAGCTTCCTCTTTCTGCGAAATTCAAAACCTCACCCAAGTGGATGGCTTCATACCATCGCTGATTTTCACCATATGTTATTGAGGTTCGAAAATTGATCCCAATGAGCTGTCCTTTTTCGTCAATCAGTGCCCCTCCAGAATTTCCTTGGTTTATTTCGGCAGAGGTTTGGACAATTCGGAATCCCGCCTTGCGCTGAATTCCAATTATCTTCCCGCTTGTGACACGACGAGAGCCGCCTGGATACCCAATGGCATGAACAAAGTCATCCACATGAAAACTCTCCTCTGGTGCGATCGAAATTGGTTGGAGCGATTCACTACAAGCGAGAAGCGCCAAATCTCGAACCGAATCGATTTGATAGACATGCGCCATTATATCTTTCTTAGGTGAGTGACCGTTAAGATTGATTCGTATCTGCGTCCTTCCCTTAACAACGTGATAGTTCGTTACAATACGGTTCGGCTTAATAACAACTCCGGAACCTTGGGAACAGTAGGTTGAGCCGTAATTTCCAGCAAAAACCTCAACCACACTGACCATAGCTTTTTCGGGGCCTCCAAGATTGGCCTCGGTATACTCAGCCTCAACGCATACGACTAGCCCAAGGGCTAGTGATTTAAGAAAAGCGTTCACCAAAAACCTTTATGCGGGAGATGATGTTGTCGTTACCTTGACGAGCCCAAACCGGCCAGAAAGGCGCTCGCACTCCGTCTAAAATCTCTGCGTCGCGCCCCCACCACCAGTAGCCTGCCCTCGCCGTGTTGGAGGCACCAAGAATGCCTACTAATATTAGGGCAAGTACTCTCCTCATTTTGTCAGCGTTAAGTATGTACTTATGGGAACAGACAAAAGCGGTCCCATCCCCCCTAAGGGACATGCCTATTTCTGCTGATTTATCTTTCTGATTACTCATGATTATTTCTCCTTTTTGGGATTGAATATGTAGGGTCCTCAGCTCCTCTGGCCAAGAATCCCCCCTCCCCCCTCCCACTCCCTATACGCACCCCTTTCCCCCCCCACCTACCTGGGACTATTAAAATTCCCCCCTCCCCCTATCGGCTTTGATTATCAGTGATTTATGCGAGAAGTGATTTTCAGAAACCGTCGCCTTGAGAACTTAGAAACTTACTTAAAACAACTTGGCAAGACACCCACTGGAGGGGGGAAGGGGGATAATTGGATTCTAACGAAACAGCTTACCTAAAGACACCCCCCGTTTACGTTTTAAGGTTCTTTGGTCATTGTTATGGCGTTGACCATGGTGTTGACCGTCTATTGAGCATTGTTAAAGGCTATGGAAAGCCACTTACACCCCCCCTCCTATTGCCAGAATCAGCCCAAAAGAGCCGCCATATACTTCCCCAAGGTTACTATCGCCTTAAGGATTATTAATAATTGTGCCACGATTGACGGAACCGCTGTATCTACCAGTTGAGTCATTCATTGATCCATTAGGAGAAACTTGTCCGGAATATTGACCATTCTTATCGTACATTGCACCGCCTCGGGTCACAAATCCGCTATATGCCCCTGTGCTATCCGACATTGATCCATTGCTGTGTATTACACCTCCGTAACCTCCTCTTTGCTTATCATCTTCCAAGTCATCTGCGGCCCTGCGTTTCATATACTCTTCTTTTGTAACGCGTTTTTGCCATGGAAGCCGAATCAATGGTTGGTATTGGTCGTCATCCGCAACAGTTTTATTATTTCTGCCAACCTGGGCTTTTACGTATTTGTCAGTTAGCGCAGTCATCGTGGACGACTCTAGAAGTAATGAAGACTTGTAAAATCCACGACCTAAAACCATTTGGTTTCTATCTTTCCCATTGAACTTAATAAATATGTATTCGTTTTTGTCCTTATCAAAAGACTCCTCTCGTGAGCTGATTTGGTCTTCATTAAACCATTTCTCCCAAAGGCGATGAGCCAGATCTTCTGACCATTCCTTGTTGTCGAACCTTGAGAATTTTACCCGGACAAGTTTGCCGTTATAAAATGTATAAGTTGTTTTAAGTCCGTTCTTCTTGTCGTTTAGTTCGGCGGAAGTAAACGTTTCTCCCATTTCTTTAAATTCTTTTTTGTTTTCAAATTCATCCTTACAGGCGCATTGATCAAGCTTGATGCCCATCTGAGCTTGGGCCACCCCCATAAGGGCAAAGAAGTATATGGCTAATGCCGGGCAACGGATCACAAGGGTAATTTTCCACGTAAAAGGACCATCTGGCAACATGCCAACTTCTGCTACCAGAGTCTTAATGCTCCGAATGGGATGGAGCCTTTGCACCTTCCCTCTTTACGCGGCCATATAGTGACAATACCTTAATTCTATGCATCCCCTTCTATTTTGTATTGGGGTTCTAGCCGCTTGCTCCCCATGCATTGCCTGGGACGACGATGATGACACCGAATCAAAACCCTTCCACCGTTCAAACTACAACCAACAAAGCTCAGCCAGCGATTACGGCTACAAAAATACCTACCAAGCAAACTCAACGCATCGAACTTCAGCGGTCGACTTTGGCGGACCGAAACGATTGGCCCAAGCAGACGAAGACGTCTACTCCATCAAACAACCCAGCCAACCCCAACAACCTCACGAAGCTAGTCGTGCCCGAGCTCTTCGCGTCGACACCATCGAGGAATCGGTAGCTCTCCGCGAGCGCACATCCAAAGAGATGATGGCCGAGAGCCAACGCAGCTTTGAGAGACAGGAGGCCCAACAAGAAAAGAGCCGTGCCCAGATGGCCAAACAACAAGAAGTCTACGACAAAATGGACCGTGAGGAGACTGAGATGGCCGAGTTTTTAGGGGGTGTTTACAAGGCTAAGTTTGGTGCCACAACAGGTCGCAACTCGGCAGTAACTACGGAGGGCTATGTTTATCGGAGCGGAAACAACTTCGTCACCCCCAAAGGGATCTACACCAAAACTGGGAACACCTACGCGGGCCCTGACAGCTTCACCACCCAGACAGGCACACTTTTCTTCGGAAACGAGAGCACAACCATCCAGGCAGGCGGCGCCTATTTCAGTGAGGGCGAGTCAGGCTTCATCGTCGCCCCTAATTCCCGCAACACCTCCACCTGGCGCACCCGATGAGTCTCGGCGCCTTCCTCATCATCACCACCTAGAAAATCTTCGTCTACATTGTCGGCTTATTTAGCGGCATCGCCTTCACCATCTGGCTGAAATCGTTACGACCATATTTGCGCCACCATTAAAACCGGCGGCGCCTCCCACCCATAATTTTAGCTAGAGTAGTGCTTTATCTGCACCCGTAAGAACAGCTATATGAGCAGCCGCCCGAGCAGCCGCCCGAGCAGCCTTCCGAGCATCCGCCCGAGCAGCCAGTAGAGCGGGCAATCTGGTAAGTCTCGCCACCTTGGACAAAGCTCGTGGCAAGCGCCGCAACATCTGGCTGCATGCTCATGTCACCACTTTGTTCATACGATTGTTTCGCTGCAGGACTGCTAAAGTCCGAAGCCATGACGGCTGGCAGATGGAGGGCCAAAACTGCTAGAATAAGAAATGTTGTTTTCATAAGTCAAAATTGTCTCTCTTTCTCTAATTAGTCAAATCCAAATATCAATCAACCTCCTCTGAAGCGACCCACATCTTTGGCGGACGCCACATTTCCTGCCATGAGCTAAGTCCTATAACTCTATGATTTCCAGAACCTTTCATTACTTGCCCGGACACTCCTCCGCCGAGAAGCACGGGTTGTGACGATTCTGGGGGGGAATAAAAAAAGACCACTTTTTCCTCCGGTTGCCCATCCACCTTGAGTCGCCACCGCTTTTGTTTCGTGATCGCCGGCGCAGCTGGCTTGGTTGCAGGTAGCAATGGCTTGCCGCACAGCCAACTTATTAACGCTCTGAATCGCTCCTCGCGCGCAGGGCTTAGCCCTCGATCAAACCACCAGCTTCCCATCGCATCGTCTGTCCACACTCGACCCGCGATTGCCTCGTTTGCCCTGATACCTTTACTCCAATCGTGTGGTCTATTGCTACCGCCAACTGCTTCCACCAGTTGTGCGTAAGCTGGATCGGGAAGTTGCTCGATGCCTTCAGGTAACACCTTCGAAGTCAAATGTCTCCACGCCGGTGATGGCGGTTTCGAATCGGACACCCAGACTCCGCCATTAGAATGCGCAACGTCTGTCCATCTCGGCTTCATTCCGCTCAGCGCTGCTATGCTGTAGGCCGTCGTAAACGAGCGTGAAGCTGGAAGTCCCAACGACACGGCAGCACGATCGCCGGACCAGTTAATCGTTTTACCCCAAGCCAGCGGTGCGCCTGGTAGGCTCACGGCCAAAGTCGCCGGCAGCAAAGCCACGAACACCAATCCAACGCGTGATCCCATCGCGACCGCCGTAATAGCCGCACCAATACTTGCGTAAATTAACCACAGCTCATCTACGAAAGGATAGGTCGTTCTTGCTGCGTCAATCAAGTCCGCGACGCCTGGCAGATAGACGGCAAAATTGGCGAATACGGTGCTATCGCCCAAAACCGTCAGTTGCCCTTTTCCGTGCGCCGTTTTGCTGAGTACTGACCATCGCGCCCAGGTATCATCTTTGCTTGGCGAAAGCGGCCCGAAGAAGTTTTTTCGCCCGTAGTACGCCTGTTCCAGATAACCACGGACGGATGCAATCGGCCATGCAAGCGCGCCGGCTGTCGCGGTCGGCGTAAGCATTGGCGCACTGTTCCCATTTCCAAATACCGCTTCTTCCGTCGGTCCGCTGGCAAAGACTGCTGCAGCTTCTACAGAACAGCCCATCCGCTTGAGCAAGTGGTTTAGGACCTTCGCGTGTCCGAAAAGGTCAGTGTGGTCGGCAACAGCAATGAGATGGCCGCCACCGCGAACCCATATATCGATTTGTTCTGCATCCGTATCGCTCAGCGGCTTCGTTGGAGTGATGAGCCATGCTTCGGAGTAATTGTTCGTCAATGCTTCTAACGCGATATCCTCCGCACTTAGCAGGGAGGCCAGCTCCGAGTAAGAATACGCCGCAGCGATGTTTAGACCTTCAAGCTTATAGGCTGGTGAAGTCCTTGCCCACTTTCCGCCGTCCAAATATGCAGTTTTCAATACTGTGTTTTTGTTCGTCGCTAGCCAAGTGGCTGATGCAAGTGCAACAACAGCAGCGATCGTCGCCACTACCAGAGCGGCTCTTGCTCCGGTTCTCCATTTCAGGCACATGCCTGGAACAAAGACGGCTATGAGCGGCAACATCGAGGCCCCCGCAAACCAATCGCCTCGTAGTATTAGGGCAGTGCTGCAGATTGCTAAGGGCACCCATAGCCACGCAGAAATGGTGTTGCATTCTTTTTGAGTCGTTGATGCTGCGAAATGGATTGCGACCAAGCATGCAGCCGACACTCCCCATGACTGAACGCTAAGGGTTGCACTATACATTCCTGCAAGCGAGGCAACCGCTGACGCTGCCAATATTTTGTCGCTCTTCACCATCACAGCCAGCACTCCAACGGCAGCCGCCACCAGTAATGGCCAGAGGTAAAGCCCATAGTAGGCAGCGACTCCGGCAGCGACTACTGCGATGAAGTTTGCCATATATGTTTGGGCAGGAGCGCAGGGCTGCCAGTTCCGATAAACTTTGTTCCGTTGATAATTTCCACCGGCCCCTGGCGCTCGCCGTTCACGATAAGGATTCGTGCGTCTGTTATTTCCTGAAAGGCTCCCAAGGGATCTCCATCCACTTCAATCATCGTTCTCCCTTTGCGTATCCTCGCTCGGGGCTCGGCCACCACGAGAGACTCACTTTCTGAGACCTCCGCATTCCTGCCAGACGCCACCACAAGTATCGAGGCGCCATCCTCACCGGGTACTGAAGGCAGTTCGTAGTCGGCCAGCTGCCGAGGCACCGCCCAAGCGCGTACTGGGTCGTGCGGATCGCCGCTTGGCCCGACTACACGAATGTTTCCTCGCGAGTGCGCTGGGTACAGAACGCAGGCGACTAGTCCGATCGCTCCGACCAAAATAAGCTTGGATCCAACAACGGCCACCGCTGCTCCCAGTGCCATGAGCGCATTTGCCGCAGCAGATCTACGCAACGCTTCATGCGTGCCCAAAATTGTCCCGACCAAGTTGCGTTGGTAGCCGGCAAGCCGGGTTACGAAGTAGTCGCTGTCAGCAAGGATCGTTTTCCCATCACCAGATTTTGCGGCAAGCACAACTGGGGCCGACGTCAGCGCAGGAATAGCTAGCAACGTGAACGCGGTAGGTGCAACCGAGCTGCCGAGGTTGCTGACCAGCGCGCCGTCCCGGCAAATAGCAAAGCGCCAGTATTGGTTGCCGATAAATTCGTTACCGTACCATGGGAGCGGTTGACTGTAATTTTTATCGATGAACAGCTCCGCTGCAGGACCCTTCGGATCATGCTCACCAATGATGATGGCGGCTGATTGGGCAAACTCTGCGTTGGTCAGGCTGTGCGCCGTCCCGTAGATTTTTTTTCCAGAACCAAAGCTGCGCGGGAACATCTTCGCCGCTTGCTCGTCAATGCGATATGTCTGCGACATCTTTTTGCTTGGTGCAAATTCGTAGATCGGTGCTGGTCGTAGAATCGTTCCCGCCGCCAAAACAGCGATTATAGCGGCGACCGCTACCCATACCGATGCTGGCAGGCGTCGCCCGGCAACAACTGCCACCAGCCCAACGGCCGCTGGTCCTGCTAGCATTACCCACGGTGTGTGTGGCAAAAGTTCTAGCGCTGAATGTGTTGCCGGTATTGCCAAGAGCGGTATTGCTCCGGCAAGAGCGATGGCAAACAGCCAGAATCCATCTAATCGCGTGAACTCAGGAAACGCCAAGCCGCAAGCGAGAAGTAGTAAACCTGCCACGCGCGCATATAATCCTCGGTGCCAAGAGGCAACGACCATCAGCCCTAGTGCCAGCGCTGTGGCCGCATCGAAGACAACCCTGTTGCCCATGCCGCCAAGGTAGATGACAGATACCAATGCCCAGAGCGCCCAAGTTGTCGCTTGCCGTGTAGGCATCTTCTGTGACCTTTAGATTATACCCATCGAAACCGGGGGAGGTGATTAGCGGCTTGCCCAGGATTTGCGAAAGATCGTGGATCCAGAGGAAATTGCTGTGGCTTGACCAACAAAAACATCACCGGCTTTTACTTGTGAATTATCATGCCCAACAAATGAGTCCCCCGCTCGGACTACCGTCCTATGTGGTGAAATGTAACTATCTCCACATTTCACATAAACACCGCGAGGCGTAAAATATGTGTCGCCAGCTTTTATGATTGCCCCATGCGCTCCTACGGCAACATTCCCAGCAGTTGCATATGTGCCATCTCCATCGTAAACACCTCCAACAAAGTCGTTTATTTCTGCTTCTTCGCCAGCCCAGGTATGGCTGATTGCGCTTATAGCCAATAAAAGACCAAGCTTTATTTTCATAGGATTAGTTTGATTCATTGTTTGAAGCCATACAAGCCCCTTCCCTGGGTTTTACGTCCAGGTCGCCCAGTTTCTGTAGGCATTGAAACTTATAAGATTACAGGTTCGGATGCCCCAAACGAATCGCCTCAAGATTATTTCTCAACCAATCACCAATTGTCCCCTGTTTTTCGATTTTCTGTCGTAGATCAGCGTTTGGAAAATTTTGGTTTAGCGAAGAGTTACAGCTTCGGCAGGTCAGATAAAGGTTATCTGGATGATCGACCTTATCTAAAAGAAAGTTAAATGCCCTTGCCCAGTTCTGTGACACAATATGACCAAAGGCAATTTCCCGTGAGTTAAGCCCACTAAAGGGTCGCTGGTGACAGCTCTCTCCAGGGCATCTCTTCCCAACTTTTTTGGCCCACTCTTTAAGGTTTCTCCCTTTGGGTGATATGGTAATTTTTTCATAAGAATACTCTCTAGAGACATCATCTGGAATTGGCCTTCGAGCTCTGATTTCTAGTTGTGCATCATTGAGTGCCTGCAGAACGTTTATTGTTGAATAGGCTTCGACCCGGCTAATTAACTGAAGTTTTAGTGGGTTATGTAGAGATTGATCTAAATTCTTAAGATCCTCTTCGGGACTAGTCACCTTAGCTGGAGCCATCACAAAAAGATGATTCCTTGAATCATCTAGACGGTACCGAAACCACATAATGACCAGCACAATAAAAGGTACGGGCAGTTTCTTTGAAAGCACCTGGCACCAACGGTATCGCAACATACCTGTCACATCTCTGGGGGGCTGATAGGTAAAGTTTCCCATTTCATCTAGTTTGTCTTCGTAATTCCCTTCCACATGTCGAAATGCAAAAGGGAGCCTTTTATTCGGTCCCAGTTCGAGCCCTTGTTGAATGCACTCAAATATGCGTGAGCCTTTGTTCACAGGGGTGACTTGACCTCCCTCATTGACAATTACGTCAGCATCAAAGTGACTTAGAGTTTGCGATCGAAGATACCAAGCGGTGCGAAATGCCTTAGCCGTAGAACAGAGCGGAATAAATCTCTGCAGCTCTTCAAAATGGAGGCTAAAATCAGAAACAAGACTGTCATGCTTTCTCAAAGGGCAAATCAGATTCAATGCGGTAATTACCTTACTCTTGTTGACTCCAATTCCATGCTCCCCTCTTTCCCCTGGAATTCTTCTTTCACCATCTTTTATTTCATTTAAGGCCTTTACCCGAAATTCCAAAGAAGCCTCCTTGAGCAGGGTCTTTAACTGACTTTGAGTAGACATTGAGGCCATCTAACCCCTCTCGGCTTCTGACGGCAACCGGTAACTGGAAAAAGACCGTATGATTTTTCGCGCAGCGAAATTGGGAATCGAACCTTTGGATCGATTATTTTTGGACGAGTCTGTTGTAAAAAAGTGTTGTAACTGGGGTCAATTCCCGACCCCCTTCAAGCCACATCTCCTTGCAAGGGAGAGTTTAAGAAATTTTGGAGGCGAGGGTCGGAATCGAACCGACGAATACAGCTTTTGCAGAGCCGTGCCTTACCACTTGGCTACCCCGCCCAAAATTTTATCTG
>Ga0214921_10004698_pt1 | contig 19879 bp, 15 predicted proteins | sample LL1505_MetaG_FD_177992 | JGI IMG/M metagenome (GOLD analysis project Ga0214921, IMG submission 177992) | Freshwater microbial communities from Lake Lanier, Atlanta, Georgia, United States - LL-1505 | ecosystem: Environmental > Aquatic > Freshwater > Lake | place: USA: Georgia | collected...
CCGAGACGTCTGATGTGGGCACTCGAAACGACATGCCGGTGAGCTTTTTGTTGAGCTCGGGAATGACCACGCCCACCGCTTTGGCAGCGCCGGTGCTGGACGGAATGATGTTCTCGAGGATGCCGCGGCCGCCGCGCCAGTCTTTACCGCTCGGGCCATCCACGGTTTTTTGGGTGGCGGTGGCGGCGTGCACGGTGGTCATGAGGCCGCGCTTGATGCCCCATTTGTCGTTGAGGACTTTTGCAACCGGGGCCAGGCAGTTGGTGGTGCAGCTGGCGTTGGAGATGATGGCCTGGCCGGCGTAGGTCTTGTCATTGACGCCATAAACAAACATGGGCGTGTCGTCCTTGCTGGGGGCCGAAAGAATGACTTTTTTCGCGCCGGCGGCCAGGTGTTTTTCAGCGGTGGCTTTGTCCAGAAACAGGCCGGTGGACTCGAGCACGATGTCGGCGCCAATCTCGTTCCACTTGAGCGCGGCCGGGTCACGCTCTTGCGTGAGGCGGATCTTGTGGCCGTTGATGATCAGCGTGTTGCCGTCGACCGAGATCTGGCCCTTGAAGCGGCCGTGCACCGAGTCGTACTGGAGCATATAGGCCAAGTAATCGGGCTCGAGCAGGTCGTTGATGCCGACGATCTGAATGTCGGAAAAGTTTTGCACGGCGGCGCGCAAGACATTGCGACCGATGCGGCCGAAGCCATTGATACCGAGTTTGATGGTCATTTGCTGGGGTTCCTGATGTTGAATCTGGCGGGGCTTGCGGATGGCGCGATAAACGCCATCTTCGGTTTATTTCCTGAACAGAACCTTGCGCACGGTGTTGGCGACGTTTTCCGGTGTGAAGCCGAAGTGCTTGAACAGCACAGGCGCCGGAGCTGACTCGCCGTAGCTGTCAATGCCGACGACGGCTGCGCAGCCGTATTTCCACCAGCCGTCTGTCACGCCCATCTCAACAGCGATGCGCGGAATACCTTCCGGCAACACTTCGCTTTTGTAGGCGGCTTTTTGCTTGTCAAAGGTGGTGGTACTGGGCATGGAGACAACGCGCACGGCGATCTTGAACTCTTTGGCCAGCAACTCCTGGGCCTTGAGCGCAAGCTGCACTTCAGAGCCGGTGGCGATGATGACGGCCTGCGCCTTTTTCTTCAGGCCGACTTCTTCAGGCTCGGCCAAAACGTAAGCGCCTTTGCTGATCTGGCCGACATCGTCTTTGGGCGCGTAGGGCAGGTTCTGGCGGCTGAGCAGCAGTGCTGTGGGCTTGTTTTTGTTTTGCAGGGCCACGGCCCAGGCCACGGCGGTTTCTGCAGTGTCGCCTGGACGCCAGACATCCAGGTTGGGGATCAGGCGCAGCGACGCGGCGTGCTCGATCGACTGGTGCGTCGGGCCGTCTTCGCCGAGGCCAATGGAGTCGTGCGTGAACACATGCACCACGCGCAGTTTCATGAGCGCAGCCATACGAATGGCGTTGCGGCTGTAGTCGCTAAACGTCAGGAAAGTGCCGCCGTAAGGAATATAGCCGCCGTGCAGCGCAATGCCGTTCATGATGGCGGCCATGCCGAATTCACGCACGCCGTAGTTGATGTGGCGCCCGCCGATTTTCTGGCCATCGGCTGTCTCGCTCAGCACCACCGCACCTTGCGCGTCAAAGCGCAGATTGGGCGTGCTCTTGGTGTTGGTGAGGTTGGAGCCGGTCAGGTCGGCCGAACCGCCCAGCAGTTCGGGCAGGCCGGCGGTGAAGGCTTCGAGTGCGAGCTGAGAAGCTTTACGCGAGGCCACGGTCTCGGCCTTGGTGTGCGCGCCCACCACGGTGTCCACCGCGAGCTGCGAGAGGGACTTGGGCAGCTCGCCCTTCATGCGGCGCAGCAGCTCGGCAGCTTGCGCCGGAAAGGCGGCTTGGTAAGCGCTGAACTTGGCGTTCCAAGCGGCTTCACGCGCTTGGCCGGCAGCCTTGGCGTCCCAAGCGTCGTAGGCGGATTGCGGCATTTCGAAAGGAGCGTGCGGCCAGCCCAGGGCTTCGCGCGTGAGCTTGATTTCTTCGGCGCCCAGCGGTTCGCCGTGGGCCTTGGCGGTGTTGGCACGGTTGGGCGAGCCTTTGCCGATATGGGTCTTGCAAATGATCAGCGTCGGCTTGCTATCGCCGGCGCCTTTGGCCTTGGCGATGGCGGCGTCCACGGCGTCGGCGTTGTGGCCGTCCACCGGGCCGATAACGCTCCAGCCGTAGGCGGCAAAGCGCTGGGCCGTGTTGTCAATGAACCAGGGCGCGACTTGACCGTCAATCGAGATGCCGTTGTCGTCATACAGCGCGATCAGCTTGCCTAGCTTCCAGGCGCCGGCCAGGGCGGCGGCTTCGTGGCTGATACCTTCCATCAGGCAACCGTCGCCCATGAAGACATAGGTGTGGTGGTTGACCACCTCGTGGCCGGGGCGGTTGAACTCCTGCGCAAGCAGTTTTTCAGCCAGCGCCATGCCGACGGCGTTGCTCACGCCCTGGCCCAGCGGACCGGTGGTGGTTTCGACGCCGGGGGTGTAGCCGACTTCCGGATGGCCCGGCGTTTTGCTGTGCAGCTGGCGGAAGTTTTTCAGCTCTTTCATGGGCAGCGCATAACCCGTCAGGTGCAGCAGCGCGTAAATCAGCATGGAGCCGTGGCCGTTGGACAGCACAAAACGGTCGCGGTCCAGCCAGTGCGGGTTGGCCGGGTTGTGCTGCAAATGCCGCGCCCACAAGGCCACCGCCATATCGGCCATGCCCATCGGCGCGCCGGGGTGGCCGGAATTGGCTTGCTGAACGGCGTCCATGGCCAGGGCACGGATGGCGTTGGCCATGAGGGGGGAGGAGTTATCAGCCATTTACGTGTGAGTCCAGAGTGAGGTGCGCAGGGAAAGTGAGGAGGTGAAATCTGTCCCGGGGCCAAGCCCGGCATTAGCGAGGATTTTACAGGGGCAGCCATTCGCCCGGGCCGTTCGGGTGGCGCGACGGGTGCGGGCGCGATAATCCGCCAACATGAGCCCTGCCCCTGTTTTGCCCCCCGCAACGCCTGCTGTGCGCCACGCACTGATACTGGCCGCCGGCCGTGGCGAGCGCATGCGCCCGCTGACCGACGCCTGCCCCAAGCCCCTGCTGGAAGTGCAAGGCAAGCCGCTGATCGTCTGGCATCTGGAAAAACTGGCCCGCGCCGGCGTGCGCCATGTGGTCATCAACACCGCTTGGCTGGAGGCGCAGTTTGCCGCACGGCTGGGTGACGGCAGCGCCTGGGGCTTGTCGATCCGCTATTCGCACGAGGGCGCTCTGTATGGCGGCGCACTGGAGACCGCCGGCGGCATTGCCACCGCGCTGCCTCTGCTGGCGCTGAAAGACGAGGCGCCGTTCTGGGTGCTGGCCGGTGATGTGTTCATGCCCGACTTTGAATTTGCTCAGGCGGACGGTGCACGCTTTGCCGCATCCAAAGCGCAGGCGCATATTTACCTGGTGCCCAACCCTGAACACAACCCGCGCGGAGACTTTGGCCTGTCAGCCGGCGGCATGGCCCTGAACCAAGCGCCGCAGCTTCACACCTACAGCACGGTCGGCTTGTACCGGCCTGCACTGTTTGCCGGCACGCCGGCCGGCCACAAAGCCGCGTTGGCGCCGCTGTTACGCAAGGCCATGCAAAGCGGACATGTCAGCGCGGCGCTATATTCGGGCGCATGGACCGATGTGGGCACGCCCGAGCGGCTGGCCTTGCTGAATGCGCCGCAGACAGCGCCTTGATTTTTTTTGATATTTTTCACACAGCCCAGGACAAGCACCGTGATCAACAACCGCATTTACGAAAAACGCCGCGCCGCTGTGGCGCGCGCCCTCAAAGCTGCCGGTGGCGGCGTGGCCCTATTGCCCACGGCGCCCGAAGTGCCGCGCAACCGCGACAGCGACTTTCCCTATCGCCACGACAGTTACTTTTATTACCTCACCGGTTTCAGTGAAGCCGGGGCCTGGCTGGCCATCGAGGCCTCGGGCAAGAGCACGCTGTTTTGCCGGCCTAAAGACTTGGAGCGCGAAATCTGGGATGGCATCCGGCTGGGCCCCAAGGCCGCGCCGGCCGCCCTTGGGGTGAGCCAAGCGTTCAGCGTTGAAGCACTTGAAAAAACCATGCCGCAGCTGCTGACCAACCAGCCGGCGGTGTGGTTTCCGTTTGCCACGCACAAAGGGCTGGAGACGCAAGTGGACGGCTGGCTCAACCAGGTGCGTGCGCTCGTGCGCTTTGGCGCAGAATGCCCGGGCAGCCAGCATGACCTGTGCAAAGTGCTCGACGAGATGCGACTCGTCAAAGACAGCCATGAGGTCGCCATCTTGCGACGTGCTGGCAAAATTTCCGCCGGCGCTCATGTGCGCGCCATGCAAACCTCTGCGGCCATGCTGCGTGAAGGTGTCAAGGGTGGTCTTCGCGAGTACCACCTGGACGCCGAGCTGCTGCACGAGTTCCGTCGCCACGGTTCTCAGTTCCCGGCCTACGGCAGCATCGTGGCGGCTGGCGCCAATGCCTGCGTGCTGCATTACCGCGCCGGCGACGCCGAGCTCAAAGCTGGCGATCTGTGCCTGATTGACGCCGGCTGCGAACTCGACGGCTATGCCAGCGACATCACCCGCACTTTCCCTGCTAACGGCAAATTCACCCCGGCGCAGCGCACTTTGTATGACATCGTGCTGGCGGCACAAAAAGCGGCGATTGCCGTCACCCGGCCCGGCAAGCGCTTTACCGACCCGCATGATGCCGCCACCCGCGTGCTAATACAGGGCATGCTGGACACCGGTCTTTTACCTAAGGCCAAGCACGGCAAGGTGGACGACGTGCTTGAATCCGGCGCTTACCGCCAGTTCTACATGCACCGCACCGGCCACTGGATGGGCATGGACGTGCACGACTGCGGCGACTACACCGAGCCCCGCAGCAAAGCCACACTGCAGACCGACGCGCTGGGCCAGCAGGTGATGCGCAAGCCGTCGCGCATCCTGCGGGCTGGCATGGTGCTGACCATCGAGCCGGGCATTTACGTGCGGCCCGGTAAGGGCGTGCCCAAAGAGTTCTGGAACATCGGCATCCGCATTGAAGACGATGCGCTGGTCACCGCCAAAGGTTGCGAGCTGCTCACGCGCGGTGTGCCGGTGGACGCCGACGCGATTGAAGCGTTGATGCGGGGCTGAGAAGCTTAGGCAGTGGTGGCGCGCAATGCCGCGCGCTTGGCGAGTTCGATCTTGGCAATCGTCGTGCGGTGCACCTCGTCCGGGCCGTCCACCAAACGTACGGTACGCTGGTGCGCGTAGGCTTCGGCCAACGAAAAGTCCTGGCTAACGCCCGCCGCGCCGTGCGCCTGAATCGCCCAGTCCACCACCTGGCACGACACATTGGGCGCGACCACCTTGATCATGGCGATTTCTGAGCGTGCGGCCTTGTTGCCGACGGTGTCCATCTTGTGCGCAGCATTCAGGGTGAGCAAGCGCGCCTGGTCGATCATGCAGCGCGAGTTGGCGATGCGCTCGTGCCAGACCGACTGACCCGAAATCGGACCGCCAAAGGCAATGCGGGTTTGCAATCGGTCAATCATCATTTCAAGCGCGCGTTCGGCCGCGCCGATCGAGCGCATGCAGTGGTGAATGCGTCCGGGGCCAAGGCGACCCTGGGCGATTTCAAAACCGCGGCCCTCACCCAGCAAAATATTGCCGACAGGCACTCGCACGTTGTCCAGCACCACCTCCATGTGGCCGTGCGGCGCGTCGTCATAACCAAACACCGACAACGGCCGCAGTACGCTGACGCCGGGTGTGTCGCGTGGCACCAGCACCATCGACTGCTGGGCGTGGCGCGCCGCGTCCGGATCGGTCTTGCCCATCACGATGAAAATCTTGCAGCGCGGCGAGCCGGCGCCCGAGCTGTACCACTTGCGGCCGTTGATGACGTACTCGTCGCCTTCTCGGCGAATGCTGCACTGGATGTTGGTCGCGTCCGACGAGGCGACAGCTGGCTCAGTCATAAGAAAGGCCGAGCGAATTTGGCCGTCGAGCAAGGGCTCTAGCCATTGCTCTTTTTGTGCAGCGGTGCCGTAACGCTCGAAGGTCTCCATGTTGCCGGTGTCGGGCGCAGAACAGTTGAACACCTCGCCGGACCACATGACGCGGCCCATCAGCTCGCACAGCGGCGCATAGTCCAGGTTGGAGATGCCGCCCTGGCCTTTGTAGGCGTGCGGCAAAAACAGGTTCCACAAACCGGCAGCCCGCGCCTTCACCTTGAGCGCATCAATCAGCGTCAGCGTTTGCCAGGGGCTGCCCTGGCGGCGCAGCTCCTCAAGCTCGGCGTGGTAAGTCGCCTCGTTGGGGTAAATGTGCTCGTCATAAAACGTGTTCATGCGCGCGAGCAGGTCTTGGGTTTTGGCGGAGGGTTCTGCAAACATAGCGGCTCTCTTGATTGTGTTGACGCTGGAAATTAACGGTCGTGATACGACACACTGGCTCCCACATCGATTTTTCAGTAATGCGTTTTTCTTTCAGTTTAATGATGATCGGGGGATTTCCCCGGTAACTTCGTGACAACGGCCTTCACATCATGCGGCCAGCTCTGCGGTGTGGCGGGCGCCAGCCCCTTGATAGCTACTATCAATCGATTAGCGAGATTCAATTGGCCCAATCAATTGATTGACCCTATGATTTCTCATCTTTCGATTAATCAACGCTATCAACAGGAGTCCCCGATGAAAACAGCCCGCCCCGACATCAAAACCATGGCCAACCTTGAAGCCGCCTTTGCCGGCGAATCCATGGCGCACATTAAGTACCGCTACTTTGCCAAACTGGCCCGCGCCGCCGGCGACGAGGAAACGGCGCGCACCTTTGAGGACACCGCCGACCAGGAAGTGATGCACGCCTTTGGGCACCTGGACTTGCTGTACCCGAAAGCCAGCATGACACCGGCCATGGCGCTGCAAATCGCCATCGACGGCGAAACCTATGAGTACTCCGAGATGTACCCCGGCTTTCGCGCCACCGCCGAAGCCGAAGGCAACGCCGCCGCCGTGGCCGAGATGAATGAGCAGATTGAAGAGTCCAAGGTGCATGCGGCCCAGTTCACCGCCACACTGCTTAAGGCGCAAAAACGCTTTGCAGCGCTGGCCAAGGTAGAACAACGCCACGCCGGCCATTACCAGGCGCAACTCGATAAAGTCAAAGCCGCGACAGTTTGAACCCGCCAACCGCGACAATCATTGTCCAGAAGGAATTTTCATGAAAACTTATATTTGCATCGTGTGTGGTTTTGTGTACGACGAGGCCGCCGGCCTCCCCGAAGACGGTATCGCCGCCGGCACCCTGTGGGCCGACGTACCCGCGAGCTGGGCCTGCCCGGACTGCGGCGTGGCCAAGTCTGACTTTGAAGTCGTTGAACTCTGACAGCGCGGCATGAGCCAGAGCCTGATCATCGTGGGTGCCGGCCTGGCCGGCTGGACCACGGCGCGCGAATTCCGCAAGCTTGACACCACAACGCCGGTGCAACTGGTGACTGCCGACAGCGGCGACTTTTATGCCAAACCCGCGCTGTCCAACGCCTTTGCGCAAGGCCGTTTGCCAGCGCAGCTGGTGAGTACGCCGGCCGCCAAAATGGCCGAAACGCTGAACGTCACGCTGCTGACGCACACCCGCGTGGAAGCCATTGACACCACCGCCCAAACCCTGAGCGTGCGCAGTGCCGCCGGCCTGCAAACGCTGGCCTACCGCGACCTGGTGCTGGCCACCGGTGCGCAGCCGATCCGGGTGCCGGTGCAGGGCGATGCAGCCGACGCCGTTATGAGCATCAACTCACTGGATGACTTTGCGGCTTTTCACGCCCGCCTGCAAGCTGGCGCAGAGTCGCCAGGCGCGCCGCAGCGGCAGGTGCTGATCATGGGCGCAGGACTGATCGGTTGCGAGTTCGCCAACGATTTGGCGCAAGCGGGCATGAGCGTGCGCGTGGTGGACCCCGGGCCGCGCCCATTGGCCGCCTTGCTGCCGCCCGAGGCCAGCGCTGCACTGCAAGCAGCTCTTGAGGCGCTGGGCGTGCATTTTGACTTTGGCTGCACCGTGCACGAGGTAGGACACGCCGCAGGCCGGCTGCAGGTGACGCTAGCCACTGGCGAGACTGTGCCTGCTGACGCGGTGCTCAGCGCCGTGGGTCTGCGCGCTGATACAGCCCTGGCGCAAGCTGCCGGGCTGCTGGTAGAACGCGCGATCGTCGTCAACACATTTTTGCAAACCAGCGCAACGCATATTTACGCCTTAGGCGACAGCGCCCAGTACGCCAGCGCGCCCTCCCTGTTGTCGGCGCACGGCTCAACGCTGCCTTATGTCATGCCCATCATGAGCGCTGCGCGGGCGCTGGCTGCCACCCTGGCCGGCACGCCGACCGCGCTGGCCTTTGCGCTGATGCCAGTGTCGGTCAAGACCCCCGCCCTGCCGCTGGTGGTGGCCGCCGCGCAGACCGGGCTGCCCGGCAGTTGGGCCGTAGCCGGAGAAGGCATCTGGCATTGGCAGGACGATGCCGGCCAGCCGCGCGGCTTTGTGCTGGCGGGTGCGCAAACCTCTCAAAGGATGGCGCAAGCCAAACTGTTGTCGCCCTGAACAGGGCCGGTTTTTTTCTGGTGCGCCAGCGGGCCTGAGGCCAATGTTTGCTTACCAAAAAGTCAAAGCCGACGGAACTGTTGCGCATGCATTGTTGGGTCGCGCAAAGCCTTGCGCGGCCTACAATCGAGTTCCTTATAAGTAATTGACGCCAGCAAGGGCTGCCCCCGCAGGAGAGCGCTCACATGTCCAGCACACCGGTCGACAAGCAACAGGAAAAGCGCGACGAACTGCGCCGCGCCGCACTTGAGTACCACGAGTTCCCCACCCCCGGCAAAGTAGCCATTGCCGCCACCAAGCAGCTGATTAACCAGCATGACTTGGCGCTGGCCTACACGCCTGGCGTGGCAGCTCCCTGCGAAGAAATCGTCAAAGACCCGAACGCCGCTTACAAATACACCAGCCGCGGCAACGTGGTGGCCGTCATCACCAATGGCACGGCTGTGCTTGGTCTGGGCAACATCGGTCCGCTGGCGTCAAAACCAGTGATGGAAGGCAAGGCTGTTCTGTTCAAGAAGTTTGCCGGCGTGGATGTGTTTGACATCGAAATCGACGAGCAAGACCCTGTCAAGCTGGTGGAAGTGATTGCCGCACTGGAGCCGACCTTCGGCGCCATCAATTTAGAAGACATTAAGGCGCCGGACTGCTTTTATGTAGAGCGCGAGCTGCGCAAGCGCATGAAGATCCCGGTTTTTCATGATGACCAGCACGGCACGGCCATCACTGTGGCCGCCGCGCTGCTAAATGCACTCAAAGTGGCGGGAAAAGACCTTAAAAAGGTCAAATTGGTGACATCTGGCGCTGGTGCGGCCGCTTTGGCGTGTTTGAACCTGATGCTCAAACTGGGCTTGCCGCGTCAAAATATCTTTGTAACCGACCTGGCCGGTGTCGTTTACGAAGGCCGTACCGAGCTGATGGACGAGGACAAGATCCTGTTTTCCCAAAAAACCACGGCGCGCACACTGGGCGAGATGATTGAGGGCGCCGATATTTTTCTGGGCCTGTCCGCCGGCGGCGTGCTCAAAAAAGACATGGTCAAGAAAATGGCGGCCAAGCCCATCATTTTTGCCTTGGCCAACCCCAACCCTGAAATAACACCCGAAGACGTTAAGTCGGTGCGTGATGACGCCATCATGGCGACAGGTCGCACCGATTACCCCAATCAGGTCAACAACGTCCTGTGCTTCCCTTATATTTTCCGCGGTGCGCTGGACGCAGGTGCCTCGACCATCACGGTGGAGATGGAAATTGCCGCGGTTTACGCCATTGCGGAGCTGGCGCAAGCCGAGCAAAGCGAAGTGGTCGCGGCCGCTTACGCGGGACAGACGCTGGCTTTCGGCCCTGAATACCTGATTCCCAAGCCCTTTGACCCGCGTCTGATGATCAAGATCGCGCCGGCCGTGGCCCAGGCGGCGGCTGAAAGTGGTGTGGCGCTGCGCCCCATCCTGGACATGGACGCTTACCGTCAGAAGCTGCAGAGCTTCGTCTATGCCTCCGGCACCATGATGAAGCCCATTTTTGCCGCTGCCAAACTGGCCAGCCGCAAACGCGTGGCCTACGCCGAAGGCGAGGAAGAGCGCGTGCTGCGCGCCTGCCAGATCGTGGTTGACGAAGGACTCGCCCGCCCGACCCTGATCGGCCGGCCGGCCGTTATCGCACAGCGCATTGAGCAATTCGGCCTTCGCCTCAAAGAAGAGCTTGACTACGACATAGTCAACGTCGAGCAGGATCTGCGCTACCGCGACTTCTGGCAGACCTACCACCGCATGATGGAGCGCCGCGGGGTGACCACGCTAATCGCCAAGATCGAAATGCGCAGGCGCCTGACGCTGATTGGCAGCATGCTCCTTCACAAAGGCGATGTCGATGGCTTGATCTGCGGTACCTGGGGCACCACGTCCATGCACCTCGACTATGTGGACCAGGTCATCGGTAAGCGCGCCGGCGTTCATACCTATGCCTGCATGAACGGCCTGATGCTGCCTGGCCGACAGGTGTTCTTGCTCGACACGCACGTGAACTACGACCCGACGGCCGAGCAACTCGCTGAAATCACCACAATGGCCGCCGAGGAAATGATGCGCTTTGGAATCAAGCCCAAAGTCGCGCTTTTGTCACATTCGAATTTTGGCTCATCCAATTTACCCAGTGCGCTCAAGATGCGAGAAGCTCTGGCCTTGCTGCGAGATAAGGCGCCCTGGCTGGAAGTTGACGGCGAAATGCACGGAGATGTAGCACTGGACGCAGAAGCGCGCGCCAACGTGATGCCGAACAGCTCACTGGGCGGGGAGGCCAATTTGTTGGTGTTTCCCAATATAGATGCCGCCAATATCGCCTACAACCTGCTGAAAACCGCTGCCGGCGGCAACATTGCCATCGGCCCGGTTTTGCTTGGGGCGGACAAACCGGTCCATATTCTGACCGCCAGTGCCACCGTCAGGCGTGTTGTGAACATGACAGCTTTGACTGTTGCAGACGCAAACTCAGTCCGCTAAAAGCTTTTCACCGAAGCCAGCGCTAACTTTTTAGCGCCTGAGCAGCCCACACTATGCCCAATTATTGGGCAAACTGTTGCTTTTTTTGTGCGTTTGAGTCAAACTATGCGTTAAAGATTCAGGGTTAACCCCGTGCTGAGTGCGGAATAGCCTGAAATCAGGAGGTGGTGATTTTCATGTTGCGCAATCCTTGCGGTGTCTGGGCTAGGACCATGGTGGTGGCCGTGTTGGCACTGTCAGGTGGTTTGATCGGCATGTCGGTGCAGGCCAAAGCCCAAGCGCCAGTGGCGGTTTTGCAAACCGTGACACTGACCGCACTGCCTGCGCAAGGGCGGGACATGATGGCACTTATAGAAAAGGGTGGGCCCTTTAAGTATGACAAGGACGGCACGGTGTTCGGCAACCGGGAAAAATTTCTTCCGGCTCGCCAGCGTGGTTACTACCGCGAATACACCGTTCGAACGCCAGGAGAAAGTAGCCGCGGTGCGCGGCGTATTGTGTGCGGTGGCCAGCAGCCACGTGCTCCAGACGCCTGCTTTTACACCGACGACCACTATGCAAGCTTTCGCCAGATCGTTCAATGAGCGCGATCGTAAGAGCTGGTTTTGACAGTTTGAGTTGATTTTATCGTTAGCATGTTTTTAGAAAGAGAAGCGAAGATGGACACACCACTTCGTACTGTGAGGCCGAACATTGTTCAATCCATACGCGCATTTCGCGTACCGGAATTACAAGGCGCGGCGACCGCACTCGGTCAGCACTTCCTTTATGCCAACCTGAGCAGCGCTCAGAGCAAACAGGATGTGCTGGATATGATCGCGGCCCAGTACACATTTCCAGCGCATTTCGGCAAAAATTTCGATGCGCTTTTTGATTGCATGACCGACCTTGTTCACAAGTCAGGCCAGCAACCGGGCTTCATCGTGGTGCTGGAACAAATTCCGGCCAACGCAAAGTTCGACAAAGAGGCGCGGGAGCAACTGCTCGACATCTTCAGGGATGCGGCGGACTATTGGGCGGATCGAAAGATACCGTTCCGATGTTTCTATTCTTTTCTGTAGCCCGCTCCCCAGACATTGGCCAAGGGGATCGGGCAAATGAGGCCCAGCATGCATTGGAAAACGGTGGCGAAGTGATGCCAACCGACAAACTCATCGACGTGTCACCACTGGCACTTCGCATGAGCAGCCCGTTCAACGCGGGCTATTGGTTGGCGGCGGCTTAGGCCCTTTCGCCAGCGCCCGTGAAGTGCCTTAACGGCACGCTTGCTCAAAAAGCCCGCTTCATGCGGGCTTTTTCATGGTCGACACTCAAGCAGCAACCGACAGGGCTTGCACCAGCGCAACGTACTCTGGCACCGAAACTTCCTCAGCGCGACGCTGAACATTGAATTGGCCTGTAAATCCTCGCGCCTGCAGCCACTGTCCCAAAGAATGTCGCATTAATTTTCGCCGTTGACTAAACGCCACCTGCACGACCTCGCTCAGCAGCTTGACATCGAGGACGGCCGGCTCAGCATGCGGCACCATGCGCACAATGGCGCTGTTCACGCGGGGGGGCGGGTCAAAGGAGTGGGGCGGCACCAAGAGAACGTTTTCCATGGCGTAGCGCCACTGCAGCATCACGCTCAATCGCCCATAGTCAGCGCTGCATGGCTTGGCCACCATGCGGTCAACGACTTCTTTTTGCAGCATGAAATGCTGGTCTTCAATCACCGCGACAGCGTCGAGCAAATGAAAGAGGATAGGCGTGGATATGTTGTAGGGGAGATTGCCAACCACGCGTATTTTGCTTGGCGGCTGTGCCGGGCTGCCCATGCTTTTGGCGAGCACAGGAAAGTCAACTTTGAGCACGTCGGCCTCGACTACCTTGAGCTGCGGGTGGGACTGAAGCTGGCGCGCAAGGTCGCGGTCCAACTCGATCACGGTCAGGTGGCCGAGGCGCTCAACCAACGGCTGCGTCATAGCCGCCAGGCCCGGTCCGATCTCCACCATAAGCTCACCCGCCGTGGGGTCAATTGCCTGAATGATGTCTTCAATGATCCCGCGGTCCGTCAGGAAGTGCTGGCCAAAGCGTTTGCGCGCCACATGCTTCATTGGCAGCCAGTGTCCGAATCCAAAAGCACAAGGGCCTCTTGCTCACTGCTCATTGCGCAGTTCCACATAAGCCCGTCCGCGCACCTCTTGCTGCCACAGAATAAAGGCCTCTTCTATTTTTTTCTCACGCACCTGGTTGCGGGCTAGCTCGCGCTGCTCACGTTCAGACAATGGCGCTTCTCGGCGCGCCATCACCTGGAGCAGGTGAACGCCAAAACGAGAGGACAACGGATCGGCAATTTGGCCGGGCGCCAGCTGGTTCATAACCTGCTCGAATTCGGGCACAAACATACCGGCTGAAGCCCAGCCTAAATCGCCGCCATCCTTGGCCGAGTCATCCTGGCTGTTCTCTCTGGCGAGCAAGGCAAAATCAGCCTGTCCCGCCACAATGCGACGCTTGAACTCAAGCAATTTGGCCGTGGCATTGGCCTCGTTAAACTGCGGGCCGGCCTTGAACAAGATATGACGGGCACGCGTCTGAATCACCGTCAAGGCCGCCGCATCGCGCGACTTCTTGACCAACTGAAGCACGTGAAAACCTGCCCCGCTGCGCAAGGGGCCAGCCAGTGCGCCTTCCTTCAGGTCCCGAACGGCGTCAGCGAACAAGCTCGGCAGGCGCTCAACCGGTCGAAGGCCCAAGTCGCCGCCGGCAGCACGGTCCGGCGCATCGGAGACTTCAGCAGCAACACTTGCAAAGGCTTCACCGGCTCGCACTCGCTCGAGCGTGCGCCGGGCTTTGGCCTGCAGCGCGCTGATTTGTTCGGCGGTGGCGCTCTCGGGCACGGCTACCAAAATCTGTGAGAGCTGAATACGTTCAGGCTCGGCGCCCGCCTGTGCCTGACGATCTCTGAAAAACTGATCGATGTCCTGCTCGCTGACCTTGACGCGTGAGTCAACTTCCCGCTCGCGCAATCGCACCAGCGTCAACTCGTCACGCACATCGGCGCGAAAACGGGCGTAATCAACACCGTCAGCGCTGAGCCTACGTTTTAACTCTTCTAGGGAGACCTGGTTTTGCAGCGCTACGTTGTCAACCGCCTGGTTGACAGCCGCGTCATCGGGTACAACGCCGAGCTCCTTGGCCAGTTGCAGCTGGGCTCGCTCAATGATCAAGCGCTCAAGCACCTCACGCGCCAACTGGTTTCGCGGCGGCACATTACCCTGGCGCGACAGCTGCTGCTGAACGCGCACCAAGCGCGACTCCAATTCGTTGTTTGTGATCGGTGTGGAGTTGACGATGGCAACGATAAAGTCAGCAGCGCTGGGCGCACGCTGGCTCTGCGCAACCGCTGGCCAAACGCACAAGCTCAGGCACATGACAGCCAACAGCATGCGCAGATGCAAAGCTTGGGCGGGTGAAGAAAATGAAAATCTAGTCATAGTTGGTAAAGCGGCTGGGGGTCGTCTGTGTGTTGCGCAGATTCTGGTACTGCGGGATATTGGTGCGCAAAGTGCCCAAAGGATTGTTGCCCAGATAGGAAAGGCCAACGAACTCAATCTGGAACATGATTTGGGTATTGGACGTGGTGCGGCTCGTGTAGGTGCGCTGCAAAACAGCGCGCCCAATCCAGCAACAGCCATCGTATTCAAAGCCGTACAAGGCGTCGACCATGCGCCGCTCGACCAGGTTGAAGTTCATACGGCCGACGCTGTACCAGCGCCTGCCGCCCTGACCCAGGCCGGGGCCCAAAGCTTCCCCCTTGTCACCCCAGAGGTCATTCACAGGCCATTGCCAGCCGACGTTAATCATCTCACTGGCCGCCCTCTCGCGCTGGTAAGCCAGGGTCGCCAACCGGTAATTGCTTGGGCTGTAACGCGCTGCCAAGGTACTGCGCTGCGACTCTTTGATCTCGGGGTTGTACTGCGCTGTGGCGTCGATGGACCACGACTTTGTCCACTTGACAGAGCCGCCAACCAGCACGTCACTCCATAACTGGGTAACCGGAGCGCCGTTCTGCGTCAGCGTGACGCGCTGGTCTTCAAACCGAATCCTTTGGGCCGCCCCGACCCGCGCCACCTCTGCACCATTGGCATCGTCGATCAGGCGCGAAGTCAAACCCAACGTTAACAAATTGGCATCTGAGATCTTGTCGTTACCGACAAAGGCGTTTTCCGTAAAGACGGTCGCGACATTAAAGCCGCCGTCACCCGAATCGTAATTGGGTATATTTTTTTGGTTGCGGTACGGGGTGCGTACATAAAAAGCTCGCGGTTCCAGCGTCTGAATGAACGCGCGCCCGAAAAGATTCTCGTCGCGCTCGAACTGAAGCCCGCCATCCAGACTGAAGGTCGGCACCACGCGCGAGGCCGACAAGCTGCCGCCGGTGCTGGCATGCGCAGTTTCAAACTGGTAACTGGTGGCATTGAGCAACAGCTTGGGCGTGATGTAGCCGGCCGGCCAGCTCCAAGGTCGGCTGATCTGCCCGCGGGTAAAAATGCGCTGCGCATTGGGCTGGCTGGTATTGCCTAAGGCCGAGAACTGGGTGAGGTCACCGTCTACCGTCCAGTTGAGTCCGGACAAGCCGCCCAGCCGCTCGTTACTGCGGCCGTAGCGTGTGGTCAGCTGGGGCAATCGATCGTAGGGCGGCACGATGGGAGAAGTGGGGTCGCTCAGCGTTTGCCAGTGTTGCACCAACAGCCCGCTGCTCCAGCCATTGCGAGCCCAGCTCAGCCTCAAGTCATTGGGCAGCAAGCGCTGCGTCAGCACACCATTGGCGCCGGGAAAGTCACGCCAGTAATTAAAGTCACTGACTCTGTTGAGATTCAGACCCAGGCCGACACCGCCGATAGCCGGAACGCCGGTCTGCACGGTGGTGTTGTGCTGCAACGAATAAGACCAGCGCTCTTGATCACGCAGCTTGTCGGATGGCATGTAGTTTGCGCGCAAATTCCCGCTGTAGCTTGGCTCCAGATAGCGGATCTCGTTGACAAGGTTGACGCCGCGCTTGGTCATGTAAGTGGGCGTCACCGTAGCATCGCGATTGGGCGCAATGTCAAAGTAATACGGCACCGTGACGGACACACCGCTGGTGGAGTCCAGCGTATAGGTTGGCGAAAGAACGCCGGACTTGCGTTTACTGCTGAGCGGAAAACTCAGCGTGCCGGGCCAATGGAGTAGGGGCACATCCTGGAAGCGCACCGTGGCGCCGGTGATCTCGCCGACTTCGGTCTCAAAGTTAAAGTAGAAACGCTGGCCGCGCAGCTGCCAGGCTGGTAGCCAGCTGGCCTCGTTGTCACGCTCACAGGTGGTGTAGCTGCCCTGCCACGCAAACATACGCTTTTCACTGACAAAATCAGCCCGCTGGGCCTCCCCGTTCCCACCTGACACGAAGCGATAACCGGGCCTCGTAAATGTGCCCTCGAAACTGTCCAGCTTGAGTTCCAGCGCCGGGCCCCAGTACTGGTTGCCGGCATTACCCACGCGCACATTGCCGCGCGACTTCAGCAAGTCATCGGGCTGGAAATACTCTATACGGTCAGCGCGCAGTGCCGTCTTGCCGCGACGCATCTCAGCGTTACCCTCAACCAGGCTGTCAAGCTCGGGGCGGCCGCTGATTTGATCGCCAAAGACGAAGGTTGGCACCTCGTTGCCCGGGCCCACCGCCGGCGTCTCCTTCAGCAACGGCGTGCGTTTTAAGGGCGCGCGTAAGCCCCCGGCAAGCGGCTCGGGCGGCAGGCTTTGGGCCCACAGGCAAGCGCTCGGCAGCAAGACCAGGCCGACCAGACGCAGTGCCGCCCAAGGCGCGGCGACAATAGTGAAAGAGCGAGACGCACAATGCATCGTGAATGTGAGATAAACCCGGTTTGTCGATTTCCAACTGATTATCCATGACCCCCTCTTCTGCCAACCCTGACAGCACCGCGGATATCGTTTGGAGCGACCCAGCACGGGCCGCCCTCTTCGCCCAATGGCTAAGCGTCACCAGTGCGGCCTGCCAGCTTGCGCCAGCCACGCTGCGACTGGCCTCAGCCGACGCCAGCTTCAGGCGCTACTTTCGCGTTGATCGCGTTGACCAAAGCATGGGCAGCTGCATCATCATGGACGCGCCACCGGCGCTCGAAGACTGCGCGCCCTTCGTCAAAATTGCAGCACTAATGACCGAAGCCGGGCTGAACGCGCCGCGCGTGCTGGCATGGGACGAAGCGCAAGGCTTCATGCTGCTCAGTGACCTGGGCTCGCAGACCATGATGCAGGTGATCCAGCTGCAAACGCCACTGCAGCCCTTCCCCTCCTCCGGCTCAACGGTTCACCAGATGTACATGGACGCGGTGGACGCGCTGATTGCCTGGCAACTCTCGTCACGCCCGGGCGTCTTGCCGGCCTATGACGATGCCCTGCTGTCGCGCGAACTGCAACTTTTTCCCGACTGGTACATCGCCAAGCACCGCGGCATCACGTTGGACGCAGGCCTGCAGGAAAAACTGGCCGGCTTCTTTTCGCAAATTAAGGACAGCAACTTAAATTCGCTGGGCGGCGCCCGCGTCTTCGTGCACCGCGACTTCATGCCACGGAACTTGATGGCCCCCACGCTCGTCGCTGCGCGTACTGCGCTGCCCCCCGAGGGGGCTGTCCCTCCTTGGGGCGGCCCGGCGGCGGGACTGATGGCCCCCACCGTAGACCCGGCCGATTCTTTGCCGTCCTCCAGGCTTGGGGTACTGGATTTCCAGGACGCGGTTTATGGCCCAATTACGTACGACATCGCCAGCCTGATGCGTGACGCTTTCCTCAGCTGGGACGAGGAATTTGTGCTGGACATCACCATACGCTACTGGCAAAAAGCACGCGCGACCGGCTTGCCAGTGGGTGACGACTTTGGCGAGTTTTACCGCGCCGTGGAATGGATGGGCTTGCAACGCCACCTGAAAATCCTCGGCATTTTTGCGCGGCTCACGCTGCGCGACGGCAAGCCGCATTACTTGGCCGACACGCCGCGATTCATCAAGTACGCGCGCAGCACAGCTTCGCGTTACCGGCAGCTTGGTCCCCTGATGGTGCTGCTCGACGAGATCGAGGGCAATGAAACCCGCGTGGGCTACACGTTTTGAGTGCCCGCTTTTTTGCCGATGTGACGATGGCCGCCGGCGCCGCGCTCAGCCTGCCCGAAGGCACGGCGCGCCACGTGCAGGTGCTGCGCCTGCAACCGGGCCACGAGATCACTCTATTCAACGGCCGGGGTGGCGAGTGGGACGCCACCATCACCCGCATGGGCCGCAGCGATGTCGAGGTGACACTGGGCGCACACCGCAGTGATGAGCGCGAAGCAGGCCGCGCCGTGCAGTTGGCACTGGGCATGCCGGCCAACGAACGCATGGACTGGCTGGTCGAGAAAGCCACTGAGCTGGGCGTGGCCGGCCTGCAGCCGCTGCACACCAGCCGCAGCGTGTTGCGCTTGGCGGGCGAGCGGGCCGACAAAAAACAAAAGCACTGGCAGTCCGTGGCGGTGGCCGCTTGCGAGCAGTGCGGCGGCAACCTTGTGCCCGCCGTGGCGCCTGTGCAAGACCTCGGGGCATGGCTCAAGTCCTTGTCCCCGGTCGACCTGAAAGCTCCGGCACTGCGCTGCCTGCTGTCGCTGGCCGATGGCAACATGCCGCTGGGCCAGGCCTTGGCGCGCGTGCCAACAGCGGCGCCGGTGATATTTTTAAGCGGCCCCGAAGGCGGGCTGAGTCCGGCCGAAGAGGCGCTGGCCGCAGCCCATGGTTTTGTGCCCGTCACCCTGGGCGCACGCGTGCTGCGCGCAGAAACTGCCGCGCTGGCGGCACTGTTGATGGCGTTGCAGCTTTGAAGTCAAGCCTCTGCAGACAGTTGTCCAATCAAAAATAAAACATATGAATAAAAATCTCTGGCTTCTCACGCTGTGCCAAGGGCTTTTCCTGACCAACAACGTGACCTTCATCGCCATCAACGGCCTGGTTGGGCTGAGCTTGGCGCCGCTGGGTTGGATGGCGACCTTACCAGTGATGGGCTATGTGGTCGGCGGTGCGCTTTCCACCGGGCCGGTGGCGCGTACCCAACAACGCTTTGGTCGCAAAACCTCTTTCCAGCTCGGGCTGCTGGTAGGCCTGGCCTCGGCCCTGCTGTGCGCCTGGGCCGCCTACAGCAGCCAGTTCTGGCTTCTGGTGACCGCCACCCTGGTGGCTGGTTACTACAGCGCTAACGCTCAGCTTTATCGCTTTGCGGCCGCTGAGCTGGCAGCACCCGCCTTCAAGGAAAAGGCCATCTCGCTGGTGATGGCCGGCGGGCTGCTGGGTGCGATTGCCGGGCCCAACCTGGCCGCCGCCACGCGCAGTTTGACCACTGTGCCTTTTGCCGGCGCCTACCTGGCGCTGGCCGGCGTGGCCCTGCTGGCCATGCTGCTGCTGGCCGTCATCGACTTTCCGCCGGCCCCGCCCAAAGGGCCGGCCAGCGCGGGCGGCCGCCCTTTGAGCTTGATCATGCGCCAGCCGGTCTTCATCGTGGCGGCATCGGCCGGTGCGCTCGGTTACGGCGTGATGAACCTGTTAATGGCCTCCACACCAATTGCGATGCAGCTCTGCGGCCTGCCATTTTCAGACACGGCGCTGGTGCTGGAGGGGCATGTGATCGGCATGTTTGCGCCTGGTTTTTTCACCGGCCACCTGATCAAGAAATTCGGCGCCCTGCCCATCATGGCCGTCGGACTGGCGCTCAATGCGG
>Ga0214921_10004699_pt1 | contig 19876 bp, 17 predicted proteins | sample LL1505_MetaG_FD_177992 | JGI IMG/M metagenome (GOLD analysis project Ga0214921, IMG submission 177992) | Freshwater microbial communities from Lake Lanier, Atlanta, Georgia, United States - LL-1505 | ecosystem: Environmental > Aquatic > Freshwater > Lake | place: USA: Georgia | collected...
AAACAGGTTCTTTTACCGCAGCCCAACTAAATACTCTGCTTGCAGGTGTGGATACTCAAATAAGCACTGCCAGCACTAAAGCCAACCAAGCCCTTGTTGCGGCTGGTAAGCCTGCTAAGACTTTTACGGCGGCTCTTACATCAGGTTCTGGTATAACTGTAGGTACTACTGGTACTACTGGTACTACTGGTACTACTGGTACTACTGGTACTACTGGTACTACTGGTACTACTGGTACTACTGGTACTCTGTAACTTAATAAATATTAACGGCAAAATTGAATTCAACCTCTAACTTTTGAACTTGACGAATCAAATATTAGTGGTCTGAATTCATAATTTACTTCATTGATGGCCAAAGGTAGGTTCTTATTATTTCTCTCCTTGGCTTTATCAATCCTACTTTTAACTGGTTGTGGTCATACGCCTGTAACTAGAACAGTTTTTGATGCAATTCCTAGTTTTAATAAAACGGTAGATCGATTTAGTACAAATCCTAATTTACGTTACTTACGTATTACAGTTAAAAATCAGTCCATCTTCATGGTCCTTGGCTATACTGAAAAAAATTCAGTAGGTGATGTTGAAGTTTGGTACAGTAGCACTGGTGAAGTAATCCGTTTACAAAACGGACGAATTATTGGCACAGTTGGTTTAGAAACTGACTGGTTAAACGTTATTTACCTCTCCCTTCCTTCTTGGAACTCTTTAGCCAACAACCCTAAAGCCCTATATCAACGGCAACGTGACCAAATGCCAGGGTATCGATTTGGTATTGTAGAATCAATATCTATCTACCCAACATCACCTCCGACCAATTCAAAAATCGTGAATACTCTAGCAAATCAATTTCGCTGGTATGAAGAAGTTACTCTTAATACTGATAATAAATTACCGTCAGCTCGTTATGCCGTCCAGAATCGAGATGGTGTGTTGCGCATCGCTTATGGGGAACAATGCCTAACTGAAAATTTCTGCCTATCCTGGCAGTTATGGCCTGTATCAAAATAGCGATTCGAATGTTTAGAATACTATTTATTATTCTAGTCCTTTGGAGCGGCGCCCTTTTTGCTGTTGAGCCCAGCCTAAAATCCATACCGATTAACAATGAACGTTTAAGTGATTGGCTTTTGCGTCAAAATTTAACTTCTGACTCGTATCTTTCAGGAGTGGCTTGGGTCGTGCCTGAAACGCGCCTTGCTCAAGGTGATCATAAAAGAAAGCTTCTTGAAAAATTAGATTACTCTGAAAATGTTTCATCTACCTTAAAAGAGAACCTGTATACATTGATTAAATCTTTACCTGTCACTGGCAGAGTCCCAATTCCCAATCCAGATCCACGCTGGCTTCAAGCACATCCTAAAGAGGACCCAGTGCTTTCTGCTACGCATTCAGTTGTATTACCGACTCGCCCAAGTAAAGTCATCATTATTCAAAACGATGGTCAGCCGTGTATTTTGCCGCACCTGGCTGGCCAAGAAGCTCGCAGTTATGTGTTGGCTTGTGATCCTAAAAACTTTGAGCGTATCGACTATATTTGGATTATTCAACCCAATGGCACTATTCGTCAAATTGGTGTCGCTAATTGGAATATCCAGGCCCAAGATGAATTGGCACCTGGATCCATCGTGTGGGCACCATTTAGGGGTACGGGCTGGTCGGATCAATTTTCATCCATGTTTGCAAAACTTCTCTCAACACAGGGCTTTAATACCTTTTTAGATAAGGGCCAAGTAGCAGTAAATCAATCTGCATTCATCAATCGAACGAGTAGGCCTGCCAGAGATGCTGAAATTACTGCGAGTGACTGGGGCACAATTGGGCTATTACAGACCCCTTCTGCTCGAATGTCTAAAGCCGGAGAAGCACGCTTCAACTATAGTAATGTATATCCTTATGATCGCTATAATATTTTCTTTCAGCCTCTGGATTCTTTAGAGTTTGGGTTTCGTTATACGAATATTACTAACCAACTGTATGGCCCCGCTGAGCTTTCAGGTAGTCAAACCTACAAAGATAAAAGTCTTGATTTTAAAGCCCGCCTAATTGAAGAGACGGCAATTATTCCACAAATTGCAGTTGGAATGATCGACCTTACCGGGACAGGATTTTTCTCAAGTGAGTACTTAGTAGCAAATAAGCGCTTTGGCAATTTTGACTGGAGTATGGGGCTTGGCTGGGGTTATTTAGGCTCAAGTAGCAACATCACCAATCCAGCTTCAATGCTATTCGGTAAAAGCTTTAACACGCGGCAAGCTGATGTTGGGCAAGGTGGAACAATACCCACCGGAGTGTACTTTAGAGGTAATACAGCAGCCTTTGGTGGGGTTCAATATCACACTCCTTTTAATAAGTGGTTATTCAAATTAGAATACGATGGCAATAATTATCAACAGGAACCGTTCAGTTATAAACCAACTCAGAAGACTCCTATAAATGCTGGTGTAATTTACCGCTATACCAATACTGTCGACTTTTCAATGGGATTAGAACGCGGTAATACCTTTATGCTAGGAATTACTTTACATACCCCACTCAATAAGCTAAATACTCCAAAAATATCTGATCCGCCTGCGCTTGAAGTTTTTAGATCACGGCCAAGCACTGAACCAAACTGGTTAGCCATCGCCACAGATATGACTACCTATAGTGGTTGGTCCGTTCGTCAAATTGCTCAAGACGGAAAGACTCTCCATGTAGTTATCGATAGTGCTTATGGAGCGCATTTTAATGACCGCTTAGAACGAGTAATAGCAATCCTTCATCGGAATGCTCCCGCCGTAGTTGAAGAATTTTCATTGGTGTTTATTGAACGGGGAATGCCAATGACCCAGCGAATAATTACTCGTGAACCTTGGGTAAAAAACTCTTTAGAGTTGCCCGTACCCGATGATTCATTCCAAACCACCCCGTTCATTTATGCAACTGAGCCGAAATCCCCCCCAATTGAAAATCCACTTTGGGAGTCTGATCAAGCCTCATTTGGATATTCAATTATCCCGACCTGGCAGCAAAACTTGGGTGGCCCCGATGGTTTTATTTTATTTAGGGGAGGTGTTTCAGCCCCTATGATAATTAGGCTGTCTGAAGATACCTTAATTACTGGTGGCCTGAGTATTGGTTTATTCGATAACTATGGCAAGTTTAAGTACACAGCGCCAAGTAATCTGCCGCGAGTACGTACCTTTTTGAGAGAGTATATGACCACCTCTCAAGTGTATCTCCCTAATCTACAAATTACTCATTCTGGAAAGCTAGCAAGTGATCAATACTATAGTTTTTATGGTGGTTATCTCGAAAGCATGTTTGCTGGTGCCGGCGCTGAATGGCTTTACCGCCCTTGGCATAGTCCTTTAGCCTTTGGTATCGATATTAACCAAGTTCAGCAACGAAGCTTTGAGCAAGATTTGAGTTTTGATAATGCAGGGACACAAACCGGTTACAGGGTAGCTACAGGACATGCTAGAGCATATTGGGATACTGGCTGGGAGTCAGTTAATGTTAAGCTTAGTGTTGGGCGGTATCTTGCTGGGGATATTGGAGCTACCGTTAATGTCGGTAGAGCTTTTGATAATGGCGTGACACTTGGGGCCTGGGTCACAAAAACGAATGTATCGGCTGAAAAGTTTGGTGAAGGATCTTTTGATAAAGGCATCTACCTAACTATCCCATTTGACGTAATGACCTCTACCCGAGGCTCAGGAGTGGCTAACTTGGTTTATCAACCATTAACGCGAGATGGTGGTTCGCAATTAAACCGAAGTTTGAGCTTATATGATGCAACGAATGCAAGAAATAAGCGCCAAACCAGCTTTTTCCCAGCAGACATGTTTAGCACCAAGTAATTTGTGCTAAAAGAGATTCTCTATTTTTTGCGAAAAGTATTCATCCAGGGGGAGCTTCAATCCTCTGAGTGTTAAATTTCAATATGGTTTATGCAGGGCAATATCTTCCTACTAATTTTCCAATCTTTAAATAAAGAGCACTCTCCTTGAAGAGGTAAAAACTCTCTGCTAAATTGATGAGGGAGTTTTATTTTTATACTTACCCTCTACCGAATATCCCTATCTGTTTAAACTATCAGTTCAAACTAATTGCTTCACTAAAAAATCAATAATATCGTCTAACTGCTCGCCAGCTGGATCAGTATGTCCGCCAGAGTATTTCTTAAGAATCTTATTTTTACTTGCAATCAACTCAAATAATTCAACTTGCCCCTGCTGCGTAAAAATAGCATCTTCCGTTTTGATCTGAAACAAAACAGGTATTTGCGTTTTTTTAGCATCTGCTATTAACCGCTCACTTGGAGATCGACAAATACCCCACATACCAAGAGACGCAGCTTTGATCCTTGAGTCTTTAGTAACTAATGGTAAGCCATAAGCTGTTCCCATAGAGATACCATACCAGCCAATTTTTTCTGAATTAACCTCTGGCATTACACATAATTCATCTATCGTTGCCTGCCAATCTGCAACCATTGGATCAACACTCAAACCAGAACTCCATAAATCACGGAACTCTTGACGAACCACTAGTCCATCAGAGAAAATTTCTCGGCGCTCGCCGTGCACTGGACCATCGATTGCAGCTACGACAAAATGATACTTTTGAATGAGTGGCTCCATGGCATCAATGACTAACTGCGATCGCTTGTGCCCACTACCACCATGGCCAACTAAAACAAGTGGGCGTGGTTCAGAGATGTTTTCCCGATGCCAGACGGATACTGGTACTCGCCGTCCCGCTACAGTCAGCATCAGATCCTTTGAAATCACTGTATTTTGATTGTGCATAAACCTATCGTTTACCCTTAATTGACTATTTATAAAGAACTATTATTATCAATCATTCTATAAGTAGTCTTTTAAAAACCGCTACTTTATTTACATCAGATTAATAAAAACTTGCAACTAACTAGAGGATATATCGTATGACCGCAGTTAAAGAGTATGAAATGAAAATGATTGAAGTTACGCCAGAGCAAATGGATAAAAGAGTTGCTCGCTATGACAAACTAGAATACCCACCTGATCGATATCCAGACAGTCTACTTCCTGGGCATGAGCGCCGCAATTATTTGGTAGTAGGAACTGGCCTCATTGTTGATGGTGGCAAAGATCCTATGTCGGCTATTCCAATTTCTGAGGGGTTTCAAATGTCCTATGTCGAGGCAAAGCCGGGTAATGGCCCCATGCTCCACAATCACGACACCAATGAAACTTTTGTCGCTATCAAAGGGCAATGGCGCGTTATTTGGGGAGTCGGGGAAAAGCATTCTGTTGACTTAAACCCCCTTGATGTTTGCTCAGTTCCCCCATTTGTGCCACGTCGCTTTATCAATCTAACCCCTGGTGAAGGACGTGAAGAAGGTCTTTTACTGACAGTACAACCCGGTAATGTTGCAAAAGTCGAGTACATGTAATTATCTTGGGTGATTGATTTAACTGAGTCATTTAAATAAGTCTTCACCAAATTAACTAAATTATTTCGGAGAAAATCCTTATGCGCTTGCAACAACTTGTATTGAGCCTTTTAACTATCGTCATGAGTTGGATGTGTATCTTCTCAACCCATGCTCAAGATTGGCCCAATAATTCCATTCGCCTACTCATCCCCTTTGCACCTGGCGGAGGAGTCGACGGTGCAGGTCGTATTCTTGCAAGAGCGCTTGAGGAGGATTTGAAGGTATCAGTCATTGTTGAAAATCGTGCCGGCGCAAATGGCACTATCGCAATGAATGTTCTACGCCAATCGAAACCGGATGGATATACTCTTTCTATGGTTTCTACGGGTGCACTTGATGTGGATGTATGGTTAATGACCTTACCATATGACCCGGCGAAAGACTTTACGTACTTAGCTCCGATGGTGAAATTTCCTTTTTATCTCTCAGTTATACCCTCTTCTGGCATCAAAACAGTTGGCGATTTAATTGCAAGAGCCAAGGCAAATCCCGGCACCGTTAGCTATAGCACCCCTGGCGTTGGTAATGGCATCCATCTCGCATCCGCTCTCTTGAGCCAGATGACAGGCACTACCATGACGCACGTCCCCTATAAAGGAGCAGGTCCTGCTGCCGTTGCACTACTTGGCGGCGAAGTTACTTTTACTTTTGGCTCCGGTCCTTCAATTCTAGGTCAAGTAGATGCAGGTAAAGTAATTGTTTTAGGCGTCTCATCTATCGACCGCGTTCCCAATCGTCAAAATTTTCCAACTCTCAATGAGCTAGGTTTTAAAGGTTATGAGTCGAACTCTCTGGGTGGCGTAGTCGGTCCTGCAGGATTGCCTCCTGCAGTTTCAGCAAAAATATCGCAAACTATCCAACGAATTGTTAATACAAAAGATATGCAGGATAAAATCTTAGCTGCCGGCATGGTACCACTGCTTGGAACAGGAAAAGATTTTGAGGCAATGATCACAAAAGATCGTATCAAATATGGTGCGCTAATTAAAGAAATGGATATTAAATAAAGTTTTTCAATAGCCATCCGTGATTGGATAGATTTGATGATACGTTTTAATTATCAAAATCAACTTCGATATGAACTCAGATGTTTAACCCAATAGTCAGTGCGGCTTTACGTACTGACTCCCATGTGTCAGCTGGTATTTCAATACCAATCTTTTCTCTACTCATTTTAGTTTGATATTCTGGCTCTCCAGGCATCATCACCTGAGAAAATCCTTTAGCTGGTTTAATCGCTTTAATTTTGCCAATCGATTTCGATAAGGCATCCTCATATGCAGTCATTGGCCTAAATAAATCGGCTCGAAGAGCGAAGATAAAAATACCACTGCGTGCCGTCACTCCAGGAAAGGCATCACACCCGGCCAAGGGACCACTCATCATCTCGGCAATAATAGCTAGGGCATATCCCTTATGACCGCCAAAGGGCACCATAAAGCCCCCTTCAAAAAAATCCTGGGGATTCGTTGAGGGATTTCCATTTTTATCCATTAAGGTATCAGGCGGTAAAGATTGATGCGTAGCTTTAGCAACTTTAATTTTTCCAGCGGCAATCGCTGAAGTGGCAAAGTCTAGAGTTACCGCTGGACCATCTCTATTTGGCAAAGAAAAGGCCATTGGATTAGTCCCTAAAATGGGTGCAGCGCCGCCGTAAGGAGCAGTCATCGGACGATCAACTGTGCCAATCGTCATAAACATAACTACACCTTGATCACTCGCACGTTCCGTAAAGGCTGCTAATCTTCCTGTATGAGCCGCCTGCACTACGGATACCGCAGCCACACCCTGACTCTTGGCCTTGGCAATGGCTACATCCGTAGCCATATTTCCAACGACTTGTCCAAACGACCAATTACCTGAAATCAACGCGCTTACGGGACTCTCTTGCAAGATTTCTGGCGTGGCACTAGGCACAATTTCACCATTTTTAATGTTCTCTAAATACTCTGGGATCCTTAAAATACCGTGCGAATCGTGGCCAGCCAAATTATTTGCAATCAAAACATCAGCAACCTGCGATGCATGATCATCTGTTGCACCAGCCGTTCGGAAAATTAACTGGGTTAGTTCATGTAGTTTATCTTTATGGATATTTGGCATAGTATTTTCCGTTGAATATGAATGTACTTATAATAAGCCAAATCATTAAGAAGCCATCTTAGAATTCCGAATTTGACCTCATCAACACAGATGATAGATAATTAGCTACTACTATAATAAAAATCACATTGGAGAATAGTCATGCAGCAAAAACCATTCAAATTTGTTAAGCTTTTCTGTCAAGCAATGCTTTTTTTCTTGACTCTTCAAATGAATCTTAGCTTTTCTCAAACCCCCTTTCCAAGTAAACCCGTCACATTAATAGTTCCCTTCCCTCCAGGTGGGGCTGCAGAACAACCTTCACGCGTTATTTCTCAAGCATTACTCAGTGTTTGGAATCAGGCTACTGTAGTCATGTCTAAGCCGGGTGCCGGTGGGGCTATTGGTGCCTCCATGGTAGCTAATGCTACTCCAGACGGCTATACATTAATGGCAACGAATCCCTCTTTATTGATACTGCCAGAAGCCGATCGTATGTTTAATCGGCCAGCACAGTTCGAACTTGCAAACTTCACGCCACTTGCGCTCCTTGTCGCAGACCCAATTGTTCTAGTGGTAAAAGGTGATGCGCCGTGGAAAACTTTCCAAGAATTCGCAAGCGATGCAAAAAATAAACCGAGTGAGTTTACCTATGGCTCATCCGGTGCTTATAGCGCCTCTCATCTACCAATCGAAATGCTTGCTAATGCAGCCAATATCAAACTCAAACATATTCCTTATTCAGGTGGGGGCCCTGCAATCTTAGCCCTTTTAGGAGGTCATATAGCCCTCACGGCTAGCTCTCCCGCAGCTGTCGCTACGCAAATAAAAGCCGGCACCCTGCGCCCCCTCGTAGTCACTGGCGCAAAACGCGTGGCAGCGCTACCTGATGTGCCAACTGCTCTTGAACTTGGCTATAAAGATGCTGAGTTTTACTTGTGGATTGGGTTATTTGGCCCAGCTAAAATGCCTGAGGCATTAGTTAAATCGATTCGAGCAGATATTAACAAAGCGGTTACTCAAGAAAACGGCTTTAATCAAAGCATGACTAAACTTGGCGCCGCTGCAGATTATCGGGACGGGCCAGCCTTTGCAGATTTTCTCAGCAAAGATCTTGCTAGAATTAAAGCAACGATCCAACGTATAGGCAAAGTTGATTAAATTATTAACCAACTTCTATGCCAAATAAAGCGCTCATTAAGAATGGTCTGCCTGTTTTAATTGGCGTTTCTGTCTTACTCAGTTTGAGTATGGGAATTCGCCAAAGTCTTGGCATATTTATGCCGCCACTTACCCAAGAAATTGATGTTTCGGTTTCTGGATTTACACTAGCAATCGCAGTTCAAAGCCTTTCTTGGGGAATTCTACAGCCATTTATTGGCGCTTGGGCTGTCAGACACGGCTTTAAATCACTCCTGATGATGGGAGCTTTTACGTATATCTGCGGTCTCATCATTCTAGGAACTGCTCAAGGTGGGTTCGCGGTTTTTATTGGGGCGGGCCTGATCATTGGCTTCGCCCTAGCATGCACCGGCTCGGCTATTGCTATGGCTGTTGCATCTCGCTCATCGCCACCAGCTATGCGAAGCATGATTTTAGGTGTTGTTTCAGCTGCTGGGTCAATCGGGACTTTAATCGCTGCCCCAATCGGTCAAGTACTCTCACAAACATATGGTTGGCGCTTTGGCATTTTAGGATTTGTCATTTTATTGTGCATCATGATTCCAGCAGCCTGGTTTGCAGGCCGAGTTGATCAACTACCCATGCCACCCTCTCCTATTAATGAAAATAATAATGCCAAAGAAATCGCTCTCATCGCTCTCAAATACCCACCTTTTTTAGTGATGACAATTGCTTATTTTGTTTGTGGCATGCAACTGGTTTTTATCACTACACACTTACCGTCTTATCTCGAAATTTGTGGGCTTGATCCAATGCTTAGTGCAAAAGCTCTTGGTGTAATTGGCGGGTTTAACGCCTTGGGTAGCTTATTCTTTGGTTGGATAGGCGGCAAATTCAATAAGCTTTTTATTTTAGGGATGATTTATATACTCCGATCGATTGGTATTGCAATTTACTTTTTCTCCTTTCCAAATCCAGAAAATACGTTGATATTCGCAGCCTTTATGGGATTTTTATGGCTTGGTGTAGCCCCCTTAGTGGCAGGCTCTATTAGCGAAACTTTCGGGGTCAAATGGCAGGCGATGTTAATGGGCGTCTCTTTTATGAGCCATCAATTAGGTAGTTTTATTGGAGCCTTTGGTGGAGGTCTTTTATATGATGCTCTAGGCTCTTATACACTAGCATGGCAAATTGGAGTTGGGGTTGGGCTTAGTGCGGGTATAACGCAACTCCTGTTTTCATTAACTAAACCAACCCAGACTCCGACGCTTGCAACAGCTTAGAATGATCTCCCAATTCAATGATCATATTCTATCTAGGCATGATGCATAAAAATGCTAACACTTTTATGCAGATAATTAGAACTTGATACTTTTTCCTGATCTATGCCTCTTTTGCAGCAATTCCACACTTCTATCAATGGTGTCTATGAAGGATAAATTATTTCTTTTCCGACATAAAAGACAACTCAGAAACCTGATGCAATTCGAAGAGCGGAATTTAAAAAGTCGCCTGTAATTAAATACTGGCGACTTTGTTAGAACTCCTCTAAAAACCAAAGAGAAATCATCTCGTTATTTAGGTTGGTAGCCTATTGATCTTACAATCTCACCAAAACGCGTATATTCTCTCTTAAAGATCGCTTCAAAATACTCTGGAGACTGAGCAATTCCAACTAACCCAAGCCCAGGTAAACGCTCAACCACTTCTGGTGACTCTACAGCGCCATTAATTGCCGCATTGAGTTTTTTAATGATCTCTGAAGGTGTATTCGCTGGAGCAGCAAATCCAAAATCACCATTTGCAACAAAGTTAGGGACAGTTTCAGAGACCGTTGGCACATTCGGATATTGACTGACTCGTGTCAGGTTAGTGACATTGAGCAAGGTCAGCTGATTCGCTTTAATAAAGGGCGTCATAGCAGATACGCCATCACCAGCAGCCATAATTTGTCCAGAAATTAAATCTGTAGCAATTTGCGTTGCACCTTTATAAGGTATATGCGTAAAGGTAATGCCTGCTCGCTTTGCTAAGTCTTCAAACCAGAGATGCGGGAACCCACCCTCACCATTGGATCCATAAGTTAACTTACCAGGATTAGCCTTTGCCCAAGAAATCAACTCAGGCAGTGTTTTAAATGGCACATTATTATTGGTTACTAGTACATTGAAGTTTCGAACCGATAATGCAACGCGTGCTAAATCCTTTGTGACGTCATAACCCAAGTTTTTAGTTGTATGTGGCTGAACAATAATAGTTCCTGATTGAACTGCCCCAATGGTATATCCATCGGGCTTTGCCTTCACTGTTGCAGCAGTTCCAATTCGTCCACCAGCGCCAACTACGTTCTCCACAATGATTGGCTGACCCAACCGGGCAGACATCCCAGTTTGCAATAACCGAACAGCAATATCTATCGTGTTTCCTGGTGGAAAGGGGACGATGACGCGGATTGGACGGTCAGGCCAATTAGATTGGGCGCGCACAAACATGGATGGTCCAACTATGGCACTTGCAGCAAGGCCCTTGATAACTGCTCTTCGTTGTTTTAGTTGATTCATTTCTCTCCTAATGTTGTTTAGTTACAAACTCGTCTTACGTATTTAATTCTTCACTGGCTCTGGTTTAACAACTTTCTGCAAAACCTTCATGACTTTTCCAGAATCTTCAGTAGTGTATTTTTTAAAGTCTGGGGCGTCTCGATAGTCTAACTGAAATCCGGCTTTTTGCATCCCCGTTATAAATTTTTCTGACTTGCTCATTTCTTGAATAGCGACTCGCAGTCGTTGAACAACATCGCTAGGAGTCCCAGCTGTTACAAATAAGCCATTCCACAAACTATATCTCACATCGATACCTAGCTCGTTTAGTGTTGGGGCATCCGGGACAAGGGTGTGACGCTTATCGGAAGTTACTGCTAAAACACGGATCTTGCCCGAACTTAACTGACCACTCAATGTCGCTGGATTAACGATAGTCGTATGTACCTCTCCGCCCAAAAGAGCCAGCACGCCTGGACCAACACCTTTGTATTGAATCTGGTTAAACGAAGTTTTTACCGCGTCACCAATTAATTCAAATGTCACATGGATTGGGCCCAAATTACCAGATGATGAATAATCAATCGAGTTAGGCTTTGCTTGCGCGGCTTTTACTAATTCTGCAGCAGTTTTAAAAGGTGAGTCAGATCTGACAACCAAATAAATGGGGTCGTTTGAAAGCATGGCCAAGGGCTCAAGCTGATTCATCTCATAAGAAGGCTTTCTAGCAGCTAACTTCTCTATATCCGGATACGTGACATTCGAGTTATTCGCCATAACTAAGTTGTAACCGTCTGGTGCAACTTTGGCAACATAGGAAGTACCAATCGAGCCGCCGGCACCCGTTTTATTAACAACGATCACAGGTTGCTTAAGAATCTCACCTAATGGCTCAGTTACTAGTCTGGCAACTAAATCGTTACCCCCACCCGGAGCAAAAGGAACAATAATATTGATTGGCTTATCAGGAAAACGATTCTGTGCTTGTGTAAAACATGCAAGCAACAAGAGATGAACTGTAACAATATGAAAAAAGAGTCCCTTTAATTTTTTCATAATTTGTATCCCTGTAAGTTGCATTTCGATACCATTGATAATGACGAGCATTGCTTATCTCCAATTTGTAAGTCTAGTTTCTCAAACACCCTAATTTAGCTACTTTACAGACTTATTCTAACTGATAATAATCAATTTTTCAGAGTATTTCTCAGTAAAAAATCAAGCAAAATCTCCTCTAAAACCCTATTACCCTGTCTTCTAATCGAGTACTCAGAGTTTGTATGATGTTCTTTTAATTTTAAGTGCATGATTATGAGCAGAAGTTTGAAGAAAAATCCTTTCTTTAGCCACTGTGGATGTCCTAGTGAAAAAAAAGATAAGAAAAGTTGGCATTCACGCTGGCGTACTCGCGAACGTCAGGCCTTTCGGAAATTATCAATCGAAACTATAGATACCCATCAAACAATCTTAAGAAATCAAGTGAGCTCTACTTGGATGATGGGTAAAGATGGTCGTTACTACTGGCCCATCTCTGAACAAAATCAAATAGCGCAAATACTTGCTCAAAGAAAAGGTAAGACTCAAGCAGAGTTGCAGAAGATAAAAGCTCGACTATTACACAGGTGGCGAGGCAAATAAAATAACAAGTCCTTAAAGAGTTTCGATACAAATTTGTAAAGATCTCTTGAATTGTCATACAATGATTTCACAAACATTTTATAAAGAGACAAGCTATGCGTACACGCCTAATTTCTATTCCAACAGATACTTTTCCACTCGATGGTGTTATGTATGAGCCAGGCAGTAAAGTCCTCGGTTCTGCACTGTACTTTCATGGCAATACGATGAATTTTTATACTGGCGCAGCGCGCTTCTTACCTGAAGCGATGTGCGCTTTGGGACTGGTTTTTGTGGCGTTTAATCGTCGTGGTCATGATATTTTATCGACTAGAGCCAGTCGGCAAGCTGTCGGTGGGGCTTATCAAACTGTTGCCGAATCTGTTGCAGATAATGCGTTCGCCGCAACGTGGATGAAAGAACAGGGTTATGCTAACCCCATTATTTTAGGCCATAGCTATGGCGGTATGTTATCTACTCAACACGTCGTTGATCACCCGGCTACACCTGCCCTCATTTTATTGTCAGCAGGGCGTGGTGGTATCGCTCAAGATACTACTGGAGGAACTGAAAAACTATTCGCTATGGATCGTCTTGAAGAACTCACCATTCAGGCCAAAGAATTGGTCGCTAAGGGGCGCGGGGAGGACTTAATGATGATGCCAGGATGGTGGTACATAACTAGTGCAACTAGTTTTTTAGATCGATTAGCCCATGTCCCAGATACAATCGCCTTGGCACCTAAAATTACTTGTCCTGTTTTGGCTATTCGCGGAGACTTGGAGGATGTGCACCGCTATCCAGCCGAAGAGTTTCAAGCGGCTTGCGGTCAGCATTGCCATGTAGAAATTATTCCTCATTGTGATCATTTTTATAATCAACGCGAGGATGCGGTAATTCAAGTGGTTGGTGACTGGCTCCAAAAACATATCTGATTTAAATAAGATAGGTTGCTATAGCACTCCGCTAGGCATTTTTTTACAAAGTTTTAGAGGTCTTCTTTCTGAAGTCTAATCATCTTTTTGCAAAAAAGAAAGTTAATCCTTTGCTATAAAAACGTACTTCTTTAACTCAAATTATGACATTATCATTCCAACGCGCCCCAAAGTTTGACCATTTCGAATGGCCTGATGCAGTGCCGGAATTTCGGCTAGAGAAACTGTTTGGGTAACAATTGGCTTGATTTTTTTATCTCGGATTAACTCTAAAGTACGGCCAATTTCAGCCAAAGTAACGTACCGAGCTGCATGTATCTCAAGCCCCCGGTGTAATAATCTCTGTGGGTCTACTAAAAAACTAGGATCTTTTTGATAAACACCCGCTGGACTTGACCCAACAATCACTAAACGCCCACCTATCGCTAAAGAGGCTAATGATTGCTCTAATGAATTCTTTGATCCGACAATATCGATTACTGCATCTACGCCGATGCCGTTAGTCGCGGTCATTACCTGCTCAGCAATCGCTCCTTTGGCTGCGTCAATCAATAGATCAGCACCAATTGTCTGGATAAAATCCATCTTGACTTGCCCAAGATCTGCAGCCAAGACGCGGGCCCCGCACAAACTTGCCATCTGAATCATGTGTATGCCAACTCCGCCAGCAGCACCAACTACTAAAACCGTATCACTTGGCTTTAATTTAGCCTCCTTAATACATGCATGATAGGGCGTAGCAATGGCATCCGAGCCAATTGCAGCGTCAATGTCCGAAACCCCATCAGGAATGGCGATCACGTTGCGCTCAGGTAAGGCAACATACTCTGCATAACCCCCGTCAGTAGCTTGTCCCACATTACCAATAGAGGCCAAGCATAAAGTTTCTCGGCCACTTCGACAATTGACGCACTGACCACAAGTCAAATAAAAATGATTCGTAACGCGTGTTCCAACAGTTACACTTCGTACTTGTGAACCCACCTCAACAATCCGACCAGCAATTTCATGCCCTGGGATTCTTGGGTATTGTTTTACTCTTCCTGGCGTAGCTAATAAATTGACCACTGTCAAACCAACTCCACAAGCGCTGACTTGAACCAAAACTTCACTTGGACCAATTTTAGGTTTAGGAACCTCTTTTAACTGCAAGTCCCCACCAAATTCTTCAATGACTAATGCCTGCATTCGACTCTCCTAAATCGCGAGTAATTACTCTAGCTCAATACCAAGCTTTCTTCCTAAAATACCCCATTTTTTTACATCTTCACTCATAATTGCAGCAAATTGCTGCGGAGTCGTCCCAACAGGCTCATTCCCGCCGTCTGTGATCGTCTTCACAATTTCCGGCTTCTTTAAAATAATTGCAATCTCTCTACTCAACTCATCCACGATTTCGGGCGGAGTCTTGGCCGGAGCTAAAACCCCATACCAAACAACCGAGTCGTAGCCAGCCAATCCTGATTCCGCAATAGTGGGAACTTCAGGAGCTAATAGAGAGCGCTTCACACCACCCGTAGCAATCATTTTTAAACGACCCGCCTTAACCATCGGTAAGGTAGTAAAAATATTTGCTAAAGCAAATTGAATTTCATTTTGAACTAATGCTAAGGTAATTGGGGCAACACCTTTGTAAGGTACATGAGTTGTTTTGATCCCAGCCATCGCATTCATTTGCTCAGTCATTAAATGCGGTGCACTCCCTTGACCAGATGAGCCGTAATTTAATTTATTAGGATTCGCTTTAGCGTACGCCACAAACTCCTTAAAATTATTGATTGGTAAGCTCGGGTTAATGAGCAATACTAATGGTGACTGAATAGTCAACGATACGGGTATAAAATCCTTGATCGGATCATAGGGTAATTTTTTAAATAACTCCGCGCTCATCGCATGCGTTGAAAAAACTGTTAGCAAGGTATAGCCATCTGGCTGGGCCTTAGCAACCGCATCTGTACCTACAATTCCAGAGGCTGCTGGGCGATTTTCAACAATGAAGGATTGTCCAAATTTCTCAGTCAAATGGGCACTCAATAAGCGTGCAATCGCATCTGATCCACCCCCTGGTGCAAGTGGCACAATCATCCGAACTGGGCGAACTGGATAAGTTGGAGAAGCTTTTGCAAATTGGATGGGTGCTAGTGAACTCAACATTACTGCCCCAACAGATTTTACAAATGGACGGCGTTTCATCAAAAATCCCCTAAACAACTACGATTAAAAAAGGTCAGGTTTTGAATTCCAAGAACTCATTACCCAACCAGTACATTTTAAAAATTCGATTAAATTTTTAGATTCAACAACTTGACCGCGTTAGCACCCAAAATGTTATACCGATCTTCATCAGTTAACTCAGGAGTATTCATGATATGCCCAACTGGATCTTCTTCCCAAGGAATCGGCCAGTCCGTTCCAATCATCAATTGGCTTGGCCCAACCTGAGCTGCTAAGTGCCGAAGAGCCTCGCCAGTAAAGACTAAAGTATCAAAATAAATTTGATTGAGATACTCAGTAGGTAACTTTTTGAGTTTAATTTCTGGATTACAGTTCGATGGCGAAATAAAACAGCTACGATTCATCCGCGGCGCATAAGATCCTAAGAAACCACCACCATGCGCTGCTAGTATTTTTAATTTTGGAAATTTATCAAAAATACCTTCATAAATTAATTTCTCAAGGGCAATGGTTGTATCCAAGGGATTACCAATCGTGTTGGCCAACCAACCGTTACCTTTAAATCGTGACTCTAGTTGAGGGGTACTCTGTGGATGAATAAATAAAGTGGCTCCAAGTTCTTCAGCCTTCGCTAAAACAGGATGGTATTTGGGATGACAAAAATCATCGCCTAAAACACTTCCACCAATCGCCGCGCCCTGCAGACCAAATTTCGTCATCGCTTCTTCTAGTTGCTTAACTGCCATATCTGGATACTGCATCGCCAGCGATGCAAAAGCGCCAAACCGAGTCGGAGCCATTGCGCATAATTCAGCCAATTTTTGGTTATTCAAAGCACAAACTTTCTCAGCTAAGTCTCTGTCTGCCTTATACCAATATGGATTAATGCTTAAGATCTCCATATCAATCCCCATCGCATCCATATCTTTAATCCGCTCTTCAATCACAATAAAATGCTCCTGAGCGCCTTTAACTGGAGGAACAATTCCCTTGCCGTTCTCGCCCATTAAATCAATCGATTCTTGGAACAAACAATGCGTATGAATGTCAACCGTCTTGGCTTGTTTGCCATTAATGATGACCGGTGGTCTTTTGTATGGGCCTGGCTTACCTCCGCCACCTTCAGGTACTGCAGGCTTCATGCAGCAACCACAAAAAATTAATCCGCCTAAACCACTAGCACTTTTTTTCAACGAATTGAGATACTGGCCCATTACTTCTCCTTAAAATAGTTTGTTCTTGGCAAAACTTTAACATAAACAGATCGCCCTAACCGATAATGCGCCAAGGGGCTTACGAATCAATCTTCAAAAAGCAAAACGGCTTGAGCCGCCATCTACTGGGATGACCGTACCAGTGATGTAACTCGCTAATGGGGATGCTAAAAATAACGCTAAAGCGGCGATTTCAGCTGGCTCACCAAACCGACCTATTGGAATTTCTTGCTTGGCATACTCTAATTCACTCTCAAGCGTAGGATATCGCTTCTGGATTTGCTCTGTCCGGATTCGTCCAGGCTGTAAGCTATTGACTGTAATCCCAAATGGCGCCACTTCTCTAGATAAGCCCTTGGCCCACACATGAATGGCAGCCTTTGCAGTAAAGGCTGCATTTAACATACGCGGCTCTGATGTGCCAGTAAAGGTAACAATTCGTCCCCACTGGTTGACCTTCATACTGGGTATAAGTGCATGCGTTAATTCTCGAATACGGAAAAAGTTCAGTGTCATGCCCTCTAACCACTGTTCTTTTGTAGCATCAAAATCAATCGGCCGGCTTCCACCAGCTGCATTCATCAAAATATCAACTCTTCCCATAGTCCGAAGTGCCTCTGCAGCAACGCGCTCTGGTTCACCCTCCGTTGAAAAATCTGCAGAAAATGGAATCACCGGCGCAGCATGGGGATTTTCGAATGAGATTTCGGTATTTAAAGCATCTACTAAAGGACCTCTCCTGGCCACACCAAATACAGTTACACCCTCTAAAGCCAATAACTTGGCAGTTGTCCTGCCAATCCCTTGGCTAGCGCCAGTGACTAAGGCAGTTTTACCTTTTAAACCCCAATCCACGCTGACCCCTATCGATTTATTTGATCGCACCATTTCATTAAAATGGGTTTTTCGTTTAAAGTATCTATGAAACTAAAGAATAAAAATATTAGCACACCAAGCAATTTCTGAGATCGAAAGGTTGTCATGCCCCATAAAAAAATTTCACTCTCACAGAGTTTTTTTTATTTCGCAATATCGCTTGGCCTAATTTGGCCTACCAGTGAAGGTATTTCGCAAACAAAATACCCAAGTCGAACAGTCACCATCGTAGTTACTAATCCGCCTGGGGGAGGTACTGACGCATTTGCCCGATTTATTGCACAAGGGCTGTCCACCAAGTTTGGACAATCAGTCATTGTGGATAATAAACCGGGTGGCAATGGCACTATTGCAACTGAATATGTTGCTAGGGCGCAGCCAGATGGGTATACGATTCTTTTAGGTTATACGGCTACACATAGTATCAACCCAGCTTTCTCTAAACTGAAGTACGACCCAATTAAAGACTTCGAACCAATCGGTATGATTGCCTTTTCTCCAACTCTGATGGTGGCTAACGCGAATCTGCCAGTAAACAATGTGAAAGAGCTGGTAGCTCTGATTAAATCAAAGCCTGGTACAGTCAATTTTGCTTCTGCTGGCAAAGGCTCAGCACCACATTTTGCCGGAGAATTATTCAAAATCTCTACCGGCACAGATATTTTGCATGTACCCTACAAAGGAGCCGCTCCAGGGGTCATGGACACGATTGGTGGGACTACCCAAATCATGTTTCCTAGCCTCTTTACCGCTTATCCGCATGTCAAAGCAGGAAAACTAAAAGCGATGGGTATTGCCGGTGAAAAGCGCTCTAAAGCTGTGCCGGATATTCCAACTCTAGCAGAGCAAGGCATCCCTGATGTCAATGTCCCTCAATGGTATGGCCTCTTCGCTCCAGCCAATACACCACCTGCCATTATTCAACTTCTCAATAAAGAAATGAATCTCATCCTGAGCGATCCTGTAGTTGAAAAGAAAATTGAAGACCAAGGCGCTGAAGTAGAAACAAGCTCACCAGAGCAACTTAAACAGTTTGTTCAAAAGGAATTAATTCGCTGGAAAAATGTTGTTGCAAAAACCAAAATCATGCCAGACTAATTCTTTCAAATTACGCTCGCAACTCAACCTAAAAACCTACTAAAGTTAATATGCCCTCTCCTTCTCCTGGCCTGCTTTTTAAAAATGCGCTCAAGCTCGAGTCGCCTTTACAAATAGTCGGTGCCATCAATGCAAATCACGCTCTACTCGCTCAACGAGCAGGCTACGAGGCCATCTATTTGTCTGGCGGCGGTGTCTCCGCAGGGTCTCTTGGTCTTCCAGATCTTGGCATTTCTAATTTAGATGATGTCTTAACGGATGCGCGACGAATTACCGATATTTGCCCTTTGCCACTGTTAGTAGATGTCGATACGGGCTTTGGATCTTCTGCATTTAATATTGCCAGAACAGTCAGGTCCATGGAAAAAGCCGGTGTTGCTGCTATGCATATCGAGGATCAAGTTGGGGCAAAACGTTGTGGCCATCGCCCAAATAAAGAAATCGTTAGCGCCCAAGAGATGGTTGATAGAATCAAGGCAGCAGTGGATGCGCGAACCGATCAGGATTTTGTAATTATGGCAAGGATAGACGCTCTTGCCGTTGAGGGGATGAGTGCAGCGCTAGACCGAGCAATGCTTTGTGTTGAAGCAGGTGCTGATATGATTTTTCCAGAAGCTGTTACTGAGCTAGAGCAGTTTGGGCAATTTGTTGCTCATGCCAAGGTCCCCATCTTGGCGAATATAACGGAGTTTGGCAAAACACCTTTATTTACTCTGGAGGAGTTACGCAGTGCAAGAGTTAGTATTGCACT
>Ga0214921_10004700_pt1 | contig 19875 bp, 18 predicted proteins | sample LL1505_MetaG_FD_177992 | JGI IMG/M metagenome (GOLD analysis project Ga0214921, IMG submission 177992) | Freshwater microbial communities from Lake Lanier, Atlanta, Georgia, United States - LL-1505 | ecosystem: Environmental > Aquatic > Freshwater > Lake | place: USA: Georgia | collected...
ACGGTGGGATCAATTGATGATGCGACCAACACCGTTACCGTTTGGCTCATTCCTGAAACTCTTGCTAAAACAAATCTTTCTACAAAGACTCTGGGATCACTGATCAACGTTGAGGTGGATATCTTGGCGAAATATGTGGAGCGGTTGCTAAAGAAAGGGGAGTCTCGTGAATAGTAATTTCACAGAAAACCTCAATCGCTTTAAGCGCGGGGAAATGCTGATTGTCGTCGATGACCATGAGCGCGAAAATGAGGGCGACCTGATTATGTTGGCTGCGCATGCAACTACTGAAAAAACAGCGTTTATGGTGCGCCATACAACTGGAATCTTGTGCGTTGCAATTACTGCAGAGAACGCACACCGCCTGCGATTGCCGTATATGGTCGAACAGAATGAAGATGTAAAGAAGACAGCATTTACCGTCTCGGTCGATCTTGCCGAAGGAATTACAACAGGAGTCAGCGCACAAGAGCGTGCGGCAACTGTTCGAGCTCTAGGAAGTGCAACATCGCACGACACAGATTTCATTCGCCCTGGTCATATCTATCCGCTGATAGCTCATGCTGCAGGACTGGCAGAGCGCCAAGGACATACCGAGGCTGGCGTGGCACTGGCCGAGCTCACTGATTCATTTCCCGCCGCATTGTTATCTGAAATAGTTGCAGCCGACGGTTCAATGGCGCGTGGTCAAGAGCTAATTGATTTCGCAACCGAACATGACATTCCGATTATCTCTATTGCAGATATTCGTCAGTATCAAATAAGCACAGGACACATTTCTGCACCTACTAAGTATCCGCACCACGATTTTGAATGGGTAAAAGTTCAGCTGCGAAGCGCTGAATGGGAGCTTGCTACCTATCCATCTCTGAAACACCGCGAACAAGTAGTGATGCGCTTATGCCGCGAAGATAAAGTTCCCATGGTTCGAATTCACTCTGAATGTTTTACAGGCGATGTTCTACATTCCCAGCGTTGTGATTGCGGCCAACAGCTCGATGCGGCGATTGCAGAAATTGAGAATTATGGGTGCGGATACATCATCTATATCCGCGATCATGAGGGGCGCGGAATAGGGCTGACCGAAAAACTTAAGGCTTACGTTCTACAAAATGGGGGACTGGATACAGTCGATGCCAATTTAGAACTTGGCCACGCAGTCGATTCCCGTGATTGGTCTGAAGCAATTGCAATACTCAAAAACCTTCACCTCACCTCCATAACTTTGCTAACAAGTAACCCTGAGAAAGTTCGGGCAGTGACCGAGAGCGGAATCACCTGCAAGCAAGTATCGCTGCACGTAGAAGCCAATAAATTTAATGAGAAGTACCTAACTACCAAGGCGGAACGTCTTGGACACATCGATATGACTGGGAGTAAATAATGGCTGGCCACGCACCTAACATCACTGTTCCACAACTACCCAAAGCAAAAATTGCCATCATCTCCTCGTCCTGGCATTTAGATATCTGCAACGACCTCGTACTGGGTGCTACTCGCGCACTTGAGGCGGCCCATGTGAAGAAGATTAAGACGATTTATGTTCCTGGTTCTTTTGAGATTCCACTTGCCGCACAAAAAATGTTTGAAAAAGGATATGACGCAGTTGTTGCAGTTGGCCTCGTCCTCAAAGGGGAGACACCGCACTTTGATTTTGTCTGCCAAGGAGTCACTCAAGGCGTCATTGATGTGCAACTCAAGTGGTCCAAGCCGATTGGTTACGGAGTATTGATGTGTAACGATCTTGATCAGGCCATTGCTCGTTCAGGTCGTCCCGGAAGTAAAGAAGATAAGGGATACGACAGCGCGATTGCAGTTCTTAAACTTCTAGAACTGTAATTACTTCTTCGTTGCAGCAGGGGTTGGAAGCATCTTCTGCACAGTTTTGTAAACACCTACAGATAAGCCGGCATTAAATGAGCCGGCTAAAAGTGCGTTGAGATTTACAAGCTCACTGGCACGAGTAGGAATCTCGTAATACTTAAAGTTTGCAGCACAGCGCTTAGGGGCGATCGGTTCGGCGACAATGGGTGGCTTCGTATTGGGCCCAGCCGGAAATAGGCGAAGACAGAGAGTGATCGGTGAGGCAGAGGTTGCGGCTTGGCTTGCGGGCATGGGAGTGGCCACCGCTATGAGTGCAGTGACTGCCACGGTAGTAATAGATATGTGTAAAACTCTCGGTCTTTTCATGAGCCGAGTATAGATGCGAGTCAGAAATCACCTGACCCCTGCGATGGCTTGCGCTTGAGTTTTTATTTCTCTGACCTTACATTTGCCACCTACCTTCGGGCCAACACATACGAAAAGGAAAAGGAACCATGAAAGCATCAGTACTTCATAAATATGACGAGTCTCTTACCGCTAGTAACTGGGTCACATATGAGGACGTTCCAGATCCGAAGATTACGAAGCCAACAGATGTGCTTGTAAAGATTGGTGGCGCAGGCGTCTGCCGCACCGACCTACACGTCATCGAAGGTCAGTGGAGATCTCGTATGGATCCAGATGGCAAGACTCTTCTTCCATACATCATGGGCCACGAAAACGCTGGCTGGGTTGAAGAAGTTGGATCAGAAGTTGTTGGTCTTAAAAAAGGTGATCCTGTAATTTTGCACCCACGTCTATCTTCAGGTTTTGAAATTGAACATCGTCGCGGTGAAGATATGCACGGCACTGGAACATTTCCTGGTGTGAGCGAAAACGGTGGCTATGCCGAAGCGTTAGTCACTAGCGTTCGTAACATTGTTGCACTTCCAAAGTCACTTGCTCCTAAAGCTGTTGCTGCATACGCAGATGCGGGACTAACTGCTTATCACGTTGCTAAGAAAGCATCTCGCACACTTTTACCAGGTCAGTTCGTGGTTGCAATTGGTGCAGGTGGACTTGGGCATATCGGAATTCAATGCTTGAAGGCAATGTGTGCTGCAGAAATTATTGTGGTCGACATGTCAGATATGGCTCTTAAGTTGGCTAAGGAGAGCGGCGCTGATCACGTAGTAAAGGCTGATGGCAATGAAGTTGAAGCAATCCTGCAACTTACAAAGGGCTTTGGCGCAGAAGCAGTAATCGACTTCGTGGGTGAGAAGGGTTCAATCAAGAAGGGTCTGGCAATGACTCGCGCACTTGGTAACTACTACATCGTTGGTTACGGTGAAGATATCCAGATTTCAGCTCTCGATCTCATTACAACTGAGCGCAATATCGTCGGTAACTTGGTGGGAACATGGGCAGATCTCAATGAGCTCATGTCACTTGCTGAGCGCGGTCTCGTGCACTTATCTACAGTTGAATATTCATTGAAGGATGCAGATCAAGCCCTGCACGATCTCAATGCTGGCAAAGTTAAGGGTCGCGCAATTCTGGTTCCTTAAAAAACCGAAAAGAAGTTCTCAGTAATACCTTGTTAAGTCTCGGAACCACCTCATCGAAGGAGATGAACTGCCCATGAAAAAAATTGAAATCGCGGCATTTGGTGGCTCCGAGACTTTGCAATTGGTAGATGCACCTATGCCTACGCCTACGGGTACCCAACTACTGGTGAAGGTGGCTGCTGCTGGAGTTAATTTCGTAGATATTTACCAACGAAATGGAAATCCCGTTTATGGCATGACTACGCCATACACCCCAGGCATGGAAGGCGCTGGAGTTGTGGAAGCAGTGGGTAGCGATGTCGCGGATATCAAAGTTGGAGATCGCGTTGCCTGGACCTGGGCGCTGGGAAGTTATGCCGAATATGCAATTGTGGAAGAGGCAAAAGCGGTAATCGTTCCGCAGGGCCTTGAGCTAGAAGAGGTTGCGGCATTTATGTTGCAGGGAATTACCGGTCATTACCTCACCAACTCCACTTATGAAATCAAGCCAGGAGATATCGCTCTCGTGCATGCTGCCGCTGGCGGTACTGGAAGTTTACTCGCACAACTTATTTTACTTAAAGGCGGAGTCGTCATTGGTACGACATCAACCGAAGCCAAAGAAGCAACTGTTCGAGCACTAGGTGTGCAACATGTGATTCGCTATGACAAAGAAGATTTCGTTGCAGAAGTTAAGAAGATAACCGGTGGCCGCGGAGTAGATGTTGTCTATGACGGAGTGGGTGCAAAAACTTTTGATCAGTCACTACAGTGTCTGAAGCCTCGCGGAATGATGGTGCTCTTTGGCGCAGCAAGCGGACCCGTTCCACCATTTGAAATTATGCGATTGAATTCTTCTGGCTCTCTCTTTCTTACCAGACCAACACTTGCCCACTATGTGGCAGATGCCGCTGAATTTAAGGGGCGCTGCGCTGCGATTTTTACTTTGTTACTCGAAGGTAAGTTAACGGTGCGCATCGATAAACGCTACGCCTTGGGTGATGCGCGTGCTGCCCATGATGACTTGGCCAGCGCTCAGACCAGCGGCAAATTGGTACTGATTCCCTAACCCTCACCCGTCTCAAATTGTGGAATTCGTATCTCGCAGGCTGGTTAAAAAAGTAATGAAAAAGTTATCTAATCATTTGGCGCAAGAGGGGAATCCCACTTAATCTTTGCCCACCGCAAGCGAACTGGTCAGACAAGGCTGGATTTCTAGCGGGGGAAGCAGTCAATACATTGTAATTATTTACCTTGATTTTTCAGTAATGATTCTTCGATCTAGATAGTTACAACTACTACTCAATGGAGAGGCAAGACATGCAAAAAGCAAAGAAGTTGCGTGCTTTGGCAGTTGTTGTTCCAACAGTTTTGATCGCATCACTGTTGTCTGGAACATTCACTACCGGAGCTACAGCGGCAGATTCAGGAATGGGACCTGGTCCTAAGAAGAAGGCTGCAACATTCGCAGTTGGCTCATTAATTGATTACACAAAGCAGCCATACACACCTAAGGCATATGCATCAGCAGCCAAGGTAAAAGATGGCACACAAGATTGCTCGTACCACAACACGAGCATGAAAGATTATTCAGGACAGAAAATTACTGTTCTTGCTCCACCTCCACCAAACATGGGTGAGCCAATGGAACAACACGGAGCAATGTTCGCTAAGTTAACTGGCGGAAAAGTTATTGTTCAGCACGTTCCAGTAGGAGATCTCTATCCAAAGCAGCAGACTGCTTTCCAGACAGGTGTAAGCCCATGGGATGTTGTTGTTAACTTCTCTAACTGGATTGGTGATTTCCAGCAGTACTACTACGACATTCCTACTAAGTACACATCAGGCAATGGCGAACTAGCCTCAATGCTTCCTTTGTACAAGGGAATTTACTCATGGAACGGAAAGACAAAGTTCTTCGGAATCGATGCTGACCGTCACTTCCTCAAGTACCGTACAGACGTCATTGAAGATCCTGCAGCAGCAGCGTTCTACAAGGACAAGACTGGCAAGACACTTGAGGTCCCAAAGACTTGGGCTGAGTACAACTTGATGGCTTCAACATTTAACGGTTACAAGCCAAAGGGTCAGCCAGCAGGCACAGCATTTGCTGGTTCATCTGAAATCACAAAGCGCGATGACTTGATGTCAACTGCGTTCATCAACCGCGTAGCACCTTACGCAAAGAATCCAAACGTAAAGACAGGATTCTGGTTCGATAAGAACATGGTTCCACAAGTTAACAACCCAGGATTCGTACAAGGGCTGACAGATTTTGTTGCTTCAGCTAAGTACTGGCCACAGGGTGGTGGAAACTTCGGTCTCTCTGACGAAATTACATCATACGGTCGCGGTGATAGCTTGTTCAGCTACACATGGGATGACGCATGGTCACAATCAAACCAATCTGACAGCCCAATCGTTGGCAAGGTAAAGGCTGCACCAAACCCTGGCGCAGAGAAGGTATGGAACAGCGAAACCAAGAAGTGGGATACACCTGCTGGTGGCGTTAACCGTGCTCCTTACATCGCATGGGGTTGGTCATCATCAATTCCTGTAGCTTCAAAGAATAAGCAAATGGCACTTGACTTCCTTTGCTTCTTTGCAAACAAGGCTAACCACGCAATCGATCTAACAATCGGACGTACAGGTGTTAACCCATCACGTACAGAAGACTTCACTACAGATTTCTGGGTGAAGGGTCTTGGTTGGTCAACAGAAGCTACTCAGTCATGGATTGACACAATGAACAACTACTCAACTGCTAAGAACCGCGTATTTGACCTTCGCGTTCCTGGCAATGGTCAGTTCATGGGTGCAATCGCAGACGGTGTTGCACTGGCTCTAGCGGGTCAGAAGACACCTCAAGCAGCACTAGACGAAGTCGCTGCCAAGTGGGTTGAGATTCTCAACACCATTGGTAAGGACAAAGTTAAGGCTGCCTACCAGAACGTGCTCAAGCTAGAGAATTCGTAAGAATTCGCTAGTTAGCAGGGCTTAGCGACAAGATCGTGGAGGCCAATCGCCAATCGGCGAGCAACCTCCACGGTCTTGTTACTATTTAAAATTTGATTTTTGCCGGTTTTTTAAAGAGAGTTAGCCACTATTCCATTGTGAGGAGATTGTTCATTGACGAGCAAGTTCTATAAGAGGCTCTTCCTACTTCCAGGGTTGCTTCTTCTTATCGCAATCATTATTTTTCCTTTGCTCTTCACCATTCGCGTCAGTATGGCGAATTGGAATGTTTCACATTCAGGTCTCGATTGGGCAGGTGGAGCCAACTGGGCTCGTATGTTCCACGATGTTAATTTCTGGTCTTCTTTATTTAGACTTTTTTACTTCTCATTTATTACGACAACACTTCAATACATCTTAGGTTTTACTGCAGCTATGTATGCATGGAAAGGATTTGCATCTCGCCGATTCTTTAGAGTGCTCTGGCTAGTGCCTCTTATGACCACACCCAGCGTTATGGCGATTGTGTGGCGCTCCATATTTAGAGAAGATATTGGCGCCGCAAATGGGCTACTCTCAAAAATCGGTATTGATCCCATTGCATGGTCTACACAGATTTTCCCAGCGACAGTAACAATCACCATCGCTGAGGTCTGGCAGTGGACGCCATTTATGTTCCTCATCTTGTTAGCAGGGCTACTCAGTCTTCCAAAAGAGCAATTTTTATCTGCTGAAATTGATGGAGCTACTCCGTGGCGCACATTCTGGAGTATCACATTCCCACTGATGGCTCCGATTAGCATTGGCGCAATCATCATTCGCCTCATTGAAGCTTCGAAAATCTTCGACTCAATATTTAACTTAACTTCTGCAGGACCAGGAAACTCAACTGAAACTCCTGCCTACTATCTCTACACACGTGGTCTGCGAGAATTCCAAATCTCCTACGGTGCAACGATGGGTCTCATGTACCTGATTTTGGCAATCTTGACCTTAACCATTTTGGGCCAGATTTTCGCCCGTGTATCTAAGCCAAGGGGTATCTAACTCATGAAAAAGATCCTTAAATATTCCTTCATCTTTATCTGGAGTACTTTTGTACTGGTTCCATTGTCCTGGGCTCTCGTAACTAGCTTTAAGCCACCAGCTGCAGTTAATAACGGAGCAACATTTATTCCATGGCTTCAATTCCAACCTACTCTTGATGGTTGGAAAGATATTACGGGAATCTCGGGTTATGCCAACCTATTTCCACCGCTGATCAATAGCGCAACGGTAACTTTCTTCTCCACGCTGATCAGTTTGACCTTTGGTTGCATGGCTGCCTACGGTCTCTCTCGCTTCTCATATGGATGGAAGAATTACAAAAACCCAGACATTATCTTCTTCTTCATCTCCCAAAGAATTATGCCGCCAGCAGTTTTGGCTGTGCCCTTCTTTATTCTTCTTAAAACTTTGCACTTACTTGATACAAAATTAGGTTTGGTGCTTGTCTTAACTTCTGGCTTGATGCCAATCGTTGTCTGGCTCTTAGTTGACTTCTTTAATCAGTTGCCGAAAGAGATTGATGAGATGGCGATGCTCGAAGGATGTAATCCATTCGAAGCATTTGTCAGAACTATTCTTCCGCTTGCGCGACCAGGATTGACCGTGGCTGGAATGTTCGCAATTATCTTTGGGTGGAACGATCTCTTCTTCGCACTTGTGCTCACCTTCACCAATGTTCAAACGCTGCCGGTTGCAGTTGTTGCTCTTAATGGAACAGTGACACCGTTCTGGACGTTATCAGCTTCTGCAATCTTCTCAATTTTGCCACTCGTCGGCCTCGCCTTCGTAGTTGAGAGATTCCTCTCTAAGGGTGGATTTGCCGGAGCTGTGCGATGAAGGGTTCAACTGTGAATTTAGATTTACGTAGCGTTTCAGTTGATACCGAGACCGAAGTTATCCTTAAGGATATTTCATTTAAATTTGAGCCTGGAAAGATTTATGTGCTCATTGGTAGAACTACATCTGGAAAAACTTCCTTGATGAGAACTATCGCTGGACTGATTGAGCCAACAGATGGTGAAATCCATCTAGGTGAAGAGCGCTTGGATGAAGTTCCTATCTGGGATCGAGGAATTGCTATGGTCTATCAGCAATTCATCAACTACCCACATCGCACAGTTCTCAATAACGTGGAATTTCCACTCTTGCGCGCAGGTGTCTCAAAGGCAGATGCAAAGGCGCAAGCGTTGGCAATGCTTGAAAAAGTGGGCTTGAGTGAATTTAAAGATCGCAAGCCATCACAACTCTCAGGTGGACAACAGCAACGTGTGGCTATCGCACGTGCTCTCGTTCGCAACACACGAGTAATTTTGCTTGATGAGCCATTAATGAACCTCGATTACAAGTTGCGCGAGCAACTGCGCGAGGAGTTCCGCACCCTCTTTAAGGGCACCGCCGATGGCGTGACCATTTATGCAACGACAGAACCATCAGAGGCGCTATTCCTAGGCGATGAACTTCTTGTGATGCATGAAGGCCGAGTGATTCAACACGGAAAGCCAGATTTCGTTTTTGAGAATCCATCCTCAATCGATGTAGCACAGATTGTTAATGACCCTCCCATGACAATTTTGGATGCTGAAATTAAAGATGGAAAAGTGAACATTGGTAATCTCATTACCTTCCCAACTCCTGCGCACTTGAAGTCTGAGAAAGATGGAAAGTATAAAATTGGAACTCGTGCCAGCGAAGTCATCTTGGGTGGCAGTGAGAGCAACTCTGAAGAAGGCACTGTCTCACTTTCCGAGGTCTCTGGCTCTGAAACACTTCTCTACGTAAAGTTAAATGTTGGTGAAGTGGTTCTACAGCTAGAAGGAATCCATGATTACCAGATCGGGCAAGCGGTGACTATCTCACTAGCCCCAAACAGAATATTCCTATTTAACATGGATGGCACTCTATGTGCAGCTCCAGGAAATTAAGGGTGAATTAATTGTCAAAGATAACTTTCACTAATATCGGGCAGTCCTACGATAAGAGCCCTGATCAAGATACCTGGGCGCTGAAGCCAATTTCCATGACACTTGATTCAGGAAAGTCCTATGCGCTGGTAGGCCCATCTGGATGCGGCAAGACCACAATCCTTAACATCATCTCTGGAATCGTTACCCCTTTTCAGGGCAGCGTCGCCTTTGATGATGTTGACATCACCAAGCTGCCAACAGCTAAGCGCAATGTGGCACTTGTATTCCAATTCCCAACTATCTATAAGTCAATGACTGTAGAAGAGAATTTGGCATTTCCATTGGTCTGCCGTAAATGGGAAGCAGCAAAGATCAAGAGTCGTGTAGGAGAAATCGCCGAGCAAATCGGAATCTCTCATAAGTTAAATCGCTCAGCCAATAAGCTCGGTGCCGATGAGAAGCAGTTAATTTCACTTGGTCGCGGCCTAGTTCGCGATGATGTGACTGCGCTACTGATGGATGAGCCACTGACAGTAATTGATCCTCAGCTCAAGTTTGAACTTCGCAAGAAAATTAAGCAGATTATTGCCGGCAAGGACATCACTGTTGTTTATGTGACCCACGATCAGTACGAGGCCATGACATTTGCCGATGAACTGCTCGTGATGAGCCTTGGAAAGTTAGTGCAACGAGGTACTCCGGAAGACCTATTTGAGCGCCCCAACAGTAAGTATGTAGGTAACTTTATTGGTTCACCTGCGATGAACTTCTTTAAGGCTGAAGTCGTCGACGGCCTTGCCAAGATTGGTGGCTACACCTTGTCCTCATCAGCTGATCTCAAGCAAGTTGCAGATCCGTATCTTGAATTTGGTATTCGGCCTGAGCATATCGAGGTGCACCACGGAAGTGGCGACAATGTTGTTACCGCCGACTTCTTTAGCCATGATGATTTAGGTTCAACGAGAATTTTGAACTGTCGCTTCGGAACCGGAGTTATCAAAGTGAAGGTGGCGCGAAGTTTCGAGGTTCCAAACCACGGACCCATTAATCTCAAGTTGCCCAAGAGTAATTTGCTTGCCTACCGCGAAGGTCTGCAAGTCCTTTAGTAGTAAGAATTACTAGATAAAGAATTGTTATAAAGCCCTGAATCTAGGGCTTTCGAGTCTTCATTTTTCCACAATTTTGAGCGCAAGTTTATTCGTCTCAAGCCCCATTTCATGTTGCAGACCATAAACAGCAATAGTAATCTTTCGTAACGGATTCGCAGGTGATGTGAATCCTCTTACAAGCACTAGAAGGGGAACACATGAAGGATGGAAATTTTGTTCTCGATGCGCATACTGGTTTCTGGGATGCGAGCAAAGAGAACATCAAGAATGAATACGGCTTAGCTTTCGCCGAAACATTCTATGCGTTTCAAACAGGTTTTAATCCACCAGATCCAAAGTGGACAATGGACTTTGATAAAGAGTTTCGTAAGGTAGATCCAGATTGGTATTTACACCACATGTTCGTTCGTGGTGAAATGGATATGGCGATTCTTTCTACTCAGGTTTTATCAGATTTCTATCACACAGGATTTACAAACTCAAAGCGCAATGCTGAGATGGTTGCCCGTGCACCAGAGCGTCTAATCGGATTAGGTGGAGTAGATCCACGCGATAAGAACGCAACTCGTCACATGCGTGAGCAGGTTGAAGGCGATGGCATGAAGGGTTTCAAGTGGTACACCGCTGAATGGCGCGGAGAATCACGCGGTTGGAAAGCAAATGATCCAGCTGTATTCCCATGCTACGAAGAAGCAATTGCAATGGGTGTTAAGAACATGCACTTCCATAAGGGCCCTGCTGTAGAGCCTCTTTCAATGGAGAAGTTCGATGTCTATGACATTGACGAACCATCATCACTCTATCCAGAACTCAACTTCATTGTTGACCATATTGGTCTTCCACGTCTTGATGAGTTCTGCTGGATTGCTGCACGTTCAACAAACGTGTACGCATCACTTGCAGTTGCGAACGCATTTATTCACAAGCGTCCTCGCTACTTCGGTGAAATGATGGCGAACCTTCTCTTCTGGCTCGGCGAAGACCGCATCATCTGGGGAACAGACTTCCCAATTTGGTACCCACACTGGATTCTTGATGAATTCATGGAGTACCAGATTCCAGAAGATATTGCTGAAGAGTTCGGAGTTCAGTTGACTCCAGAAATCAAGGCAAAGATCATTGGTGGAAACGTTGCACGTCTATACGGCATTGATACCGATGCGAAGCTTAAGAAGATTGAGAACGATGAATTTAGCCAGCGCCGTAAGGAATTCCTTGCGAACTCTGCTACATACGTCGGTGCTTAATCCCTAAAAGATAAAAGAAAGAAGCCATGTCTACAACATCGATGAGTATCGAAGAAGTTATTCGTACCGCGGCAGGTAGTGTTCCCGACCCTGAAATCCGCAAGACCATGGGTGAGCTAGGCATGATTGATGAAGTTGAGATGGGGGAGGGTGGTAACGTAATTATTCGTTACCACCTGACCTCGCCTCTCTGTCCATCACCATTTGCCATTTCGATCGGCAAAGAGATTCGACGTCGCGTAGAGCAGGTTGAAGGCGTCACACGAGCTACAGTTGAAATTCGCGATCACTTCATCGCTAAAGATATTGCTGCAAAGGTCAATGAAGTTGAAATCGCAAAGGATGCTCCACCATGGCTATAAGGTATGAAACGGGTAGCACCTATTTTCCTGGCTACGAGACAGCTGAGTCAGTCATTGAATATTTATCAGCAGAAGAAGTTGCGCGCAGAAGCCTGAAGAATCGTCGCGAACTCTCACTTTTAGAAACACCTTCTGTCATGCGAGTTGCAAGCATTCTTGCCGAGCGCACCAGAAAACCAGATATTTGGATTCGTAGCGCAATCACGACGTTAGATCGATTCTCTCGCGAAGTCTGCGATGGAGACTTAGAGGCCGCCCTAAAGGCTGGTCAAGCCGATCCATTAACAGCTGAACTACTCAATCAAAAGTATTTGCAGATGCACCAGGACCTTACCTCGGTTCAACTTGCTGCACTCATTTTAGGACCAAAGTTGTGGTGGACATTTAACGGCGTAGAAGTCCCATGGGTAAAGCAATTCACCACTGTGCCACGTCCTCATATCGCAAATAGCAAGAAGGGTGATTTCGATCCCGTCGTGCGTTTGTTGATGCTCAGCCTTGTCGGCACTGGCCTTACCTTTGAAGAGCTAGAAAAGATTAAGGTAAAGGATTCCGGGTCCCTGGATAAAGATGGAAAGATTGTTGAAAATGCTTATAGCGATCCACTTGTTCTCCAGTTTGAGACAGAAGAAGGACCACGCATCACTTTCTTAGGCGAAGAAGCGCGCGAAGCTCTCTCGCATCAACTAGCAATTCGTAACCCAAAATCAGAAGATTCGCTCTTTGCTGATGCTGCAGATTTCAAACGATTTATGGAGCACGCCGCTACTCGAGCAGAGTCCATCATTGAGACCGTGAACGGTGTGAACAGCACTCTCTGCAAAACTGTCGGAGATTTCTTCCTCGAATGGGGAATTCCGGGACGTAATTTCTATAAAGAAAATGGAATCGAACGCCCCGAAGATTAAGAGTTAGCCGCCAAGTTAATTTCTTTAGCGTCTTTATTTATGTACTAGAACTTGCTGGGCCTGCCATATTGGCTAGGACCACTGCTCTACCTGACTCTAGGCGCGCTATCGGCACTCTAAATGGTGAGCATGAAACATAATCAAGGTTCAGTGAATGGAAGAAGTGGATACTGCGCGGATCTCCGCCGTGTTCACCGCAGACACCAAGCTTAAAATCAGAGGTGTGTGTACGGGCTTGTTCGGTGGCAATACGTACCAAAAGACCCACACCATCTTGATCAAGTGATTCAAATGGGTTAAATGGAAGTAGTTCTAGATCGAGGTAACGTGGCAAGAAGCTTGACTCCACATCATCGCGGCTAAATGCCCAGGTCATCTGTGTCAGGTCATTAGTTCCAAATGAGAAGAAGTCTGCATAGTCAGCAATCTTTCCTGCAGTCATTGCAGCACGTGGGGTTTCAATCATGCTGCCGATTGGGATATCAAAGTGTTGGCCGGTGCCGGTAAGAGTATGAGCAATTTCTTCTTCCAAAGTTTTGCGAAGGTAGAGGAGCTCGCGTTGGGTTGCAATGAGGGGAACCATAATCTCTGGCATCGGATTATGACCTAATTTGCGAACTTCTAAGCAGGCATGGACAAGTGCGCGCACCTGCATCTTAAATAGTTCAGGAATTAAAATTCCTAGACGCACACCACGAAGGCCCAGCATCGGATTAGATTCATGCAGGCGCTTTACTGCGGTAAAGATTGCATGCTGACGTGGAGAAATCTCTTCACCGAGCGCTTCGGCGCGTGCCATCTCTGCACTTAACTCCGCGATATTTGGCAAGAATTCATGCAGTGGGGGATCGAGAAGGCGAATAGTTACTGGAAGGCCCGACATCGCCATCATGATGCCGACGAAGTCACCGCGCTGCAATGGTTCCATTTCGGCGATAACTCCACGCTGTACTTCTTCATTTTCAGCCAGAATCAAGTTCTCTACATAAGCACGACGTGGTCCGAGGAACATATGTTCTGTGCGGCAGAGTCCAACGCCTTCAGCGCCCAGAATGCGGGCACGAATGGCATCTTCTGGAGTATCAGCATTGGTTCTGATTTTAAGAACACGGGAAGAATCTGCATGCTGCAAAACACGATCTACGGCCTTCACGACTGGGGTTGCTTGTTGTGAATTAGCATCAAGTTTGCCCTCAAGGTATGCAGTTACTGGAGATGCAATAGTAGGAAGTGCACCTAGATAAACAATTCCGCTTGTGCCATCGATAGAGATGACTTCACCTTCATACACTGTGCGTGCACCAACTGTGAAGAGATTAGCTCTCTCATCAACAGAGATACTCTCTGTTCCACAAATGGCAGTCTTTCCCATTCCACGGGCTACTACTGCTGCGTGCGATGTCTTTCCACCGCGGCTAGTAAGAATTCCCTCGGATGCAACCATGCCAACTAAGTCATCAGGGCTTGTTTCACGGCGAACCAGAATGACTTTATGTCCGGCACGAGCTAAATCAAAGGCTCGTCTAGAGTCGAAGACAACTTCGCCCACGGCAGCTCCAGCAGATGCCGGGATACCGCGAGCAATCTCTGTTACCTGACCTGACAAATCAAATTGCGGGAACATGAGATGACCAAGCTGCTCACCAGTGATTCTAGAGAGCGCTTCATCCATCGAGATTTTGCCTTCATCAACGAGTTGCAGTGCGATGCGAAATGCCGCTTCTGCTGTTCGCTTTCCAACACGAGTCTGCAAGATCCAGAGTTTGCCACGTTCGACAGTAAATTCGATATCGCATAAATCTCTGTAGTGATTTTCAAGAAGTGACATCACGCGTTCTAGCTCTTCAAATGCTTTTGGTTCGCGCTCATTCATTTCCACAAGTGACATGGTGTTACGGATACCTGCCACAACATCTTCACCTTGAGCACGATTGAGGTAATCACCGTAACTTCCATTTTCACCGGTTGCAGGATTACGTGTGAAGGCAACACCAGTTCCGGAATCATCACTGAGATTTCCGAAGACCATTGATTGAATATTTACTGCTGTACCCAAGTCAGAAGGAATGCGCTCACGTTGACGATAAATCTGAGCGCGCTCTGAGTTCCATGAATGAAATACCGCTTCCACGGAACTGATGAGATGTTGACGTGGATCAGTGGGGAAATCTTTTCCAGTTTGAGCTTCGATCTCTCTAATAAGAGCCTGTGACAGTGCTTTTAGGCCATCAACTTTTAATTCTTGAATGGCGTGAACTGAGAATGTGTCAAAAATTCGGGCTTCAATTTTCTTGAAATCTGCAGGTGGAATATCGCAGACAATGCGGCCGAACATATCGATGAAGCGACGATAGGAATCCCAGGCAAACTCAGGATCACCAGTTTCTTCAGCCATTGATTGAGCAACTTCAGGAGTCATGCCAACGTTAAGAACTGTCTCCATCATGCCCGGCATGGAAAATTTTGCACCAGAACGAACTGAGACTAAGAGTGGATTCTTTGGATCACCGAATTTTTTACCAAGACTTTTTTCGAGTTCGCGCAGCGCAGCTTCGATTTCGCCAGTGAGTGTTGCGGGGATAGTTCCAGATGCTAAAAATTCTCTGCATGCTTGAGTGGTGATAGTAAATCCGGGAGGCACTGGAAGACCCATGCGGGTCATCTCCGATAAATTGGCACCTTTTCCACCAAGGAGATCGGCCATTGAGCGATCCCCGAAGGTGAACGGGTAAACCAGCGTCGTTGCAGGCATGGGGGGATACTACATGTTTTTCAAAAGGGTCAACTCACATCGCAGCACTCTCAAAGCTGTTGTAGAGTCCAGCCAGAATTTCCAAAGTAAGGGGGTGGTCAATGGAGAGCATGGTCACATGTACCTTGAGCGCCGATGCCTTGAGTGAGATTCGGCGCAAGGTGCATACGAGTCGCAAAGACGCCTCCTTGCCCACTGTCGAAGCGTTCAGCGGGGAGATTATTTCTCACGATGTGAGAGTCATCGCAGAGTTTATTGCTGAAGAGTTTGAAGACGATGTGGTCGAACTTTTTAAATCACGAGTCCGTCCTGAACCATGGCCTGAGATTCTCAGTTGGGATTATCCGGGCCCATGGATCAACCCAGTTTCTGAAATCGTGATGCGTATCCTGGAAGAAGATGACTCTGCGTATATTTTTTCCAAGAGCGGATCCCATAACCTGAATATCTCCAAAATTATCTAGCGTTTACAATCTACCTTTCAGGGCGATTTTCGATTATGATTTTCACATGGCTAAAAAAATAATCTCTCGACAACGTGCGGCAGCGAAATTTGGCTGGTTAGGCGCGCTTATTGCCCTTGGTTTCACTCTCTTTTGGCCAAGCATCCACCCAACAACAATCATTGGAAATAGTGTCATCGGTTATGTAGTTGCCTTCATCATCAACTACTTCTTCCGCATGGCTAAAGGCAAATAACACCCTAGCAACACCCTCGTAAGCCCTTCTCTTTGCTCTGCCTGACTGTTAGTTTCCTGACATGAAAAATACTTTGAAGCAGGGGCTACCTATCTTTGCCATCTCATCCAACATGAGAGCCGGACTCATACTTATTGGCCCATTGCTGCCAATTTTAAAAGCAGAATATGGAATCAGTGTATTTACTGAATCAATTCTTGCTGCCACCCCACTTCTTTGCTTCTCGCTATCTGCAATTTTGATGCGCAGCATTAGCCGTCTCGGAAATACCAATCGCGTTATTTCTTACGCAATTACTCTTCTTACACTCTCGCTATTTTTGCGCACAACATTTGATATCGCATCGATCCTCATTTTCTCCATCACACTCGGAATCTCAGTTGCAGTCCTCAATTACATGCTGCCAGTCTGGGTCAAGGAGAACAACACAGGTAATGCTGGCTTACTCACAGGAATCTATGCATCTGTCATGGGATCGTGTGCTGCAATCTCATTAGCAATTACTGCGCCACTTGCAGATGCAACTTCATTCGGGTGGCGCCTTGCCATGTTGCCATGGTTTGTAATCGGCGCACTCACCGCTTTGTGGTGGTGGATCAAGATTCCTAGCTCATCAGTTTCTGATGTAGTTGAATCTAAGGAAAGTTTCTGGGCCAACCCACTCTTCAAGAGCGGTTCAGCTTGGTCGATCACAATCTTCTTTGGTCTGCTCAATATGATCCATTACGCATCTGCAACATGGCTACCAACAATTTTGATAACAAAAGGTTTCACCTTAGTAAATGCTGGAATTCTTGTCGCAGTTGCAACGTTGGTGGGCTCGCTCCTCAGTCTTGCGGTTCCTCACTTTGCTTCCAAGCGAAAAGACTTCCGCATGGTCTTAGTTGTCTTCTCTATCTTCCTGGCAGTTTCCTACTTCGCAATCTCAGTAGATTCAGGAATGAGATTGTGGCTCTGGGTCATCCTTGGAAATATCGGAGTGTATGTAACGTTTTCAATCGCACTTTTCCTTGTTGTATTCCGTGCAGCGGATGCTTCAAAGACCAAGTCACTATCCATCATGATGCAATCAGTTGGATACATCATGGCAACGACTTCTCCAATTATTCTTGGACGCTTATTTGATATGACAGAGAATTGGAATCGCGCCCTCTACTTCATCATCGCACTTGCGGGTATTCAAGTAATCGTTGCCCTCAAAGCTGGGTCGAACGAGAAGGTTTAATTCAAACCGGTAATTTGATTCCGGAGTGGTTTATTTTCGACGAGTCGAGATAACTGCTCCTGAACCATTTTGCGTGCACGAGGGTCGAATGCACCGCTATCTCCACCAACATGTGGGGTAATGATCAGATTTGGCGCCGACCACAGTGGATGACCTTCTGGCAATGGCTCAGGATCGGTGACATCTAAACCTGCAGTAATTCTTCCTGTATGTAGTTCTGCAACGAGTGCATCGGTATCAACAATGGCGCCGCGAGCAACGTTGATTAGGGTTGCTCCATCTTTCATCTTCTTGAAGCGATCTGCGTTCATGAAATGCTTAGAATCCTTAGTGAGTGGCAAAATCAGGATGATGACATCGAGTTGAGGCAAGTAGTCATCAAACTCTGAAATCTTTACCGCACCATCTGAGCCGCTTCGTGTAAACGCCGTTATCTTCGTTTCAAAGTGGCTTAAAAGTGATGCGATATGTTTACCAATATGTCCATAACCGACGATTCCAACATGAGAATCTGCAAGTGCTGGTTGTCTGGTGCGCTTCCAGATACCTTTTTTCTGGTTATCCATAAATTCTGCAAAGCCGCGACGTGATGCAATCGTTAAGCCGATCGCTAGTTCAGACGTTGAGACATCGTGTAATCCAGATCCATTGCAGAGAACGACACCTTCAGGGATGTGAGGCAAGATATCTTCATAGCCAGCTTGTGAATAATGCACAGTCTTGAGATTTTTCATTCGGGGGATTATCTCAAGAGTTTTAATTCCACCCATATAGCTTGGACAGTAGAACTCAATCTCATCGAACTGTGACTCAGCAGGTATGAAGCCATCGGTTTCTAAATGAGTGATGCCTTGAGGCAGCGAAAGGTTGTTCCATTGAGTCCAAATCTTCATTCTAAAGTAGCTCTCTTTCAATCTCTGGTCATATGCTGTGGCTAAAGTTTGGTGAATTGTATCGGCTTAGGAATATAAGTAAATAAATGTTCATACTGCGAGACCACATTCGAAGGCGCAGTAGAGTGCGCACATGAGTGAACTATCTGCACAGGTGCGAAAAGCCCTCGATGCAGCAGTAGAAGCAATCGGTGGCTCAACTCGTGAAGGCCAGATTGAAATGGCTGAAGCGGTTGCAAATGCACTGACGGATCGACACCACTTGATGGTGCAAGCCGGTACTGGCACAGGCAAATCACTTGCATATATTGTTCCCGCTCTCGTTCATGGCAGAAAAGTATTGGTGGCAACTGCAACTCTGGCGCTACAAAGACAACTAGTAGAACGCGATTTACCTGCAGTCGTTCCCGCACTTGAAAAAGTATTGGGTCGCGAGATTACATACGGAATTTATAAGGGCGTAGGTAACTATGTCTGTCTGCAGAAGATGAATGCAGATGATGTTGATCCGGATGGTGAGCTGCTACTGGAATCTTCCTATCTAGAAAAAGATGCTAAGCGGTTAATCGCATGGGCTAAGACGCCTGGTGTATCGGGAGATCGTGATGACGCGCCAGAAGTAGACCGCAGAGTATGGGCTGCAAATTCTCTTTCAGGACGTGAATGCGTGGGCGCAGATGTCTGTGCCTGGGGCGCACAATGTTTTGCAGCAAAAGCTAAAGCTCGAGCACAAGAGGCAGATGTGGTCGTTACTAATCACACCTTGCTCGCCATTGAAATTGTTGATTCCCATCCGATTTTGCCCGAGCGAGATGCCGTAATTTTGGATGAAGCTCATGAATTTATGGATCGCACAACACAAGCGGTGACAGAGGAATTAACATCGGGTCGCGTACAAAGAGCAGCTGCGATGGCTCGAAAATATATACCGGGTAAACCATCGGATGCCTTTACCAATTCTGCAGATAGTTTTCACGATGCGATGGCCGATTACGGCGAGCAGATAAAAGGAGATTTTGCAGCTCAAGGTCGCCTGGAAGATATTCCAAGTGCGCTGGAGGCTCCGATTCGTAAGTTGAAAGAAGCTGCGACGGCGGTCGTTCAACTCATCAGCGCAGATGATGAAATTATTGATCCAGATGAAAATGCAGAGCGTGCGAGAGTAAAGGGTGCGGTGCAAGAGATTGCAACAACTGCAGGAAAGTTACTCAAGATGGGCAACGAGCATGTGCTCTGGTATGAACCCACTTTCCCAACGTTACATTTAGCACCACTTTCAGTTTCACATATTCTGCGCAGTAATTTATTAACCAAGACACCAGTTATAGCAACATCTGCAACATTGACTGTTGGCAATAACTTCGATGCCATGGCACGCAGTATTGGTTTTGTCGTTGGCACCGATTCCGATGTCGAGACTAGTT
>Ga0214921_10004701_pt1 | contig 19868 bp, 17 predicted proteins | sample LL1505_MetaG_FD_177992 | JGI IMG/M metagenome (GOLD analysis project Ga0214921, IMG submission 177992) | Freshwater microbial communities from Lake Lanier, Atlanta, Georgia, United States - LL-1505 | ecosystem: Environmental > Aquatic > Freshwater > Lake | place: USA: Georgia | collected...
CGACGCGGCGCCGGCGACTCGGCCCCGGTCGATGCTGAAATTGAATTGGACTTGCGAACCGCATTACTGGCCGCCTGGCCCGCACGATTCGTTGGCGAAGAGCTGGGCGTGATGCCCTGCCCCGCGCACGCGTCGCCAGAGCAGCAACGCACCTGCTGGGTCGTTGACCCCCACGACGGCACACGCGACTTCTTGCGCGGCCTCGGCGGGAGTTCAGTCTCGGTCGCCCTCCTCGATGAGGGACACCCCGTCCTGGGCGTCGTCTATGCGCCGATGCCACCCGATCGCGGCCCCGATTTGATTGCCTGGGCAAAAGGGGCAGGTCCAGTGCGGCGCAATGGCGTGCCCGTTGACCAAGCTCATCCCAACGCCCTTGGACCTGCTCCACCGCTCGCTGATCAAAAACTGGTGCGTGGCTGTCAGGTACTCTTGAGCACCTCGGCCAATCAACGGCCAGAAGCCAGTACTGCACTCGTTGCGCCCGCCAATTTCATCCCACTGACCAGCATCGCCTATCGACTGGCGCGGGTCGCCGCAGGAGACGCGGTGGCCACGCTGACCCTTCACGGGGCCCAATCCTGGGACGTTGCTGCCGGACACGCCTTATTGCTAGGTGCGGGCGGTGAACTCTACGACGACAGGGGACAGCCCGTCCGCTACGACGCCAATGGTGCAGGCCAGGTCAGGGCCTGCTTCGGGGGCGCACCCGCCGCCGCCCTCGAACTCGTCTCACGCAAATCGGCTTGGACTATGGCTGGAGGACGCTGATACGTCCTCCGGCCCCCAATCAGCGCGTCGAATCAGAACGAGGCCTAGAACTCGTACCGAGCGGTGACCTGCACCGCCCACTGGGATTCGCCCGACGCCTGACGCGTTTGCAGTGGGGATACGCCCCCAGAACGCAGGCTGTAAACATAACGGCCCTGGGAATCGACCCCGTTGTAGTTAACGAAGTTACGGGCCAACGGGAATGCACCCTCATCAATTCGGCCCCACTTGTTATTGATCATGTTGCCGAAGTTGAGGAAATCAAAGATCAGGAAGCCACGATGCTTGGCTGTAAAGCCGGGAAGCTCCTGACTCACGCGCAGATCCACGCTGTTCGACCACGGTGAAAAATCGGAGTTGCGCTTGACGACGCCGCCCTTGGCAGCCGCCAGAGCGGGGGTCTCGTTCACGATTTGCCAGAACGCCGCCTCTTCGGCAGCACCACCACGGAAGACCACCTCACCCGAGCCCGGCGCTTTCGGGACGTACATTAGATCATTGCCTGAAACGCCGTCACCGTTCAAGTCATTGCCGTAGACCCAGCTGTAGGGTTTGCCTTGACGACCTTCGTAGAACATCCCGATGGTGGTCTTGCGGGCACCAAAGAGCGCCTGTGACCAGGTCATCCCGGCGTTGATCCGATCACGAACGAGGAAGTTCGAATTCGACGCGACATCCTCATTCGGATTGAAAACTGAGCGATTCAACCAGTTCGAGTTTGCCACGCTCGAGGTCAGCGGGCTCACTTCGGTCGCGCTGGTTTTGGTGTAAGCCATTGCCCAGCCCAAGCCCTGCACCGCCGGTTGGCTCAACGCGAGCGTGATCGCATTGCCACCGCCCTTCTCGGTGTTGGTTGCAACCGTCACGTTATTGAACGCAGAATTTCGCAGGGCGCGCGATGTGACTGAGCCCGAGCAGCCCGCCGTACCCGAAGCGTTGGTACCGCCTGTTGCCGTCCAGCAATTCTGATCAAAGCCCGCAGCGTTGTAATAGAGCTCACGGCCATCGAGCCCACTGCGTGTCACCGGCCCAAGATTCAAGAATTTATAATTAATCGCATTATTCGTTCGAGTCTGAATCCACTCGGCCGATGCGATCACGCCCTTGATCGGCAGCTCTTGCTCGAATGCGAGGTTGTACTTCGCAACCGAGGGCTGCTTCATGCTTGGATCGATGAAGTCGATATTGGCCGCCGGGATCGTTCCGGTGAAGCTCGTGATCTGAGCGTTTGGATCAACCCTCAACAATCCATCGGTCTGCGGGCAAGCCGCGTAACCCGAAATGCCACAACCGATGATCGATGTCGCTACGCCCGTGTTTGAGTAAGGGTTGGAAAGCCAGACGTTGGCCGAAGCGCCTTGAAAAAGACCTGCACCCCCGCGCAACTGCGAGCGGCGCTCGGGCGTCGACAAGTCCCAGTTAAAGCCCATACGGGGCTGGAACAAGTCCTTGCCGTCCATGTTGTATGAATTATTTAGCCCGAACCCGCCAGTCTGCCGGGTGTTCGTCGCGGCATTGCCTGCAATCACAGGCGCCGAGGCCGCAGCGTTGTAGATGGGTTGCTCGGGCACATTCAGCTTGTCCAACCGTGCGCCGATCAGAACCTTGAAGCGATCACTGACCGCGATATTGTCCTGCAGGAAAACGCCCATATTGCCCAGACTCCACTGCGCAATCCCATCGGCCAGAGTGCGACCGGGAAGCGGATTCTGAACCTGGAAAGAAGTCGGGCGCCCGCGCTGGAAATTCTCCAGCACCGCGGCCTCGACCTGAGCCTGAGTCGCAGACGCACATGCGATGCCACCCGCATTCAAGGGGTTGGTATACGAGAGGGTTGCTCCGCTGTTGATACAACCAAAGGTGTAATTACCCTTGGTGTCTTGCAAGAACGCGTTATAGACCTTGTTTTCACTATAGTCGCCACCGAACTTCAGTTCGTGGTTCTTATAGGTGTAGGTCGCACCCAAGTAGCCATCGACCGTATCGGTCGAAAGAACGTTGGTATGGCGGCTACGCTCGGTGCCGAAATACAGCGTGCGCCCGCCGGTTGAAAGGCCTGCCGGGGCCCCCGCTGGCAACGCACCCGAAAAAGAAAGTCCAATTTGCGGCAGGTTCGAATTGTTGACCGGAACGCTGTCGTACTTGCGGCTCGAGAGTTTGACTTCGGTCGAGAAGTTCGGCGTCCAGTCGGCAATCCACTGCCCGACCACACTGTCAATCGTCTTGGCTTGCGAGTACCAGTTGGAGTCAGTGGCCAGAGCGGTCGCACCAAAGTTCGGATAGATCGGCTCTGCTTGCTCCGTGCGCGAGAAACGGACGCTGGCGCGCTGGCTGTCGCTGATGTTCCAGTCGAATTTCGCCAGATAGTCCTTGACCAACAGGTTGCTGGCCGGCGCATCGAGCCCGCCGATATTGATGCCGTAGGTGTTCTTGGCGATCGATTGCGCGCTGGCCAGCGCGGACGAAGTAATGGCGACCTGGCCGCCTGCGGTACTGCCGATCAGGCCAAAGTCCGGCGAGGTGCGTGAGCTCTTCAGCTCCTCATAGGCGAGGAAGAAAAAGAGCTTGTCCTGAATAATCGGACCACCAACCGTCAAACCCTTGGTGGTTTCCTGGAATTTTGGCGGTGCGGTGTAAACGCCAGTGAGGTTGTTGTAGCGCTTGCCCGCGAGACTGTCGTCACGAAAGATAAAATACGTGCTGCCCTTGATCTCATTCGTTCCGCTCTTTGTCACCGCATTGATATTGGCGCCGGTATAGCCCTTCTGGGTCACGTCCATGTTGGCGACGTTGATCTGCACCGACTGAATGGCATCGATCGGAATCGGCTGCTTGAGCGTCGGGAAGTTATTGCCCTCGAGACCAAACGTGTCGCTGATCGACACGCCGTCGATCGTGGCAATGTTGTACTTGGAGTTCTGCCCCGAGACCGAAATCTCGCCGCGCTCCTTGTCGGTCTGCGAGACCCGCGGATCGAGACGGGCGTAATCGTAGAGGTTACGGCGAATCGACGGATACGCATTCAGCTCCTGATTGGTGATGTTGGTCGTGGCGCCCATCCGCTCGTTATCGAACACCGAGTTCAACGCCGACTGCGAGACGGTCACAGGCGCCAACGTGGCTGCGCTGATGGTGAGATCCAGATCGAGGACTTCCGCGAGCTTGGTGAATACCTCGTTCTGAACGGACTTCGCGCCATCCTTGGTCACCGTAACCGTGAACGGGCCGCCCACGCGAACACCGCTGACGCGATAACGCCCTTGGGCATCGCTCATGGCGCGACTGACCGAACCCGATTCGACGTGGAGCACCGTTACCGCGGCGTTGGCGACTGCCTTGCCGTCGGCGCCATTGACTTGGCCAGCAATGATCGAAGTAGTGTTCTGAGCCAATGCCGGTGCGACCACAGCCGCCACTGCCACACTAATGGCGGTCCGGGCGAAAACGTTCCAATGGTTGTGATTCATGTCAGCGTCTATGAAGAGGGGTTTTCTACAACTTCCGGAATTTACGGGCGAAATGTGACAGTTTTATTGTGGAAAACCCTGATCGATCAGCTTGTGGCGTGTGGATGACGAACTTTCAGCTTTCAGCCGCACCCATGCGCGATAGCAGACGCAGTTGCGACACCCGTTTTTCTCCCTCAGGTTGGAGGCGCCGATAGGCACCGTCGGACCCCATTAACCAGGCCGAGGTATTGTCAGCCAGATGCTCTTCGAGCGCCTCTTCGATCACGCGCGCTTTGAGCTTTTCATCGAGGATCGGGAATGCGATTTCGACGCGACGGAAAAAATTGCGGTCCATCCAGTCGGCCGAACTCAACCAGACTTCATCCTGGCCGTCATTCCAGAATCGGAACACGCGTGAATGCTCCAGGAACCGACCGATGATCGAGCGGACCGCGATGTTCTCAGAGTGACCCGGAACCCCTGGCCGCAGGGCGCAAACCCCGCGAACGATCAGGTCGATCTGAACCCCTGCCTGACTGGCCGCATACAGCGCGGCAATGACGGTTGGTTCGAGCAACGAGTTCATCTTGGCGGTGATGCGGGCGACTTTGCCGGCCCGCGCATGTTCGGTCTCGCGCTCGATGCCTGCGATCACATTCTGGTGCAGCGTAAACGGCGCCTGCCAGAGATGGTTTAAGGCGCCAGCTGCGCCCAAGCCTGTGAGGCGGCGGAAAATTTCGTGAACATCGGCGCAGATCGCGCGGTTCGCAGTAAACAGCCCAAAGTCCTCGTAGAGCTTGGCAGTGCGCGGGTGATAGTTCCCGGTACCAAGGTGGGCATACATGCGCAGGCCGTCGTCTTCTCGGCGGGTAATCAATGCCATCTTGGCGTGTGTCTTGTGGCCAACGACGCCATACACGACGTGCGCGCCCACCTGCTCGAGGCGCGCCGCCCAGTTGAGGTTGGCCTCTTCATCAAAACGCGCCATCAGTTCGACCACAACCGTTACTTCCTTGCCGGCCTTGGCAGCCGCGATCAGCGCTTCCATGAGCGCACTGTCGACGCCCGTGCGGTAGATGGTCTGTTTGATCGCCATAACCTTTGGGTCGATCGCGGCACTCGACAAAAAATCCATCACGGGGCTGAACGACTCGTAGGGCTGGTGGACCATCACATCGCCTTTACGGATGGCGCTAAACAGATCTTTTTGTTTGAGCCAACCCGGCAGTCCCGGGGCGAACGAGGGGAATTTCAGATCTGGGCGGTCGACCTGATCCAGGACCTGAGCGAGGCGAACCAGATTGACCGGGCCGTGAACCTGGTAGCAGTCCTGCGGCTTCAGTTCAAACTCCTGCATCAGACGGCTAAGGGCCTCCTCACCAATCCCCGCCGAAACCTCGAGACGCACGGCATCGCCGTAATGGCGACTCGGCAATTCGCCCTGCAGCGCGCGACGCAGGTCGGTGATGTCCTCTTCATCGACAAACAGGTCACTATTACGGGTGACCCGAAACTGATGCACGGCACGCACATTCATGCCGGGAAACAGGTTGCCCACGAAACCCTGAACCACAGAGGTCAGCAGCATCAGTCCATTGGGGTGGCCTGAAATTTCTTGCGGTACGCGGATCAAACGCGGCAATGCGCGGGGGGCCTGCACGATGGCGATACCCGCGCGTCTCCCGAACGCGTCCTGGCCGTCGAGTTCAACGATGAAATTCAGACTCTTGTTCAGGATCCGCGGAAACGGATGCGCCGGATCGAGTGCAATTGGCGTCAGCAGCGGTTCGATCTCAGACTGAAAAATGGTCCGGGCGAATTCACGATGGGCATCGGTCCAGGTGGTCGAAGCATGAAAAACGATTCCTTCCTGCGCCAGTTGCGGGATCAGGGCGTCGTTCAGTAACGCGTACTGGCGTCTAACAAGACGGTTCACCCGCGCGCTGATCGCATCGAGCGATGCGCGGGCCTCGGCGGCCGACGCGTCATCGACCTGGGCCAATTCGTGCAACCCGGAAACCCGGATTTCAAAAAACTCGTCGAGGTTGCTCGACACGATGGTCAGGTAACGCAGGCGCTCGAGCAAGGGCACCTGATCGCCATCGGCCTGCGCCAGGACACGCTCGTTAAATGCCAGAAGGCCCTGTTCCCGATTCAGTAAATCGTCGGTCCGATGGGGAGGCATCCGATCCGGCTCCGTATTCCAGCGGTCCGCCGCAGTGACCGTCGGTTGCCGCTTGCTCGCCGCGGTGGTTTTGGCTGATTTCATCGGATAATCCTGCTGTTTGTCGGATGAACGGATAGATGCCACGACATCGTCATCCTCTGGTGTTAAGAAATTATTTCGCAGCGACAATTTAAACCGATGACCGACCCTCTTGACCCACTTCTTCTCGCCGCTGTCGACCTCGGCTCCAACAGCTTTCGACTCTTGATTGGGCGGGCCGACTCGTCACCGGCCGGGGTTCAGGTCATCCCGGTGGATGTCCTCAAAGACAGTGTCCGGCTCGCCTCCGGACTTGACCATGAGCGCAACCTCACAGCGCTGGCGCAGCGCCGGGGCGTCGAGGCACTGCAGCGCTTTGGTGAGCGCCTGCGCGCATTTCATCCGGATTCGGTGCGCGCCGTTGCCACCAGCACCTTGCGTCAGGCAAAAAATGCCCGGCATGTTCTGGCGACCTTCGAGGCCGCGCTCGGATTCCCAATTGAGGTGATCGCGGGGCGCGAAGAAGCGCGTCTGATCTGGGTCGGCGCCGCCCACACCCTACCCGCCGATGGGTCGCAACGACTGGTGATCGATATCGGCGGGGGTTCCACCGAATGTATTGTCGGGCGCGATTACGAACCTTTGGTAACTGAGAGCGTTACCGTCGGCTGTGTGGGTCTCACTGGACGGATCTTTGGCGACGGTGAAGTTGGGCGCGAGGCAATGAACGAGGCCATCTTGATTGCGCGCGACCTGTTTGCGCCGCTGGCCAAAGGCTTCCGCCGCGAAACCTGGAATGAAGCCATCGGCACCTCAGGCACCGCGAAGACCATCTCGGCGATCTGTCTGGCCGAGTTTGGCGATCCGACGATTACGCGCGACGCGCTGGTACACATCGAAGCCGCACTCATCAAGGCTGGCCATTTCGACCGCTTGCGACTCCAGGGTTTGCGCGCCGACCGGCGCCCGGTCCTGCCCGGAGGTTTGGCGATCCTGCGCGCGGCCTTTGAAGAGTTCGGTATTTCGACCATGCGTTTCACGTCGGGGGCCCTACGTGAAGGCGTGCTGTACGACCTTCTGGGCCGCACCAACGACAGCGACATGCGCGACGTCACGGTCGAGCAATCCATGATCCGATATGGCGTTGACCGGGACCACGCCAGCCGGGTGGGAAAAACAGCGGCCTGGCTCTGGCGCTCGATCGCACGTGGCGCCACCGAGGATGTCGAACGCGGCATTGAACTGCTCGGTTGGGCTGCTTCGTTGAGCGAGATCGGATTGAGCATTTCGCATTCGGCATATCACAAGCATTCAGCCTATATTGTCGCGAATGCCGATTTGCCCGGTTTTTCGCGCCCCGATCAGGCGCTGCTCTCGCGCCTCGTGCTCGGCCACACAGGCAAGCTGACCAAAATGACCAGCCTGGTCGAACTCGACGCCGAATGGCGAATGTTGCTGGCTTTACGCCTCGCCGTCATCCTGCACCGGCGGCGTGATTCGCAAGGCTCAACCTACCCCCTCGCGCTCGAAATCGAGCGCCGGCGGGTCAGTCTTCGCGTCGAGCGGGGCTGGACCACCAAGCACCCGCTCACCGATTTCAGCCTGAGCGCCGAGATCGCCGAGTGGACACGAGCCGGACTGTTCGAGCACGCTGGTTATTTGCCGGTCGACCGCCTGCCGAATCAGGATGGGCCACCTAAGATGCGATTGATTGCCTGACCAAGTCTGAGCCTGAGCCTAAGGCTGAGGCTGAGGGGCTGCGCGTAAGCGTTCCTCAACCTGCCTGGAGTCGGTGGAACTTCGTGAGGAGTTGCTCAGGGCTCTCGATCCATTCAGGGTTGAGCGGGATACAGTCCACGGGGCACACGACCCTGCATTGCGGCTCGTCATGGTGGCCGACACATTCCGTGCAGCGCAGCGGGTCGATCTGGTAAATCTCAGGCCCCATGCTGATGGCCGAATTCGGACATTCGGGCTCACACACATCGCAATTGATGCACTGATCCGTAATCAGTAGCGCCATCTGGGTCAGGGGGGCGACGAGTCAGGAGGCGCGCCAACAGCCGCAGCCGCAGCCGCAGCCGCAGCCGCAGCCGCAGCAGCCTCTGCATCCTCCATCCGCTGAATCCGTTCGGTACGTTTGCTGACGAGCCAGGCCTCGACCGATGGGAAAACGAACTTCGAGACGTCACCGCCCAAGAGCGCAATTTCGCGTACCAGCGTGCCGGAAATGAACTGGTACTGATCGGTTGGGGTCATGAAGATCGTCTCAACCTCTGGCAACAAATAGCGATTCATGCCCGCCATTTGAAATTCGTACTCAAAATCAGAAACTGCTCGCAAGCCCCGAACAATGATGTTGGCTTCTTGCAGTCGAACAAAATCCTTCAAGAGGCCCCTAAAGCCGTGAACTTCGACATTGGGATAATGGCCCAGCACTTCTCGAGCAATTTCGACCCGCTCGGCCAAATTGAAAACGGGGTGCTTGGTCTGACTGTCGGCGACGCCAACGATCAAACGGTCAAATAGGCGCGAACCGCGGCGCACCAAGTCCTCGTGCCCCCGAGTCAGCGGATCAAACGTTCCGGGATAAACCGCAATCTTCATAGAAACTAGAACCCTGAAATTTGAGCAGATGATAATGGACGCGCCCCGCACTGGCGCTACGGACCACCGTGAATCCCGCTTCGGTCCATGCCGTAACCCCCTCGGCCTGACTTTGAAGTTTTGTTTCAGCCTCAAGATAGACCCACCCCCCATCGGCCAATAAGGGTCCAAGCAGGGGGCGAACCCGCGTTGGCCAGTCGGCGCCAAAAGGCGGATCCAGAAAAATCAGATCAAACCCGCGCGCTTGCCTGAGCGCCAGACGACCCGCCACGGCCACGGCGTCGCCCGCCTCGAGGACAACCTGCTGCGCATTGAGACGCTGACGCACCGTATGCAAGGACTCCAAAGCCTTCGGATCGCGCTCGACCATCAAGACGCTTTGGGCGCCGCGCGAGGCGGCCTCAAAGCCAAGCGCCCCGGTACCGGCAAAGAGATCCAGAACTCGCCAGCCCGCAAGGTCCTGGCCAAGCCAGTTAAAAAGTGTCTCCCGCACCCGGTCCGGCGTGGGTCGCAAGCCGGGCACCGCGGGGACCGGAATCAAGGTCCGACGCCACTGTCCGCCAATGATGCGCACCCGCGCTGGAGGACTTAATTGGGCATTTGATACCATCGATTGGAGTGTATCGTGATCTGCTAATGCAACACCTCCGTTAAACAAGGCGCCCGATGTTCGGCTTTCTGCGGCGCAAGAAACCGCCACCTCCAACGCCGGAGCCTGTCGAATCTGCCTCGAAGCCTGGCGGGCCCTGGCCCGTCGAGCCGGCTTCAATCGCGGCACAGGCGGCGCGGCCTCCTCAGCCTCCTGCGCCGTCAGCGCCCGCAGAACCGCCGCGGACGGGATGGATCAAGCGTCTTCGAGCCGGTCTGAGCCGAACCAGCGGGCAACTGGCAGGGCTCTTCGGCCTGACGCAGATTGACGAGGCGCTCTTCGAACAGCTGGAAGCAGCGCTACTGGTCGCGGACACCGGAATTGAAACGACGACGTGGCTCCTCGCGCGGCTGCGGGAGCGAGTCAAGAAGGAGCGCCTTGAAACGGGGGAGGATGTACGACAAGCGCTCAGGGCCACGTTAACCGAGCTGTTGACACCACTCGAAGCGCCGATCGACCTGGATCGGTCAGCACCCCAAGTCTGGATGGTGACCGGGGTCAACGGGGCCGGCAAGACCACCTCGATTGGCAAGTTGGCCCACCTGCTGCGGCGCGAACACAAGTCGGTTCTGCTGGCAGCCGGCGACACTTTCCGCGCGGCCGCCCGGGCCCAACTGGCCGAATGGGGTGCACGCAATGACGTCGCCGTGATTGCGCAGGACGGCGGCGACCCCGGCGCCGTGGCTTTTGATGCCGTCTCGGCCGGGATTGCTCGCCAAACCGACGTCGTGATGGTCGACACGGCGGGTCGATTGCCGACCCAGACCCACCTGATGGAGGAGTTGCGCAAAGTCCGTCGAGTCATCGGCAAAGCGCTGGCTGGCGCCCCCCATGAGGCACTGTTGGTGCTCGACGGGAATACCGGACAAAACATGCTGGCGCAGGTCGCGGCGTTTGATGCGGCCGTTGCCCTCACGGGCCTCATCGTGACCAAGCTCGACGGCACCGCGAAGGGGGGCGCCATCGTGGCGCTGGCCCACACTCGTCGAGTGCAACCGATCCCGGTCTATTTCATCGGTTTGGGCGAAGGCGTTGACGATTTACAGGCGTTCTCCGCAGAAGAATTTGTAAGTGCACTCCTCGACCCAACACCCAGATCGCATTAGCACTCGAGAATCTAGAGTGCTAAAATAAGTCTGCTTGTCTTAAAGGAGTATCAGTCAGATGAATCAGACTGCTGCGCTGGCCTTACCCGTGGGTTTAAAGACCAACCATGCCGCCTTGGCCCCGATGGGTGGGGGTGGGTTTGGACTGCCCGCACTCGGAAACCTTGATGCGTATATCTCGGCTGTGCACCGGATCCCGCTGCTCACTCTAGAAGAAGAGACAGAATTTGCGCGCCGCCTGCGCGATGACGGCGATTTAGACGCAGCCCGACGATTGGTCATGTCGCACCTCCGAGTCGTGGTTGGCGTTGCGCGCCAGTTTCTGGGATACGGTCTCCCTCACGCTGATCTGATCCAGGAGGGCAACGTCGGCCTCATGAAGGCTGTGCGTCGATTCGACCCCGAGCGCGGCGTGCGCCTTGTGTCGTTTGCACTCCATTGGATCAAAGCAGAAATTCACGAATACGTCCTGCGCAACTGGCGCTTGGTCCGGGTGGCGACCACCAAAGCCCAGCGCAAACTGTTTTTTAATCTGCGCTCGATGAAACAGGATTCGACGTCGCTTGATCCGGGCGATATCGACGTCATCGCGCGCACGCTCGATGTCCGCCACGAAGACGTGATCGAGATGGAATCACGCTTGGCCGGACGCGACATCCCAATGGATAACGGCAACGACGAAGATGGCGAATCCGTTAGCCCGATTGCCTGGCTCAAAGCCGACGGATCCGAGCCCACGCAGGTCCTCGAAGCGCGCGCGCGCGACCTGCTGCAGGGCGAGGGCCTGTTGCGGGCGCTCGACCGCCTCGATCCGCGCAGCCGCCGGATCGTCGAGTCGCGCTGGCTTGTCGATGAAACCGAGGGCGGAGCGTCAACGCTACATGAATTGGCCGCGGAGTTCGGGGTTTCCGCAGAGCGGATTCGTCAGATCGAAGCCAAAGCGCTCAAAACCATGCGCGCTGAACTCAGTGTATAGATTGAAGGGCTAAACGCTAGAGAAGCAATTGCCGGACGTCATGCGCCAGAGCCTCCGGGCCCTGGCCGCCGCGCACATAAAGCCTCACCCGACCCTCTGGGTCAAATATAAAACTGGCCGCCGTGTGATCGAAGGTCTCGTTGCCGGGTGACTTCCCTTCGACCCGCTCAAAAAAAATCTTGAAGTCTTTCGCCGCCTTTCGGGTTGATGCATCATCCCCCCGCAGGGCGACAAAGCTTGGATTGAAGGACTTGACGTAGGGCTCCAGCACTTCGGGCGTATCCCGCGCGGGGTCAAGCGTGACGAACACCACTTGGAACCGATCGGCCTGCGGCCCCAGTAGCCGAGTCACCTCCGCAGCATCCTGCAGTGTCGTCGGACAGATATCGGGACAGCGGGTATAGCCAAAGAAAACCAGAACCGCTTTCCCACGCCAGTCGGTCAGACTGCGCGTATGCCCTTGCGGATCAGCCAGACCCGTCAGCGCCTGAGCGTAGGGTGCCCCGGTAATATCGACATGACGAAATGTGGGTGTAGTGGGTGTGGTGGATTTGCTGCAGCCCGAAAGGCCCAAAACCAGGGCGCACAGAACCATCGATGTGGCAGCGGCCCTCTTTGAGGTCCCTACTGCCTGCACGCACCAACGAACGGCGATCAACCAGGACCTGCCGCGAGGCCGAACCAATCGCTCAATTGCGTCATCAGCCACGCATCCACCCAATGGTCGACGAGCAGTGCTGCGAACAACAAGCCGAGATATTCGATTGAGTACTTGAAAGTTCGCTTGGCCAGCGCGTCCGAGTAGTCAACCCAAAGCCGCCACGCGTAAAAAATAAAGATACCGCCGAGAATCAGTTGAGCGACCAGGTAAAAAAGCCCACTCATCTGGATCAGATAAGGCAATGTGGTCGTCGCGAGCAACAGAACCGAATACAGCAGGATCTGCAGCCGGGTAAACCTCGAGCCATGAGTGACTGGCAACATGGGCAGGCCGCTATGCCGATAATCTTCGACCCGATACAGGGCGAGCGCCCAAAAATGCGGGGGCGTCCAGACAAAGATGATCAGACAAAGCAACCAGGCCTGCGCCGGCACATCGTTGGCTACGGCAGCCCAACCGAGCACCGGCGGCATGGCACCTGAGGCGCCGCCGATCACGATGTTCTGTGGCGTGGCGGGCTTGAGCAACACGGTATAAATCACTGCGTAGCCGACAAACGTCGCCAGCGTCAGCCACATCGTCAGCGAATTGACGAAGGCAAGCAGGAGGCTTGCGCCAACCCCACCCAGAACCCCTGCGAAAATCAGCGACTGCGCCACGCCGACCGTTCCGCGCGGCAGGGGGCGGGCGCGGGTGCGAGCCATCTTGGCATCAATGCTGCGCTCGACCAGACAGTTAAAAACGAAACCGGCGCCGGCGAGGAGTGAAATTCCAGCGGTACCCGCCAACAAGATTCGCGCTGGCACCATGGAATCGGTGGCCAGCAACATGCCAATTACCGCGCAAAACGCAGCCAGCATCACCACACGCGGCTTGGTGAGTTCGAGATACTGGAGGGCGGTATGCCGCCAACCCTGGGACAGCGAGACGGCCTGGTTCATTGGATCCGCGCAGCGAGGTTAGCGCGAAAGTTTAGCACCACGACTCCTACGAGAAGCAGCGCCGCACTCGCGTTGTGTGCGACGGCAACGGGGAGGGGCAAACTGAACCAAACGTTCGAGAGTCCAAGCACCACCTGCAGACCCAAGCCCGCTGCAAGCGCAAGACCCAGACGCGGCGCCCCGACCCGCGCAGTGGCCAAAGCCAGCCCGGCAATCCAGACGGTGATCACCCCAGCGCCCAGTCGATGGACCCAGTGAATCGCCGTTAAGGCCTGAAGCGATAAGCCCTCGCCAGTCGCCGTTTTGCCGAGTTCGCGGGCGATATGGAAGCCTTCGGACATTTTCATGGCCGGCCACCAACTGCCCTGGCAGGTCGGCAGGTCCGTACAGGCCAGCGCCGCATAGTTCGTACTCACCCATCCGCCAAGAACAATCTGGACCGCCAGCAGAACCAACCCGATCCGCGCGTAGGGTAAGAGACCCGCCAGAGGCTCGGGATCAACCGGACTCAGCCAAGAGCGGGTTTGCGCCCCCGTCTGCCACCCAAATTGGCGCAGCGCAAGCCAGGTCAGAAGAGCCAGTACCGTCATGCCGCCAATTAAATGACCGGTCACGATGGCGGGTTTGAGCAACAAGGTGACGGTCCACTTACCGAACATGCCCTGCACGATCACGACGCCGACAATCACCAGAGCCAGCACAGGGCTTTGCTTAAGCGCCTCACGCCGGGCGACTGCCAATGCCGCGATGATGAGGATCAAAAAACCCAACGCGGAGGCGACATAGCGATGTGCCATTTCGCGCCAAGCCTTGCCCAATGAAACCGGCCCATGTTCGCCCCCCTGCACATCGACCGCCCGACTGATTGCGTCGATGGCGTGATTCGGCGTGAGCTTGCCATAGCACCCCGGCCAGTCTGGGCAACCCAATCCGGCGTCCGTCAGGCGGACCCAGGCACCGAACGGGATCAGAAAGAGCGTCACCACGACGGCGAGCAAGATCAACTTCCGATACATCTTCGAATCCCAGTTAACCGCATCGTCGTTCAGCCCACCCGACTGGCGCGCAAAAGGCGGGCGATATCTTTCTTCATCCGGTTCGGATCGACGTCCACAGGAAACCGCATCATCACGTGACCCAGTGGATCAACCACGAAAATGTGGCCAGGCTGTAACGAATCGGTCAGCCGAAGATCAACACCAGCCGTTTGCGGACGTACCACGTGTAACCCACTATGCAGGCCGATCAGGCCGGGGTCGGGCACTTGATCGTTGGTCAGTAACCAGACCCGTTCGATCCGGTCCTGATCTTTACCGGTCGTCAGCCTGACCTGCCGCATCACATAGAGCCGCTGGACACAATCGGCGGCGCATTCCCCCGGTGCAGTGGTTAGCAAGATCCAGCGGCCCCGCCACTGAGTCCATTCGGCGGGTACCCCCTCCAGTGATTTCAATGTAATGGCGGGTAATTCGCGTTGCGGCTCGATGAGCTCCCCGTAATTGGTCCGACCATCAGGCCGCACCCAAAAATAGAGCGCGTACGAGGCGATAACAGGGGCCGCGCAGACCGCGAGGACCAGCCACATCATCCACTGAGATTTAGAACGCTCAGCAGTCATTGGGACGTGCCCTCCCCGCGGCGCGTGGCGCGCCGCGATTTAAAGGTGGACCAAAGCCACAGAAGTGCAGCGGCAAGCGAGAGACCGTACCACTGCGTGGCATAACCCTCATGTTTGACCACATCATCGCCGGGCTTAGGCCAGGCCCGTACCAAGCCATCCTCTAGGGCAGAAGTTTGGCGGACGATTACCGGCTGCAGATTCAGACCCGACCACTTTGCGTAATGATCCACGTCGACATTGACCCAGAGCCGCTGATTAGGATCAGGCGTTTGTTCGGCAGAGAACAAGCGTGGGAGTTCCAACCCTCGACCTATTTCTCGCTGGGCCAAGCCTTCAATTTGCACGGTATCGGCAAGCCCGCGCAACACCGGCAATTGACTTCGATTGGCGGGATCACTGGCGACCCAACCGCGAAGCACGAGGATCGCAGCCCCCCCGGGGGCCAATTCGACCGGGGTCACGACATGCATCCCAGCGACCCCTTGATGGGACCGGTTATCAATAAAAATAGAGCGCTCCATCAGCATACGTCCGGTGACCGTGACCCGCCGGCCCTCCAGCTCTGCCAGCGGCAAAATCGCAGCCGGCACTGCCATCGGGGCGGATGCGCCCGCGGAATCACGCACCTGCTGCGCAGCGCGCTTTTCGGCCGCACGGCGCACTTGCCAGTCGCCGAGCGAGAGCCCGGCAACGACCACAGCCAGCGTTGCCGAGGCGCCGACCCACTGACGCCACTGCGCCTGTGACGCAGTGCTCACCCGACCTCAACCCCAGATAGAATCGTCGATTGGGCGCGCATCCGCGCAGCCGCTCTGTCGCTGGAGTGCATTTTGAAGTGGGTCCTCGTCATCGCATTCCTGCTCATCATCGGCAGCCTTGCTTCCGCCATGGTGTTTCTAATTCGCGATCGGGGCCAAACCCGTAATGTGGTGCGCGCACTTGCCCTGAGGATTGGTCTATCGGTCCTGCTGTTCTTGACACTTCTTTTTTCGCACTGGATGGGCTGGATCCAGAGCACGGGCGTCCCAATCCAGTAGCTTCGACGGGCCAGGATCACTTGGGGCATTCGCGGTCGTGCCCGATCGCGACACGCCGTAGGGTGCGATCAGGGGCTCGAAAGCCCCTGATTCCAAACGCTTACATCCAATAAACGATCAGGTACAGGCCAAGCCAGACGACGTCGACAAAGTGCCAGTACCATGCCGCCGCTTCAAAGGCGAAATGATGCTCAGCCGTGAAATGCCCAGCCATCAAGCGGAACCATACGACCGCCAACATGATTGCGCCAACGCAGACGTGAAAGCCGTGAAAGCCAGTGAGCATGAAAAACGTCGAACCGTAAATACCGGACGTCAGTTTAAGGTTCAGCTCGGCGTAGGCATGGGAGTACTCGTAAGCCTGGAAGCCAACAAACACAGCCCCCAGGATGACCGTCGCCGCGAGCCACAACTTCACCAACCCACGATTGCCTTCCTTGAGTGCGTGGTGGGCGATGGTCAGGGTGACGCCCGAGGTCAGCAGCAAAGCGGTGTTAATCGTGGGAATTGGCCAGGGACCCATCGTCTGGAACGATTCGATGGTGCCAGCGGGACCGCTGTTCGGCCAGTTACCCGCAAAATCCGGCCACAAGACGGCCCGATGATCAAGATCACTCAGCCAAGGCAAAGTAATTGCGCGGGCATAAAAGAGCGCGCCAAAAAACCCGGCGAAAAACATGACCTCGGAAAAAATAAACCAGCCCATCGACCAACGGAACGAGATGTCGACGTTCTTGCCGTATTGCCCAGTCTCGGACTCGATCGAAACCTGATGGAACCAGCCGTACATCATGTAAATCAATACGGCAAATCCGGTGCTCAGGACGTAAGGCCCATAAGCCGTGCCGTTAACCGTGCCGGCGGCACCATAACCAAACAACACCATCGCGACGGATCCTACGAGCGGCCACTTGGACGGCTGCGGGACAAAATAATGATGTGAATCGGGTGCGTGTGCGCTTGCGCTCATGATGTGTTCCCCAAGACTGGCGGGATTCAATAAAAAATGAATAAAGGATCAGCCCGCAATGGTACGCACGATAGCGACCAATGTGAGCACAAAAACAGCGGCCATACCAATACCAACGCCAATTACCCCCAGGGGGTGCAGGTGAACCGCATCGCGGTCATGATCCGCCCGGCGACGAATCCCGATAAACGACCACGCCACCACCCGCACCGTCTCAATCACAGAAGCTCGACGTTGAGGCTCCTCGATGACTGCGGGGGGCTCAGCTGGCTGGGATTGGATTGGCAACATTCGACGCGTGTCGGCTCTAGATCGGAGCAGCCGGCACCGGCTGTCCGACCTCAAAAAAGGTATATGACAAAGTAATCGTCCCGACTTCGACCGGCATCTTCGGGTCAAGCACGAAGACCACCGGAAAAAGTCTGCGCTCGTTTGGGCCGAGGCTTTGTTGTTTGAAACAGAAGCACTCGAGTTTGCGCAACCATTGAGCCGCCGCTTGCGGCGCGTAGCTCGGGATCGCCTGGCCCTGCACCTCCCGATCGAGCGTGTTGACTAATTCGTATTCGACTGTAACGAGTTCGCCCGGGTGAGCATTGACCGAGCCAGTGCGCGGGCGCAACTGCCAGGGACCACGGGCATTCGCATCGAACTCGACGCTGACAACCCGTGTCATGTCGACCTGGGTGTTGTCAGCAAACCGCTTGGCGTCCTGATCCACCTGGGTCAGAGAATTGATGCCCGTGACTTCACAGATCGATCGATAGATCGGAATCATCGCGAACCCAAACCCGAACATCGTGCAAGCGATCACCGCCAGCTTGCCGAGCATTCGAGCATTGAGTACTGCGAGAGTGGGCTGAAACAGGGGGTTCACAGGTAACCAGCCGCCTTAACCAAACTTAGCCAAACAGCCAGTGATTGACGATAACGCCAGCAAAAAACACGAGCGCGACCGAGAGGAGGATAACCGCCGTGCGGAGATTTCTCGGGGTCACGCTCGCCATCGTTAGATCACTTGACGGTCGGCGGGGTCTCAAAGGTATGGAACGGTGCTGGGCTAGGGACGGTCCACTCCAGACCGTGGGCCCCTTCCCATACCTGCGCCGTCGCCGGCTTGCCGCCACGAATGCACTTGATAACCGCCCACAGGAAAATCAATTGGCTGAGTCCGAAGCCAAACGCCGAGACCGTCACAAACGCATTGAAGTCGGCAAACTGCATTGCGTAGTCGGCATAACGACGCGGCATTCCGGCAAGGCCCAGGAAGTGCATCGGGAAGAAGGTCAGGTTAAACGTAATCAGCGAGGCCCAGAAATGGAACTTACCCAAGCCCTCGTCGTACATGTGGCCCGTCCACTTGGGCAACCAGAAATAGGTGCCAGCGAAGAGCGCGAACAGCGAACCCGCGACCAGAACGTAATGGAAATGCGCCACGACGTAGTAGGTGTCGTGGAGCTGGATATCGAGCGGCGCCACCGACAGGATGATGCCGGTCAGGCCACCCATCGTGAATACGAAAATAAAGCCGATCGCGAACAGCATCGGGGTCTCGAAGGTCATCGAACCGCGCCACATGGTGGCGACCCAGTTGAAGACTTTCACACCAGTCGGTACCGCAATCAGCATCGTTGCGTACATGAAGAACAACTGTCCGGTCGAGGGCATCCCGGTCGTAAACATATGGTGGGCCCACACGATGAACGACAGGATGGCGATCGACGACGTCGCATAGACCATCGAGGGGTAGCCGAACAGACGCTTGCGGGCAAACGTTGGAATGATTTCGGAGATAATCCCAAAAGCCGGCAGGATCATGATGTAAACCTCGGGGTGCCCGAAGAACCAGAAAATGTGCTGGAACATGACCGGGTCACCGCCGCCAGCCGCATTAAAAAAGCTGGTCCCGAAGTGACGATCGGTCAGGGTCATCGTGATCGCACCCGCCAAAACCGGCATCACGGCAATCAACAAATAGGCAGTAATCAGCCAAGTCCAGACGAACATCGGCATCTTCATCAACGTCATGCCAGGCGCGCGCATGTTGAGAATCGTGGTGATAATGTTGATCGAACCCATGATCGAACTCGCGCCAAGCAGGTGAACTGCGAAGATCACCATGTCGAAGCCCGGACCCATCTGAAGAGAGAGCGGCGCATACATGGTCCAGCCGCCGGCAGCCGCTCCGCCTGGTGCAAAGTAGCTACCCACCAGCAACAGCGCTGAAGGGATCAGCAACCAGAAGCTGAAGTTGTTCATCCGGGCAAACGCCATGTCGGGCGCACCCACCATCAGCGGGATCTGCCAGTTCGCAAAGCCCACAAAGGCCGGCATAATCGCGCCGAACACCATGATCAGGCCGTGCATCGTGGTCAGCTGATTGAAGACCTCGGGCCTGACAATCTGCAGCCCAGGCTGAAAAAGCTCGGCCCGTAACAAGAGTGCATTGAGGCCGCCCACGATCAGCATCGCGAACGAGAACCACAGGTAAAGCGTACCGATGTCCTTGTGGTTGGTCGCAAACAACCAACGACGCAGACCATGGGGATGGTCGTGGGCGTGATCAGCGTGACCGTGATGATCGAGTACTGCGCTCATGAGGAGGCTCCTAACTGACTTGCTATCTAGCTGGTTGAGTGCTTACTTGCGCGCCGCAGCCACTTCGCTGGGCTGAACGATATTGTCTTCGGCCTTGTTACCCCAGGCATTGCGGGTGTAGGTGATGACCGACGCAATCTCGACGTCTGAGAGTTGTTTCCAGGAAGGCATGCCCTGGTTCTGACCGTTCAACAACACCTTGATCTGGCCTTCTTGGGGACCGAGAACGACTTTGTCTTCTTTCAGCGCGGGAAACGCACCGGGGACGCCAGTCCCGCCCGC
>Ga0214921_10004702_pt1 | contig 19868 bp, 21 predicted proteins | sample LL1505_MetaG_FD_177992 | JGI IMG/M metagenome (GOLD analysis project Ga0214921, IMG submission 177992) | Freshwater microbial communities from Lake Lanier, Atlanta, Georgia, United States - LL-1505 | ecosystem: Environmental > Aquatic > Freshwater > Lake | place: USA: Georgia | collected...
TGTATATAAAATTTTAGATTCGATACATCCTAATTAAATAATGAAAAAAGATCAAGATATTCACAAAAAAGATAGAGACGAACTGGATTCATCTTTAGAGCATAAATTTATGAATAATTTACAATGGTCCATGCTATTTTTTTGTTTTAATCAAATATCTCATCTTTTAAATAAAGATAATGAATTTGAAGATGATCATTATATTCAAAAACACTTTATTAAAACTTGGTTAAAATTTGCGCATAGTAATATAGTAAGTTCGGATTTAGAAGTAATTAATAATATTTTAAATTCTCCTAAAAATATATTTTACTCTGCGTTACAGAATGATAATGAAGTAACCGAAAGTACTGAGATATATCAAGAAAAATATAATATTATATTAAAGAATATTGAAAAATTCTTTTTAGACACATTAAACTCTCAAAAAAAATTAGATTCTACCGAAGAAGACGAATAATATAATTATATTATGTCTAAAAAAGTTTTAATTACAGGTGTAACTGGACAAGATGGTAGTTATATGGCTGAGTATTTACTTAATACTTCGGAATATGAAGTATATGGAGTAATTAGACGTTCTTCTACAAAAAATTATAAAAATATTGAACATTTAATAAATAGATCTAAATTTAAAATTATTACAGGAGATCTTTCTGACTCACAATCTATTGATAATTTAGTTAGAGAAATTCAACCAGATTATTTTATTAATTTAGCCGCACAAAGTTTTGTTGCAGCTTCTTGGGAAATTCCCGAACAAACTTTTGATGTTGACGCTATGGGCGTAATACGTTGTTTAGAATCTATTAGAAAACATGCTCCAAAATGCCGTTTTTATAATGCTGGATCTTCCGAAGAACTTGGGAATGTAGATTATAGCCCACAAGATGAAAAACATCCTCTAAAACCAAGAAGTCCTTATGGCGCAGCAAAAGCTGCGGCGAGACATATTGTTAAAGTTTATCGGGAAAGTTATAATCTATACGCTATACAAGGTCTTCTGTATAACCATGAAAGTGAGCGTCGTGGAGAAGAATTCGTTACTAGAAAAATTACAAAAAATATTGCTAGAATTAAAAAGGCAATAGATTACGGTTTCGAATTCGAACCATTAGAGTTAGGTAATATTGACGCAAAACGTGATTGGAGTCATGCAGAAGATTTTGTTAAAGGTATTTGGTTAATGTTAAACCAAGAAGATCCGAATGAATTTATTCTCTCATCTGGAGAAACTCATACTGTAAGAGAATTTATTGAAAAAGCTTTTAATATTGTTGGCCTACATGGTAAATGGGTAGGTCAAGGAATTGATCAATGTTTTTATTTAGAAAATAGTACTATAAAATTAGTTTCTATTAATTCAAAATTTTATCGCCCAGCTGAAGTAGATTTACTTCTTGGTAATTCAAATAAAGCAAGAATCGAGTTAAATTGGAAACCAGAAATTTCTTTTGATTCCCTGATTAAGAGAATGGTTGACAATGATCTTAAATAAGATATAATGTATTCTTATGAGTATAGAGGAGATAAATCCAGAAAGTTTAAATTTTCAAACTTGTAAGTTTCGCTCTGAAGATAAAATAGATCGCGTAATTCAAAGATGTTCTTGTCAAGGAGGAAATTATACTATATCTGCATATTTTTGTAATGAAAGGCAAATTTTTGAAGTCTCGCCAGAAATCTGTAAAGAGTGCCCAATCTACCAATCTAAATAAAAAAGATTTTGTAAAAAAGCTCTTAAAAGATAATTCACATATTATCTGGCCAAGAGAGATGAAAATAGTTAAATCATTATTAACTATATTTCCTGATGAAATTTTTTGGAATTCTTTGGATCTTGGTTTTAAATTAAATAGTCTATGCTGGCTTTTATCTGATGATGGACGTAAACTTTTAAATAAAGAGTATAAGAAGTTTAAACTTAATATACCTGTGCAAAAAAACTATGAAATTAAAGAAAATAATATTGCATTCGAATCTAAAATAGAGTACGATGAGAAACCCTTAAATCTAAGGGAATTTTTAAACTTATGGCAAAAGAAACATTAGGCGGAAAAAGTATCTTATCATCCCATTTAAAGGATAACAAAGATAGTCATTATAATTTTGAAGACGAGCAAATTTTTAACGTATCAACAGGATCTATTCTTTTAGATTCTGAACTCGGCGGCTCATTAGAAGTTCCAGCAATTGTTCGTTTTACTGGTGTAAGTGGCGGTGGAAAAACAAGTTCCGCCCTTCTTATTATGAATAATTTCCTTAAAACAATTCCTAATGCGAAGGGACTTTTAGTTAAAGCTGAAGGCAGGCTTAATTCTAATGTAAAAAGAATCTCTGGTGTTGACTTTGTAGATAAGCCAGAAGATTGGGATAATGGAAAGTGCTTTGTATTGCGTTCAAATGTTTATGAGAATATTGCAACGCTTATTCTTGAATTGATTAAAAATAATCCAGAAAATACTCGTTACTATTTTCTTGTAGATAGTATGGATGCACTTATTTCTAAAAATGATTTAAGTAAGGGGTTTGATGATAGTGCTAAAGTCGCAGCTGGAGCTGTATTAACTTCCAATTTCCTTAGAAGGATTATGTTACCACTATCTACATTTGGACATATTTGCGGCCTTATTTCACAAGTTCGTTCAAACGTTCAAATTAATCCATATGCTAAAGGCGACCCTAAACTCACAAATAGTTCTGGTGGCAATGCATTACAGCACTATGCAGATTGGATTTTTGAATTCCAACCTAGATATAAATCAGATCAAATTGTAGAAGACGGAAAAATTATTGGTCACTGGTCAAAGATCTTACTTAGAAAAACTACTAATGAAAAAGACGGAACGGAAGTTACTTACCCAATTCGACATGGCCGTTCAGATGGAAAAAGTGTTTGGTTGGAATATGAGATTGCAGATATGTTAATTCAATGGGGCTTTGCGAAAAAGAGCGGCGCATGGATTGCTTTTGATAAAGCACTTATTGATGAACTTAAAAAAGAAACAGATCAAGATCTTCCAGAAAAAATACAGGGAATGGAACAATTAAGGACATTTTTAGAAGAAAATCCTAAAATTTGCACTTACCTTTTTAATAAATTTAAAGTTGCACTTTCTAAATAATGAAACAAATAATAGTAAGAACCCCCGTTAAAAATGTTGACAAGGGCTGGGGGCAAGAAATTTGGATTGCGAATAATGAAAAGTATTGTGGTAAAATACTTAAATTTAATGCCAAGTCTAAATTTTCAATGCATTATCATGTATATAAAGAAGAGACCTTTTACGTTTTAAAAGGCCATTTAGTTCTGTCCTATTACGATTTATCAAACGCTAATATAAAATATCATAATTTATATTGTGGAGATGTAGTGGACATTCCACAATTTAATCCGCATCAAATAGAAGCTGTAGAAGACAGCGCTATTCTTGAGGTATCAACCCATCATGAAGACAGCGATAGTTATAGAATATTAAAAGGAGATAGTCAAAAATGACAAACGATATTTTAATTAATATCGGTGGGCATGGTTTAGGCGATTGTTTACTGTCTTTACAAATATCTTACTATTTAAAAATAAATAATATTTCACATATTAACTTAATTTCGACTAGAAATGAAGTTTTTGAACCGTTATATTCAATATTTGGAAAAGAATTTAAACTAATTCAAATTAATGAAAAGTATGCGAATGATAATGCGCTTCTTAAAGACGAATCAATATTAGATGAACTAAAAAATACCTACAATTCTTCAAATATTACATATAACGTGCCAGATCTCTTATTTTTAAATAAATTAGCCTTTAATTACTCTGAATACAACCTATCTCCACAATTAATTAAAAAAACTCGAACTTTAATAAACTCAAATACTAATAGAGAAAATATAATATACTGTGGACTTTGTAGTTCAACTGAGGGTTACGTATATAATAATATACCACATTTGCTATTAAGGCTTGCTGAATTTTTACCAAATTATCAAATATATTTTCCATTAATTAAAAAATGGGATAAAGAAATTAATAATTTAGGAAATTTTAATACCTCTTTTCCAGATAACGTATTTATAGATAATAACCCTTCCTTTAGTGATTCCCTTAAATGGCTAGAAAAAAGCTGCTACGGTATTTTTACATGTAACGGTCCTAGTCATATAGCCTATCATCTTGGCATACCTAGACTTATTTTAGACCCACAATTCTATAGAATTCCATGGATGGCGCGCTGGAAAGAAGACTATGAAGATTGTATTCCGATTATAACAGAATACAATGAGATATGTAGGTTAGTATATCACAATATTACAACACCACAAACTAAAATGTTAGATAGTAAAATCATTTTAGAAATGGTCAAAAATAATAATGATTATAATTGGGCGCAATCTTTACTTTTTAAAAATGAATAAAATTCTTATTATTGGCGGCTGTGGATACATTGGTAGTAGATTATTTAATTATCTAAATAATAAAAATTTAGATGTTAGCTCTGTAGATTTAGAACTATTTGGAAACCCAGGGATAACTAATCTTAAAGAGAACTATAATAATTTGACTGAAGATTATTTATCACAATTCTCTGATATTATTTTATTAGCTGGACATTCAAGTGTAAAAATGTGCGAAAATAATTTGATTGGATGTTTTAAAAATAACGTGGAATATTTTGTCCAATTATTAACTAAAATTAAAGATAATCAAAAATTTATATACGCTAGTAGCTCAAGTGTTTATGGAAATGTAAATCGGAATATCGTCAATGAAAATTGTGAAGAATATGTTGCTGGTAGTTTTTATGACTTATCCAAAGCTGAAATAGACCATTATGCCAAAATTTTTGATAAAGTAAATTACTACGGGTTACGGTTTGGAACTGTAAATGGTTATTCTGACAATATTCGTACGGATATAATGATTAATGCAATGGTCAATTCTATTTTAGAAACAAATACAGTAAAAGTTTTTAATCCAATGGTCCGAAGACCCATTCTATGGATTCATGATTTATGTAGGGCCGTAGAAAAAATTATTATTAACGGAGATTTTTCGAAACGTGGTTTATATAATTTAGCATCGTTTAACTCTACTGTTGATATTATTGGTCGCAAAGTTTCTAATATTTTTTATGGTAGTCAATTACAAATTATTGAAAACGAGCCAACGAAAGAAGAGTTAGAATTAAATAAAAAATTACATTCAAAAGTTTATGATTTTGCCATATCATCAGATAAATTTATTAATGTATTGGACTTTCAATTTGAAGGAACTATTGATATAATAGCCAAAGAGCTAAAAGACAATTTTACAAAATCTATATTAAAAGGCCCAAGAAATGAAAAAAATATAATTATATGAAAATTGGAATTTCTACGATTGGTTACGAATCAAAAGACTTAATTAGTAAATGTTTTAATTCTTGGAATAAGATCAAACAAGATAAGACATTAATACCTGAGATCACAGATTTAAAAATTTGTTTTGGTCATGGATGTTTTGAAGAAACTTTCAATTTAGGATTTCCGATTTATTCAACAGATGGAAGCTGTGAACTTCTACAACAACAAAAAACGGAAGGTATTATAGATGATTTAATTATCTACGATACACCACAAAAAGAATATGATATGTGGACAAATAATTTTTTAACATTAAAAGAAAACTATAATATCGATATTCTTATTATGGTGAATGTAGATGAAATTTGGAGCGTAGATGAAATTAAAAAGCTAATGAAATTTATCGGTCAAAATAGTCTTGTTGATTTCTTTAAAATTAATTTTAAAAATTACTGTATAGATTATAATACATGGGTAGACGATTTTATCGTGCCAAGAGTTTGGTTTGTAAATAAAAATAATGGGCTAAAAGGCTTCTATAAAGATGACTTGGTAGAATATAATGATGGTAAAAAAGATTTCGAAAAATCTAACGTGACTGTTCCTAAAAATTTGCTTTTTCCAAAACACTATAGTTGGGTTGGATCTAAAGAGTATTTACAAAGGAAACTAAAATTCCAAGCTTTAAGATATGGAACTTGTTCATATACATGGAGTGAAACCAGTAATAAATTAGAATTAAATGAAGATTTTTATTTGAAATTTGGGGTTATAAAACCTATACTAAATAAGGATTAATTATGAGTGATATCGAAAATATTGTTAATTGCCGTCTTTGTAAAACTTTTGATAAATTGAAAACTATTCTACCATTTGGAGAGGTAGCATTAGCGAATTCTTATCCAATTACGAAAGATGAAGATGAAGATTTGTTTCCACTAACCCTAGTTAAGTGTGGTGAGTGTGGACATGTGCAATTAAAAGAAACAATTAATCCTACGAAATTATTTGCTAACTATTTATATTCGAGTTCGGATTCTCCATCTTTAGTTAAGCATTTTAAAGAATTTGCTGAAGATATTAAAAATCGTTTCAATGATAAAAATAATATTACAATTCTTGAAATTGGATCTAATGATGGTATCTTATTAAAAGAATTCGAAAATATTAATTTTGGCAAATTGATTGGTATCGATCCCGCAGAAAATATTTCAGAAAGAGCGCGGTCTATCAAAAGTGCGGAAATTATTACAGATTTTTTTAATTTGAATAGCTCAGAAAACATTAAACAAAAATTTGGATTCGTAGATATTATTTGCGCGAACAATGTTTTTGCACATGTTGACAAACTTGACTCAATGGCTGAGGGAATTGTTAACTGTTTGTCTGAAGATGGAATATTTATATTTGAAAATGCTTATCTTTTAGACACTATTAAAGGTTTATATTTTGATCAAGCATATCATGAGCATCTCCAATATTATGGTATTATTCCTTTAGTTAAATATCTTGGCTCTTATGGGTTGGAAATTTTTGACATTAAAAGGGTTAATACTCAAGGCGGATCTTTTAGAATTTTTGTTAAAAAAACCTCAAGCAATAAATATCAAATAACAGAAAATGTAGCAGAATTTATTCAAAAAGAGAATGACTTTAAACTTTATTCATATCAAACGTATAAAGATTTTGTTTCAAAACTTGAAAATTTAAAAAATAATTTAAAACAATTAGTTAATAATATTTTACAGGAGGGTAAAACGATTTCATGTTACGGATGTCCAGCTAAATTTGCTCTTTTTAGTAAGTTTTTTGAATTAGATAATAATATTATTAAATTCGTTGTCGATGATTCAACTCTTAAGCAAGGACGTTTCTCACCTGGCCAAAAAATTCCGATTGTTAGCCGTGAATATTTTTACCAAAATCCAACTGATTATTGTATTATATCTGTATGGAATATGGCAGATGCAATCATTAATAATAATCAAGAATATAAAGGAAAATTTATAATTCCGATGCCAGAACTAAAAATAGTATGAATATAGTTTGTTATTATTTAACCTATAACAGGCCACAAATTTTAAAAGAGTCTTTTTTTTCCAGCCTTAACAACACCGAGATAACTCCAAAAGAAATTTGGATTATAGATGACGGTTCCGAAGCTCAATTAAAATCGGCTTTATTAGATTATAGTAATGAATACTCTCCTAAAGGAACTCCTATTAATTTATTGATTCATGGCAATAATTATGGAATTGGATATTCTTTTGAACGTTTATATAATTTAATTAGGCAAAATGATGATCTTGATATAGCATGTATTTTAGAATCAGATTACATTTGGCGAAAAGATTGGCTAAAAGATGTTATAGATGTTTTCGAGGCCTCTCCAAATACGCTTGCTATAGCTGGCACTGATCATCCAGATATGTACGATGTATCAAAAACCCACTCGACGTTTCCAGATATTATGAAAGAATGTTTCGGTGAGGATTTAAAATCTCGTAATTCTCTATATATACCGTTTGATTTACAAACAAGTTCTGGAAAAATTCAAGTACAAGGGGTTAGTAATTCTTGTGGATGTACTATGATACATTGGAAAAGATTAAAAAAGGTAATAAAAAAACTTGAGGATAGTAAAAAAATACCATATAATGATTTCTGGAATAGAATGGATAGAGCCTTTAATAAAGGCGTTTCCCATGATACTAGAAAAAATGCATCAGACGGATGGATGAGTAGTACAATTTCAAAATATGGAGAAATGTATCTAGAATTAGAAAATTTAGATTTAAAAACTAATTTTCCATTTTTAAGTATTTGCGATTATAGTATATCAGAACATATATGTGGTGGTGGAGTAAATGGCCTAATTGTCCCAGAAGGTCGTACATTTGTACACTCACCAAAATGGGATAGTAAATTTTTATTAGAAAATCCAAGAAAAAATAATTATGAACAATAAAAAACAAAAAATTGTTATTACTGGTGGTTTAGGGTATATTGGCACTAAATTGTGCGAAATTTATTCTGGGGAAACTCGATATAAAAATATTGTAGTAACTGATAATAAATTTGTTGCTGAAAGAGTTAAACAGTTACGGGATTGGGGATTTGAATTTATCCAAACTAGCATTCTTAACGAATCAGAGCTTAAAAATATTTTAATTGATGCCGATGTTGTACACCATTTAGCTGGGATTACAGATGTTGCTTATACAAAAACAGAATCTAATCCAGAAAAAGATAAATCTATTATTGATACGGCAATTCAAGGAACATTAAATGTTATTAATTCTATTCCTGATACATGTAAATTAATATTTCCATCAACCCATGTTGTATATGAAGGATTTGAAAATACAATGTTGGGTATTAGTGAAGATGTAGAGACCACAGCTGTTTTAACTTATTCAAAATGTAAAGTTCGAAACGAAAATGATATTAAAAATTCTAATAAAAGTTATGTTATTTTGAGATTGGGATCTGTATATGGATATTGTGAATCAGACACAATGAGGATTAATATCATGCCGAATCTTTTTTCTAAAATGGCATCTCTAAATACTCCAATTAAAATGTTTTCAGGAGGTGTTCAGAAAAAAAGTCTTGTTGCCCTTACTGATGTAGCAAGATGTTTTAAATTCATGGCAGAATCTGATATTAAAAATGAAATCTTCCATTTATCTAATGAGAACTCAAGTGTTAAAGAGGTCGCGGAAATTTGTAAAAAAATTAAACCAGAAACGCAATTAATAAGTACAAATGACGAAGTTCCAAATTTGGGATATACCTTATCAAATAAAAAACTTTTATCAACTGGATTTAAATTTCTTTATAATTTAGAAGGATCTATTAAAGACATGATTAGTTTTTGGTCTAAAAAAACTGTTAATACAAATTCAGAATATATCATTCGTGGAGAAAAAGAATTTATAGATGAACGTGGAAAAATCAGTAATTACGAGCTTACAGAACCAATCAATCTTATAGGATATATTGAATCAAAAGCTAATACGGTTCGAGCAAATCATTACCATCCGATTCAAGAACAAAAATGTTTATTAATTAAAGGTAAATATGTTAGCGTAGTTAAAGATTTATCAATTCCAGATTCGGAGATTGAAATTCGTATTATTAATGAGGGCGATATAGCGGTAATTAAACCCAATGTAGCTCATACAATGGTATTTTTAGAAGATTCAATCTTTTTAAATTTAGTTCGCGGGGAGAGAGAACATGAAAATTATGGTATAACACATACGATTCCATATATTTTAGTTGATAATGATCTACGATTAAAATTAATTCAACAATATTCTTAATATGGAAATAGTAAATAATTATCATTACGAAGATTTTTTTAACCTATTTAAACCCTTTGTTAAAGAGGGGGATTGGTGTTTAGACATTGGGGCAAATAATGGCAATTCTTGCGCTCAAATATTAAAATTAATAGGAAATAATGGGAAATTAATATGTTTCGAACCAATTCCAGAATTCGTTCAAATATTAACTAATCGATTTAAAGATGATCAAAATATTGATATTCACAAATATGCTTGTGACATAGAATATGCAAAAAAAGAATTTGATTATGGTATACATAATATAAATGGTAATGGAGGATTGTGGAATGGCTATGAGCATGAACGTGGAAATAGGCCACCGATTCATATTGAAGTTGAATGCGTTAATACATCAGATTTTTTGCTTAAAAACTATTCTTTAGAAGATCTAAAGAATAATTTAAAATTTATTAAAATTGATTGCGAAGGGCATGATTACGCTGTAATTGAATCGCTTAAACCGTTAATAGATATTATTAAACCAATTATTTTTTGTGAATGGTGGTTTTTTGATAGTGCTATTAAACTATTTAATATTGCTGAAGAAATTAACTATTCAACCTATAGATCTGATAACCCTAAGATTTTAGCAAGTAAAGATCATATTGGTAAAGAGTTAAATGTTAATATTTTAGGTACCGAAGCTCAATATCAACAACAGAGCCATGATTTAATATTAATTCCAAATTTATGAATATAAAACATCGAAAAACTTGTAGAATTTGTGGGAATTCTAATTTAAAAGAAATTATTGACTTGGGGTATCAAAATTTACAGGGGTCTTTTTTAAAAGAGGGGCGTGGAAGAACATCACTTAGAAAAATTCCAAATAAAATTGTAAGATGCGATGTTTCTAAGAATGAAAATGCTTGTGGTTTAGTTCAAACATTAAATACTATCCCACCTAAAATTATGTATTCTAATTATTGGTATGAATCAAATATTAGTAAAACGATGCGTGACCATTTAAAATTAATCGTTGATAAATCTTTAAAATTTATTCCATCTCCAAAGAGGGTTCTTGATATTGCAATGAATGATGGGACTTTACTTTTAAATTATAATGATGGTATTGAACTTTTTGGCGTAGACCCTTCAGATATTACCAAAAAAGCCAAAGAAAAATATCCACAAATTAAAATTTACAATGATCTCTTTCCGTGTCAAGAGATGCAGAAAGATTGTCTAGAAGGTACTTTTGATATTATTACATCTATTGCATGTTTTTACGATTTAGAAAATCCTCTAGATTTTTGTTTGAATATTGAAAAACTTTTATCTACTAAAGGCGTATGGATTTTTGAAATGGCCTACTTAATAGATATACTTGAAAATCTTTGCTATGATACTTTCTGTAGCGAACATTTATCACATTATCACCTTGCACCGATTGAACATCTTTTAAACCAAGCTGGTCTTCGATTAGTCTTTGCAGAAACAAATGATGTTAATGGTGGAAGCCTCTGTTGTTATGCAGTTAAAAATAATAATTTTGATTACGATAATGAAGAAAGATCTGCCGCTTTAATGGAATTAAGATTCAAAGAATTTGATTTAGCGCTAGATGAAGATAAAGTTTACGAAGATTTTAAAAATAGAGTCGTAGCGCAAAAATATGAATTAGTAAAATTTGTTAATGAGGAAATAATCAAAAAGAAAAAAACGTTACATTTATATGGGGCCTCAACTAAAGTAAATACTTTATTAGGATACTGCTTTGGAGAAGATATCAATAAATATATTCAATATGCAGCTGAACGCAGTCCAGAAAAATATGGAGCTGAAACTTTAAGCGGTATTAAAATTATTTCAGAGGACGAAAGTCGAGCTATGAATCCAGATTATTATTTAGTTGGTCCTTGGCATTTTAAAAAGGAAATTTTACAAAGGGAAACCGATGCAATTAATAGTGGAATTAAATTTATATTTCCATTACCAAAATTTTCAATAGAGGGGAAATAAATTTATGGCATTATCTCAGCAAGATTTATTTGTAAATTTATTACTTCCATCTAGAAATGGATTTTATGTAGACATTGGTGCTGGAAATGGTGAGGGGGAACCATGTGCATCTAATAATGCATGGTTAGAAGAAATCGGCTGGACGGGTATTCTATTAGAAATCCGTGAAGATTATGTACAAGAAGCTAAAAGATTTAGACCTAAATCACAAGTTGTTCAAGCAGATGCCTTTAAGGTAGATTATAAAGAATTATTTTATAGATTAAATTGTCCAAAAGTAATTGATTATTTATCTATAGATGTAGATCCATTAGATTCAATCCAATCCCCATGTGTTGAAGTTTTATCGAAATTTCCTTTCAAAGATTTTGATTTCAAAATTTTAACGATTGAACATGATTTATATAATCCACACGGATTACAGCAAAAAAATACTTTAAAATATTTTATGCAAAATAAGCCATATAGAATAATTGCAGAAAATGTTGGTCTATCTTTTGCTGGTAAGAAATATTTAGAAGATTGGTATATTAATCCAATATATTACAACGATTTTCAAATTAAAGATATTGAAAACCTTTATTATAAAGAACAAAATCCAAATGACATAATTATGGATTTAGCAAAAAGGTTAAAATAATATGTCTAATTTTACTATAGTGGAAAAAAAATATGGTAAGTTATAGTGCTAATTATATAGCAAAATCAAGATGAAGATTTGTTACCTAGATATAAATGCTCCCGATTGTATTGAGGATTATAGTTCATTCCCAACTCGCTATGGCGGCGGAAGGATAGTTGCGGCAGGCCTTCTTGAAAGGTTGTATGATTTTCATATTTATGCAAATGCAGCCTGTTTTGACAATGTTAAATCTGGAAAACTGGGTCAATGTTTTACACTTACTGATGAGGGTAGAGAGTCTATTAAAAACGGTGCTCCAGTTAAAAATTATATAGCCGAGGCCGACCAATATGATTTATTTTTCCATCACTTTTCCCACATTCACCTAAATTTAACTGGATGTCGAAGTCAAAAACAGGTAGTCTGGCCAGTTGGTTGGAGGGAGTTAGTTCATCCGTTAAACAAAAATGTAATGTTATTTGATAGAGAAAATCAAGAGCCTCAATTTATGGGACAGTCTACAATTTATGATATTATAATTGGGCCAAAGTTTGAAACGTTTAAAGAATATCCTAAAGAAGATATAATTTTTCAATGCTCAAGACATTTTTCACATTATCAATCAATCATAGTCGCTCAACTTGCTTTAAAATACGGCGTCAAAACTTATTTTGCTGGACCAATTGAAAATGGATATCCATTGATGGATCATATAGATAACAAAACCACATTTTACTTGGGCGTTATCGATTCTGAAACAAAACGAGATTTTTACAAAAGAGCTAAATTAAATACGCAGTTTCAAAATTATCCAATTTCTGCTACCCTAGCTGGAAAAGAGGCTGCTAGTTATGGATGCGGAGTATTAGCTTGCCCAATAGGAGGATGGAATTCTTTTATCAAAGAAGGGCTTAATGGGTTCTTTATTAAGAATGAAATTGATTTTATAAATGCTTGGGAAAAAAGGGATGGACTTAAACAACAAAATTGTTATAATTTAGCATTGCCTCATTCCGAAGAAAATATGATTAATTCGGTACTAAATGCTTTAAAAGTTGTATGAATAAAGATTTAGATTTGTGCGTATTTATTAGTTCTAAAGACAGGTATGGCCGCACAGAAGATTATAAAATTACGATAGCAAGCTTTTTAGAACAAGCTGGTGATAGTTTTAATAACAAATACGTTAATATTAAAGTTTTTAAGGGTGATGAAAAAAATGCTTTAAATATAGAATCTTTTTTTAAAAATCTTGATTTTAAAATAAATATTATTAAAGATGAAATAGGTATTTTAAATTCTGATCGTTATGACAATAGACAAAAATTTATTAGCGGAATAACGGCAGATATATCTAATTTTTTTTTAAAGTATCAAAACACTTTATCTAAATATGTATTTATTCTAGAAGATGATTCTCCGATTGTTCTAAAAAAATATAATTTTCAATATTATGAAAATAAAAGTAAAATATTACTACAGAGCGACGAAGATATAGAAGCAATTCATTTTTTAAGATTAAGTTGTAATGAAATTCCATGTTCACCACTGGAATGGTTTATTTATCATAATATTGAAAATCTTAAAAATGAAGAAATTATAACTGAATATTGGTACAATTTTCAACCCAGAATTTGTAGAACAGATACACTAATAAATGTATGTTTATTAATAAATCAAAATTGGAATTTTTATAAAAATTTACATACAGAAGACGCTTTTGATAAAGCTTATAAACAATATAATAAAAATATTAGATATTACGCATTTTCTCCATATAATGCATACTCTATCCATCTTGGATTAGATAATAATTTACATAAATTAGTTATAGAATCTGAGCCAGAAATTAATTCTAAATATAATAGTTTAAATGAAAAAAATTAAAATTTTAGGCGATCCAACTAATAAAAAATTTCAAAGCAGCGACATTATTATTTCAAATATAAACAATGCTGCTGAAAAACTCGGAGTATCTTCAGAAGATGGATATAAAATTGTTTATGATTGTATTGGCAATACTCATGGATATAATCCAGATGCCATGATTATAGTATATGAATTAATTTTCCCACATTTTATCTTTAAAAATGTTAGTCCACTACCTATACTTGGAGTGTCTAGAGACAATTTAAATTTTATACTTGAATCTGGATATCCATCACATTTATGTGACTATGTTCATTTAGGTGTTGATTCTAAAATATGGCCCTTTAAAGAAAAAAAGAAACAGAATAAATTTACCTTACTAGGTATCGGGGAATCAAATTCAAGAGGTGGCTTAGAATTTATTGTACAAAATTTTTGCGAAGAATTTCGTAATAGTAATTTTATTAAATTATATTTAAGAGATCGAACGGCCAGTGACAAATTTAAATTATGGGTGCATGAAAAAGCTATAGAATATAATGTTGAAATAATTCATGATGATAGACACTTAGAAAATTTTAATGAAGAACGTGAAGTTTATTACAAAGCAGATGCGGCAATATGTTTAAATAAAACAAGTACATGGAATTTACGAACTATAGAATGCATGAGTACTGGCACTCCACTTATAGTTATTCCATATGCTGGTCCAAGAGATTATACTATAAATAATTTTTCCGCATTACATGTTGATTTTGATTTATCTCCGTTTACAGAGAATGATATTATTCATGCCGAGTCAATAGGTCTTAGAAATCATTTATTCCACCCGTCTATTCATCCCAAAATACCATACTGGACAATTCCTAAAAATCATAGTATAAAATTAAAGATGAGGGAAATAGTGGAAAATGAAAGTTTAAGATATTTTATAAGTAATTATGGATCGATTACTGCTCAAAAATTTACTTGGGAAAAATGTGCTATAAATATTTACCATACTATTAATTCAATCTTTAATAATTAATATGATTCATTTATACGAAGATGATCCAAGATTTTTATCTGATCCAACATTTATAGATAATCACGGATCATTTTCTGTAATTAATTATGGTTTAAATAATGCTTTAAAAAAATTAAATTTATATTCAGATATTGATCAAGCCGAATATATAGGATTTGCTACCAGTTTAAATTTAAATAATTATATTAACGGTAAGAAATGTTTCTATATAACAGTTTGGGAAACAATAAATAAATTAACTAATTATCATTTAGAAATTGCTAGGGGGAATAAAATTTTATTTGGAATGAGTGACCAAGTAAGTAATTTATATAGAAAAGAAGGTATCAGATGTGAGACACTTCATTGCGGATGTGATACGGATTTTTGGAAACAAACCCTTCCTAAAAATAAAAAATTTACATTTGTTCATATTAATAGTAGTAACGTTAGGTCTGGATTAGATTTAACACTTCAAGCTTTTCATATGGCCTTTCAAAATAATCCAGATGTTCAATTAATAGTAAAAGATACGAATACAAATATTGATATTTTATCTTCGAGAATTAATGAAATGAAAGCAGCTGGTACTAATATCGAATACATAACTAAAAGATCTACTAAAAATGAGATTCGTGATTTATATTCAAATTCACATGTCGGATTGAATTTACTAAGGATGACTTCATGGGGATTTCCATTGCATGAGATGTCCGCATGTAACTGCTTATGTCTTACTGGTGATATAGAGCCAACTAACGTCCTAATAAATAAAAATTATGGAGTTCTTTTAAAACCCAAATCAGAAGTGAAAATATCAGAAAAATTAAATGAATTAGTTAATCACTGGGGTTTATTAAACTGTTATGGCGGATTTCCATATTCAGAAGAACCTAGATTTTATGATTTTAATGTAGAAGAATATTCTACAAAATTAAAGGAAATATACGATAATTGGAATTTTTATGGAAAAATAGATACGAGAACGCCTATAATAGATAATTGGAAATGGGAATTTTCGGCAAAAAATTTGATCAAAATGTTATATTAATATGAAATGGCCCTTAAATAAAAATAATTTTACTATTTTAGATAGATTAAAAATTTGTAGTTTTATACTGAATTTTAAAAATAGATGGACGCAAGATATCCAAGTAAAAAAATTTGAAAAAAGAATGGCTGACTATGTTGGCTGTAAATATTCCGTATTTGTAGGCAATGGGTCGCTAGCTAATAATTTATTAGCGCAATATATTAAGTATAAAGTTCCCAATAAAAAAATTGTTGTATTTCCATCGATAACATGGCAAACATCTTGCTCTCCATGGATTAAAGCTGGTTTTGAACCACATTTTATTGATATTTCTTTAGAAGATTTTTCTATAGATAGGACAAAACTTCTTGAATATGTAAAAATAAATAAAAATAAAATTGCTTGTATTTTTCCAACTTCATTAATTGGTTTTACTCCTAATTTTGATTTCTATAAAAATTTAGAAGAAACATATAATGTTAAAATCATGTTTGATAATTGTGAGAATACTTTAAGTTTTTATGGAGGTAAAAATATTTCTTCATTTTTTACCTCTTCAACTTCTACATATTTTGGACATCAGATTCAATCTATAGAAGGTGGATTTATTTTTACAAATTCAGAGGATGAATATAAATATTTTCTGATAAATAGAAACCATGGAATGGTAAGAAGTTTAACTTCTTATGGTTTTGATACAAAAGAAATAGATAATCCAAAAGTAGATAATTTATTTGATTTTTACTCTTTGGGAGATAATTATCGCGGTAGTGATTTAAATGCTTTTATTGGACAGCTTGACTTTAATCGTATAGCTTTGTACACGAATTCTAGGAAAAAATTATATTCTTTATTTAAAGACAGCTTAGATAATAATAAATATTATTTGCCATTGGATAGAGACGATTGTTCTGATGTTCCATTTTGTATGCCGATTATTATTAAAAATAAAAATAAAACAAGATTTAAAAAAGCTTTGAATATTTGTAAAAAATTAGGGATTGAATATCGACCGATTGTATCTGGATTTTTAGGGTATCAAAACTGTTATAAGAGCTATTTTAAATCGGATAAAGATTACCCCGACTCAGTTTATTTACACAATTATGGATTTTATATTGGTTTATACCATGGTATAAAAGAAAAAGACTTATTAAAATTAACAAGTTTTTTAAATGAAATTTAAAAATATCTTTGGAAAAGATGTCAACAAAAACATTAATAAATATTTAGTGAAATGGAATGAACCGTGCAGAAGTAAAGTACAGTTTAATATTAAAAAATTTTTTGAAACATATTGGGCTACTCACGTTGTAGTAGAAGAATTTCCAGTATTTGGTTCGAGAATGAAATGCGATTTAATTAATTTTACTAAAAAAATTGCAGTAGAAACGCACGGATTGCAACACGATAAATTTGTAAAACACTTTCATCGTACACAAACTGGTTTTAAAAAAAGCGTTAAAAGAGATCTACAAAAGTATTCATGGTTAGAAATGAATGGGTTTGAAATTATTGAAATTTTTGAAAATGAAACTCATCTTTTAAACTTGGAATGGATAAAAGAAAAATTTGATATAGAAATTTGACTTGAATATCAAAAAAACTTGTGTATAATGAATTAATGGATCCGTTATATATTGGAATTGCTGGAGTATCTCGGTCTGGAAAGGACAGTCTAGCTTTTGAAATAGAAAAAATTATTCGCGCTTATTCTGGAAATGCTTTTATCTATAAAAGCTCGTTAGCACAACCATTAAAAGAAGATTGCGCTAGTTTTATTAAAAACTATTTAAACTTAAACGTATTTACAGATAAGACTGAAGAGAAATGTATTTTTCGTGAATTTCTTGTTTGGTATGGCAAGGTTAAAAGACAGCAAAGCGAGGGCAAACATTGGACAAATCTTTTGGATCAACGCATTGAAAATTTTAAACCAGATATTTGTATTGTACCAGACGTCCGTTATCAGCAGTATAAAGAGGACGAAGTAAGTTGGCTTAAATCAAAAAATCGAAATGTTCTTATTCACTTGCAAAGAATTGCAATTAATGGTGAAATAGTACAACCCGCAAATATGGACGAATCAATTAACGACTCCATTCTTCAAGATATGGCTGACTATAAAATTGTTTGGCCGACATTCGTAGAAGAAGGTAAAGATGAGTGCATGCGGGAAATTGCTCAACAGGCATTTAATACTGTTATTAAAGAAAAAATTTAATTATGGCGTCAATTCGTAGCGTAGATATAGAAAAACACGTTCTAGCTGGCTTTATTAAGCATCCAGCTGTATTCTTTGAAGTATCTCACTTCATTAATGAAGGTGATTTTAGTAATGGTCATAAAACGATTTTTAGCGTTCTAAAGGGGCAGATTATGAAAAGTCAGCCACTTGATCCAGTTATCATTGCTGAAAAGATTAAAAGCTTGGGTATTAGTTTTAAACAGGATTTTAATATCTTTGATTATATTGAAAGCCTGGCCTTTCTTAAGATTAGTCAAAAATCTCTTATAGAGGCGTGTAAAAATCTTAAAACAATTACAATTCGGCGCGAGATTGCTGAAACCGCAGGTTTGATTGCAGACTCTATGTCAAATTCTGGCGACAAGTCTGCTGATGAAATCATTACTCTTGCGGATAAGATGTATAATGATAAGATTGCCGCTTATGATCTGGAAGCAAATCCAGAAGATCTTTTCTCTGATATTGATAAGCTTATTGAAGAAAGGGCGAATAACCCTATTTCAGAAACTGGATTTCTAACTCCGTATAAACATTTTAACAGAATGTACGGTGGATTAAGGCCTGGAGAGCTTTATGCTTGGGTAAGCCGACCAAAGCACGGTAAGAGTACAATTCTTAGTGATATTGCCACAAAAGCAACTTTAATCAATCCAAATTTGCAAGCATTGATTCTTGATACGGAAATGCAGACTAGTGTTATTAAGTTTCGTATTGCTAGTAGTATTACTGGTATTCCCATGTGGTATCTTGAAACTGGTAATTTTAAAAATAATCCAGAACTACTTGCGAGGTGGAATAGTAAGAAGACTGAACTAGCAAAAGCTCAAGGAAAAGTAAAACATCTTCAAGTAGCTGGCAAGCCTGTATCTGAAATTGAATCTATTATTCAGCGTTGGTATCTCGGTCAAGTCGGACGTGGTAATCCAGCTATCGTTGTATACGATTACATTAAACTAACTGGAGAAATGGAAAAAAATAAACAAGAATATCAACTCATTGGCGATAAAGTGGATCGTTTGAAAGAGTTGTCGGTTCGTCTTAATATTCCATTGCTTACAGCTTGCCAATTAAATCGTAGCGCTGAGAATGGTGCGGATGATAGCAGTGCTATTGCACAAAGTGATCGTTTACAATGGTTCGCAGCATATGTTGGTATTTTTCGCCGTAAAACTATCGAAGAGCAAGCTGAAGATGGCGCACAATTTGGAACCCATAAAATGATTGAACTTGCGGCGCGTTATCAGGGTCAACATGCTCAAGGTCATACAGATTTAGTTCGTGTTGTAGAAAATGGTCGGCCACAATACCGTAAGAATTTTATTTCCTTCGGCGTGGAAAACTTTAATGTAGAAGAAAAGGGGACACTCCAAGATATTGTTAACCATCAAAATGGTGTGGGTATTAATATTTTTGATCGTGAAAATGGTGGGCAG
>Ga0214921_10004704_pt1 | contig 19863 bp, 16 predicted proteins | sample LL1505_MetaG_FD_177992 | JGI IMG/M metagenome (GOLD analysis project Ga0214921, IMG submission 177992) | Freshwater microbial communities from Lake Lanier, Atlanta, Georgia, United States - LL-1505 | ecosystem: Environmental > Aquatic > Freshwater > Lake | place: USA: Georgia | collected...
CAAGTCATTGGTTCGTGTTGCGTTAGTTACGAAGTCTATCGTCCAACCTACGTATACTATGGTCGACCATTCCACTGGATGTTCCACAGAATGTACCGGACTTCAACCACGAATTTCTACTATTACCGTCAAGTCATTATTGAGAAGCAAGCCGGGAAACAATCAGAACAACAAGTAGCCGAAAAAACAAAATCTACGTCAACCCAAAAAATTGTGGACGGCGGTCAATCACAAAAAGAAAAACAGGATGACCAGCAAGATGACCAGCAAGAAGAGCAGCAAGAAGAGCAGAAACATCAAGACCAACAACAACAAGAAAAACAAGAACAACAGGAAACCCAGCAAACACCAAGCTGCCAAAAAACTCAATCAGAGCAATCAACGGTAAATACTGTCAATTGCTAAACAGCGATCGTCACAGTCCCCAGGCTTTCGAGCCTGGGGTTTTTTCTTATTTGCCCAATAGCAGCCTCTGTCTGGACTTATCAAAAAAATTAATACATGTGCCTAACGCTTGCTGAAGCCCCTGCAACACAGGAACTGTTTTACACCTGCCGCATTTTAAGGCGCCCGCTTGTTTACCTCTGGGTCACGAATGAGTAAAATATTCAGCAAAGACCAACTAGCTAAAAGGAGGCAAATATGCGCCGTTTTTTGTGGAGTTTATTAATTCTTTCATCTTCAGCGTTTGCGGAGACCAGCACAGTCACCATTGCTGGCAAAATTTATCATACAGGATTATTACCCCGCCCTCGGAATATGCCGGCAGAGTATGCAACGATCGCAGTTAGGGCTGACCTACCTGAAAGCTGGGACTCCCGCGAGCACGGCCTCGTGACCCCAATAAAAAATCAAGGTAACTGCGGATCTTGCTGGTCATTTGCTCGAACCAAAGCATTTGAAGCCGCATCTGTCATCGCAGGACGCGCCACAGGCGAATCCCTAAATCTCGCTGAACAAGACGCCCTAGTGAACGATCACAATTCCTACGGCTGCCGTGGTGGATTCATGGATGGTCGTTTTGAAGTCTCCAAAGGCGTGACCACAGAAGAGCTTTGCCCTTATCGGGAAAGCAGTCGCTATAGCTGTAACGGCAACAAATTTGCGAAAGCCGTCCGCTGGGCCATGTTGGGTGAAGAAAAACGCGCGCCCTCAGTCGACGAGCTCCGCCAAGCCATCGTCGACCATGGTGTGTTAGCTGTCACCGTCGCTGCTGGTGGCAGTTTTTCGCCAAATGCTAGTGGTCGCATTACATCGTGCGGCAGCCGCGGCCTTAACCATATGGTAACACTCGCCGGCTACCGCCCAGCCGCAGAAGGCGGTTTTGAGTTCCTCATTGCAAACTCCTGGGGTGAAGACTGGGGTGATCGTGGATTTGCTTGGTCCAAACAAGGCTGCAACCAGCTAGCCTCTGCTCCGGGCGATGCTGCGCTTTATTTTGAGATCGACTAATACAACTGGGGCAACCAGCTGATTGGGAATCCTCGGTCATCCGTAGCCAATCAGTTGGGTGTCGCCTATACTAATAGTCATGGAAGAAAAAATACGAGATATTTTCCGCACCGGTGTGACGCGCTCCGTAGAGCATCGGGAGAAATGCCTGTGGCGTCTCCGACATGAAATCTTACGTCTTGAGCCAGAAATTCTTGAAGCCCTACATCAAGATCTAGGGAAGCCAGAGTTTGAGAGTCGAGCGACCGAAACAGGATTCGTCGTTATTGAAATCGATCACGTGCTGGATCATCTTGATCGATGGACTCAGTCCATTGATGGCATCGCCCCCCTGACCGCCCAACCGGCAACCACCAGAATCATCCCTAGCCCCAAAGGGACCGTCTTAATTATCTCCCCGTGGAATTATCCATTTCAATTAGCCATGGCACCGTTAATTGCCGCTGTTGCGGCTGGCAACACGGTGGTCGTGAAACCTAGCGAGCTCGCACCCACTGTCGCCAATGTCATAAAAAAAATCATCGACGCGACATTTCCCGATGGTGAAGTACAGTGCGTCCTCGGCGGGCCTGAAGCCGCAGCAGAGCTGTTAAAAAAGCCTTTTAATCACTTTTTTTTCACAGGTAGTACGAGAATTGGAAAAATCGTCGCCCATGCTGCCGCTGAGCAACTCGCAAGCTCGACTTTAGAACTTGGCGGTAAAAGCCCATGCGTGATTCATCCGACAGCTGATATCGCCTTGTCAGCTAGACGAATAGCCTGGGGAAAAGCCCTCAATGCCGGGCAGACTTGCGTTGCTCCAGACTATCTTTTGGCACACAGCAAAATTCATGATGCTTTAGTGGACGCCATCAAATCAGAATGGCGAAATTTTTACGGCAACAGCCCCATGAACAGCCGCGACTACGGGAGAATTGTGAACCATCAGCATTTTGATCGCCTGGACCAGATCCTGAAATCGACCAAGGGTACTGTGCATGGCGGAAGAAAAGACAGATTGCAGAAATTCATCGAACCTACGATGATCACCGGCGTTGATAGTGACGATTCATCCATGGCCGAAGAGATTTTTGGCCCTATACTACCCGTTATGACTTGGAACGAAGAATCTGACCTTGAACGCATCATTGCACAGAATCCCGATCCACTGGCTTTTTACGTATTCAGCGGTGATCAGAAATTTTCCGAACGCCTTCTCAATAATTATTCATTTGGCGGTGGCTGTGTCAATCACGCTGTGCATCAGGTCGCCTGCCCGGATCTTCCTTTTGGCGGAATTCGAGCCAGCGGCGTCGGTCAGTATCATGGAAAATTCGGCTTTGATACCTTTACCCACTACAAGGGCATTCTCAATGCCGGGACTATCTTTGACGTGAAGCTTGGATATCCGCCTTACAACGACAGAGCACGGCTTTTGACCTGGCTTTATCGCTAAAAAAAACATCGAGGCTGAGACCTCGATGTTTTTATGGTCAACTCTAGATCAAATTACTTTGGAAAAACTGCCGAAGGGGATGTAGTGAAGCTCACAGCGTTGCCCGTAAATGGCTTACCTGTTGCGCTAGCACCGTTTACGTCATTGCAGCTCCAGTCGAAGGATCCAGACGCCAAATCACTACCCAAAGTAGGTGTTCCAGAGTGGTCAGCTGTGGTCTTGGAATCTACAATGTTAGACTCACCGTCTAAACCGCAGTTCTGCGAACCTTGCGTTTCAGAAGCACAACCAGGTTGTGCCGTGCCGGCTGATACTCCGCCTGTAGATGTTTCTGTGACGACTTCCTCAAGTCCTTTAGCCGGACGGAATCCGCTAACTGATCCACCCAATGTGCCAGTAAAGTATGTGCGCACACATTTAAACGCAGATGTCTCAGAACGTCCTGCACGGATCTCAATTGACTGTGCGCTTATCGCCTTTGAGGATGTGTTATAACTTACACGACCAAAGTGCGCATTATCACCACCTGATTTTGAATCGGAAGCTCCACCAACAGACCCTAAGAAGCCTGTGGCAAATTGTGTAGCGAACACTTTAACAGTCTGATTTTCGCTCGTTCGATCCCACATCGCGTAACGTAAACGCTTCGTGGAGTCCAATTGCATGGGGTTTGAGCCCTGAATCACATAACCTTTAGATGTATCACCCTTTCCAGCCCACCATAACGCCATAAACTGGGTGTCATTATTTTTGATTGTTGCTTTAGCTTGGTAACCGGAAGCTGTCGCCCAAGACTCGGTCGGAACCTCAATCGTCGCAGTAATCGTGTTTCCTCGAGGGTCAGACTTCGTCACTGTTTGCGGTAATGCATTTAAATCTGGATCCATACCCATGACTTTTGAAAGGCGACAAAAAATCATCTCTATGTCAGCCGATTCTAGTTTGTTTGCTCTGAAAAGCTCCATGTGCAGGTGCCCAAGCACGTGGTTGGCATAATCATCACGCTTAGGCTGCGCAGCAATGGCAGCATCAAATGCGTCATGGCACTGGTCTTTTGGCTTACCGCCAGCAGGCATTCCTCCAGGCGCTCCTTCATCGGCAAATAATTTTGCCAGTTCAACCGAAGCAACTGGCGATTTAGCCGACGACAAGTCTGACTTCATCACGAGACCTGGTACAACTAATGAACCACCTAATAAACCTGTAGCAATTAAAACTTTTTTCATATGAATCATCCTTGATTTTTTGGAAAACAGATTTCACTCTGATTAGTTATTAGCAGACGTAGAAATTGAACTAGGTAACGATGTAGAGATCTCGCCAGAGCTACTTTTAGACTTTGTACCACAACGCGCTACTGCGACACCCAAACCTAAAATCACTAGAACATTTAAAATAAGTTTCGCTTTTCCTGTCATCATGTCTCGCCTCCTTGCGACCATTGTAAAAAACTGTGAGGAAATAATACCGTCCCCCCAACAACCACGTCAATTAAGGTAAAAAAATAGGCTTCGTTTGATCGAAACCTATAACAAAAAACTTAATTCCAAGAGGCCGGGCCTTGTCACACGGGCGCGCTGTGTACAATGATCACAGTGTGACATCAAGCGAGATCCTTACGGCTTATTTTCTCCGATATCTTCAAACCATAAATCTGGACGTTCTCTAATAAGCTGATTCATTAAATCGAGACATTCAGGATCATTGCGAATCTCTAGCCGCACTCCTCGCTGCCTTAAATATGCCTCAGGACCCTGAAAGGTTTTATTTTCGCCTATGACAATATGGGGAATCTTATAAAGCAGTGACGCTCCGCTACACATGTCACACGGTGACAGAGTTGAATATAATATAGCTCTTCGATAATCATCAGGCTTCAGACGTCCCGCCGATTCGAGGCAATCCATTTCCGCATGCAAAATCGCGCTACCTTTTTGAACCCGTCTATTATGGCCTCGAGCCACAATCTTGCCGTCGATCACGAGCACGCTACCAATTGGAATTCCACCCTCCGCAAGGCCCTTGCGCGCTTCGTCAATTGCCGCAGCCATGAAATGATCCATACTTAAACCCCCAATCGTATACAGTTAATTATGTAGAAGCTGGTTTTATTTAGCCTTACGAATACCAGGACAATTGACTGCAGCTGTTCCGTACCTGCGGGTTTTCTCACTCAAAACACCGTTTTCATAGATAACAGACTCGTTGAATGTTCCCGCCTGATAAATCTGCGAAGACCCGTGCAGTTTTCCATTACGAACCTCGACATCCAAGATCTTAAAATATGGCATGGTTGCGAAGCTTATTGATCCTTTTTCATCAAGGCGGTGGCCATATAACCTTATACGACTCAATTCAGATTTACTGTTGCAATCGCGACTCTCTGTCACAACCCCGTTATTAAAGGTTAGAAGTTCATAACCACCGTTTTTTGTCTTGACCCGCAGTTTGCTGACCACACCTTTGACAGGGTCTATGATTCTATCGCGTTTCTCTGGCCACACACATTTTGCCAATGTGACGTGTTTCTCAACAAAGCGTTCGACGGACTCTCCACCTGCGCCATCCGGACAGCGATTAGAAGATTGCTCTTTGACACCTCGGCGATCAATGACCCACTTTAATTTACCATGGTCGTAGAATTCAGTTTCATTGGTATCCGTTTTAACTTGGCCATTCAGTATCCCGTCAACCAACTCACCATCAATATACGGATATGCCATACCAGCTGTTTTAGTCTGGATCCTATTGAACCGACCGTTTACACGGCCGTCCTTATGAGGAAACTCGGTCAAGTTGTAATTCGGGCTTCCAACGATGACCTTCCCACTTGCGATGCCGTTTACGTAATGAATCTTAACGGGATCAGAAAACCAATTAGCGTTGTCAGACCATTCGGAATGAAATTCACTATCCCCCTCCAACAAGCCTCGTTTACAGTTCAACGTAAGCGTCGAATTACCATTTTTATCGTAATATGTTTTTCTACCATCCGCTTTACAGGACGCATTCGCCGACAATAAATCAGCGCCTCCTTTGGCTATTTTAATTTTTTGCTCTGCGGATTGACACGAGCCATTCGCATCACCAAATCTTTGGTGATAAAATCGGCAAAGATGGCCTTTTGCAACTTCAGCATCCGCCCAGTTTTTGGCTTCCAGGCTCTGATCCAGAGTCTTAAAACATGCTCCATGAAACATCTCAGTCATCTCCGCAGGGCTGGCCATACATACTATCCTGAACACCCCGGCCGCAACGACTGGATTTGAGAATTTATCAATATCCGCCCAAGCATAACAGGCTTGTAGCAGTTTTGACGCTTTACACTCGTTATCCAAAGCTGCGACATAATCTGAGTTAAAAACTTTTTGCTGGTCTGTTATTTTCCTTCGATCTGGAGACTCATAAAAAGCTAAACACGTCTCGTGAGTACCTTTTTTGCAATAATCCAAGGCTTTTGTTGTGGCTTCCTTTGATTTGCCACTTGCGACTAGAGAATCCACGATTCTAGCGCAAGCAGACGAATCTGATTTGGCATCGCAACTTTGCTGGTCTTCTCTTGTGATGTTTTCTTTGAATCTATCAAGACCTGCACACGCTTCTTGAATCCCAGCATTACATGCGATCTTATGCTGCAAAGCTGTGCCAGCATCATGAATTGGCTCGCCAAATCTCAAGCCAGAATAACAAAACTGACCTCCAACGAAATAACAAAGATCACACGCTTTTCCGCCAAGAAAAAAACACATTTCCTGAGCATTTGGTTCAGTCTTTAAACCGACAAAATCCCAAAACTTTGCACACGCTGCCTTATCTTTATTCCTACAGGAGGCTTGAGCAGCTAGAATATCTTTGGGTACTTTCGATTTCTCGTTACTGCAAAAAATCGGGCAGTCGACCTCCTGACAGATTTTTTCAATATACTCATCGAGTTGTTTGCCTTGCTCGGTACGAGAATCCGAAAAAGCCCATGAAGCAAAAACATAGCCGCCGTCCAAAACATTCGCACAACTTTTTGCGTGCCCAACTGAAGAGACGCTCAGCAAGAAAAAAAGACAAACATAAACAAACCGAATGCAACCCCTCATAACGCCCCTATGTTCTGCAAAAGAATCGTGATCTGTTAGCGAATATTATACATCCAAGCAGCCACATAATGCCACCGTATGGGTTTACAAAATGTAAACAGTAATTTTGGCCATGGGGTTGAATTGTAAGTCAATTCTTACTATCAACCGCTCTTGAAGCCGGCAGTATGGCCGGATCTTGTTAAAAACGTAAACTGATTTGAAAGACGAAGACGCCACAAACATGGTCAAGCAAATGCAAAATAAAACTCAAAACCAAAATCTGAAGCCGATTCAGTCCACGTTTTGGATTGGCGTCTCAGTGTTGTTGATTGGCCTACTTGGTTTGAGCGGATGGATCGTCGGACTTAAGAATTTATCTCAGATACTGTCAATATGGCCGACAGTCAGCGTAACAAATGCATTTGCCATAATCTTATGCGGAATAGAAATACTATTACTTCGAAAAATAATACTTTCAAACAATGCGACGGATCGTCGGCGCATATTTTTTGAAATCATAAGCTCAACATTAGCTGTCATTATTTTCATAGCTGGAGCTGCGTCTACCTATCTGCACACCGCGGAAACAATTACACTAGGCCCTTTGTCCGAAATCGTACACCACTCTGAAACTCATCGTATGCAGGTTACGGCGAACTTGCTATTCATGATGGCAGGGCTTGGTTTCATGATGGCTACTAGAAGAAAACGAACGGCTTGGATTGGGCAATTATTCCCTTGCGTCGGCCTTGTTATCGTCGGCCTAATCGCCAACACATTCATATTAGAACTCAACCCCTCTCTCTTACAAGCCGGTCTACCCACGCTGCCGATGACTTATTGCGTAGCATTCGGCTTAGTTTTTTTCGGGACTATTTTGCTTCGCTCAGATTTGGGCATGCTTTCGCCATTCAGCGAACAGCTTTTCGGAGGAAACATCATCCGTCGAAAGGCTCCGTTTGCGTTGTTAGCACTCATCGCAGTTGTCAAGTTGATTCACGAAGGGGCGAAACTTAATTACTATAATGATGACGTTGGCATGCTATTATTTGTCACCGTTTTCGGCACGTTGCTGTTCTTTATGTTTCACGAAATTGCCACATCATTCAATGATGCGCATAAAAAACTAAAAACTGCCGAGTTCCTCAGTGAGAAGATTCTAGACATCTGCCCTGGAGCAATTACGATCATGGATCTTAATGTTCAAAAACCATTTTATATCGCCGACAAGCTCCCCACGCTTCTCGGGTACACCCATAAAGACTGCGAATCCAACACCAAACTTCTTAAGTCGATTATTCACCCCGACGACTGCAAAATTCTACGCAAAGAATTCGCGCAGGATGCACGTTGGCAAGGAAATGCTCCAAGAAATTTCGACATTCGTTGTCGCCACAAAGACGGCACGTGGCGCACACTTTTAACGTCTGTCGCTCCTTTTAGCTTTGACGCCGATGGCCACATTTCAGAAACAATTAGCTGTGCACTTGATATTACCCATGTAAAGAGCCTCCAAAAAGACCTCGAGACATCGAATAGAGCTCTTTTACGCGAACGCGAGAATCTTCTTCGTTCCAATAAGGATCTCGAAATATTCGCAGCATCAGCAGCGCATGACTTAAAATCTCCGCTCCAGTCAGCTGCGTCGTGGCTAAAAATTCTTCGAGAGAACATGCCAAGTCACAAAACAGAAATCGTCAATCAATCTGCTGATGTTATTGATCGGAATATTTCAAAGTCCATCACATTCATTAATGACTTGTTAACTATCTCCCGTCTTAATGGTGATCATTCTCCGCATGTGGCGGTTGACGTCAATTCAATTTTGGATCATTTGATGTGCGTTCACGCGACCGAAATTCATGCAGCTGGCGCAAAAATCGAGTGCGGATTTCTGCCTCGCGTTCTTGGAAATCCAAACCAAATTGAATGCGTCGTGTCCAATCTCATCCGAAACGCATTAAATTACCGAGATCCTAATCGTCCGCTGGTCGTGAAAATAGGCGCTAAAGATCGAGGCGATCATTATGAGTTTTTTGTCCAAGATACCGGCGTCGGAATCCCTAGAGACAAACTGAACGATGTTTTCGAGCTATTTCATCGTCTTCAAAATGAAACCGATCACACAGGCACAGGAATGGGGCTTGCGTATTGTCATAAAGCTATCAACCTTCACGGCGGACAGATCTGGGTAGAGTCAGAAGTTGGCGCAGGATCTACATTCAAATTTTCTATTCCCAAACCCTTTGACTCATTCGGAGATCTTATCGCTCCCGGCACTACAGAGCGATACGATCATTTGCGTCTCGATTCCAACCCGCCGATTTCGCAATATGTTTACAATGTGTAAACAATTATTATGGGCCAAACCTTGATATTAATATCCAAATTTAATACATAGCTCGCATCAGCAAGGATTAATGCTGCTAATTTGTAAACGCAAATTTGCCAATGACATTTCAATTTGGAAGACCCATGGAACCTTCGATCTACAAATATCTCGATTATCGGCAGTTCCTGCGGGATATGTTGGCGCATAAACGCAGCGCTTCCCCGGCGTTCTCTTTAGAAATGCTTGGAAGGCGCACCGGGTGCCTAACAAAATCTCACATCTCGCTGATCCTGTCAGGAAGAAGAGGATTAACGAGTCGACGGGCAGCTGCCCTAGGTCAAGCTCTAGGACTTGGCGAGAAAGAATTATCATATTATCAACAGCTGGTTCAATTCAACCAAGCGAAGGACGACGCTGAACGCGAGCAACACCTGAGCGTTATGATGTCACACATTGGGAGGCGTGTTGGATCAAATCTTTCCATGGACTCTTATCGAACCTTGGAAAATTGGCATTGCCTGGCATTAAGAGAACTTGCAAGGCTTCCTAATTTCGATCCGAATCCCGCAGCAATCTCAGCAAAGTTAAAGAATCTTTTGACTCAAACAGAGGCACGTCGAGCTATTAAACTTTTGATTGACACGCGTATGCTAATTGAAAATGAAAATGGGGAGCTCGTTCCTTCCGTGGATACCGCGCGGTCGACTGATGAAATCAACTCTCTCGCCATACGCAAATACCACAAAAGCTGCCTCGACCTTGGCAAAAAAGTCCTTGAGCAGGAACCTGTCGAAGCTCGTGAATTTGGGTCGATCAACTTCCTGGTCAAAATTGAAGATCAGCCAAAACTAAAAGAGATGATAAAGGATTTTCGTGAAAAAATTTTGTCCCTTGCAGCAAAAGACGACTTAACAAGTGCAAAGGTCACTCAAGTTAATATTCAAATGTTCCATTTAAGCGACTGAGGTAAATAATATGAAACACAACATTTTCAACATTTTATTGGCGCTATCCTTTGTCTCCTGCCAACAGGTGCACCAGAGAAGCGGCGGAAGCGTCGTCGGCAACGGCATGCTTCGTTTCCATAACGATACTTATGACTTCGGATTCCAATATAATAGCAGCTTAACGCTCACAGAGAAATCTGCTGCGCATATAATTTTGGATAACGCCAAATTTATCGGAGACCCAAAAACGCCAACCTCTCATGTAGAATTCGAGGTTATAGAGACAGAAACAACAGATGCCGACGGAATATTAGCGCTAGCTAAGAACAAGGCGCCCCAGGCTCTTTGGATTCAAACAGAAACCTCAGGCATTAAGGGCGTTTACACAAAAATATCCAATGAAAGCCAGCTTAATAGTGAGTACTTTTATCTAATAGGTCAAAAATCCGTACTCAACATACGAGTTGATGCCGTCGCGGCTGGTAAAGGTATCACTCTGATTAATCCGACCATTGACTCCCTCACATTTGACACCAAATCGCCAGTTATTTACGAAGCCTTGTTTGATCCACCAGTTGTTAAGGCCGGACAAATGGCTAAGCTCAAAATTCGCGCGGCGGACAATATGACCGCCATATCCGGAACTAACCCATTTGGCAATGTCGATGTTGGACTTGAGGAAAAGTGTCGCTATCTCACAACATCCAAGTGGCACCAGATTGACGTCTGCGCTGGTTTCCGAGATCTTGGCAACGGTTGGTTTGAGTTTGACATCCCAACAAACCCGAGGACTCCAGAAGGTCAATACACGCTTCATCCGCTAACAATTTGGGATGAGGCTGGTAACCCAGCAAGTCTAACGCCTAACTTTCAAAAAGGAGTATTCCAAGTTAGCGTCTCAAATAAAGAGACTGACATCCCACTAACTTATTTAACCGTGACTAACGACAATCCGGATAATAACGCACCAAAAATATCGAACCTGCGATTTGAGCCGGCGCACATACGCGCTGGAGAAAGGGGAAAGTTCGTCTTCTCTGCCCAGGATGATGATCCTGCATTTGTTGTGAATGACATTTATCCAACAGCGCGACATAAGTTTTATTACCGCTTCCCAAGAGCCGACCTACCACTAGATGCTGAATACGACCCAACCGAGTATCGGCTGCAATTCGGTAGCGCCGCTAAACAACGTGCAGATGGTGACTGGGAAGTTGAATTCACGAGTGAAAAATCAATTCCGCCGGGTACTTATGAGTTCTCCTTCAGTGCTATTGACGCAGTCGGAAATATCAGTGCTACCATATTCTCGGACATCAACATTTCAAATGAAAATCCAATAGATCGCGAGGGTCCGCGCCTACAATCCGTCGTAGCTTCTAAAAGTTCCTACCTCCCTGGAGAGACTGTCACGATCAAAATCGAGGTTTCAGACAATCTATCTGGAGTCGATGATAAGCCTAATCAAAATTGGTTCCAAACTTGCCGTATGGGAGTTGAAAACCGCAATCCGACAGAAGGAGATAAAAATTCAAAGATGCGGATTCAAATGTGCGATAGTCAATTTCGGCATTTGGAGGGAAACTGGTATGCCGTGGATTTTAAATTGGGGAAAAACATTCCCACAGGCGAATATTGGCTACCGGCATTTGAAATACAAGACCGTGTCGGCAATCGCACCTACATTGATACGGCGCAAGGCGCAGCTGTTTATAATTACCGATTTTCACGAGAGAAGAGTGACGTACCGGTAGTCACTTTCCGCGTGGGGCGATAATTCATTCCCCAACAACACACGAATGACAAAGCCCCTAGACGAAAATCTAGGGGCTTTGTCATGTCTTCATAGAAAAAAAATCAGGCCATCGAAGCGCGCAGCGCCGTCAAAACTGAATCAATACTTTTCTTGGCATCTCCAAACAACATGCGAGAGTTGCTATTATAAAACAGAGGATTATCGACTCCTGCATATCCCGATGCCATCCCGCGTTTTAACACAACGCAAGTTTTTGCTTTCCAAACTTCAAGAACCGGCATTCCGTAAATCGGGCTTGACTCATCAGTCTGCGCCGCCGGGTTAACCACATCATTCGCGCCAACAATCACCACGGCGTCTGTACCCTCAAAGTCCTCATTAATTTCATCCATCTCCAGCACAATGTCATATGGCACATTCGCTTCTGCCAAGAGAACGTTCATATGACCGGGAAGGCGGCCCGCAACAGGGTGAATCGCAAAGCGAACATTAACCCCTTGCTTACGAAGAATATCGGTGATTTCGCGGATCGGGTGTTGAGCCTGTGCGACAGCCATACCATATCCTGGCACGAAAATAACGCTCTTAGCGCTCTTAAGCATTTCAGCGACCTCAGCCGCTTCCACGGAGGTCACTTCACCAGCAGGTGACTGAACTGCTGCTTTAGAACTAGAAGGTTTGGCACCTGCAGTGCCAAAGCCACCCATGATGACGCTAATAAATCCACGATTCATGGCACGACACATGATGTAACTCAATATTGCACCACTACTACCGACCAACGCCCCAGTCACAATGAGCAGATCGTTTGCAAGCATGAAACCGGCAGCGGCAGCCGCCCAGCCTGAATAACTATTCAACATGGAAACCACAACTGGCATATCTGCACCGCCGATCGCCATGACCATATGTATGCCTACAAGGCAAGCAATCACCGTCATTGCAATCAATGGAGTCAACCCTGGCGCAACATCAGACAAAAAAGGATCCACATTTGTAGATGCCGCTTGCACAAACAGCACGCCCATCCAAACTGACGCGATGATCATGCCTAAATTAAGCCAGTGCCTTGCGGGAAGCATTAATGGATTACCCGAGATCGAGCCACGGAGTTTTCCATAAGCAATAATGGAACCACTGAACGTCACTGCGCCAATAAAGACTCCAATAAAAATTTCTACATCATGAATCAAAGCCATGGCAGTTCCAGCCACTTCATGAGCTCCGCCGACTCCATGAGGAGCCTGCAGAAAGTTCACAATGCCAACAAGGGTTGCAGCAAGTCCAACGAAACTATGCAGAATCGCCACTAATTCCGGCATCGCGGTCATCGCCACCCTAGCCGCTAACAGCGCGCCTATGGCGACACCAACCAGCACCGCAGGAAGCAACAGCGAAAAATCAGTTACGACCGGACTCATGGCCGTCGCAACAAGAGCAATTAAGATACCCGCAACCCCGTATATATTGCCGCGTCGCGCGGTTTCTTGAGTTGAAAGTCCGCTTAAGCTCAAAATAAAAAACACACTGGCAAGCAAGTAACTAACTGTTAAGATTGTTGGTGACACTATGGTGATTCCTTATTTTCTAAACATTTTAAGCATACGTTGAGTGACCAAAAAACCGCCGGCAATGTTGATTGTCGCGACTAAGACAGCTACGACCGCTAACCACGTGCTTACATGCGATACTGAGCCAGAAATCTGCAGCATGGCACCAACCACAATGATGCCGCTGATGGCGTTTGTCACACTCATCAAAGGCGTATGCAAAGCTGGCGTCACATTCCAAATAAGTTGATAGCCGATGAAGCAAGCCAATATAAAAACAGTTAAATGATTGATAAACTCGGGAGGCGCCACACGACCAAGCCACCAGAGGGCGCCAGCGGCAAGGGCCCAATAGGCCACAACATAGCGTGCGTCCATGGGTTCAGAGGCTGGGCCATGACCGTGCCCTGATTTCGCCTTAGCTGGCTTAGCCTGCGTGGGCTTCGGAGCAGGTGCTGATTTTGTCGAGCTGGCGACAGAGGCTACCGTGGCACTTGCGGGTTTTTTGGGTGGTGGCCACATCACATTGCCGCCGTGCGCTACCAGCGCCGGTCTTACAATGTCATCCTCCAAATCAATATGAAATACTTTGCGCTCTTTTGGGTTGCCGCACATGGAGTCAATCAAATTGACCATGTTGTTGCCAAGCAGCTGACTTGCTTGCGATGCCATGCGGCTTGGCAAATCGGTATAGCCGATAATTGAAACACCGTTTTCAACAACAACTTTGCCTGCCTGTGTCAGAGCACAATTACCACCCTGCTCTGCTGCCAAGTCCACGACGACACTTCCGCGACGCATGGAGCGCACCATTTCTTCTGTAATCAGCACGGGAGCTTTAACACCTGGAATCAATGCTGTCGTAATGATGATGTCGACTTCCTTTGCTTGCTTTGCAAAAAGCTCCATCTCAGCTTTGATGAACTCAGGCGACATGACTTTAGCGTAACCGCCCTCACCAGTTCCATCTTCATGGAAGTTTAATTCAAGAAATTCAGCGCCCATGCTAGTGATTTGTTCCTTAACCTCGGGCCGTGTGTCAAAAGCGCGAACAATCGCTCCTAGCGCACGACCCGCTCCGATTGCCGCAAGTCCTGCGACACCAGCACCAATCACCATAATTTTCGCCGGTGGCATTTTGCCTGCGGCAGTAATTTGCCCTGTGAACGGCCGACTAAAAACACCAGCCGCCTCAATCACTGAGCGGTAACCCGCGAGATTACCCATGGAGCTTAATACGTCCATCTTTTGGGCGCGTGTCGTTCTAGGTATGGCATCAAGCGCCAGGGAAGAAACCTTTGCTTTTGCCAATTCTCCCAGTAGTTGTGGATTCTGAGCTGGCATCACAAAGCTTGCGATAAAAGCGCCCGGCTTCATTGCGCCGATTTCCGAATGCGACGGCGCGCGAACTTTTAATACAACATCAGCAGACCCTAGCAATTGCTGAGCGGTATTAGCAATGCTTGCACCCGCTTTTTTGTAATCCGAATCGTCAAATCCCGCCGCCAATCCAGCGTTCGTCTCAACACAAACCTCAAAGCCTAGCTTTTCCATAGCGGCAACATTTGAAGGCGCAAGAGCCACGCGTCTCTCTCCTTCGAAAGACTCGCGCGGAATTGCCATTTTTAGTTTTTGTGTTTGCGATTGTGATGAAGGACCAGAAGATTGGGAGCCTGAAGTCGAGTCTGTCATGGAGTCAGTTTTCCCTTATTTAAAAAAATAGTGACACAAAGTTCAGGCCTCTATTATCACATAGTTAGCCTGACACCCACAAAGACTGAGAGACGTATTATTCATCCGACGTCAAATTGGTTGTTCGAATGATTTCACAATCTTAACTCAATGCTATTAGGGTGTTCCAGCTTTTTGCTCAAAATATAGCCATCGCCCTGGCGTCCGGATGTGCTTTCCTATGATAAAATCCCTACCTTGATTGTTCACAAAGCTAATGAGGCGAATGATGAAGCTTGACGGCAATACAGTTCTAGTTACAGGCGGCGCTACTGGCATTGGATTTGGTATCGTCAAACATTTTTACGAGCACGGCAGCACTGTTATAGTTTGCGGACGGCGCGAAGAGGCGCTTGCAGCCGCCAAGTCTAAACTACCCAAATTGGTCACATACCAGTGCGACGTTGGCAGCGAAAAAGAACGCGTTGCCTTGAAGAATTTTATAACCAAAGAATTTCCAAATCTAAACACTCTTGTAAATAATGCAGGCATTCAGCGACGCTTGGAACTGTCAAAACCTGATCCATGGCAAGAAACCCAGCGCGAAATTGCAATCAACTTTGAGGCGCCCGTGCACCTTTGCCAGTTGTTTTTGCCGCATTTGAACCTGCGGCCCAGCGCCGCAATTATCAATGTCTCTTCCGGTCTTTCATTTGCCCCGCTTGCTAACGTACCCGTTTATTCAGCCACTAAGGCCGCATTACACTCGTTTACACAATCACTCCGTCACCAGCTAACAAAAACAAAAGTCTCCGTCATCGAAATCGTGCCCCCCGCAGTAAATACTGACCTCGGCGGACCTGGATTACACACCTTTGGTGTTAACTTAGATGAGTTCTGTACTGGGGTTATGAAGCGCCTTTCGGCCGGAGAGCTTGAAATCGGTTTTGGCATGTCAGAAAAAACAAGACTGGCCTCGCGCCAGGAACTCGATGAGGCCTTCATTCGGATGAACGGCGCAAATCATTAGGCCTTTCGTCTAGAGATAATCAACAAAGCGCAAAGTTTATTTTACCAATGTGAAATTGCAGTTCAGCGACGTCTGATTCGGGAGTGCTTTTCCCTTTTTAAGGTCAGTTGACGTACTTACTCTTTTGGACGTTAGTTTGTCACCATCTTGCTTAAGAGTTTGCGTGAACGTCCCGTACCTCATGAGGGCTGTGCCGCTACCATTGAATGCGTAAACACCGTGAATTTCAAGACCGGAGCGACTTGGATTCCAATAGGCAAACGTGGTTTCATGATGAGTACCTACTTCGCTGACGTCAACTTCTTGAGTCATCCCGCCAACCCTGATTTTGCTATTCTCAAGCTGCATCGAAGCGCACTGCCCTGCTTCCTGAACTATTGTGATCGTTTGCAAAGATAGTTTAAGCCTCTGAGACGTTGGATCATCGCAAGTTCCAGTCCATTTGCCATTGAGATTGGGGCAATCTTTTCTCTGCATTTCTGAGAGCACAGCTTTCTCGACAGCCTTTTCAACAGCTTTTTCAACTATGCTTTCTGTTTTTGCAAAAACTGGAGAACAAAAAGCAAAATGCAAAACCAAATAGGCAAAACGCATTTATCAACCTCCTGGAGGAAAATCTTAACGCGGGCTAATTAGGAACCATTTTCCATCGTAACCAGTAGATATGCTCGGGTCGATACAACAAAAAATAAATATCGCGTCAAAATTCGTTACCAGGCAGTCAAGCGACCCGGCAGCTTTTTAACGATCCCTTATCAATTGTATATTTTCTGCTTACATTATTAAGGAGAGCCGGAGCCACCCTACCATCAGACCGACGACACCTCCGAACACCACGTGTGCCAGGACGTGTGCTAACGCCACACGCATTCCAGCAACACGAAACTGAAGCAATGGATGATGTTCTGCCACAAAGATAACCAGTAGCATCGACACTACCAAGCCCTGTGCTGCTCCGCAAAAAACACCCAAAGCAACATAACGCCATATGCCATCAGCTGCGATTTCAGGGAACATACCCCAGACATAAATATATAAAAATGTGAATAAGACGCCGAATGTATAATGCAACGCAAGTCCAGGACCTAGTGCATTTTCATAATGCCTTGTCAAAAAGCTTCCCAAGGCACGTACCATGTCACCATTGGCAAACCCTCTCCAATGAAGGAGATACAACGCAAAGGTCATCAAACTTGTGCTGGCAATCCCAACAAGACACGCCAAGAGGAAATTAGACATCAGAAACCTCCCCAAAGTGCGTTGCAATTTTGAGACCACTCTAGATTGCCCAGAAGGAGCGTTCTTGAGAAGGCGCGCGACATACTTGAGACAGAATGCGCAGTTTCTTTCTATTTGCGTGAGAGGCCGCAATAAATTTATTTTTGGGAAACCAAACTCTTGCCGCTGAAACTGATGGACTAGTTACTTAAATATTTGAGTGCCATAGCAGCTACCAGAGGAGTTAATGTACATCCCCACTCCTATGGCACGATGCCCTCCAAGCATATTTGCGCGGTGACCTGCACTATTCCACCACATTGTTGCAAATAGTGACGCAATCGCTTCCTCGCTCTGTCTGCTACTGCATGATGAATAGGCCACATTCTCTGCTCTAAGACTGACCGAAGACCCAAATTCAGACCGATACACCGCGACTCGCGCGCTGGCGAAACCATCATGACTAATGCCACCACTCTGAGACTGCTTCTGAGACCAATCACGAGAAACAAATGCGACCTTTGGGTCAAACTGCAAATCAGAAAGGCCTTGTCCTCGACGATATGCGTTTGTCTTATCAGCAATTAATTGCTCAATTTTACAAACCCTTGCGTTGCCTTTGTAGCAAGTCGCCCCATCCGAGGGACCTGGGCTGGGTGACGGGCTGGGTGACGGGCTGGGTGACGGACTCGGCGAGGGAGTGGGTGCCGGAGACGGTGTCGGACTAGGCCACGGCGTTGGGCTAGGCGTTGGAACCGGCGCATTGTCCGACGTTGAATCAGGGTTCAATGCTCCTGTCTGTGACACTCCCAAATCCTGTTGCGCCTCTGAGGTGAAATACAAAACAATATTCATGGGAATTTTAGAATCTTTAGTTTTCTCTTTGGACAACGTCGTTCTGCGCCCAAGAAAATTATTCGTCAGGTAAACCTTCTCAAGCCCCGTCTTATCAGCATTTGCCTTGCCAAGACTTAAAACGACCGTGTATTCACAACCGGATGTTATTTTCTCACTAATCAACAAACTTGAATCCTGTAGAAGCCCAAATTTATTGCTAAACGACTTTGCAATCCCTCCATTTGCGCAATCGCCCCCAGCAAATGTCAAAGACCAACCGTTAATTTTCCCGGATGCAATATAAGGCTTTAATTTTTCTGGGGCAGCCATACTTACAGACGAAATTTTTGAAGCGGCTGATCCTGCTGGTGGCTCCAACACTTGCTGAGACGAGGGCTTACAACCCGAAATCACAAGCACAAGGACCCAAAAGTAGCGGGGGATCCTGGCCTCAGAAGCCAAAATTAGTTGGACCGTTTTATTCATAACTCGATTTTATCATTTTCCAATGCATTAAGGATAGAAGGCGACGTTCCCTTACCGTAACTGAGTCATATCGGAGTTCTTAGGATTTTAAATGAATCTATCTGCTAAAACTGCGATATGAGAGAGATTGTAAAGGAGGATTTCATGAAAAAAACAGACGTCGCAATTGAGGCAGAGCCTGGCGTAGAGCTATTCGGGCAGCTGTCCGTCCCGGATCGGCCAAAAGGAGTGATTCTTTTTGTTCACGGTAGTGGGAGTAGCCGGTTCAGCACGAGGAATCAATTTGTCGCCACTCAGATGCAGAAATTAGGCTTCGCAACACTGTTATTTGACCTCCTAACCGCGGATGAAGATAAGACAGACAGAATCACGCGACAAATTCGCTTCGACATACAACTTTTAACACGCCGCCTGGAGAAAGTAACCGAATGGGTTCTCAACGACCCGCAGCTTAAGCTGCTAAAAATTGGTTACTTCGGCGCGAGCACGGGCGCAGCAGCCGCTCTTATTGCGGCCACTCGACCCACGCTGCCCGTCACAGCCATCGTGTCTCGAGGAGGTCGGCCCGATCTTGCTTCATCCGCATTTTCATCAGTAAAAGCTCCCACTCTCCTCCTTGTGGGAGGGCATGACTACGAGGTCCTCGCATTAAACGAATCCGCGCAAGCTCAGATGCTCTCTTGCAAAAATAAATTAGAGCTCATCCCTGATGCCACCCATTTGTTTGAAGAACCTGGCGCCTTGGAGCAGGTGGCTGAAAGTGCGGGAAAATGGTTTTACAAGTATATGGCTGAGCCCAGGAAAGACGATTACTGGGCTGTTCGAAGCGTTGCTGGCCACGATTAATTTCGCACAATCGATTCTTGAATCAAATCCACCTCGCCGCAGTGTTCCAGTATTTTCTCTCGTGCTGCATCACGTAATGAAATCGCTGATTTCCACTGGCTGACATCCTTCGGCTCGGTTAGCTTGCATTCAAGGCCTGGGAGAAACTGAACCACAACAGATCCGGGGCGCAAAATCCACGAGTCGGGATGTAAAATAGATCGTGTGCCGATGATCGCAGTCGGAATAACAGG
>Ga0214921_10004705_pt1 | contig 19857 bp, 23 predicted proteins | sample LL1505_MetaG_FD_177992 | JGI IMG/M metagenome (GOLD analysis project Ga0214921, IMG submission 177992) | Freshwater microbial communities from Lake Lanier, Atlanta, Georgia, United States - LL-1505 | ecosystem: Environmental > Aquatic > Freshwater > Lake | place: USA: Georgia | collected...
ATACAAAGACCGGTCAATACATCGACGTATCAATGGCACAAACCATGATGTACGTGAACGAACACGTACAAAATGAACTGTTCGATCGCCCTGTACCTGCCGGACAGATTCGCTCGTTTCAACCCGGTGATTATCCGGTGTTACAAACCGCCGACGGGCAAAATGTTGTTGTGAGTGGTCACCCTGCAGAACGCGGAACATTTGACCTCTTTGTAACGGCAATGAATCGACCAGAACTATTGACTGATCCACGATTTACTGATGTTGAAACTCGTTTGAAGAACTTTGAAGAGTTCAGCACCATCATTCGTGAATGGGCAGCAACAGTTCCAAACCCCGATGCACTTGAAAACATCATGGAAGTTGCTGGTTTGGCCATGGGAACACTGCGCACTATGGATGAGCTGTCTCATACCGACTGGGCTGCAGAACGAAACGTGATTATTGATGCCGACGATCGTTCAGGCTCAACCATTCGTGTTCCAAACTCACCATGGATGTTCTCAGGTTCCGACACATCAACGCGTGGAGTTCCGAAATTTCGTGGCGAAGACAACGCCGAAGTGTTCACTACCTTGTTAGGGATTTCACCTGAAGAAGTAGAGCTCCTTACTCAGGCCGGCGTGCTCTCTATTCGGTTGCCGAAAACGAGTTAACGACCGGAGTGGCCAAAACCACCACCGCGATTGTTTTCATCGAGACTTGATACTTCAGTCCACGTCACTTCTTCAACCCGTTGAATAACGAGTTGTGCAATACGGTCACCGCGATACACGTGATATGGACGAACTTGGTCGGTATTGAGGAGTACCACTTTTAGCTCGCCGCGATAATGCGAATCAATCAATCCGGGTGCATTCACCACGCTGATGCCGTGATTCAGTGCAAGGCCGCTGCGTGGCAATACAAACCCTGCATAACCAAGAGGTATTGCAATCGCAATTCCCGTTGCCACCAATACACGGCCACCATTTGGTGCAAGAACTGCGTCATGAGCCGCGTACAAATCAACGCCAGCATCACCGGTATGCGCTTGCTTCGGGAGTGGTAGCCCCTCATCTAGGCGCATGACATGAATCTCTGGCATCTCTCCACGCTATGACCTCTCCACATACCTCTGCAATCGCAGAAGGCAATAGATTGGTGAAGTGCTGATTTGGATGGACCTCGAGATGACAGGGCTAGACCCCGAAACTGACGTCATTGTCGAAATAGCCACCCTTGTTACGGATGACGAATTGAACATTGTGGCCGAGGGCCCAGAGTTAGTCATTTTTCAGCCAGACGATGTTCTTGCGCGCATGAACGATTTCGTCACCAAGATGCACACCACGTCGGGGCTTCTTGAACTCATCAAGGTCTCCACTGTGAGCGAAACAGAAGCCATGCAACAAACGCTCGACTTCATAAAATTACACAGCCCCGAATCCGGAAAAATTCCACTGTGTGGCAACAGCATTCGTACCGACCGCAGTTTCCTTGCCAAGTACATGCCCGAGATTGACAACTGGTTGCACTACCGATGCGTCGACGTATCAACAGTGAAAGAACTGGTGCGTCGCTGGTACCCAGGCGTAGAGCATTCTCGCCCCACAAGCGTTGGCCAAACGCATCGTGCCTTAGATGACATTCGCGATTCGGTTGCCGAAATGGCGTACTACCGTGACCGCGTTTTCCGCACGCCAGATGAATTGAAGAAGCCTGCTACGTGAGTACAGACACACCTCGGCCATTGAAGTCTGAACAACTACAAGCCACAGACGAAATTGTTGAAGTAGCGCCTGGAGTTCTGCGTACTCAATTGCCCGCCAACATCACAGGCCTTGGCCACGTGAATATGTACGTGCTGGAAGACGAACGCGGTGTCGCAGTTGTAGATCCTGGTCTTCCCGGAAAAGATTCGTGGAAGGCACTCACAAATAGGCTTGCGCAAATTGGTGTACCACTCAAGCGCGTGCACTCCGTGATTGTGACTCATAGTCATCCAGACCATTACGGCGGTGCGGCGCAATTGCGCGCAGAGTCTGGCGCAGACATCATCACTCACCGACTCTTCCGTACGTTCTACGACCCCACTGAACCACCCGATGTAGATGCAGAAGAACTTGCACTGATGATGCGTTCACCATTTGAAGCACCACCGTGGGGTGGGCCAGCAATGGATGTTCCCTGGAAACGAAAATTGCGTATGCGCGCAGCACAAACTTTTCCACGACTCATGAAAGTGCCAACACCATCTGTTCGACTTCGTGAAACCGACCGAATGAAGTTTGCAAAGCGCGATTGGGTAGCAGTGCATACGCCCGGACACACACACGACCATTTGTGCCTATTTGACCCAGAAACAGGCACTTTATTGAGTGGTGACCATGTATTGCCGTCTATCACTCCGCACATCAGTGGCCTCACTGCACATGGAGACCCACTCACTTTATTTTTCGACTCCCTTGACAAGATTGGTAATTTTTCGAATCAGATTTCTATTGCATTGCCAGCGCATGGAACTCCATTTACCAATGTTGGTGAACGCGTGCAACAGATCAAGGATCATCACGCCGAACGTTTACAAAAACTGCGCGACACCAGCAATAGTCTCAGCAGGCCTGCAAGTGTGATGGAGTTTTCTACTCACCTCTTTTCACCACGCGCACAAGGTGCAATGGCAGACAGTGAGGCATACGCCCACTTAGAGCATCTACGACTTCTCGGTGATTTCGAACGTCGCGATATTGACGGCGTGTTCGAATACGTACTTAAGGATTAGTTCCGCACCACATTGCGGCATGCGTCGTATTGTCGACCGACACAAGAAGTTCAATATCGTCAATCGATGTCGTCACCAGTCTCTGCACAGTCTGACCTTGTTCAATTTGTACGACATGCTCTACTACCGCACGTAACGGTGCCCGCAAACCGGGTCTATCTGCCAATGCATCTTCAACTATTTCCCAATACGCGGCATTGTTCATATGACCAACAGCATCAAAGTCAGAAAAACGCAGTGGCCAATCCTGTGGCATCACAGTGTTACCAGTAGCAAATTCTTTTTCGCGCAAAATGAGACGCGCATTCACTTTTCTGCCAGCAGCAGATTCAAGTAACAATGCGGCAACGTCGTCTGGAACACGACTTGGTTGCAACGTTGCTTCATCAACATGCACCCACAATGCAGCAGCATCAATCAGCACTGTTCCATCTACTGCTGAAATACGTGTACGTCGTTCCGCCCAATGCGAACCAACTCCTCCACACCAAGTAGTCAGATCAATTTCTTGTAAGTACGCGGGGAACTCGTGCACATCAATCACAGTGCGACGCACGACCCACCAATGCGGATCGCTCCAATCTGCGTCTCGCGTGTCGTCATTTGCCACGTCTTGCAGATACCGAGCTACTGCATCAAGACGCAGCCGGCCCTTTGGGGTGGCGTCTCCCAATCTCACACGGCGGCGAGTGGTGAACTGTCGGCCAGGACCTGGGCCGTCGACCATCTGAAAGGGCACAGATTGATCACGAAACGACATCTAGGCACCTTATCTGTGAAGGCAAAACCCTTGTGGGTATTGGATTTCATTAAATCAGTTGACGAACGGCCATAAAGGTGGTTTCCTAGGATCCTCATGCGTATCAATCAGACCACCGCGTTTATGGCAACCACGGCAACAGCCGTGGCGTTTGCCTATACCGCCACTGTGGTCGATCACGCCTTCTCCATGTGGTCATCACCGGCAACAAAGCACGCCAATAAGCGTCGCGCCCGGCAGCCCCGTGGGGTTCTGATCTAACACACAGATCACACTCACTCACCAGGCCGCCGGGACATCATCCCGAGCGGCCTTTTTGCTGTATCCGCCCTAATCACCACCACACAACACCCACACCGAAAGGAATCACAGATATGTACACATCAATCAACATCGACATGGGAGGCACCACGCTCGTCGAGGAGCCCCTCATCCTCTCCAGCAAGCGCTGCGCCGACGGAAACGGCACCCTGAGCTACCTGTTCTTCTCTGACGAATGGGTGGACATCCAGCGTGCCAAGGCCATCTGCTCCAAGTGCGCAGACCAAGCCGCGTGCCTCTCTGGGGCCCTCGAACGTGAGGAGCCATGGGGGGTCTGGGGCGGAGAAGAGCTCGACATGGGTCGCATTGTGGCGGTTCGCCGGCCACGCGGCAGACCAGCCGTGAAGGCGAGACCTGTCACAGCCATTCAAGAGGTACCGATTCCCCGGCACCTCGTAGCCTGAGCACATGACATGGAACCGGCGCGCAGTAGTTCTTGCGGTTCCTGTCATCGTGCTAATTGTCAGCGTTGTCGGAGGGTGGGCCCTCAGCCTTTCATCCGACAACGTTGACGCCAATCTCACAACACCTGGAACAGAACAGTTCCCCACCATCGGCACAAACGCCAACAACACTGGAGAGAAATTCTCTTTTGTTGAAGTGACAGACAATGCCACTGGCGAAGGAGGAGTTATCTCGCCTGCAGGAAAACCGATGGTGGTGAACTTCTGGTATTCCACATGCGAACCGTGCAAGCGAGAGATGCCTGCATTGTCCGCAGCTTCCCTCAAGTACGGATCGCAGGTGGACTTTGTTGGCATAAACCCCAACGACACCAGTGAAGTTGCAAATGTGTTTCTTGCAAAATACAAGATCACATACCCCACATACCTAGACGATGGTGATCAACTTGCCGCTGCTGGTGTAGCCACATTACCTGCAACATTTTTCCTTGACGGTAAAGGAAACATCATTGAGCGGCGCGCCGGCGAAGTGAGTGCTGAAGACCTCACAAATATTTTGACCACCAAACTCGGTGTTACAGAATGATCGCGCTCGACGGAAACTTTGCGTACAGTTTTATTCTCGGAGTGATGGCTGCGGTCAACCCATGCGGTTTTGTTTTACTTCCCACATACCTCGTGTATTACCTCGGCACCGAATTACACAGAGATGAAAGCAATGCCGCCACATTGCGTCGTGCCATCGGCGTTGGTACCGCAGTGTCGTCTGGCTTCGTAGGTTTGTTTCTCGTTGTTGGCCTCATCTCACGACTCTTCACTAAATCCATAGAGCAAAATGCAAAATATGTTTCCTTAGTAATAGGCATAGCCCTCATTGCTATGGGTATCGCGATGTTTCGCGGTTGGAAACCACCCGTTGCGCAACCAGATGTCTCGGTACAACGCAAACGAACACACTGGAACATGTTTCTCTTTGGCATCGTGTACGCCGTTGCTTCCATTGGGTGCACCATTGGCTTTCTTACATCCGTCATTCTTGGGTCAGTCGGTCGCAACGGATACCTCTCCGGTGTCATCAGCATCGTTCTGTATGGCCTTGGCATGGGGCTACTTGTCACCTCGCTCACCGTCACCTTGGCATTTGCCCGTACCGGATTACTTGCAACTCTGAAGCGTGGGCTTCCATTGTTCGATCGTGTCTCTGCACTCTTTGTTGTTCTCACCGGGCTTTATCTCACCTGGTACTGGTTGGGTGCAATCACCGACCGCAGTTCAGACGGTGTAGTCAGCACAGTGGAAAACGTACAAACCAATGTGGTTGAGTTCTTGCAGCGTGTTGGCGCTGTAAAACTCGGAATCATCTTTGTGATCATCATCGCAATTGCTACGGCAGTAGCCCGACGAACCTCTTCTACAACCGCGCCATGAACCTTTCCGAACTCCTTGCATACGAAAACGTCTCAGAAGAATGTGAGCTTCGTTCGTCTTTCGGTTTCATGGCATTTCATGGCGGTGAACTAGAGGAGATGACAGACATCATTGCGTCGCGTGCAGCCGAGCGTGCTGGTGCTTCGTACTACGGCATTCAATTGCCCGACAATCTCGAATGGCATATCCCCTCGCATAAAGTCACGGCCGATCAGTCTCCACAACTGGCATCATTTCTTTCGCACGTCAACATCGTTGTCACAGTTCACGGTTTCGGTCGTGCCGGCTTCTTTACGTCACTTCTCTTAGGAGGTCGCAACAGACGCCTCGCCAGTCACTTGGGTTCATCATTGCGTGATCATCTTCCTGCGTACACAATCATCGATGACATAGATGGCATTCCCGACAACTTGCGCGGCTTGCACCAAGACAATCCGGTCAACGTGGTGGAACATGCCGGCGTGCAATTAGAACTTCCGCCTCGAGTTCGCGGAAGTAGTCCGTTGTGGTGGGATTGGGAAGGCCCAGGCCTAACGCCACACACCGAGCGATTGATTGATGCCCTGGTGCACTGCGCCACCACATGGCAACACTGATCTATTCAGGAATACTTGCAACAGGAATAGACAGCGGCATGCTCGAAATGAACGCCTGCACCGCTGATACGTCTAATCCACACTCAGCAATCTGTTCAACTGAGCGGCGCCCAGTCATAGAGCGAAAAAAGTCAAAATCTGCAATGTTTGCTTTCAACAATTCTTGTGCTTCAGGTAGAGCGCTTTGCGACAACATGTTACGTATAAAACCAACAGCGACACGGACCGACTGTGAATCACGAGCACCTGCTTGACCGATTGCTGCACGAACATCATGTTCATGTGTGCATGCATCAAAGACAAACTGCGAATTCACCGGAACAGGAAAGTGCGGCAACATCGGGTCAATGGTGGATGCCGTCGCCCCCCATGCATCAAGGATGGACATCAAAGAATCATTCGCATGGCGATCAACTTGTGCTTGCGTCCACGCCACGGTGGTCACGCCAGCCATGTTCCCACTAAGGACATCTTCGGGTACGCCCACAAGATGACTTGTTGCCATCTTCACTGTCCACGCTGGACAATGTGGAACTGGAATATCAGCAGCGCCTTCGCCAGCTTCACGTAAGAGCGCAATCACGCGAGTACGAAGCTCGGTATAAGCAACAGCAACTTCATCAGGTGATACGAGATACGTCATAGTGACTCCTTAGGGTGCGAGACGTTGTGCTCGCCACACATTTCCGTGCCGTGTGTATACAAATCGATCATGCAATCTGCTGGGGCGACCTTGCCAAAACTCAATTGAATTAATGGAGATGACATACCCACCCCAATGTGGCGGACGAGGAACATCTACACCATCAAAGCGTTGCGCAACTTCTTCAACAAGGTCGTTGAGTTCTTCCCGGTTGCCAATGGGTTCCGATTGTGGTGAAGCCCATGCACCTAATTGAGACGCGCGCGGACGAGAAGCAAAGTACTCATCACTCGCAGCATCAGATGCAACGGTGATGACACCACGAATGCGCACTTGACGATGAAGTTCAAGCCAGGCAAACGTTGCGGCGCCTCGTGCCTCAGATCCAATCTGCTCACCCTTGGCACTTTGGCGATTGGTAAAGAAAGTAACGCCGTTTGCATCAATGTTTCGTGCCAACACGACACGCGCATCTGGCTGCCCTTCGGCATCCACCGTAGACACCACCATTGCATTTGGTTCAGCAGCACCTGCCTCTTCAGCCTGGTGATACCACTGCTGTAACTGCGCAATTGGGTCGGCCAACAAATCATCAATGTCGAGGCCAGCAGTTTCGTATTGAAGGCGACGATCTGCAATGCCCATTGTGACTATGCCTTTGGCGTGATGTGAGTGGCCCCACGCATGTATGGCAACAGCACCGTAGGAATGCGCACGCTTCCATCGGCTTGGCGATAGTTCTCGCAGATTGCAGCCCACACGCGTGGTACGGCCAATGCAGAACCATTCAAGGTGTTCGCAATCTCAGTGCCTTTTTGGCCTGTGCGCTTAAAACGAATATCGGCGCGACGAGCTTGGTAATCAGAGAACCACGACACACTGCTCACTTCTAACCATGCATCACAACCTGGTGCATACACCTCGATGTCGTAACTGCGGTGATGACTTCCGCCCATGTCACCAGTACAAATCTCAATGATTCGATACGGAAGTTCTAAAGCTGCCATCAATGATTCAGCCCGAGCAACTAATTCAGTCAGCAATTCTGGTGCATCTTCCGGGCGTGCAATCGCCAAAATTTCAACCTTGTCGAATTCATGTGCGCGCAACATGCCACGTGTGTCACGACCAGCACTACCTGCCTCGCGGCGGTAACACGGTGTGTATGCCATGAGGCGCACTGGCAATTCAGATTCCTCTAGAACTTCACCAGCGTGAAGCGATGTAAGTGGCACTTCAGCAGTTGGAATGGCCCACAAATCGTCACGTTCAATTGCGTATGCATCATCGGCAAATTTTGGCAAGTGGCCAGTGGCTGTCAACGTTGCAGTGGTAACAAAACTTGGTGGGCGAATTTCTTCGAATGCATCAGCATTGCTATCGAGTGCAAACTGACAGAGTGCACGAGCCAACGTTGCACCTAAGCCACGTTGCATCGTAAACATGGCACCGGCAATCTTGGTTGCGCGTTCATTATCCAAAATACCAAGGTGACTTGCGGTCTCCCAGTGCGGCACGCGCTGGTGATCAGCAAACTGTGCAGGCATATTGATAGGGCCCTTCACCACAGGATTCTCGTGATCCCCAGCACCATTTGGCGCGTCAGCATGCGGAAGGTTCGGAATGCGCAACATGATTTGATGAAGCGCGCCCTGCACTTCGTCGAACTCGGCTTGAAGCACTCGCTCGGTCTCACCTAGTTCGCGGCTGCGACCCATCAGTGCCTCGGCCTCATCATTGCGCTTGTCTCGGCGCAAAGTGCCCACTTGTTTTGAGAGGTCGTTCACCTCTGCACGAATGGCGTCGCGTTCAGTCGTTATGTCTCGCAGACGACTATCGAGTTGCACGGCTTCGTCAATCTGGCTGAGCACTTCTGGCTTACCCCTACGGGCAAGGGCAGTTCGCACCCCTTCGATATTGGTGCGGAGAAGTCGTACATCAATCACAGATTGTCAGGCTACCTGTCTGTGCTTTCTCGCTAGGAGGCATTTGTTCGTAAGGTGGAGGCGTGTCCGTTCTTGTCGAAAATCTCACAGTCCGCTACGGCGACCTGGTCGCTGTCGACAATGTGTCTTTTGAAGCCCCCACCGGGTCTGTCACTGTCATCTTGGGGCCAAATGGTGCAGGGAAAACCAGCACTATTGAGGTCTGTGAGGGGTTTCGCACAGGTCAAGGCCATGTGCGCGTGCTTGGTCTAGACCCAGTGAAGCAGCACCGAGAATTGACGAACCGTATGGGAGTCATGCTGCAAGGCGGCGGGGTGTACCCCAGTGCACGCGTGAAAGATGTGATCAGGCATTTTTGTGCGCTCCACGGAAAAGGTGCCAATCCCACTGAACTCATCCAGCTAGTTGGTCTTGGTGCTCGATCCAAGAGCACATGGCGAAGATTGTCTGGCGGAGAGCAGCAACGGTTGTCTTTGGCGCTTGCACTTGCCGCCAAACCAGAAGTTATCTTTCTCGACGAACCAACGTCTGGAGTTGATATAGACGGTCGCGATGTTATTCGCGACATCATTCTTGGTCTCTCACAAGAAGGCACCACTGTTCTGCTTGCATCGCACGACATGGCCGAGGCAGAGAAAGTTGCCACACATGCCGTCTTCTTTAAAGAAGGAAAGATCCTGGCAAGTGGAGAGATTGAGTCTCTCGCTTCGGCACGCAAACGGCTTCGCTTTACTTCCACACCCGGCTTAGTAACTGCTGAACTTGCTGTCGCTGTCAAAAGCCCCATCACGGTGATTAGTGAAGGGCTGTACGAAGTTGCATCTGAACCAACACCACAACTGATGACGCGCATCTCTCAATGGCTCGCAGATAATCAACACCCATTACTGGGAGTTGACATGGGCACAGAGAATCTTGAAGAGACATATCGCCGTTTTACTCGGAGCCCGCAATGAAACGCATTGCTCTACAGCTCCGCGCTGAACTAATGCTTCTTGCACGCAATGGCGAGCAACTGCTGCTTACTTTTGTGATCCCTATTCTTCTTCTTAGTTTCTTCGGATCTGTTGACGTATTACCAAGTGGCGATGTTGAACCCATTCAGTTTTTGGTGCCCGGCGTGATTGCCGTTGCGATTATGTCGTCAGCAATGGTGAGCCTTGGAATTGCCACCGGATTCGAACGCTCGTACTTGGTTCTCAAGCGTCTCGGAGCTACCCCACTGACACGTGGGCAACTAGTTGTTTCAAAAATTCTTTCTGTCTTTTGTGTGCAGATTGTTCAAGTCGCTGCATTGCTAGCTCTTGGTCTGTTCCTGGGGTGGGAACCAGCAGGCAACCAATGGCCAATTGCAATAGCGGCCGTACTCGGTGGCACTTCTGCATTTGCAGGTATCGGACTCATCCTTGCTGGTCGCCTTCGTGCCGAGATCAACTTGGCTGCGCAAAATGGCCTGTATCTATTGCTGTTATTACTGGGCGGAATGGTCATCCCTCGTGACTCACTTCCCTCTGGTGCAAGTACTGCAGCGCAAGTGTTGCCTTCAACTGCACTCGCGGATTTGTTGCGTACAACATTGAACGGAGACTCTGGAGCACTTCTTGTTCCGGGTGCAGTGCTGTGTGCCTGGGCAATTCTTGCGCCCGCCATTGCCGCTAAACGTTTCCGTTGGATCTAGCGCACTAACCGCGATACACCATCACCGTTACTTCTACGCCAAGTGAATGATCGGTGCGAATAAAAGACCACCCCATCGATTCGTACCACTTTGGTACCGACTCGGTATAGAGATACACATCGTTGTATCCCAAGTTGCGTGCGCGACGAAGAATCTCCGAAACAAGTTCGCCACCCACTCCAGTGCCACGGTTCGCAGCATCTACATACACAGCCGCAACCCATGGTCCGGGCTCTAGAGCGTTCGGCAATTCATCATTCTCAATCAACGATGCCGTGCCAACGATTGCTCCACCCTCGTTCATTGCAGCAAGACATACCGGAAGAGAACGCTCATCCTGATCAGAGGCTGTATACAGATCCAAGTACCACTGCACAGAATCATCTGGGTACAACTTGCCCCATTCGCTGAATGACCATTGTGCTGCAGTCGTACGCAATGCCTCATGACGAGGCATGTCGGTCACCACACACTTCATGTTATGAATCGGGCGTGGTTTCGCCTTCGGTGGCTGGACGCACACGTTGGAATGCTGACTCCACATCGGAATACATCAATGGTGGGTCCGTGCCCACTATCTCTGCATCGGGAATTTCGCTACTGGATGCATACGACTGATTAGAAAAGAAGTTCTTCATGAATCTCTTAAAGAAGATGACGATGATGATGCACCACATAAAGACTGACCCACCAAGCTTCATGATTCCACCGGCCAATTGCTGATCGCTCAGCACAGACAAGCCCCATACGCGCACTGGAGTGTCGTAATGGTTGTATACAGAACCTTCGGCGAAAGTCAGCCAACCTGCAGGAATGGTAGGAACCAGAGATGTTGCGAATAGGTACGGCATCATGCCGCCGTACGTCATGCGCCATTCTCGCGCTGGTCCACACACGGGCGTCCACAACATCAGTGCGCTCAACACCAAGATGACGTGCAAGCCATAGTGCAATGGGCCACCCGCGGCACTTCTGTTCACCAAAGCAGGAATATGCGTGGTTACTACAACCAAGTTGTACACCACTGCAGCAACTACTGGCCTGGTCAGGAATCGCACTGCCCTGTACAACCGCCCTTGGCCGATGAGTAATCGAAACAGCCATTCCGGTGTTGCCAGCAATGCCAATGGAGGTACAAAATAGGTAATGGCCATGTGCTGCATCATGTGCACTGAGTACAAGTATTCCTCGGCAATGTCGTGCACAGGCCAGTCACTAGCCAGCCACAACATCACAATCATCAAACAGAATGTGAGTATCTGTTTACGGCTGATGACCTGGCCCGCAGGAGCGACTTTAGGGCCTACAACCCTTACTGCATAGACAAAAGCAGCCACAAGGCCAATTACAAGAATCCAAATCTCAGGATGAAATTGAAAACGCCACGGAGCCGTGTTCAGTGTCGGTTCAATTGCTGCGATCAGCACGGCCGACCCCTATCACCATTAAGCAATAAAGAACTTAAATGTTGCCAGCGCGACGATGTACACAAACAGTGCAAGACCGAGACCTGTATAGAACAAGAAACTAAAGATCTTGCTATCAAATTTTAAGTGCATGAAATAAGAAACAACCATGACGAATTTGACGACCATCATGATCATCAAAGAAGGCATGAACAAAGGACCGAAATCTACGTAATACGTAGATACTTCGAGCGCTGTAATGGCAGCAAGAATAAGAGCGATCTTTATGTACCCAGCATCTGACATGCCATGGTCGTGACTCTGCGATTGTGTTTCAGTGCTCATGCGTTGCTCCCGATCAAGATGGAATCAGATAAATAAGCGTGAAGATGACGATCCACACGATGTCGACGAAGTGCCAGTACAAACCAACTAGTTCAACCACTTCAGATTTGTTACCAGTGATCTTGTTGCGCTTGATGATGCCCATTGTGGAGAGCAACATGATTACACCAACAGATACGTGAACTCCGTGGAATCCGGTCAACGAGTAGAAGCTTGAGCTGAACAAGCTTGTGGTGAAGCCAAGACCCTCACGGTAGAACGTGGTGAACTCGTACACCTGGCCACCAACAAATGTTGCACCGAGAAGTGCGGTGATCGTAAGCCACAAGTTGGTGCGAGCGTCATCATCGCGTTGTGCTGATGTCACTGCTAACACCATGGTGAGTGATGACATAAGCAGAACGAAACTGCTCACCGAAGTGAAGGGAATATCGTAAATCTGCGATGGGTGTGGGCCATCCTGCACGCGACCGCGATACAGCATGTACGTAGAGATGAGGCCACCGAACAACAGGCACTCTGAGCCCAAGAAGAGCCACATTGCAAGCTTGTTGTTAGACAAACCAGTGGACGAATGATGCCCGTGGTCTGCTGCGTGATCAGTGTGAGTTGCGGTCTCAGCCATGAGTAGCGATCTCCTTCGAGTGTCCGTCACCATCTGGTGAGGCATAGTCAATTGCTTCTGGTACGGAAGGTTCAAGGACCCATCCGAATGATGCAAGCAGAACTACAGCAGCACCAAAGACCATGACCGGCGTTCCGTAGACAACACCCAAGCCCAAAACTCCGATACCAATGGCAAGAACCAATGGCCAGTACGACGGTCCAGGGAGATGGATGTCTGAATCCGCTGCTGCTTCTTCCGCGCGAATCAATTCTTCACCAGTTGCAATCTGACGCATGGTGTGTGTGTTTGGATCTTCTTCGTACTTGCGGTGGAAGAACTCATCCAAGTGATGAACAACCGGGATGCGGTCAAAGTTGTGTTCCTTTGGAGGGCTAGTAGCTAACCATTCCAAGGTACGAGCATCCCATGGGTCGGCCGGTGCTTGTTTCCCGTTGCGCGCCGTGATGACGACATTGATAAGGAAGAACAGAACTCCGATGGCAAGAATGAACGAGCCGATCGAGGACACCATGTTCCAGAAGCCAAAGTTAAAGAGGCCTTCACCGGCACGAGCTTCTGTCCATACATACATACGGCGTGGTTGACCTTGAAGGCCGAGAATATGCATCGGACCGAAAGTGAGGTTCATACCAATCACCATGAACCAGAAGTTCCATGATCCGAGTTTTTCGTTCAACAACTTGCCGAACACTTTTGGCCACCAGTAATAGAAACCAGAGAACAAACCAAAGACCATTCCACCGAACAACACATAGTGGAAGTGAGCAACGATGTAATAGGTGTCGGTTTGTTGTGTGTCAGAAGGTGCAACTGAGTGAGTAACACCTGACAAGCCGCCGATTGTAAACAGCACGACGAGTCCGATCGCGAACTTCATTGCAGTGGTGTACCAAATCTTGCCGCCCCACATAGTGAGCAACCAGTTGAAGATCTTTACTCCAGTCGGAATTGCAATCGCCATGGTTGAAATGGAGAACACTGCAACTGAAACAGGGCCAAGACCAGCAGCAAACATGTGGTGGGCCCACACGCCGAAACCAACAAGGCCAATCGATGCACCAGAGAAGACCACGAATGGATAACCAAACAGTGGCTTGCGAGAGAACGTTGGCAGCACTTCAGAGATAATTCCGAAGCCGGGCAAAATCAATACGTACACCTCGGGGTGACCAAAGATCCAGAACAAGTGCTGCCACAGAAGCGGGTCCGCACCTTGAGACACGTCGAAGAACGTTGCACCGTACGAGCGCTGGAACATAAGCAGAACAAGTGCGACAGTAATGACTGGAAGTGAGAACACGAGAAGGAACTGCACGACGAGAATCATCCAGGTGAACACGGGCATCTTCATGAGGGTCATACCTGGAGCGCGCATGTTCAACACGGTGACGATCAAGTTGATGGAACCAATGAGTGATGCGATACCTGCAATTTGCAAACCAAGCACCCAGAAGTCCACACCATTACTAGGTGAGAACACTGGGCCAGAGTTCGGCGCATACATGAACCAACCACCGTCAGCGGCTCCGCCAAGGAACCATGAAGCGTTCAGAATAAGTCCACCGGCAACGAGCAACCATAGAGACAAAGCGTTCAGTCGTGGGAAGGCCACGTCACGAGCGCCAATTTGTAGTGGCAAGAAGTAGTTGGCAAACGCACCAGCCATAGGCATTGCGAAAAGGAAAATCATGGTGGTGGCATGCATGGTGAACATCTGGTTGTACTGATCAGCACTAAGAATGCGACCATCAGGTAGTGCCAATTGCAAACGAATCAACAGTGCTTCAACACCACCGACAATGAAGAACACCATGGCGACAACGCCGTACATGATGCCGATCTTCTTGTGGTCGACTGTAAACAGCCACTCGCGCCAGCCCTTAGTCGCGACAGGACGACGAATGGCGCCCAGAGCCTGACTAGGAGCTACCACCGCAGGTGTAGCCACTTCAGAGGAAGGTCGTTCAATGATCGCCATAAATTTCTCCGATTACTTCAACGTCAACAGATAGGCAACGAGTTTGTCAATGTCATCCTCAGTCAAACCAAGGTTTGGCATTCCGCGATACTTTCCACCAGTTTTTGTCAACTTGGTGGGGTCTGCATACATGGGCTTCATAGCTGGCGCATTACGCAACCACGCACGAAGATCTGTTTGATTGAGACATGACTCAGATACTCCGGCCAAATACTTTGCGCCGAATTCTTCTGATGTGGCATCCCAAACATCTGAGCGACAGTTCTTTCGAAGCAAGTCAAACATTGCGCCCGCGAAAGTGTTGCGTGACATGAGGTGCGAAAGGTTTGGTGCAGCACCGGAGTACACGTTCTCGTCTGGTGCAGCCAAGGCTGGTGTTCCGTCGGCCTTCTTCAAACCGTTTACTTGGTGGCAACGAACGCACTGATTCAAGAAGACTGTTTCGCCTTCTTTAGCCAGAGTGCCGTCGGCAGGCGATGTGTACGCCTTCTGTTGATTAGCAACCCACTTAGCAAAATCTTCTTTAGAGAGGGCGACTGCTTCCATACGCATGTTTGCATGTGAGAGACCACAGAACTCGGTGCACTGTCCGGCAAAAATACCTGGCTTGTCGGCTTCAAGACGGAGCAAATGAATTCGACCAGGAACAGCGTCTTTCTTGCCATTCAAAGCAGGAATCCAGTACGAGTGAATAACGTCGCGACTGGTTTCACGAAGCAAAACTTTTGTGCCTACTGGCATAACCAATTGGCCCGACGAAATGATCGGTGTATTGATACCAAGTTCAGTTTGAACTGGATAGTCATATTCCCACCACCACTGTTGACCAGTGACGTTGATAATCATTTCTGTGTCTTCAGTTTTTGCAAGTTCAAAAATGGCACGGAAGGTGAATACACCTACAACGGTCAAGATAAGTGCAGGAACGATTGTGAGAATGATTTCTGCAGTTGGCTTGCCATGACCTTGCGTAGGAATTGGCTGACCCTTATCGCGATATTTGAACATGATGTAGCCGGCAAGTGCCAGCACTAGAACACCAACTACACCAGCGATTGGGAACACGATCCACTGCAGGTCGCTAATTTTTTGAGCGTTCGGACCTTTTGCTTGCCATGTGTCTTGCGGGGCGTTCGTGGCACAACCGGCCAAGAACAACAGACCAGTAAGTCCAGCCACAGTTGTACTAAAGCGTCGACGAGATGACTTCACGTTGTTCACGGTATCCATAGCCTTTTCCGTTGTCTGCGAATTCTTGTGGTGACTCACGGCACCACCAACTTGATTTCACCTTCAATACCAGGAACCTCGAAGAAATATGGTTCTTCGGGCGTTGCTGGTTTTGGAATGGTAAGGGTGAGAGCTTGTTCCTGCTTCTTGCCCGTGAGTTGGGTGCAGGTGCCAACTTTTTCCTTCACGCCGGTTTCCGCAACAGTGTGCGAGCCGAGGTTGACAACGAGGCGATGCTCGGTTTCGTCGAGGTTACGGAATATCACTGTTGTACCTAATGAACGAGGGATTGTGATGGTGTCGATGTCTTTCTTGATACCGATTGCTTGTGCACGCAATTTTCCATCTTCGACAAAGATTGTGGCAGTTACGGCAGAACGCAAAGACACTTGATTGTTCGCGTGATGGTCGTAGTGCTCAGATTTCTCAACTTCACATTCACGATGCTCTGCTGAGTAGTGATCTTCCTCAGATGCAACTGCAAGTTCGTGGCGCTCGCCTGACAGTGCCGCGATACCACCGATAACGAGAAGTGCAACTGCACCCGCTACCGCGATAAGAACTGTGGCTTTGCCTCGCATCGCTGGCTTGAAGGCAATCAAGAATCCGATAGCGAAAATGACGGCCGCAACAACGATGAAAAAGATTGTGCCTGCATCTTTTGAAAGCGAAAGAAAAACTCTTGAGAACAAATACGCAATAACTCCAAGCCCCACTGCTGCAAGACCAGGGTATTCAAGCGCACCAATTGCACGTTCACGAACAAAACTGTTGAACGCTGTATCTGCAGAAGCGCGTTGTGACCAGTTCTGAATTGTCCATTCAAGGCCGGCACCAAACAACACTCCGATACCAAGGATGAATACAACTGGAACAGTTGCCAAACCTGTAAGTACCAATGCTGCGCCAAGTGCAAACACGATTGGCCAGATGGAGGCACCTGGTGCATACGTAGCTGCAGCAACAGCTTCTTCATCTGTAAACGCATCGCCGTCGCGAGTAAACAGAGTGAACCCAGCAACAAGTGCTGAAGATGCCGCAACTCCGAAGAGAGCAATCGCACCGAGGTCTGAAGGATTGATCAAGAACATGTACAAGATCGCCGAAACGAGCGCTATGCCTGTGAGACCTACGAAGTATTTGGAGCTAGGAGTAAACATGTCGACCTACTTCTGTACGTACACAAAGAACCACAAGACGGTGAATGCCGCCGTGAGGAAGTACCAATACAACGCGTGTGAATTCACAACATCGGTGTCGTCTTCACGACCACCAACGGAGCGGAACAACGCAACAAAACTAAATGCAATTCCACCAACAACCAGCAGCAACATTGCGCCAGTGATTGCGTAGAACATGGTCTGATAGGCACCATCGGCCAATCCGATTTCCATTTGTGCGTAGATAGCTGCCTGACCATTGACAACAGCAATACCCAGTACCGCACAAATTGCTAATGCCAGCGAGCGGTGTTGAGAGTCGCGACGCTTTGCTGAGTATGAAGCCCACTGCGCCATGAGCGCAACAACTGGGAAAGTAATCAACATGACGTTCGCTGCAACTTCAGGAATAGTGATGGAAGCAGGAAGCCAGTCTTTGATGACATACAGGCCATCGGCGGAGTCTCGCGTAGGTGCTCCAGCGCGGAACTTCATCCACATTGCGACCATTCCAATAATGATCATGAACGCTGAAGCACATGCAAGTGCAGTTGCAACAAAAATCTGACGGCGTGGTGCGGTCTGTGGTGCTGCGGGTAGTGCGATTGTCATACCGTCACCTCCTTACCGGATGGTTTTGCATCTAAAACTGGTTCGCTCGAATTTACATGGGCAAGTGCTTCAAAATTATTCAGCGGAGCAGGCGAAGGAATCGCCCATTCGAGTGAATGTCCATTCCATGGATCGTCTGACGCTTGCGCACCATTACGAATAGCTGCGAGTAACAAAGCGACAAAACCAATAACGGTGACAAGAATGAGAATGTTGCCGATGCCAGCAAGTCCATTCCACAACGCAATCGGACCGTCGTAATCAAAACCATTCACTACATCGACTGGCTGGTTTGCAAAGCCGGCGATGAAGAGAGGGAACGACGATGCGATGGTGCCAAGAAGTCCAAGCGCAGAAAGTCCAAGAAGTGCTTTCCCATCAAGAACACGGCCCCACAATTTCGGTGCCCAGTGCGCTAACGCTCCGAGGCCAACAAGGAGCCCGCCGAATGCGAAGTACACAGTGACACCTTCGATGAAAGCAGTACCCACAAGATTTGCTTGCTGAATGTGCGCAACAAAGTTGCCAGCGGCACCGACGAGAATCATGAACGCGCCTAATGAAGCGAATGCAAAGGCACCACTCACTTTTGGCGAGCCAGACTTCAGTGACAACAGCGAAATCGCAATCACTACGAAGATCCCAAGAAGTGGAAGACCGTTGAAGATAAGGAATGGAATTGCAGACTTCACTATGTCGCTGGCATTTCCCGACCAGTCGAGCATGTGCGTTGATTGTGTTGCGGCACCAAGCACTGCTGTAGTGATGAGACCAAGACCTGCAAGCACGACGGGGCGTTGTGGCTGACGAACGCCAGCAGTCACTGGTGCAATGTCTGCGAGCACACCAAGAGCAATGACAATAAGCACGATTGTCATTGGTTGACCAAAGACCCATCCGAGATGATCATCAATGGCTTTGCTTCCACCGAAAGCAACTTTGGCGTGCGTGTTGTCGACGTACAAATAAATAATGGTTCCGATTGCAACTGGCAACGTGAGCAACGATGCAACTGAACCTACGAGCGCACCCCATGAAAAAGCAGGAACGATGTCCAATGTCATGCCAGGAGCACGTGCGGTGAGAACACTTGTTGCAACAGAAAGACTTCCGGCGAGGATGCCCGCCGCTGCAAGCGCAACGCCCAAGAGATACAGGTCTACAAGATTGGCTTCTCCGCCGCCTGGGCCACCATTACCAATGATTGCAATAGCAACCATGAGTGAGCCAAAGAGCCACGACCAGAAACTGAGTTGCGCTAGTCGCGGAAATGCGATGGCGCGAGAACCAAGTTGAAGAGGAACAATCGCTAACGCGATACCCAAGAAGAGAGGTGCAAGGAGTCCCAAGACAAGATCAAATCGATATAGCGAGATGAGCTGAATCGCTGCATCACCATCGAAGATGTCCATGTGTGCCGGCGACATGCGCTCGAAACCGAACACTGCGCCGATGATTGATGTGGATACTGCAGTGATTAAAGAGCAACCGATAAATAGTCGACCAATCTTTTTGTGGTCGCTGCTAGTCATCCATTTGCCTAGGGCATTGACAAAAGAAGAGCCGGAGCCCTGTGCCTGTGTCGATGCGCCGACTGGATTGTCGATGGTGGTCATTTTCGGATGGTCTCCCAGAGACACCCCTTCAATTTTTCCAAACCGTGGGGGTGCGTACGCCTAGATGTAACACTCCAACACTAACCACCGACCCCCATGTATCGGTAACTCCCTCACCAAGTCAGACTTAGTGCAATTGCGCATTTAACGCAGCAGCACGTCCACGGTGAGGGCCACAAAGAGGACCGAGATGTACGTGATGGAGAACGAAAACAGCTTCATTGCTGCGGCTGGGGTATTGACTCGAGTTAGTGCAATTGTGCCCCATAAAAAGGCTGCGCCCACGGCCCCGGCAGAAACGCCATAGATCCAGCCCATATCTGCAACGGGGATGACCGCCAT
>Ga0214921_10004706_pt1 | contig 19856 bp, 16 predicted proteins | sample LL1505_MetaG_FD_177992 | JGI IMG/M metagenome (GOLD analysis project Ga0214921, IMG submission 177992) | Freshwater microbial communities from Lake Lanier, Atlanta, Georgia, United States - LL-1505 | ecosystem: Environmental > Aquatic > Freshwater > Lake | place: USA: Georgia | collected...
GGTCAGCGTGGGACTCGACGATTGGGAGTGGGGCGTCACGCTCTGGGCGAGGCGGCCGGAGTTTCTCAAGGAGATCGTCTACACGATGCGGTTCGACGAGGCGAGCGCCCGCTACGCCGAGTTCGGCCCCTTCTACACGGGCTACGTCGCGACCCCGGCCGAGATCCTGACCCACTGCCGGGTGACGACCGCAGGCTGAGGGGCCGCCGAGCGTGCGCCCGGTCACTTGGCGGGCGACAGGATCAGTTCGACCGCGGTGTCCGGCGGCGGCACGCGGCCTTCGAACGCCTGGAACAGCAGCGCCTCGTTCGCGTCGCTGCTCTCGATCGTGAGGTCGAGCATCGCGCCGGGGAAGTTGGAGACGCAGATCATGTCGCCGCCGTCGGCCTGGTAGTGCTCGGTGCCATCGGCGGGATCCCGCCAAAAGCCGCTGCCCGCGAACACCCATTCCGCGTCGAGTGGCTTCCCGGTCTTGGTGTTGCGAATCAGGTCCTGCGCCCGCTTCTCCTGCCAGCCGCCGTCGGGATCCTTCCAGCGGACGAGCACGGCGACCTTCGGCCCCTGGGCCGGAACATACGCCGGATCGAACGACACCGGGTTGCCCGGCTCGAGTCCGATCGCGAGCAGGCCGGCGTGCACCAGCCGGGCGGGACAGAGCGTGGCGACGATCGCCTCGTGCTCCTTCGATGACTTGGGGCAGGCGAAGACCTCGATCTCCCCCTCGGCGAGCGCGATCCTGCCCCCGACCACCACCCGCTTGCCGGCGAGGTCGAGCCAAATTTCGTCGGTCTTCGAGAGCCGCCGCAGCTCGGGATGTGCATCGGGGACCGCGGCCGCGACGGCGCTCCCCGGGTCGGAGGCGTTCCCCGGGTCGGCGGCGCGGGCCGCCGCGGCGGTGGCCGCCAGCACCAACCCGGCCGCGACCAGGCCCTGGCTCCCGAACCATCGAAACGCAGCTGACGGTGTCATCGCAGGCTCCCGATCCGGCGTCGTGGCTGTCGACTTTCGCCTCCTGTAGCATACCCGGGGGGCCCGACGGCCGGACGCCCCCACCCCCGCACCCCGCTCGCCCCCACGATGCCCTCGCACTCACGATCGCGATCCCGCTCCGAACCCAAGGTCCCGCCGCGGGCGGACGATCCGGCCACCTCGACCGCCGCGGTGGACACCGCCGGGCAAGGCCCCGACCACCCCGTCCCGGTCGCCGCAGCCCCGGCTGCGCCCCGCGTGCGGCGGCCGGCCGCAGCCCGCCGGATTCGGCTGGCCTCCGACCTCTCTGGCACATTCGAGATCCGCGACCGACTCCGCCGGTTGGCCGACAGGGTCGGCAAGGGCGCCGGCAACGCGCAGCGGGCCGAGTTCATCGAGGCGGCGATCAACGACTGTCTCGACGAGGCACGTTCCGCGTCGGCCGCCGATCACTGGCTGGCCTGCGAGGCCGCCACCTGGGCCCTGGCCTGGATGGCCCGCGCCCGGCGGGCCGGCGGCTCGGCCGGTGGATTGCTGGAGCGGCTCGTCGGCGAGGCCCGCGCGGCGCAACCCGTTCTGGCGGCCAGTGACACGCTCCCGGCCCGGTTCGTCGTGACGCTGGCCCGGCTGTTCCGCGACATCGAGGCCTGCCGGAGGCTGGAGCCCGCCGCGACCACGGCCGTGGTCGGCGAGATCGAGCGGCTCACCTCGACGCGGGGTGTGGTCAACGTGGCCGGCAGCAACGCGATGGTCGACCGGGTGTCGCGCTGGACCACGATCCGTGAGGTCGCGGCCATCACCGGCGACCCCGCCTGGGGCGAGGCGACCGAGCGTCGCTGGCGCGAAGCCGCCACCAATGCGATCCGGTTGCTCGGGGACGACGGCCGGCGACTCACCGCCGGCGGCCTGATGCCGGTGCGGTTCACCGAGCCGCTGCTCGACGCCGTGGCCGCGCTCGGCGGCCGTCGTAAGCGGGCCGCGGAGGCCGTTCGCCGCAGCCGCTCGGCCGGCGGCAAGCCGCGCCGCTTCATCCGCCGCGACCTCCACGACGCGGCCGCCGCCGTGGCGATCATGCGGGCCGGCTGGGACCGAGGCGATCTGCGGGTGCTCGTGGATTACCGGCAGGCCGTTCCCCACCTCGAGATCGCGGCCGGCGACCGGATGCTCGTCGACGGCCCCTGGCAGTGGAGCGTGTCCGACGGTGCGCTGGGCTTGGAGGCCGAAGGGCCGTGGACGGCTTCGTGTTGGGAGTCGGATCGGCAGGCGACTTTCCTCGAGATCACCGCGCCCCTTCCGGGTGGCCGGCAGTTCGAGCGGCAGGTGCTGCTGCTGCGGCGCGAGAAGGTGGTGTTGCTGGCCGACGCCGTCACCACGCCGGCCGCGGCCGACCCCCAGACCAGCCCGCGGCCCACGGCCGCGGTCAACGGCCGGCACGGCGAAGACGACGGCCCGGCGCCGCTCCGCTGTCGCTCGGTCGTCCGGCTCGCACCCGGCCTCGAGGCGGAACCGGCCGAGGAGACCCGCGAGGCGCTCGTGTTCGACACGCGGATGCGCTTGTTGGCCGTGCCGCTGGCCCTGCCCGAGTGGCGGGTGGGCCGCGGCGGCAGCCTCGAGCACGGCCCCGACGGCCTGGCCCTCGTGCAGGAGTCGGCGGGGCGGCGGCTCTACGCCCCGCTGTGGCTCGATTGCGACGCCGGCCGGATCGGGAAGCCGCTCACCTGGCGGCAGCTCACCGTGGCCGACACCCGGATCAACCTCCCGCCCCACCAGGCCGCGGGATTCCGCGTGCAGGCGGGGCAGGAACAGTGGCTGCTGTACCGGTCGCTCGACGCCCCGCGGAATCGCACGCTGCTCGGCTGCAACGTGTCGTGCGAGTTCCTGATCGGGCGGATCCGCCCCCGCGGCAGCGTCAAGCGGACGCTGGAGATCCAGTGACCGCGGCCGACGGCGAGACGGGCGACCTGCGCGGCCGCCAGGACCGGCTCGCGGCCAATCTCGCCGCCGTCCGCGAGCGGATCGCCGCCGCCTGCCGGCAGGCGGGACGGTCGCCCGAGGGCGTGACGCTCGTCGCGGTCACCAAATACCTCTCGGCCGACCTGACGCGGCTCGTGCTCGAGGCGGGCGTGACCGAACTGGCGGAGAGCCGGCCGCAGACCCTCTGGACGAAGGCGGAGGCGTTGGCGACCGGGCGGCCCGCGGCCCGCTGGCACCTCGTGGGTCATCTCCAGCGCAACAAGGTTCATCGCACCCTGCCCCTGCTGGCGATGCTGCACACGCTCGACAGTCCCCGGCTGCTGGAGGCGATCGAGGCGGAGTCCGAACGCGATGCGAGCGGCGACCGCCCTCCCTGCGAAGTGCTCGTGGAGGTCAATCTGACCAGCGATCCGGGCCGCTCGGGAGCCGCGCTCGCCGACCTGCCGGCCCTCGTGCGGGCGGCCGCCGGTTGTTCCGCCGTGCGGCTGCGCGGGCTGATGGGCATGGCCGGGCATCCCGATGCCGAAGCCTCCGACGCCCGGCGCGACTTCGCCCGCCTGCGGGCCGTGCGCGACGAACTCGCTCCGACGCTGCCCGACCCCGCGGCGCTGGCGGAACTCTCGATGGGCATGAGCGGCGACTTCGAGGCTGCGATCCTCGAAGGTGCGACGCTCGTCCGCATCGGGTCGGCCCTGTTCGAAGGCCTGCTCTAGCTGTCCGTGGAAAAAGTCATCCTTGACCTTTTTCCACTTGGCCGACCGGTGGAAACGCCGAGGGTTTCCACGGTCGGCTCTCGTCGCATCCTGCTCCGGCAGACTTGTTCCACAGTCTGCCAGGCCCGCGGCTACTCGACCCGAACCTCGAGGATCTCGTACTTGAGCGTGCCGGCGGGCACGTCGATCGCCACCGTCTCCCCGACCTTGCGGCCCAGGAAGCCCTGCGCCAGCGGGCTCGCCACGTTGATCCGGCCGGTGTCGAAGTCCTCCTCGCCGGCCCCGACGAGCACATACTCCTCCTCGTCGCCGAACTTCAGGTCCTTGACGCGGATCGTCGCCCCGAAGACGACCTCTCCGGTCGACTCCTTCGGCCGCTCCACGATCACGGCCCGGGCGAGCTTGTCGCGGAGCACGTTGATCTTCGCCTGCATCATGCCCTGGCTTTCGCGGGCCCCGTGATACTCGGCGTTTTCGCTCAGGTCGCCCTCGCTCCGGGCGGCGGCCACGCGCTGCGCGAGTTTCGGCATCTCGACGGTCTCGAGTTCGTCCACCTCGGCCTTCAACTTGTCGTAGCCGGACCTCGTCATCGGAATACGGTCGGACATCGCTGGGAACTCCGCGGGGAATGACGCTGCTGGCAATCGATCGACTGGAAAACGCGGGCGGTGCCGGCTCGGCCCGCCGCCGGGTGGATCCCGGGTCAGGCCGGCGTGGCCGACTCGGGCGTGTAGAGGAGCCGGCCGCAACTGCGGCAGGTCACGATCCGACCGCCGAGCAGTTCGGACAACTGGTTGCTGGTGATCTGCTGATGGCACCCGCCGCAGTCGCGGCCGTCGGCGACGGCCATGCCGTCGGCCCCTTTGTGCCGCACCGCCCGCTGGTACTTCTCCCGCAGATCTTCGGCCAGATCCTGCTCGGTGGCCTGGACGTCGCCGCTGATCCGGGCGACCTCCGCCTCGAGCTCGGTCACCTCGGCTGCGACCCGGGTCTCCTCGTCCGCGAGCTTGCGGCGAGCCGCGGCGATGGCCTCCTCGGCGGCCGGGACGGCGGGCTTCAGCCCGTCGATCCGCTCGAGCGACTCGAGGATCTCGTCCTCCAGCACCTTGCCGGCCATCCGATCGGCCGCGATCTGGTCGCGGAACAGCTGGTATTCCTTGTTGCTCTTGCAGGCGTTGAGCTTGGCCTCGAGGTCGGCGAGCTTGGCCTCGGCGGTCTTGAGCTGCAGCTGCTTGCGGTCCGCCGCCAGGCGGGTCTGCATGACCGCCTCCTTGGCCGCATCCCGCCGGCTCTCGGCATCCTGGACCGCCGCCTTCAGGGCGCCGACCCGCCGCGGCCCGGCGGCCAGGCGGCCACGCAGGTCCTCCAGCTGCCGGTGCATCCGGTGGAGTGTCCGCAGCGTTCCGGTGGCGAGGGCGACGGTCATGATGGTCTCCGGCGGGACGGAACGGCCCGCCCCGCCGGAGAGTGTACCACAGCCCTTGCGGCCGGCCACGGGCCGCCCGAGGTCAGCCCTGGCCGCTGCCGATGAAGTTTTCCAGCTGCCGCGACCGGACCGGATGCTGGAGCTTCTTGACCGCCTTGGCCTCGATCTGCCGCACCCGCTCGCGGGTGACGCGGAAGATCCGGCCCACCTCCTCGAGCGTGTAGGTGTAGCCGTCGGTCAGGCCGTACCGCAGGCGGATGATCTCGCGCTCCCGATAGGTGAGCGTCTTGAGCAGCGAGTCGATCCGGTCCCGCAGCAGCCCGTGGGTGGTCGACTGGGTCGGACTCATCACCCCGACGTCCTCCACGAACTCGCTGAAGCTCGCGTCCTCGCTCTCTCCCACGGGCCGGTCGAGGCTCATGGGCTGGCGGCCCATCTCCATCACGCGGCGGGCCTCCTCGACCGGCACGTCGGCGACCTCGGCCACCTCCTCCGGGCTGGGCTCGCGGCCGAGTTCGTGGAGCAGCTTCTTGGCGGTCGTCCGCAGCTTGGAGAGCACGTCGATCATGTGGACCGGAATCCGGATCGTGCGGGCCTGGTCGGCGATCGCCCGCGTGATCGCCTGCCGGATCCACCAGGTGGCATACGTCGAGAACTTGAAGCCGCGGCGATACTCGTACTTGTCGACCGCCCGCATCAGTCCCGTGTTGCCCTCCTGGATCAGGTCGAGGAACGAGAGCCCGCGGTTGCGATACTTCTTGGCGATCGACACGACCAGCCGCAGGTTGGCCGCCGACAGGTTCCGCTTCGCCGCCTCGTACTCCTCGCGGAGCTTGTCGAGCATCCCGACGCGGGTCCGCAGCGACCGCGGGCTCTCGAGGGTGGTGAGCATCAGGTCGCGGAGTTCCTTCCGCATGTCGGCCTGGTCGTCGCACGACCGCTCGCCGGCCTTCATCGCCCGCAGGCCCTGCTGGAGCACGTCCATCCGGGCCGACATGCCCCGGAGGATCTTGACCAACGGCTGCACGCGGCGGGTCCGCAGCGAGAGTTCCTCGACGAGCACCAGCGACTTCGCCCGGCTCCGCCGAAACCGCTCCCGCGCGGCCTTGGCCTCGTCGGCCGTGGTGCGCCGACTGATCAGCCGACGGAAGTCGGCCCGGCTGCCGGCCATCAGCCGGTCGAGCGTGGCCAGGTTGTGGGGCATCCGCGCCTGGATCTGCTCCTTGGTGAGCCGCTCGGTGAGCGAGACTTTGATCGTGCGGTCGAAGGGCAGATGGCCCTCGTGCACCTTGCGGAGGGTCTCGACGGTGGACTGGAGCGAGTAGGCGCAGCCGAGCACCGCCCGGCGGAACCGCTTGCGGGTCACCTCGATCCGCTTGGCGAGCGAGATCTCCTCGCGCCGCGTCAGGAGCGGAATCTCGGCCATCTGCGCCAGGTACATCCGGATCGGGTCGTTGGCCGCGTTCGACGGGGGCGTGGTGATCGCCTCGTCGCGGCGCGGCTTGGCCGGACCCTGGGCCGGCGTGGCGTCGGCGGCGACGGGCTCGGGGGGCGAGTCGACCAGTTCGATGCCCTTCTCCTCGAGCGCGACCAGCAGCGCGTCGATCTTCTCCGGATCGACCGCCTCGTCGGGGAGATACTCGTTGACCTGGTCGAAGGTCAGATAGCCGAGCGAGGCGCCGAGCGCCATCAGCCGCGCGAGATCGGCGTCGCCGCCGGCGCGGGGCTCCGCGGGCGGGGCGGCCTCGGTCGCAGGCAGGGCGGGCGTCAGGGGCAGGTCGGGGTGGTCCACGGGCTTCGTCATCTGGGGTTCTCCTTCACCGTACCATCGTCACTCGCACGCCGCCCCCCGGTGCCGCGGAACTGCTTCCGGCCGCACCGACTGCAACGACGAGGTGGGCATCCTCACCCATCCTTGGGTTCGGACATGCCCTGGGCGACCCGCCGCTGCGCGACGAGCCGTTCCAAGAGTTCGGCCTCCGACTGGGAATCGAGCCGGGATGACTTGATCGCGCGGGCGCTGGCCCGCGCACCGGCCGTCGCGGCGCGACGGCGAAGCGCGTCGGCGAGGTGCCCGATCCGCTCGCCGGGCGCGACCGCGCCGCGGGAGGCGTTCTCCTCGTCGACGGCCACGAGCAGGCTCTGGAGCGCCGGGTCAGGCAGCTCGAGCAGGAGTTCCGACAGCCCCACGGGCCGCCCGGCGGCGCCGAGCCGCCGCGCCGCCTCGACCACCACCCGCACCTCGCGACTGTCGAGATCGCCCGGATCCACCTCGCGGATGACGAGCCCCGCGCCGTCGGGCACGCCCACGAGCACCTCGAGCACCTCGCGGTCCCAGGCGGGCAGCCGCGGCACCGGCGAGTCCGGCGGGCCGGCCGGCACCCGGGCCGGGGAAGGCTGTCGCTTGGCCCGCAGGTCCTGCAGGCGGGCCTGCAGGACTTCCCGCGAGAGGCCGAACCGCCGCACGAGCCGGCCGAGCACGCGATCCTCCCGCAGCCGGCGTTCGGACACCTCGGTGCTCGAGCCGGCCACGGCGGCGAGCGCCGCGAGCACGCTCTCCACGGCCCCGAGGGCCGCGTCGTCGCCGGCATCGGCCGGCAGCGCGGCAAGCGCCTCGTCCATCCGGTAGTCGAGCGGATCCACCGCCGCGGCGAGGATCGCCTCGAACGCCTCGCGGCCCTCGGCGACGATGAAGTCGCAGGGATCGACGCCCGCGGGAAGCCGGGCGATCCGCAGGTCGATGGGCTCGGCCAGCAGGAGCCCGAGGATCTCGTTTGCCCGGCGGCGGCCCGCGTCGTCGCCGTCGAGCACGAGGATCACCCGGTCGGCATACCGCCGCAGCAGTTTGGCATGCCGCTCACCGAGCGCCGTGCCGAGCACGGCCACCACGTCACCGCAGCCGGCCTGCCGGGCGGCCAGGCAGTCGGTGTAGCCCTCGACCACCACCGCCCGGCCGGAGGCTGCCATCGCCTCGCGGGCGGTGTCGAGGCCGTAGAGCATCGAACTCTTGGAAAACAGCGCCGTCTCCGGCGAGTTGACGTATTTGGCGGCCTCGACGCGGGAGCCCGGCAGGATCCGGCCGCCGAAGGCCACGCAGCGTCCGAGCGGATCGCGGATCGGGAACATCACCCGGCCGCGGAAGCGGTCGTAGTGACCGGGACGGTCCTCCCGCTTGACCACCAGGCCGGTCCGCTCCAACAGCGAGACGGCCACGCCCGCCGTCGCCGCCTGCTTGAGCAGCCAGTCCCACGATTCGGGCGCGAACCCCACGCCGAACCGCTCGAGCGACGCGGCCGCGAGCCCGCGGCCGGCCAGATACTCGCGGGCCACGGCCGCCTCGGGTGCCGTCTTCAGGCAGTCGCGGAACCGCGCCGCCGCCCAGTCGAGCGTGCGCCACAGGGCCGCGCGGTCGTCGGCCGGCAGCCCACCCTTGCCGCGGGGCAACTGGATGCCGGCCCGGTCGGCAAGTTGCTCGAGCGCCTCGCGAAACTCGAGCCGCTCCATCCGCATCACGAAGTTGAACACGTCGCCGCCGACATCGCAGACCCAGCAGCGGTAGGTCTGCCGCTCGGGGTTGACCTGGAGGCTGGGTCGGGAATCGTCATGCCAGGGGCAGAGGCCGACAAAGCCCTTGCCGGCACGGCGGAGCGCCATGTACGACCCGACCAAATCGACGATGTCGATCGCCTCGCGAATCCGCTCCTTGAGGTCGTCACGACCACTCGGTGGAGAAGACGGAGCGGACACGGGCGATTCCCGGGAGAGTTGTGGCGAAGGGCCGCCGAACGGACACCGGCGAAATCTATGAGGGGGCCCAAAACGGGTCAACGCCAACGACCGACACCGCAACTCGCCCATCTTGCCAGCCCCGCCTGGCCGGCTGATGCATCAGGCACGCCGACCGGTTTTCAGCTTACTTGCGGAACCGGGCGTCCCGGGGCTGTCCGCGCGACAGGGCGTAGGCGATCAGGTCGAGCACCTCCTCCTCGTTGAGTTGGTCGAGGAGGCCCGCGGGCATCAGCGAGACCGACGAGGCGGTGATCTCCTCGATGTCCGACCGCCGCACCTGGACGTACTTGGTGGCATCTTCCGGGTCGGTGACGACCGTGATGGCGTCGGGTGACTCCGCCACGACCCGGCCCGTGATCACCTTGCCGTCGCTCGTCTGCACCACGCTGGCCTTGTACTGGTCGGACACGACGCGACTGGGCTCGACGATCGCCTCGACGAGGTCCTTGAGCTGGAAGCGGCCGCCGGCCTGGGTCATGTCGGGCCCGGTCGCGCCGCCGTCGTCGCCGAACCGGTGGCAGACGATGCAGCGGGCCGCGGCGAAGGCCCGCCGCCCCTGCTCGAAGTTGCGGCTCCCCGGGCCCATGCCCTTGTCCGCTGCGGCGAGCACGTCGGCCACCGACCACGTGCGACCCGGCCCGATCGGCTTGGGCAGCGGCGGCGGCACGTAGGGCTTGCGGATGCCCAACGTCTCGAGGGCGAGCTTCTCGTTCTCGGTCAACGGAGCCAGGCTCTCCGCCTCGATGTTGGCCAGGAACTTGCGGAAACTGTTGCCGCCTGCCCACTGGTTCGCGCCGGCGAACCACGTGTAGTAGGCCTTGCGATCGGCGGCCGTCCAGATCGGGGAGTCGGGCAGGTCGCGGAGCGTTCGCAGGGCGTACGCGTAGTGGATCTGGAGCAGGTCGCTTCGCTTCTCGAGCGACGCCCGCACCGCGGATCCATATCCGGCGTTCCGCTCGATCAACCGCCGCAGGTCGTCTTCGCTCGGGGCGAGGTTCGTGTTGCCGGCCGTCTCGGTCGGCTTGGCGAGTTGGGCGGCGAGCTTCGTCGCGATGCCCGGAGCCCGCACGGCCACGAGCAGGCTGCTCAGTTCCCGATCGAGATCGAAGGACCCGGCCGGAAACAGCGGCATGAACCGCGCGGCGATCGCCCGGGCCGCCTCGGGGTTCGGCGCGCCGAGCCGGATCAGCGTGAGCTGGTAGGCCCGCACCAACGCCAGCAGGTCGGCGGGCGGGAGGCTCCGGGGATCGATGGAATCGAGCGCCGCGAGCACCGCGGGCTGGGCGGCCGGCTCCGCCTGGTGGGCCACGGCGATCGCGGCCTCGATCGTGGCCAGCGGCTGCGGTCCGGCGAGCGCCCGCGTCTGCCAGAGCTCGACGGGCTGGTGCTCGAGCGCCACCCGCGCGGCGTAGCGGATGAACCGATCGGGGTTCGCCAGCGCCGGCAGCGCCTTGGCCACGGCCGCGGCCGGATCGTCGGCCCGGCGATGGAAGGCCTCGAGTTCGCGGCGCAGGCCCCGCTCGGCGGCCCCCTTCGAGTCACGGGCATCCACGGCGGCCGTCGGCTCGGCGCCCTGGTAGGTCACCCGGTAGAGCTCGCTCTGTCCGCCACGGCCGCCCACCGTGAAATACATCGCCCCGTCGCGGCCGATGGTCACGTCGGTCAGCGGCAGCGGGGTGCGGGCGACGAACTCCTCCTTCGTGCCCGCGTAGGTCGAGCCGGAGGGCTCCAGGTGGATCGCGTACATCGTGCCGAAGGTCCAGTCGCAGACGTACAGGGCCCGCTGATACTTCCCGGGAAACCGTGTGCCGTAGCCAAAACTCACGCCCACGGGCGAGCCGGGGCCGATTTCGACGAGGGCGGGCAGGCTGTCGGCATAGGAAGGCGGCCACTTCGCGGTTCCACTCCGCCAGCCGAGTTCGCTGCCGCTGGTCGCATGGTTGACGCGGGTCGGGCGATACCAAGGCGTGCCGAAGTCCCACTCCATGTCGGCGTCGTAGGCGAACAGCTCGCCGTCGGCGTTGAAGGCGAGGTCGTAGGGATTGCGGTAGCCGCCGCTCCACAGCTCCCAGGTCTTGCCCGCCGGGTCGGTGCTCGCGATGTAGCCGCCGGGAGCGAGGATGCCCGCCGCATGGCCGTTGGCGTCCCACATCCGCGGAATGATCACGTCCTCGTCCCAGTTGGCCGGCAGGCGACTCGTGCCGTCGGCTGCCAGTTCCACCCGCCGCTGCGTCGTCCGCAGGCCGCCCATCGTCTGCGGCTCGGTGAGGTTCTTGACCTCAAAGGGCACCCTCGTGTGGTTGCCGCAGATCACGACCAACCGCTGGCCGTCGGGCGAGAGCACGACGTTGTGCGGGCCGTGCTCGCCGCCTCCTTGGAACTCCCGCAACTTTTCCACCTTGTCGGGCATGTCGTCGCCGTTGGAGTCGGTCACGCGGTAGAGCCCGCTGCCGGTGCCCCCGTTGCACACGACGTAGAGGGCGTCGAAGGCCCAGAGCAGGCCCTGGGCGCCCGTGATCGGCGCCGGGATTTTCTCGACGATCGTCTCCCCGGAGCCGTCGAGCGGCGCGGGGCTGATCCGCACGAGCCCCTTGTCGCCCTGGTCGCCGGCGATCAGCCGGCCCTTCCCGTCCACCGCGAGCGACACCCACGAGCCCAACTCCTCGCGGGGCACGACGAACAGCCGCTCCACCGCGAATCCCGGCGGCACCGCGAACGGCTGGCTCGCGGTCTTCGCTTCCCCTGCGAGCACTTGGCCCCAGGGCCCATCACCCGCCGCCGCGACCACCCGGGCCGCGGCCTGGGGAGCATCCGCGCCGGCCACCTCGACCGCCGTCCAACTGCCGTCGCTTGCCACGTCCCGTTTTTGGCCGGCGGCGTCCTCGAGCATCAACCGGCAGGAGAAGCCGGCGCTGCCGCCGTCGTTCTCCACTTCCGCGATCAGTTCGTTCTCGCCGTCCCGCACGAGCTTAGTGACGTCGACCCGAACGGGCCGCTCCCAGGCGTCGCTGGAGGCCACGGTCGTGCCGTTGAGCAGGAGTTTCATCCGGTTGTCGGACGTGGCGACGATTTCAGCGCTCCGCGCGCCGCCCGGAAAGGTCTTCCGGAGACGGTAGGCCTTGTTTTCGTCGGCTCCCCAGATCCAGGTCGCCGGCCGTACCTGCCCGGGCGCCGCGTCGGCGGCGGCATCCCCGGCCACGGGCATCCGCTGCGGGGGCTGCGCCCAGCGGCCGGGTGCTTCACTCCGGGCGACGGCGCCGACTACGAGCAGCATCAGGCCCGCCGCGGTGACGGCCGACCACCGCCGCCCCGAGCCATCTGCTTCCACCGAGGCCATCGGTCGCTTCGAAGTGTCCATGAAAACCTCTCCCAGGGTGTCTTTCAAAACGGTCAGTGACGGCCTTGGCCGGCCCCTCGAGGGCGTTGCCCTCGACAAAACTCCCGCATTCCCGCCCGTCAAGGTCGCCTGTCAGCCCAGAAGCCGATCCACGCTCTCCAGCAGGCGATCCATCGCGAACGGCTTGCGGATGTAGTCGTCGACGCCGAGCATCTCCGCGTAAGCCTTGTGCCGGCTGCCCTCGTTGGCGGTGATCATGATCACCCGCATCGGGTCGGGCCGGCTGCGCCGGAGCTTTTCGAGCACGAGAAAGCCGCTGCGCTTGGGCATCATCATGTCGAGCACGACGAGATCGGGCTCCTCGCTCTCGGCCATCACGAGCCCCTGGTTGCCGTCGCGGGCCACGAGGATCTGGTACCCGCGGGTCTCCAGCACCGTCCGCATCGACTCCACGATCTCCTGATCGTCGTCGACCAGCAGGATTCGCTTGCTCGCACTGCGCGGGCTCGCCGCCGCGGCGGATTTCGGCTCCGGCTCGGCCGGCACCGCCTTCGCGGTCTTGCGAGGCTTCTTGGCGGCAGGCATGGCGGTGGGGTCTCGGGTCTGGAAAAATACCGGGGCCGGAAGGCCGACTCCAACGGAGGAGGGTAGCACGCCGGCCCGAGGGCGGCCACCGCCCCGCCGTCAGCCACCCGCCTGCGCCGGGCGGGAGCCACCCAGGCAAACTGCCGCCACGGCCACGCCGACCGCGGCGCCGAAGGCAATGTCGCTCGGGTAGTGCGCCGACGAGACCACCCGCTGCGCCGCCGCAGCGGCGGCCAGCAGCGCGAACGTGGTCGCGCCGTGGGGATACTTCCAGGCGAGGGCCGTGGCCAGGCCCGCCGCCACGGCGGCATGGCCCGACGGAAAGCTCATCAGGTCGGCGCTTTTTCCCAGCGGGCCGCCGGCGAGGCTGCCCAAGGCCGCCGTCGAGCCAAAGGTGTCGAACGCCGTGGTGACGGCTGCCAGATCCGCGGCTCGCGGCCGCACTCTCGTCACGACCGCCTTGACGAGATCGACGGCCAACCCACCGGCGTAGGCCGCGGCGACCAGCCGCACCAGGTCGGCGCGGGCCGCTGGCCAACGGTGGGCCCGCCGCAGCACCGGATCCAGGGTCGCCGTCACGCCCAGCAGCACGGCGACCGCGAGGCCGTGGGCGAACGCCTCGGAGAGATCGACCAGCCGTGCGAGGTCTCCCGGAAGCCGGTGCGTGCGACACCAGGTGGCGACCGGCACGTCGACCAGAAACAGGCCGCAACCCAGCAGGGCCAGACCGGCGGCCAGCGCCAGCCTGACCTGCAGGGGCGACAGCGTGCCGCGCGGAGCCGCCGCAAACTCGGCGCTGCCTCGTTCGTCGCCGGGGTTGCTCGTACCAACGGTGCGCATGGGGATCAGTCTGGCAGATCAGCCGCGCCGGCGCCCATCCGCGGCCGCAGGGGCGGGCGTCGGCTCCGGCCGCGGCCTTCACTGCCACAACCCGCGGTCGAGCAGCCGATAGTTGATCGCCTCGCTCACATGGCTGGAGCCGATGGCCTCGCTGGCGTCGAGGTCGGCCACGGTGCGGGCCACCCGTAGCACCTTGTCGTGGGCCCGGGCCGAGAGCCCGAGGTCTGCCACCGCCGCCCGCAGCAACTCCGCCGCCGCCGGATCGAGCCGGCAATACTCCCGGATCTGCCGGCTCGTCATCCGGGCGTTGGAGCGGGTCGCGCCCCCTTGAAACCGCTCCGCCTGCCGCAGCCGCGCCGCCAACACCGCCTCCCGCATCTGGCCGCTCGACGTTCCCGCACGCTTGGCGGCGAGTTCGCGAAACGGCACCGCCGGCACTTCCAGATGGATGTCGATCCGATCGAGCAGCGGCCCCGAGATCTTGCCCATGTATTTTTCCACTTGCGGCGTCGTGCACTGGCACTGACGCCGCGGGTCGCCGCGATAGCCGCAGGGGCAGGGATTCAGGGCGGCCACGAGCATGAAGTCGGCCGGAAAGCGGGTCGTCGTCTTGGCGCGGCTGATGGTCACCTCGCCGTCCTCCAGCGGCTGGCGGAGCACCTCGAGCGTGCGCCGGTTGAACTCCGGAAGCTCGTCGAGGAACAACACGCCGTTGTGAGCCAGACTGATCTCACCCGGCATCGGAATCGAGCGGCCCCCCACCAGGCCGGCCTCGCTGATGGTGTGGTGGGGCGCCCGAAAGGGTCGGGTGGCCAGGAGCGGCTGCCCCGGCTGCATCAGGCCCAGGGCGCTGTAGATCCGCGTGGTCTCGATCGACTCGGCGGCCGACAGCTGAGGCAGGATGGTGGGCACCCGCTTGGCGAGCATCGTCTTGCCGCCACCAGGCGGACCGACCATGAGACAGTTATGGCCACCCGCCGCCGCGACGCAGATCGCCCGCTTGGCTGCCTCTTGGCCGCGAACGTCGGCGAAGTCGACGTCATAGGCCGCATAGCGGTCGAACCACTCGGTCACCCGTGGCGGCGCCGGCGGAATCTGGAGATCGCCGGCGAAGAACCGCACCGCCTCGGTGAGGGACGAGACTGGAATCACCTCGATCTCCTCCACCACGGCCGCCTCGGTGGCGCTGGCCGCCGGCACGACGATTCCCCGCAGCGGTCGCTCCCGCCGCTGCCGCGCGGCGGCGATCGCGATCGAGAGCGCCCCGCGGGTCGGCCGCGTCGAACCCTCGAGCGACAGCTCGCCGACGACCGCATACTCCTCGAGCCGCTCCGGGGCGAACTGGCCGCTGCCCGCCAGAATGCCGAGCGTGATCGGGAGGTCGAAGGTGGCGGCCTGTTTGGGAAGTTCGGCCGGGGCGAGATTGACCACGATCCGGTCGTTCGGCCGGTTGAAGCCCGAGTTGACCATGGCGCGGGCCACGCGGTGGGTGCTCTCGCGGATCGCGGTGTCGGGCATGCCGACGAGCACCGTGGCCGGCAGGGCGCCGGACGACACGTCGACCTCGACATCGACCGGAATGGCGTCGATCCCGAACAGGGAGTAGGTCTGCAGACGGGCGAGCATGATGCACGGCCTCCGGGGGCGGGCGCCACGGCCGCGGTTCGGCCGCCGAAACCGGGCGCTATTCCCACAATGTGTACAGGCGTTCACTCTTGTGTCAACCCCCCGGCGACCCCGGAGCGGTTCACCGCTGGCGGGCCGATGGTGGCTGGCGGTAGCATGATGCAGGGCTTGCCGCTCACTGTTCGGGCGGTTCGTGCCGCCTCGTGATTGATCGCCACTTCGGGCCGCGGCCTCCGCCGCGTGACGCATGTTTTCGACCGCGTGCCGTATCACCCGCCAGCGCGGCGTCGCCCTGGCGGCGATCGCGATCCCTGTGTTGGCTGTCGCCTCGGCGACGGGAGCGGAGCCCGCCGCTCCCGCGGAGGCCGGGGGGGCCGCCGCGCTGCCGCTTTCGTACACGGTGGCCGACGTCACGATCGGGGAGCGTGTGACGGGCGAGACCCTGACCGCGGATTCGGTCAAGCACCGCGTCGTGCTGATCGAGTTTTGGAACTACGAGTGCAAGGACTGCCTCGCGAGCCTGCCCCTGCTCGGGCAGTTCCACCGCTCGCAGGCATCGACCGGCCTGCTCGTGGTGGGCGCCCACATGAAGTCGGGGGGCCCCGCCGAGGTGCGGCAGGCCGTTCAGGAGGCCGGCGTCTCGTTCCCCGTCGTCCTCGGGGCATCCGTGAAGGGGCTCGATCCGCCCCAGCTTCCCCACGCCGTGGTCTTCGACCACACCGGTGCCTGCATCGCCCGCGGCACCGTGCAGGAAGTGGCCGACAAGGCCGTCGCCGCCGTGCGGGCCGCGCCGCCGCTCGTGCTCGCCGGCCGGCATCTCGAAAAGCTCCCCGCGCTCGAAAAGATGCTCCGCGACGAGTCGAAGTTCGGCGCGGTGCTCCGCAAGGCGACCGAGTTCGCCGAAGCGACCGACGAGCCCACGGCCGAGGAGGCGAAGTTCGTGCTCGAGTGCCTCGAGAAATACGCCACGGCCATGATCGCCAAGGCCGAGGAGCTCAAGGCCTTGGATGCGTACGAAGCCGCAGCGCTGCTGCAAAGGCTGGCGACCGCCTTTCGCGGCAATGACACCGGCACCCGCGCCATCGAACTGCAGCGGGAGTGGAAGCAGGACAAGCAGTTCACCGCCGGCCTGCAGGCGGCCCAGATCGCCGGCCAACTCGAGACACTCCGAGCCCAGGCGATCGCCCAGGCCAGCATGCCGCGGGGCGGCGGCTACGGACGGCAACCGGGGCCGAAGGTGGCCAGCATGGACGCCGCCAGGAAGATCCCTCCGCCGGTCAAGAACCAGCTCGCCCAGATGGTCGGCATGGTGCGGCAACTCGGCCCCGGGACGAAGTATGCCGCCCGCGCCGAGGAGATCGCCTTGGAACTCGGCCTCGAGATTCCCGCCGCCCCTTGAGATTCCATCCGTTTCCACCACCCCGGGTCGCGCCCATGCTCTCCCCCGCTCCGCACCGCCGCCGTCCCGATCGCCTCTGCCGCGTGCTCGGCGGGGGGCTCCTGCTCCTCGTGGCGGGCGTGCTTGCGTCCACGGCCGGCCGGGCCGAGCCGCCCGCCGACTGGCGGCCGCTGTTCGACGGCAAGGCGCTCGGCCAATGGAAGCCGACTCCTTTCGGTGGTGAGGGGGAGGTGACGGCGGCGGACGGTGTACTCCGGATCGCGATGGGCGCCGACTTGAGCGGCGTCACCTGGAAGGGTGAGTTTCCCAAGCAAAACTTCGAGCTCGCCCTGGAGGCCCGGCGGGTCGAGGGCAGCGACTTCTTCTGCGGCCTCACCTTTCCGGTTGGCGAGTCGCACTGCAGCCTGATTCTGGGAGGCTGGGGGGGCGGCGTCGTCGGCCTCTCGAGCATCGACGGCGAAGATGCCGCCAACAACGCCACCACCAAGGTGATGTCGTTCACCGAAGGCCGCTGGTACGACGTCCGGGTGCGCGTCACCCCCGACCGGATCGTGTGCCTGCTCGACGGCGAGCGGATCATCGACCAGCCGTTGGCCGACCGCACGCTCTCGGTCCGCGAGGAGGTCATGGCATCGCAGCCGCTCGGGATCGCCACCTACGCGACGACGGCGGAACTGCGGAAGATCCGCTGGCGTCCCGCGGCCGCCGGCGACGACGCGCAGCCGCCCCAGCCATGACGAGCCGCGATGCCGATCCGGCCAGGCCGCAACCTGCCCGCGCGGAGGACGCGGCCACGGGCCGCCTGCGGCGCCGGATCACCGGCGAGGCGGCCCGGGGCGTCGTCCGTGGCACCGATGCCCGTCGGGCCGTGTTCCGGGCCGCCCGCCGCGTGGCCCGCGACTGGGTGCCCGCCGACCAGCTGCCCGCGTCGGAGGAGGTTCGCGACGAAGTGCATCGTCGGATCGACGCGACGGGGTCGCTGGCCCATCTCCTTGGCGACCGGTTCGACGCCTTGGCCGCCTGTGTGACCGTGCTGGCGACCGTCCGGCAGGACCCGACGCGCCACCCGGAGGGCGACGCGCTCGAGCACTCGCTGCAGGTCTTCGCGCTGGTGCTGGCGGAGCGGCCGTTCGACGAGGAACTGCTGACCGCGGCGCTCGTTCACGACGTCGGCCTGGCGATCGATCGCCGCAACCCGGTGGCCGCGACGCTCGAGTCACTCGGCGATCTGGTGACGCCGCGCACCCGGTGGCTCGTCGAGTCGCTGCCCGCGGCGCTGGCCTACGCCGCCGGCACGCTCGGCCATCGAGCCCGGAAGCGACTCGAAGCCCATGCCGACTTTCTCGACGTGCTGCTGCTCGCGGAGGCCGACCGGCGCGGACGTCAGCGAGGCCTGGCGGCGCCGTCGCTCGACGAGGCCATCGCCATCCTGCGGTGTCTCGCCACCGAGGACGACGCGCCGCCCGAGGCCGATGGTGCCGTCGAGCCTCCGGCGGGCTGAGCCGCAACGCGTCGTCGCGGTCAGCCCAGCGGCTTTCCGTCGAGTGCCGCCCGAACGGCTTCGCGGGCCTGCCGCCAGCGGGATTTCACTGTCCGCTCGGAGCAGTCCAGCAGCCTCGCGATCGACTGCTGATCCGCCCCGAGATACCACACGAGGTGGAACACCTCCCGGAGCTCGCCCGGCAGCGCGGCGATGGCGTCGTGAAACTGGGTCCAGCGGTCGATCGCCTCTTCGGGAGCGGCAGCCGCCTCCACGCCCACGGGCGGATCCGAGCCCGGATCAGCGGTCGCGTGAGCCCCTGGGGCGCTGGTGGCATGATTGGCCGCGAACGACATCGGCCCGCCGTAGCGACGAGCCAGATCGATCAGCTCGCGGTGGAGTTGCGTCGCCGCCAGTGCCATCATCGCTCGCGGCGTCTCCGGGAGGGTCTGGCCGAGCGCCCTGTGCAGCCGCATCGCGGCATTCTGAAAGACGTCGTCGGTGTCGTCCCACCGCCGGACCTGGGGAAACCTGGCCAGCATCCGCCGCGCGAGCAGCCGCAGTCGCTCGCTGCAGATCTCGATGATCCGGTCGCGGGCCATGAGATCCCCCGCGGCCAGCCGCTGCAGGCAGGCGGCGATCTCCGGGTCGGCGGTGTCGTCGGACTCCAGGGGCATGGGGCACCGGTCGGTCGGCGGGGAACGCAAAACCTGCTCGAAACCGGATCCTAACGGAAATTTTTGCCCCTTACCCCCCCGGCTCTCGCCTTCCTTCTTAGGGGCCGCCGATGGCCCGGTCACCGTGATGGAAAACCTGCACGCGGCTCCCGATCCCGGCCGGAAAGAGGCCGCCGGGCTTCAGGAGATGACGCGGACCGAGCGTCAACGCAAGGAGTTTCGCCAGATGAGGAACCCCTCGACGAAGATCGACCGCGACCGCTCGGAGGCGGATATTCTCGGGCTCGAATCCCATGACAACGACCCTGTGCGGATCATCCTGGCAGCCCAGTTGCAACTCCGCCGCTGTCGTCGCGGTCAGGCGGTCGGCCGTCCGTGCACGGCAGCGGAGGTTCGACGGATTATCGCGGCCCGCGACGCGCTCTTGAGCCGGGCCGTGGGCAGCCTGAGCAGGCTCGCCACCGGATTCACGACGGGCGGGCGACTGACCGGACCGGCAGCAACCGCTTCCGAAACGTCGTCGGCCCGCTAGCTGTCCGTGGAAAAAGCCATCCATGGCCTTTTTCCACTTGATCGCCGCCTCCTGCGACGGCAGGCTTGTTCCACAGTCTGCTAGGCCTCCGGCGAGGGGACGCGTACCGCGGTCGTGCGGCCCGCCAAGGCGGGGTATAACGACCGCATGACCGCTGGTGATGATGCGTCGGGGCCCGACTGGTCGGAGCCGGGGCTGCCCGTCTCCCCGGATTCGCCGCTGACCGGGTTTGACGAGCATTTTGGCTTCGCCCCCGCGTTCCCGCTCCATCCTGGCTCGCAGGTTCTCCCGCCCGGCACGCTGCTGGGAGGCGCCACGATCATTCGGCTGCTTGCGGAAGGTGGCATGGGCCGGGTCTACGAGGCCCGCCAGACCGCGCCGGATCGCGTGGTGGCGTTGAAGGTGCTCCGGGAGGGCGTCACGTCGGCGGAACTGGCGCGCCGGTTCGCCCACGAAGCCGATCTGCTCGGCCGACTGCGGCATCCGGCGATCGCCCACGTGCATGCGGC